>JGI20157J14317_10000104_pt1 | contig 85994 bp, 80 predicted proteins | sample COG_07_FD_14317 | JGI IMG/M metagenome (IMG submission 14317)
GATTGCGCGGTCTGTGTCTGACAAGTCAGCCCAGAACTTTGCATTAAATCCAGCAGCAATCATTGAGCCTGGCTCATGCATACCTGATGTGTAATAGAATTTTGCAGCTTCATAGAACTTCATGATTTCATCATTCCATGCGCCAACCCACTCTGTTGCGTCGATTGCGCCAGAAACAAGGTTTTCATAAATCTGACCACCAGGGACAGTGACAGGTGAGCCACCAAGCTTACCGATAACATCACCGCCAAGACCAGGAATACGCATTTTCAGACCGTTAAAGTCATCAGCTGAGTTGATTTCTTTGTTGAACCAGCCACCAGCCTGACAGCCAGTTGAACCTGCTGGGATAGCTTTTAGGCCATATTCGCCTGCTAACTCATCCCATAGCTCCTGACCACCGCCATGACGGATCCAGGCATTCATTTCAGTATAAGTCAGACCAAAAGGAACAGCTGTGAAGTAACCGTAACCTGGGTGACGACCCTTCCAGTAGTAATCAGCGGCGTGGTAGCCCTGAGCGTTGCCTGATGCAACTTCATCAAAGCTATCAAAAGCGCCAACACGCTCGCCAGCAGCATAATAGCTAACCTGAATGCGGCCACCAGAGATATCTTGGATAGTTTGTGCGTAACGCTGTGCGCCGGTGCCAAGACCTGGGAAATCACGGCCCCAAGTTGCAACGATTGCCATTTCGATACGTTCCTGCGCAAGGGCAGGGGTTGCTAGCGGAGCAGCAACTGCTCCGATTGCTGCACCTTTAACAAAGGAGCGACGGTTAATTTTGGTCATAGTTTCCTCCAAACATGAATGGGTATTACGTAAAATATAGAAACACTGTATTTAAATTACGTCAATCTAACCTAGAACAGTAAAAATATGATCACAAGTAATTGTCGCGTATGGTGGAAAATCAGCTTAGATTCTTCAAATAGCAAAATATAGGTGATAAGAAATGCCTAAATTTACGCCAAAAAAAGAGTGACTTTTGGCGAGTAAATCAGACGTTACCTTTAAATTTAACACATTTAATTCAGATGGTTAGTTATGAAAACAGCACTTAAAAAACTTTATAGTGATATTGTTGAGGTCTCGTGGGAACTTTTTAAGATAATGGTCCCTACTTTGTTGGCTGTGAAAGTTTTGAGCGAAATTGGTTTTGTCAGTTGGCTTGATTCTATCTGTGCGCCACTTCTCTCTTTGATTGGATTGCCCGCCAGTCTTGTTGTGGTTGTTACAACCACCATGCTTACAAACCCTTATGCTGGCTTGATTGTGATGTCTTCTGTCCCACTTGCTGCTGATTTTAGCATTGGGCAGGCCTCCATTCTTGCCAGCTTTATGCTGTTTACACATTCATTACCTGTAGAATTGCTGATTTCCCGCAAAGCGGGGGTCAGAATGCGGGTCACATTTCTGATTCGGGTTGGGGGCGCGTTTGTTTTCTGTGCCTTTTTGAACCAGCTACTCGATATTACAGGATGGTTATCAGCCCCCGCATTTATCAGCCTACCAACCTTTGAGGTTACCACCAGCTTATGGGCATGGGGCGTCAATCAGGTTCAGGGTCTGATTCTGGTTCAGCTGATTATCATTATATTGCTCAGTTTTCTGGCGCTTCTTAAGGCGGTTGGCATAGAAGCATTGATGCATCGGCTTCTCACGCCATTTCTCTCGCTTTTGGGTGTTGGTGGGCAGGCGTCAACAATTGCTGTTGTTGGTGTGACGCTAGGCCTTGGATTTGGCGGCGGCTTGCTTATCAAGGAAGTCCGCACAGGCAGCATACCGCGACATGATGTATTTGGCGTCTTGGTGCTCATCAACCTATTACATAGTGTGTTTGAAGATACTGCAGTTGTTATGCTTCTTGGTCCCAGCCTGCTTGTTATTCTGGGTGGTCGCTTCTTGTTCACCATGCTGGTTGTTTGGATAATGATGCGGATAACAAGTCCGCTTCCCGACAAGGTGTGGCGCAGCATGCTGACAAATAATAATGTGCCGGAAAAAGCCGGTTAGCAAAGGGCGTAGTTGGGATGCGAGGCTGTTTTACTTGTCAAAACCATGCTTGTTATGGTTTGTGTCAGCTAAATTCCCCCTCACAATAGGCATATATTTCTCATGACCAAACAAACTTCGCTCTGCAACACGGGACTTAATATTGCTGTGCAGGACTCGCCTTTGCATGGTCAGGGCGTCTTTGCGCTGCGTGATTTTGTAACGGGCGAGATATTAGAGCGCTGCCCTTATCTTGTTATTGATGATGATGATTTATCCGATGCAACCCGGTTGCAGGATTATTTATTTACCAGCCCAGATAATCCTAATGATTATCTATGCGTGATGGGATACGGCATGATGTATAATCACTCAGACGATGCCAATGCAGAATGGCAGATAGATGATGATGATGTGAGGTTTGTTTGTTTCACAGCAAAAAGAGCCATTTCTGCTGGCGATGAAATTTTACAAGATTATGGCCGTGACTATTGGGATACCAGAGCAGACTAACTTATACTCTGCTATAAATAGCTTACCTTTTACTGGTTAATGTAGCTGGTACATATTGTGGCAATGTTTTTTATATTTATAGAGCTATAAGCGCTGCTCTAAATATCTGTTTTTTTCAAGGGGGCGCAAGAGCAGAGCTTTGCATGAAACATGAATGATACAGTCATAAAAGATAGTAAAATGCCGGAGAGTCCCCCGCTAGAGCTGATGACACAGATTGATGTCGGTGCAGCTCTATCGGCTCACATGCCCGGATTTACAAAATGTCCCGCACTGCTGCAACGACTATGTAAGTGGGGAATAAGGCGGCTTGTCTATCAAGACAGGATAAATATGTTTCTTGCTGAACATGGACAGCGCTACAATTTCGATTTTATTAACCATATTTTCGAAAATCTATCATTTACCTATCATACACAACATTCCGACAGTCAGAATATTCCGGCTACGGGGCGGGTAATTATCATCGCTAATCATCCGCTTGGCGCGCTAGATGGGCTTGCTCTTCTGCATCTTGTTGGCTCAATTAGGCGCGATGTAAAAATTATTGCTAATGATATTTTGATGCAAATTTCGCCTCTGTCAGGATTAATGCTGCCGGTCGATACTATGGGGGGTGAGACAGGCAGGCGTGATGTATCGCGCATTCATGCCGCGCTTGAAAATGAACAAGCTGTGATTGTCTTTCCCGCCGGTGAAGTCTCCCGGGCAGGCGCCAAGGGCATCAGAGACAGAAAATGGAATGCCGGATTTCTGCGATTTGCAGAACGCGCCCAGGCACCGCTTCTGCCCATACGGATAAAGGCGCGGAATTCGGGCTTTTTTTATACATGCTCGCGACTAAACAAAGCTTTTTCCATGCTGCTTTTGCCGCGTGAGATGTTCAGATTTAGGGGTACTGTCAGTTTTAAAATTGGCGAGCTGATACGGTATGACCAGATTGCTAGCCTGCCTGTTCCACGGGCCGAGAAAGCAAAACTTATTCGCCAGCACCTCTATAAACTTGGCAAGCGCGGCAAGCCTGTCTTTTTGACCGAGCGAACGATTATTCATCCCCGTGATGGGCAGGTCATAAAAGAGGAATTGATGCAAGCTGAGTGCCTTGGCCAGACAGCTGATGGCAAGCGCATCCTGCTATTTGATACCACCCCAGACTCAGCTGTTATGGATGAAATAGGCCGACTGCGTGAAGTAACCTTCAGAGCGGTGGGGGAGGGAACAGGAAAGAGTAAGGATGTTGACCAGTTTGACCAGCATTACCGGCATCTGGTGTTATGGGATGAAGAGCATGGTGAAATAGCAGGTGCTTACCGGCTTGGCGAGAGCTGGCGCTGGAAGGCGGGCATTCAGCCAAACCTTTATTGCTCAACCTTATTTGACTGGTCTGACGATATGGCTCGATTTTGGTCTGAGGGGCTTGAGCTTGGCAGGTCATTTGTTCAGCCGCGTTACTGGGGGATGCGCAGTCTTGATTATCTGTGGCAGGGCATTGGCGCTTATGTGCGCCACCATCCAGAGGTACGCTATCTTTATGGGCCGGTTTCATTATCGGCCACGATTCCAAAACGGGCGCGCGATATGCTGGTCTGGCATTATGGCCAGCATTATCCTGACCCTGATGGATTAGCACAGGCAAAAACACCTTATGTTATCGATCAAACAACAAAGACGGTGCTTGCAGAACTGATGCCGGGGCATAACAGAGAGCAGGATTTTAGCGTTTTACGCAGCCAGCTGGATTTTATCGGTGTACGTGTTCCAACATTATATAAGCAATATACCGATGCCTTCGAGACGAGCGGCTTGCGTTTCTGTACCTTTAATGTTGATGCAACATTCAAAAATTGCATTGATGGGCTTATTATTGGTGATTTAACCAAGCTTACAGCAAAAAAACGCAAACGCTATATCGGCGAGACATTATGATAATGTGGCGATAAGATCAGCTAGATTTGTCTCTGGTCGTGCCCCGTAATGGCTAATGATCTCACCAGCACAAAGGCTTGCGATTTGACCTGATCTATGGGGTGTCTCGCCGGCGCTTCGTCCATAAAGATAACCAGCAGCAAACAAGTCGCCCGCCCCTGTTGTATCAATCACGGGGCCCTGCAGTGAGGCGCTCACAGATGTTTTTTCACCCCTGCGCCAGATATCTGCGCCCGCCGCGCCTTTTGTGACAATCAGCTCATCAATTTCGCGCGCAAAGCTGGCAATGGTATCGTCATCATCAGTACCCAGCAGAGCCTGAATTTCATCCTGATTGCTGAACAATATTGAAACATGGTCGCGAATAAACGTGCTCAGGGCGTCTTTATGCCGCTCAACACACCAACTATCAGATAAGGTGAGTGATAATGCTGCGCGCGTTTCTAGGGCAAGCTGTGCTGCTTTGGCAAAAATTGCTGGACCGTCTGGTGCATCAAACAAATACCCTTCAAGATAAATGAATTTTGCAGTGATATCATCTTGAATGCTGGCGTCTGTCATCGTCAGAGATGCGCCCAGATATGTATTCATGGAACGCTGCGCATCGGGCGTTACAAAAATCATTGAGCGGGCACTTGCTGGCCCGTCTGCGGCGATGGTGCCGGTAAACTGAACATTGCCTGAGCGCAGGTTGGCAACAAAGCTATTGCCTACTTCATCATCGGCTAGTTTTCCTGAAAAGGCAGCAGAACCACCCAGCATGGCAAATCCGAACGCACTATTAGCCGCAGAGCCGCCTGACTGCTCCTGGGCGCCAGACATTGCGTTATAAAGGGTGAGCGCGCGTGCCTCATCAACCAGCGTCATGCTGCCCTTTTCAATTTCATGGGTGGTAAGGAAGGTATCATCACAGCTGCCAAACACATCCATAATGGCATTACCAACAAACAAAGCATCAACAGCTGGCATCTAAAAATTCCTTTTCTTTCATGGTTAATTTTTCAGGGTTAATTTTTGGAAGGTGGGGAGAAAGGTGTCATATCTGGCCAGACTATGCGCGCCCGTTCCATCACATCCTTGGGGGTAATTTTATGGATAATGCCTGGCGTGCCGTAATCATCATCTGACAGCACATCAAGAGCAATGATATGCGCAGAATAGGCAAGTGGCCGGGCCTGCGAAAATAAGCCAATACTAGGTACGCCCAGCAGAGCCGAGAAATTCAGCAGGCTAGTATCATTACCAATATAACCAGACGAGAGCTGTATCAGGCCAATTGCACCAGAAAGAGAGCCGGTGAAGGATGATACTCGTGTGAGCTGAGCCACAGAATGCCTGTCGCTGAGCTGAGCCGTAATCTGCTCAATAAGGGCTGTTTCATCTGGCCCGCCCATAATCATCACACGATACTGGTTTTGATGTGTCAGCAGGGATGAAATGAGGTACGCAAAATTATCAGCCCCCCATTGCCGGTCTGGGTGCATTGCCCCGACACCAATGACAAGATAAGGCGCTGGGCGTCGCCCTCTACCAGATGAGACAAAGCCGATATCAGCCAATAGGTTTTTTGCTTCGCCAGCCCCTTCAGCAGAGGCGCTCATCTGCCAGACAGGTTTTTCAAGGGCAAAATCGTTCAGGCGGGCATATTCAGCCATTCTATCAATGGCATGTTTTTGCCGCCACTCCGCGCTCAGCCCGTTTCCGGCTGTATAGAGCCATCGGCTTCGACTGCTCCCATAACCAAAAATGGCAGTAATGCCGGCAAGTCGCGCTGCAATCGCATATCGGGAGGAGTAATGAAGGATGAGGGCTGTGTCGGCGCCAGATTTTTTAAAATCTGCTGCCAGTCTGAATAAGCCTAAAATACCGTCATGTCGTCCTGTCGTGCCGCGCTGTGAGCGGTCAATATCAAGAATCTGAAAGCCAGCTGGAGCGTCATGGAAAATTGTTGTGGCTTTAACTGTTGGTTTGGTTGCAAGCGTGACATCACAACGTGACGCTAGCAGGTCAATCCATGGCTTATGCCATAGCATATCACCAATCCCAACAAGCGGTTGAATAACCAGCAAACGGGTTGACTTGGACAGTAGATTTGCAAGGCTAAAGGTGCGAGAAGACATGAAGTACAGACAAGACCAGAGCAAGTTAAATGACGTCAAAAATGCTTATATAAGGCTTTTGTCTAGCTGGTCTTGGAATGACTGTCTAGCTTATCGCTTTACTTTGGATGAATGCTTGGGCTAAACAACGGGTGCAGAATGACTTTTTGGTATAATATGCGGCGTAACACGTCATTTGCAGGTAATAAGACAAGAGGCGCGGTGAAACAACGTACCGCCCGCAGCCCTTTTGCAATATTTGGTGCGTTAATTTTAAGGAATTATGAAAATGAATGAGGCGCACCCGGTTCATCCGGCCCTCGTCGGCGCAATAGAAGCGCGTGGCTTTACGACCCTAACAGATGTTCAAATAGCTGTTAGCTCCCCAGATTTTGCTGGCAAAGACCTTCTGGTCTCTGCGCGCACAGGTTCAGGCAAGACAGTCGCATTTGGATTGGCGATTGCTGAAAGCCTGCTGGATGAAAAATCTAACGCTCCGCTTATCGGGCCACATGCAATTGTCATCGCACCAACGCGTGAGCTTGCCTTGCAGGTTCACAAAGAGCTGATATGGCTTTATGCTGATACCGGCCTTAAAATCGGGTCTGCTGTTGGCGGCATGGATCCCAGGGCTGAACGTAAGGCACTCGAAAGAGGTCTTCATATTCTGGTGGGAACACCAGGCCGTCTTGTTGACCATTTAAATCGTCATAGTCTTGATTTGGCAGATATCAGAGCGGTTATTCTTGATGAAGCTGATGAAATGCTTGATTTAGGATTCCGCGAAGACTTGGAAATTTTGCTGGATGCGATGCCGCAGACTCGCCGGACGCTGATGTTTTCTGCGACTGTATCAAAGCCGATTGCAACAATGGCAAAACGATATCAGCGGGATGCTATTCGGGTGGAAGCTGGCGGTGCAGGCGAACCTCACAAAGATATCACTTATAGTGGTGTGCTTATTTCTCCATCAGACCGGGAAAAGGCGATTATTAACGTATTGCGGTTTCATGATGATGCGAGCGCTATTATTTTTTGCGCCACGCGGGCTACGGTTGCGTATATGTCAGCCCGGTTTGCCAATCGTGGGTTGCAGGTTGTGTCTCTCTCGGGCGAATTAAATCAGGCGGCCCGTAATCAGGCGCTTCAATCCATGCGTGATGGGCGTGCCCGTATTTGTGTTGCAACAGATGTTGCAGCACGCGGCATTGATTTACCTGATCTTGAACTGGTAATTCACGCCGATATTCCAAAAACGTCAGAAACATTGCTGCACCGTTCCGGCAGAACAGGGCGGGCGGGACGCAAAGGGCATTCAATTTTGATGGTGCCGCAGAATAGTTTCCGCAAAACCCAGCGATTACTCCAGATTGTAGGTATTCAGGCTGAATTTGCGCCGGCTCCGGATGCTGATACGATCAGGGCGCGTGATGATGAACGCATCCTCACGCATGAAACGCTAACCCAGCCCGCACAAGAAGATGAAACAACACTGATAAATGCTCTTGTTGAGAAGCATTCTCCGGCTGAAATCGCTGCGGCATTAGTGCGTGCACATCGTGCCTCCTATTCAGCACCTGAAGAGCTAAATGAGATTAGCGCATCACGGCGTGATGAAGAGCCTATGGATGTTCAGTGGATTAGCTTGTCGGTTGGCCGTAAAGAAGATGTTCAGGTGCGCTTTATTCTAGCGATGCTCACCCGTCATGGCGATTTAAACCGAAAAGATATTGGTCACATCAGACTGCATCATGCCGAAAGTCATATTGCAATTGCCAAAAGCGCTGTTGCGAGCTTTAAAGCTGCAATTGGTCCGAAAAGCACACTTGGCGATGATATTTCTGTTGTGATGCTGGATGGCCCGCCTGCAGATTCGCGCGGTCCACGTGACAGTAACCGTCCAAAGAAATTTAGCCGGGATAGAGATGAAGGCCGCAGAGGCGGCGGTGGCGGCGGCGGAGACCGTAAGGACTGGGGCGATCGTAAAGACCGTGGTGAGCGTAAAGACCGCGGAGACCGCAAGGACTGGGGTGACCGCAAAGAACGTGGCGAGCGCAAAGAATGGGGTGATCGACCGCCTCGTCGTGCGGATGACAGGCCGTCTGATGACCGCAAGCCAAAGCGCTGGTCACCAGAAGATAAACAGCAGGATGGAGGCTCTTCTAAGAAGCCATTCCGCGCTAAAAGTGGCCCGCCGCGCTCGGACGGCAAGCCAGCCGGTAAGCCTTTTGGCAAACCAGGTGGCAAACCAGGTGGGAAACCGTTTGGCAAGCCAGCCGGAAAGCCAGCACGCGCAGCATCCCATGATGACGCAGGCGGCAGTACATTATCGCTTGCCGGCAAGAAGCGTAAAGGCAAGCCAGCAGGTCAAGGCGGTGGCGGTCCGATTAAACGGCGCCAGTCTTAAAGAAGAGCGGTCTTAAACGACAGATTAGGGCATTCTTTGCCCTATCCTCTGTTTTTTCTGCCGCTTTTTTGCCTCTGTATTCCACGCTGTGAATTGCATCATTGACGAAGTTGCCAATCAATGAGACGGTACAATCAGAATTGTATTATCCCGGTGGGAGGATGCGGTTCGCTTTATCGGAAACAGCATAGAAAAGGAGGTGATCATATGTCGAGTGATTCATTTAAGCAGGCAGGTCAAGTAGTAGGCGGCATCGCGAGGTGTGAGCAATCTCTCGCCTCTTAGGTCTCGTCTTTTTGCCGAACAGTCCAATATGTTAGGCAACTGATCTGACTTTGCTAAATTTCACGGAAGAGAGGATGGTCTCCATCCTCTCTTTTTTTATGGCCGCAGCGCTCTTTGCAGGCGTCAAATACAGCAGTAAGAGCCAAAAGCTAGCGCGCGCTATCCTCAAATTCTGCGTGTAAGTTCTGTACAATCTGGTCCATGAATTTTGCCGCCGCAACGGGGAGAACACGGCCTTTTGTCTGGACGATATGAATAAGACCTGTCGGGACGTCTTGACTATCAATAGTGCGATGTACAACACCCTGCCTCTCAGTCAGGTAAGGCGACATGCCGAGTGGGATCTGGAAGCCAAGAATTTCTTCATGGCTGATATAATTGGTCATAAAGTCATAGCTATCAGACAGAATAGTCTGTTCGAGCGTTACTGATGAGCGCACCAAACCAACATCAATCAATGTCCGGATGCCGCCTGCTGTGCGCGGTAGAATAATGGGGTAGGGGGCGCAATCTTGCAGCCTAATCTGTTTTTTCTCTGCAAGCGGATGGGTCGCTGACATAATGACGTTGAGCTGCTGGATGGCTGTTGCAACGATTTGGACATCAGAGGGCAACACTGAATCAAACACAATCCCGATATCAATATCCAGAGACCGCAAGCTGGCGAGGGTTTCTTCTGATCCCATCCGGACAATCTCAAAGGTAACAGCGCTATGCTGTTTGCGATAATCAGCGACTTGGGTTGGCAAAAACGCGCCCACAATCTCAGGTCCTGCCCCAATGCGGACATTACCGCGTCTTATGCCAGATAAATCAGCAATGTGAGATAGCACACGCGACAGGTCAGTGATCTGCATGCGGACATGCTGAATAAACAACTCACCGGCTGTGTTGAGTCTTACCCCACCGGGTAATCTTTCAAAAAGAGGGGTTCCAATTTCGTCCTCTAGCGCCAGAATTCGTCTATTCAGCGCCGTAGATGTGATTGAAAGTTTTTCTGCCGCCTTACGAATTGACCCTTCGCGAGCGACCACATCAATGTAACGTAACTGTGTTAAATGGCGCATTTGAAATCCTTATTAAATCAATAAAAGCAGANAGATAACAGGGGTGTTCATTCTGGTTCTTCCCCCTTTTTCTTAATGTAAAACTAATAATTCTTATCAGTCGTGATGCAAAAAATGCATCGCAGTAGACTAAATTAAGCACCATTCAGTCTATGTCTTATTTGCTAAGTAGTTGTCTGTCAAATGCAGACAAACACGGGAGCGGCAGCGCCTGACCCCAAAAAAAGACTGCCCTAACGACTAAAAGCCACTCACGTTTTTTCAGAGCGTAACTATCGAGGTTAAAATGAAATATGTAATCGCAGTAATCCAGCCAGGTTTGTTGGATAAAGTTCAGGACAAGCTGTCTGATCTAGGTCTTCTTGGCATGACAGTTTCTGAAGTTCAGGGATATGGGCGTCAAAAAGGTAAAACAGAAGTTTATCGCGGCGCTGAATACGCTGTGAATTTTGTGCCAAAAATAAAACTAGAAGTTGCAGTTGATGACGCGATTGCCGAACAAACAGTCGAAGCTATCCGCGAGACTGCTGAGACCGGCAAAATTGGTGACGGCAAAATTTTCATCCTCAATCTTGAGGAAGTTGTGCGAATTCGGACCGGTGAAGCCGGTGCTGAAGCTCTTTAAGACCTCGTGTCGGTTTTGATGCCGGCCAGTCTTTTGAATTTAAACGAGGAGTAACTCTAAAATGTTGAAGTCTTTCACGAAATTTTCTACCATGCGCGCTGTGGCTCTCGGCCTTGCGCTTGCTGGCCTCAGCCAGCCAGCCTTCGCTCAGGAAGTGCCTGAACATGGTATATTCATTCTGAACTCGCTGCTGTTCCTTGTGGGCGGCTTTCTTGTCATGTTTATGGCATGTGGGTTTTGTATGCTTGAAGCCGGTCTCGTCCGCTCCAAGAACACCTCTACCCAGTTAACTAAGAATGTGGCGTTATTTTCGATTGCAGCCATTGGCTATTATCTCATCGGATACAACCTTATGTATCCTTTGGGCGATTGGGCAGCTGACGGCGTTTTCTCAGCTCTGTTCCCTGCGATTGCTGTCTTAGAGCCGGTTGGTGTTGATGCCGCTGGTGCTGATGATTTAGGCTATGCGTCTACCGCATCTGATTATTTCTTCCAGTTGATGTTCTGTGCGGCAACCGCATCTATCGTATCTGGTACAGTTGCTGAACGGATCAAATTATGGCCGTTTCTTTTGTTTACATTCATCCTGACTGCTTTCATCTATCCCCTGCAGGCAAGCTGGAAGTGGGGCGGCGGTTTCCTTGATGCGATGGGCTTTCTTGATTTTGCCGGATCAACTGTTGTTCACTCAGTTGGTGGCTGGGCAGCTCTTGCTGGCGCTATCGTTCTTGGTGCACGGATTGGCAAATATAAAGATGGCCGGGTTACACCAATGCCGGGCGCAAACCTGCCGCTTGCTACATTAGGAACCTTTATCCTATGGCTTGGTTGGTTTGGTTTCAACGGCGGCTCGCAGCTTGCGATGGGTACAATTGGTGATGTTGCTGATGTGTCACGTATCTTTGCTAATACAAATGCTGCTGCTGCTGGTGGCTCGCTCGTTGCGCTTGTCCTCACACAGCTTCTGTACAAGAAAGCTGACCTTACAATGGTCCTGAACGGCGCGCTTGCTGGTCTGGTATCCATTACAGCTGAGCCACTAACGCCAACTCTTGGTCAAGCAACGCTTATCGGCGGCTTTGGCGGCGTGATTGTTGTCTTTGTTGTCCCATTGCTTGATAAGCTGAAGATTGATGATGTTGTTGGTGCTATTCCGGTTCACCTGGTTGCAGGTATCTGGGGAACAATCGCAGTTGCTATCACGAACACTGATGCATCACTCAGCACCCAGCTTGTTGGTATCGCTATTGTTGGCGCCTTTACCTTTGTTATCTCGTTCATCGTATGGAAAATCATCGATATGATTATGGGTATCCGGGTTTCAGAAGAAGCTGAGATTATTGGTCTCGATAAATCTGAGCTTGGCATGGAAGCCTATCCTGAGTTTTCTCGCCAAGGCTCATAAGACCTTCAGACTACATCACTCACCGGGTCACAAGACTGTCTCGGTGAGTGATATAAAAACGGCTCTTTTGAGCGAGAGTTCTGCTGTTAAGGCAGAACTTTTTTTATGTCTTAATGCTGTCATATATTGAGTTTCTGGCGTTAACAGGATAAGGCAAGAAGGTGTCTTGTTTGCGTTAGGTGCAATATCTTCAAAGGAACTCTTTTATGACCCCTGATTTTCGGAGTGATACGGTTACCAAGCCAGATGATGCGATGCGCGCTGCAATGGCGGCTGCTCCTGTTGGTGATGATGTTTATGGTGATGATCCGAGTGTAAATGCTCTTGAGGAGCGTGTTGCGCAGATGCTGGGAAAGCCGGCGGGGTTATTTGTAACCTCAGGCACACAGTCAAATCTAATTGCGATTTTAGGGCATTGCCGCCGGGGTGAAGAATTTCTCTCAGGCGAGCGTTATCACTCTATGAAAGATGAAGCCGGCGGTGCGGCTGTTCTTGGCAGTGTTGTGCCGCAAACATTACCGGTCGCAGATGATGGCAGTATTTCTGAGGATTCTGTGAGGGCTGCTATCAAGCCTGATGACGTTCATTTGCCGATATCGCGGCTTCTTTGTCTTGAAAATACGGTATCTGGCCGGGTGCAGTCCAAGCGCAATCTTGATAGCTTGACGAGCATTGCGCGCGAACATGGTCTCAAAACGCATCTTGATGGTGCCCGTCTGATGAATGCGGTTGTTAGCTCAGATGTATCAGCATCTGATTATGCGGCCGGCTTTAACTCTGTTTCGCTCTGTATTTCAAAAGGGCTTGGCGCTCCTGTGGGCTCGGTACTTGTCGGGGATGAAGATTTTATTAAGGCTGGTAGGCGTCTTCGCAAAATGCTCGGCGGTGGTATGCGGCAGGCAGGCGTGATTGCGGCTGCTTGTGATTATGCGCTCTCACATAATATTGAGAGGCTAGCTGACGACCATCTAAGAGCCTCTGGGGTCGCCCGCCGGTTATCGGAAATCGATGAGGTGCATGTTTCGCTCAATGAGGTTGAGACAAACATGGTTTATCTACAACTCCCCGATGATGTTGCGCCGGGGCTAAAAGCGTTTTTGGCCGAACGTGGCATGACGATAAGCCCGCCCTGTCCAAAATTCAGGCTTGTCATGCATAAAGATATTACAGATGCTGCTAGTGATAGTCTGGTTGAAGGTATTGCAGACTTCATGGCGCAGTGCCGCTCATAGCACCCAAATTTTGCCTTATTTCTGGTAGATAATGTAGGGTAATAAAATGATCATAGTGGCGTTCATACCGGTTTTGTAATATTCTTTCGTCCTTTTACGGGCTCCTTATTTTATGATATCGTTGTGCAGGTTTTGCTAATAGCATGCTGTGCCTTGTGTCAGGCATATTGAATGCTTCTTACGGCACGGTTTTGCCGTGTGATGTGGTAAGTCGAGGAACAGGAAGGGATATGTCATGGTAAATCACGCCGGTCACGATGGCACAAACCGACCAGTCAATGACGATACTATTTCGTCGGCTCAGACAAGCGAGGCTGTGAGCCCCAATCTCGGATCAATCTACGGCCTGACACCCAAAGTTGAAGCGGCGTTTCATGAGGCGTTTTCCCAACAGGAATGGCAGCGTGTGCGGATGTTGCTGGACCCGCTTCACCCGGCTGATAAGGCTGACCTGTTTGAGCGGATGGGTATGAAGGAATGTGTCGCGCTCATTCAGCATCTGGGCGATGATTTGGACCCAGAAATCCTGCCCTATCTGAATGATGATGTGCGCGAAGAAATTATTGATAATTTAGGCCCACATATTGTTGCACAATCTGTTACCGAATTAGATTCAGATGATGCTGTAACGCTTGCCGAAGACCTTGACCCTGACGAGCTGGATGATTTGCTTGCGGCATTGCCTGTTCAGGATCGTGAAGTGGTTGAGCAGGGGCTATCCTATCCGGATGATTCTGCTGGCCGGATGATGCAGCGTGAAATGGTTGTTGTGCCGCCATTCTGGACAGTCGGACAGACGATTGACCATCTGCGCAGCTTCGAGCCTGAACGAACTGAATTTTATCTGATTATGGTCACTGACGTTAACGGTCATCCGGTGGGAGAGATTAGGCTTGACCGATTGCTATGTTCGGCCCGCCCGCGCCGGATCAGTGAAATCATGGAAACAGATTTACGCTCTATTCCTGTGTTGATGGATCAGGAAGAAATTGCCTTGCTGTTCCGCCGTTACGGGATGGTAACAACGGGGGTTATTGATGAAGAAGGCAGACTTGTCGGCATCATCACTCTTGATGATATTATTGATGTTATCGATGAAGAAGCAGAAGAAGATCTGATGGCTCTTGCAGGTGTGTCTGACGGTAGTATCCGAACCTCTATCATTGAAACGTTGCGGGCACGTTCCGCGTGGTTGATGCTTAATTTAATGACAGCGGTTCTGGCGTCTCTGGTGATCGGGATGTTTGAAGAGACGATTGAGAAAGTTGTTGCGCTTGCTGTGTTGATGCCGATTGTTGCGTCTATGGGCGGAAATGCTGGCACGCAGACTGTGACGGTTGCTGTCCGTGCGATTGCAATGCGCGAATTCAGCCCAAAGACAGCCATTACATTCGGGATAAGAGAACTTTTTGTTGGTATTTTAAACGGTCTTGTCTTTGCTGTGATAGCCGCTGTACTGTCTTATATCTGGTTCAGACAGCTGGATGTTTCGCTTATTCTTGGCTTTGCGATGCTGATTAATCTAGTCGTTGCAGGGATTTCAGGCACGCTGGTGCCGCTTATTCTGTTGCGGACGGGTGTTGACCCTGCTGTTGCGTCTAGTGTGTTTATTACAACGATTACAGATGTAATCGGTTTTTTCGTCTTTTTAGGTCTGGCAGCGCTTCTCCTGATTTAACAACTTGCCAGCATGACCCGGTGTACTAATTTATCATTATGACAGTTCATTTAAAAAAACTCTCGGTTGGTTCAACCTCTCTTGACTCTCTTCGCAGCTGGCAGGATGTACGGGTTGCAAATGGCCTTCCCATTATCCACCCAACGCGGAATAAGCCCCGCCGGGCGGATGAAATTCTTGATGGTGGCTCGCTATATTGGGTCATCAAAGGCCAGATGGTTGCGCGTCAACGGATTGCTGATTTATGTGACGTTACGCGTGATGATGGCCGTCCAGCCTGCGGCATTGTTCTTGAACCAGGATTATTTCCGGTATGGCCACGCCGCTTCCGTGCCTTTCAGGGATGGCGCTATCTGGAAGTTGATGATGCGCCTGCCGATATGCCGGTCAGCGATGATGCAACCCCGCTTCCCGCTGATCTTGCCTCCGAATTAAGAGAACTCGGCTTGTTATAGCGGTAAGCGTGAAAGCGGCGTGAATTAGGGTGATTTGGCGATAATATGAGCTGCTGGTAAGGAGGCGGAGCGTTTTGCGCGTCGCCATTTATCAGGCATCATAAACTGGCCATTCCAGAGACCGCGCTTTGCATGACGCGCATGTTCCTGAGCAGAATGGTAATCTTTGGAATAGGCTAGATAGGCAACTGCCAGCCCTTTTTCGACAAGCCATTGCGAGATATCTTTATCAGCCTGAAAACAGCGCGCTACTTTTCGCTTGTAGTGGTCAATATCGACGATTTCGCATGATAGTGTTTTTTGATGTGCAAGCAAAAGAAGAAGCGCGTCTTTGGCTGCCTGACCACAGGCGTATTTTAGGCCATTCTCGTCAATGCAGGCTTGTTTTAGCTCCGGGGCATCAATCCCAAATAGCCGAAGCCTTTCTGCGCCAGCCCGCAACGAATCTCCGTCGCTAACCTTGGTGATCACAAAATCCTGTCGTGCTCCTGCTTCGGCTGAAACAGTTAGTAGCACACAAAACCCAAAAACATATAACAGTCGATAAAACACCATAATACCTGCTGCCAGATTAACGCTAGATACCAGTCTAGGCAAGTAGAGGGGGGATGTCGGTTATCAGTTAGGGTTATCGGCCTATCCCAAAAGGGGGGTTAGGTATTATCCGTTTGGGCAGGGAAATCAAGATAGGGATTTGCACTCAGCATGGCGGTTGCTAAATCATCATCTTCTGTGATGTCATCCCATGCAGCTTCGGGATTCAAGGTGGCTGCAATGGCTGTTCCAGCTTCAGGAACGGCAATAAAGGGCCCTTGTGCTTCGGCAGGAACAGGCGCACGTGCCTTCATTCGGGCTAGGGCATAGACACCAGTTGCAATATGGACAATGACAAGTCCGGCAAAATAAGCACGATTAGACACAAATTCCATAAATACCGCGATGAGGGGCGAGCCGACAACAGCGCCAATCCCGTTTACCATAATCAGGGTAGAGGCTGTCCCTACCATCTGGCTGGGCGTAAGATAGTCATTAGCATGCGCGATACACAGCGAATAGATAGTCATGCTAAACCCACCATAAAGCGCCATTAATATAATCAGAGGCCAGAATTGTTCTGCACTGAAAAAGGCGGCTGCTGCTGCGGCAAGGGCCGAGATAATGGCTACAAGAAAGATCACTAACCGTCTATCTAGAATGTCTGACAGACGTCCCACAGGATATTGTAAAACCATTGTTCCAATTGTAACAGCAACCAAAAATAGGGATGCTTGTGATGACGTCATGCCAATGGATTTGGCATAGGCTGTTCCCATACCAAAAGTCATTGCAGTAGAGACGCCTGAAAACAGCATCGCCACCATCGCAAGCGGTGAGATAGAATAGAGCCGGCGCAAAGAGACTTGCTCAGGTGCTGAGAATTCTGGCGCTTGTCCTGCTGTTACAAGAATAGGCACCACAGCAATGGACACAAAAACAGAGGCAATGATAAACAGAAAACTTGTTACGCCATCATCAAGGCCGCCCAGCATTTGGCCCAGCCCCATACCGCCCATGGTGATAACCATATAGATTGATAATATCTGGCCACGTGTCTGATTGGTCGCTTTTTCGTTAAGCCAGCTTTCGACAACAATATACATGCCAGCATAGGTAAAGCCGGTCAGCAGGCGCATGCCTGCCCAAATGCCAGCATTATCTGTGATAACATGGATAAGGGCTGCTGCTGAAGCGATCGCTGATAANGCGCCAAAGGTTCTGATATGGCCAACATTCGATAGAATGCGCGGCACAAAAAGTGACCCTATAAAAATGCCAAGAAAATACCCACCCATCATGAAGCCGGTGCCGATGTTGCTGAGCTCAGCTGCGGCGGCCCGCAAGCCCAGTAATATCTGAAGCAGGCCATTGCCAATCATGATCAGAAGAAGGCCGAAAAACAAAGGCCATGTCGATAAAAGAGAGCGAAGCATATACCGATTTACACTCCACTGAAAAGCGCCCGCACAGCGGCGGCATGGTTGATAAAAATGTCAGACTAAATGCGTCGCATTGGGCGTGTTTAATAAATAGCTATCTCTGGTTTCTGTGAGGCTAGTTGAGGGCTTAAACACCTAAAAACGAGTTCACGCAAGAAAAAAAGAAACAATGCCAAAAAAAACCGTGAAACCACTCAAGCTGTGTTCGCAAACAGGCCATTATTACATGTCCGCCACTATGGAGTGAAGGCGGGTTTCAATCAGCAGGCAATCATCATCTACTTGTTGTTTTAATGACGTAAAATCTGGATATCCAGCGAGGCGTGCAATCAGATTGGCCTGTTTGCTGGGAATGTCATTATGGTCTTGATTAGCGGGCAGGCAGAGTCTGAAATAATGCGCAACAGAGACAAGCCGTCCATGGGCGTCACCGAGTTCTGCATAAGGGGCGTCACTCTGTGCAAGGCAGCTTAGCAGAAAACTTGGGGTGAGGGGCTGGATGGCGGCATGTTTTGCGATAAGCCCGCGCCGGTGCCCCGCAAGGTAGGTCAGAAATTCTAAATCCAGAAATCCGCCGCTACGTTTTTTTAAATCGAACGAGGTTGGCGTGCTACTTGCCAGCCGCTCGCGCATATCAATGATATTATCGCGTAACGCCGTCTCAGAGGGAAAGATTTGACGTATCGCGCCAAGAGTATCAGCAATGCCGCTCAACGCAGGAGATGTATCTTGCGTGCCCGTAATTAAAATCGTGCGGGCTTTGAGCAGCGCTAGATGTTCCCATGGCCAGGCTTCATTTTTATAATAGGTTGTTAGCCGGGCTGTATGAACAGCAATCGGGCCTACTGTGCCATCAGGGCGAAGCCGCATATCAATTTCATAAAGTCCCCCTTTNGATGTTGCCACACTCAGCCAGCTGACAATAAGCTGTGACAGCTTAATATAATATGTTGCAAGACCAAGGGCGCGCGGGCCGTCAGAAACAGCCTCCTGATCGCCATCATAGACAAACATTAAATCAAGGTCGGAATGCACCGTCATCATCTGGCTTCCGAGCCTGCCAAGGCCAAGGATGCCAAAGCTGCTATTGGCGATATGGCCATAGCGCCGGGCAAAATTCTGAGAGGCAAGCCAACAGATTTCCTGAATAATAATATCGGCTAGATGCGAGTAATGAATGCCAAATTGCTCATAGCGAATTCTGCCTTCCAGCAGGTGCACTTCGCTGGTAAATCGCTGTTCTTTTGACCAGAGCCGCAAATGGTCAAGGGCTTGTTCATCATCAAGGCCTTGCATACTTTCCTGAAGGCTGTTCTGAAGCTGATCTGGTTGCAGAGCCGGCATAAAGAAATCAGGGTCTAGCATCCGGTCAAGCAAAGAGGGCATCCGGCCCAATATATCGGATAATCGGGGCGCTTTTATCATGATGCTACAGAGCAGGTCGGATAGCTGTGGGTTCTGGCAGAGCAGGGCAAAAAACTGAGCACCAGCAGATAGTCCATCAACAAGATACGCAAAACTGGCAAATGCATCATCCGGCTCTTCTGCACTGGAGAGGCGGGGCATTAACTCTGTGAGCAATTCTTCAAGATAGTTGCGGGCCCGCTCGCCGCGTGTTGCAGACACACCGCCAGCAAGCCATTTGCTAATAATATCTGCCATATCACGCGGCCGGGCATAGCCAAGCTCCGTTAGCCAGATAATAAGCTCTTCTTGTGTCTGGGGGAGACGCGCTGGACCTCGTTGTGCGCGTTGCTGCTGCTTTTTCTCAAGCATATGGTTTAGCACAGGGTGATCAGCTGCCCATTTTGTTTCATTTTGAAGAGTGCTCACAGCCGCGCGCAAGGCTGCGCTATCGGCGTAGCCCATAAAGCCGGCAAATTTATCAAATTCTTCTTCATTGCGCGGCAGGGCATATGTCTGAGTATCTTTTTGATATTGAAGGCGGTGTTCAATACGCCGCCACGCAATATAATTCTGGCTTAGGATTTCAGCTTTTTCTGGTGATATCCATCCGCCGGTAGCACATAGATTAAGGGCGCGCAGTGTATTGCCAACTTGCAGCCCTGTATGACGCCCGCCTTCGAGTAATTGGAGGCTGTGGGTAAGAAGCTCAATATGCCGAATAGCATAGGCACCTTTTTTGACGTCCATTCCCAGCAAGGCTTCTGGCGTAGGGAGATGTTGTAACCATGACTGCAAATCATCAATGACCGTAAAATCACGCACCCGGCGCCAAATAAAAGGCGCAATGCGTGCCAGAAATTTTTTGCCAAGCTCACAATCTCCAGCAATCGGTTTTGCCCGAATGAAAGCAGCACGCTCCCATGACCTAGCCGTAGTTTCATAATAGGATGCTGCGGCATCAATATCCAGACTGACAGCCCCGCCGCCCATATCGGGGCGCAAGCGCAAATCAACGCGCCAGCCAAAGCCATCAGATGTCTGGCGTGACAAAAGCCGGCTAAGAGAGCGCGTAAGGGCAATAAAGTGGCTGGCGGGCTTCTGAGAGCCTTTAGAATCATGCAGGATAATTAAATCAATATCAGATGAAAAATTGAGCTCTCCGGCCCCCAGTTTTCCCAACGCCAAAATAACCCAGCCACTGCCGGTAGGAGAGGCAGAAAGAAGATGTTCAACACAGCCCTTCACAGCCTGTTCAGCAATTAATGACAGTCTTTGATAGCTTGCGGTGATATCATCATGGCCCCATAATTCACTGAGCGCGATGGCAAAATGGCTCCGGTTGCGCCAGTGCCGTAATGCCTGCTCACGTTCAGAATCTGTTTGATTTTGGGCGAGTGTTTGTTGCCATTCAGCATAGGCTGAGCTCAGGATTTCATCAATTTTCCCTGAATAAATATCAGCAATGTCAGTAGCAAAAAGACGCGATTGCAGATGCAGAAATGAGCTAGCGAATAAGATAGGTGCCAGAGCGTGGCAGATATCAGGTGCGGCGGAGGAAGCCGCAGGCGCCATGATGCCGCGTGCTTCATTATTCCATTGCTCTGAATGCTGTTTCTGGTGGTCAGAAAATTGGGGCAAGAAAGGTGGTGACATAAAAGGTCTTCTCACTCACAAGGACATTTTCATAATGGTAGGCAATCATAATGCTAAACGCTCATCCTATCTTTGACCATAGCGCGCGTCACATCATCATATAGTCAGCTATCATAGTGCCAGTAGAGGAATTTTCCCAGCACGGATAGCACGCACCCGCAAGGCCCAGCGTATCCCTAGAATAATGGCATTCACAAACAGACCAACAGCCAGCCCAGCCCATATTGAAACCGGTCCCCAGTCAAGGATAAAAGCCATATAGGCGCCAGACCCTATGCCAGCACCCCAATAGCCAAAAAGCCCAATAATAGCGGGTATTTTAGTATCGTTCAGGCCCCGTAATGCGGCTGTTACAATCGCCTGCATACCATCAGATAACTGAAAAATAGCTGTGATAATCAGCATGGGAACAGCAATAACCAATACATCATCAAAGAGGGGATCGTCTGGCTGGATAAACAGACCCGTCAGAAATTCAGGAAAGATGAAAATAACCAACGTTAACGGAATGGCGACGAGCGCCCCGCAGATCATTGAGGCATTACCATTGGCAGATACTAATGCTGGATGACCTGCACCTGCCGCGCCGCCAACACGGATAGCAGCAGCTTGTGCAAGTGACAGAGGTACCATAAAGGCAATCGCCGCAATCTGATTGGCAACCGATGCTGCGGCCAGAGCAGATGTACCGAACAGCCCTATCAGCAGAGCCGCTATAATAAACATGCCAGTCTCTGATAGCACCAATAGGCCATTTGGCGAGCCAATACGAAGAATGCGTTTGATAATATGAAAATCCAGAACCCACCAGCGCATATAAGGGCTTACCTGACGGAAGGGTGCGCGAAGACCGATAAGAGCGCCCAAGGTAAGAGCCATCACGATATAGCTTATGGTTGTTGCAAGGGCGATGCCTTCAAGACCCATTTGTGCAAATGGACCAATCCCCTGCGATAAGCACTCATTCAGCGCTATATTAAGCCCAAGCCCCAGAAGGGTTGCATAAAGCTGGGGTGCTGGCTCGCCATGGCCGGATGAAAAAAACCGCATTGCAAGGAAGACAAAGGTGAAGGGCAGGCCAAGAGAGGTCCAGAACAGATAGGGTTCAGCATGGCGTGAGAGCGTTTCATCCTGTCCCAGAAATATCAGGATATCACTGCCATAAAAAACAGCAGGCATGGAGAGAATGCCAATCACAAACGCAATGATCAGCCCCTGACGGAATGTCCGGCGCGCTATTTTGCCATCACCGCTTCCAAGCGCCTGAGCTGTAAGGGGGGCAATGACAGCAAGGATGCCGAGGGCGATAAAATAAAACGGGTGGTAGAGCCGGGTTGATAAGGCTGAGGTCGCAAGGTCTAAGGTAGAGAGTCTTCCTGCCATCCAAAGGTCGGAGGTAAGAATGCCAATAGAGGCGAGCTGTGCCATGCAAATCGGAAGCGCAAGCCTTACGACGGCAGGAATTTGAGCAAAAGTCAGCGTCATAAACCAAGGGACTTTCTAAAAATAATGAAGCGATGAGACATAACCCAAAACCTGACTTATCGCAGAGACGAAAAACGCTGGCACAGAAGAATTTTATATAATGCTACGAGATATCCTTCGTGCATCTGGTGTGTGACAAGAGGTCCTTTGAGATAGTCGTCTGAGCTGTGCTGAACGCTGTTATTTCTTGCTGAGTGGCACAACATTTCCACACATAACATATTTGTACCAGCAATTTGATATACTGGACAAATTTTACTATTCGGACTACAAAATCGCGAGTGATCGGTTCTCATAAAATTTATGTATATAATGTGACGTGATTGGGTTTGCACCATCCCGGGATGACAGAGCGCAGGGGCCGCATCATAATAGAGGTTAGGAGACTAGGGCAATGAAGCGTCAGGTGACGATGCTGTTGAAAAAAGGACTGCCGGCGCTCTTTGTTCTGGGCGGGTTTTTCATGATTTATACCTGGCTGCAATCAACCAAGCCAGACGTGGTAGCGCGCTCCCCTAGTGAACAAACCTGGACGATTACTGTTATCGAAGCAAAGATGGGTATTGCCCGTCCTGCAGAACGAGCCTTTGGAACGGTGGTTGCTGCGCGTGATGCCGAGCTGCGCTTTGGCGTTGCGGGCGAGGTTGGTTTTGTATCGGATAACTTGCAAAACGGGGTTGATGTGCAGGCAGGAGACGTTCTGGCAAAGCTGGATTTAGAGCGCCTGACCCTGGCATTAAATGATGTCCGGGTGCAGATGGATGCAGAAAAACGTCAAGGCGATGCTCTTACGCGCCAAGTTGAACTGAGAACAAGGGCTGTTGAACGGCTCACCAAAATGCTGTCACGCAATGTTGCAACAGAAGCAAAGGCAGATGAGGCTGAGCTTGCCCTTTCTGTTGCCGGCAACCAGCTTGTCCAATCTCGTGCCAAGCTAAAGCAGCTCAAAGTAGCTGAAAAGAACCGGCTAAAAGATTTAGACGACGCAACACTCATAGCACCATTTGATGGCACATTGTCAGCTGTTAGCCTTGCCCTTGGCAATCGGGTAAGCAATGCAAATAAAATCGCCACATTAACTGATTTAAGCAGGCTGGAAGTGCCGTTTGTGGTTGCCGCTGATATATATGCGAATGCCCCAAGCCTTATTGGCCAGACGATTAGCTTGTCATGGCAATCTGGCGGCAAGGTTGTTGCGACCGCACAAGCTGTTCTGACGCGGTCTGAAATTATTGTTGATAAAACAGATGGCGGCGGGCGGCTTTATGCTGAATTACCAGCTGATGCTGCGCGAACATTGCCGCCGGGCGCCTTTGTCCAAATTGATTTTATTGGACGCGAATTTGTCGATGCATTTGAATTGCCCGAAGAAGCACTGGTCGGACAGGATAAAGTATATGTTGTTGAAGAGGGGCGCGCACGCGAAAGACTGATTACGGTTCTGCAACGCGCGCCAGGCCGGATTTGGGTCTCTGGCGCGTTGATGACAGGTGATAAAGTCATTGCGACCAGATTGCCGGGGATAGGCGACGGACTAAAAGTCAGAATAGCAGACACGAAATAGCGTAAGCAGGGCAGCACGCCTTTTCTAACACACTCATCAAACGGCACCCATTAGGATTGGGAAAAAAAGGAGCAAAGACGCGATGTTTTCCGCAATGATTGAATTCTTTGCTCGCCACCGTACGGCGGCAAACTTGATTATGATACTGATGCTGGCCGTTGGCGTGGCCTCCACCATGCGACTGAACAAGCAGTTCTTTCCGGATGTTGATGTCGAAATCATTGGTGTTCAGGTTGCCTGGTCAGGCGCGACGGCTGAAGATGTTGATAATAATATTATTCAGCCGCTTGAGCCGGAACTGCGCACGATAGCCAATGTAAAAAAAGTGAATTCCATGTCCTATGAAGGGCTAGGGGTTGCACAGATAGAGTTTGAATTTGGCTCAGACATGCAAAAAGCCCTTGCTGATGTTGAAGCCGCTGTTGGGCAGGTTGCTTTCCCGACTGAGGCTGAAGCGCCTAAAATCATAAAAGGTGAATTCTACGATACGATTTCAAAAATTGTCTTACATGGGCCCTATCCGCTTGAATCACTTGGCTATCATGCCAAGGTTATCAAAGAAGATTTGTTGCAGCGCGGCGTTGATAAAGCGTCTATCTTTGGCCTGCCTGAGTTTGAAATTCTGATTGAGATAAAGGAATCTGAATTGGCCCGTCTCGGGTTAACCTTGAACGATATTTCGCGTGTCGTTGCGGGCAGTTCTATTGATGTTCCTGCTGGACGGTTTGCTGATGGCGCGCTTCGGGTCCGCTCACTGGGGCTTCGAAAAACAGCACCCGAATATGAAGATATCAAAATTTTGGTTCGGGCCGATGGCAGCGCTGTCACACTAGGTGATGTTGCAACCATCAAAGATACATTCAGCACGCCTGCAGACCTTTATGAGCATGATGGCAATCCAGCGATTGTTATTCTTGTTCAGCGCGGCAAAACCAGTGACTCTCTTAAAACAAATGCAATTGTTCAAAATTACATTACGGAAAAGCGCGCTACCCTGTCTGATGGGCTGATGCTTGACCAGTTTGATGTCCGCGCTGACCTGATTTCACAACGTATTATGCTGATGGTTCAGAACGGTCTTGGCGGCCTTGTTCTGGTGATGCTGGTACTATTTGCCTTTTTGCCATTCCGCGTTGCCTTCTGGGTTGCAACTGGTATTCCTGTTGCGTTTCTGGCGACGTTCGGTGTGATGTTTGCAACTGGGCAGTCGATCAATATGATTTCGCTGTTTGGCCTTATCATGGCGCTGGGTATTGTGGTTGATGATGCCATTGTGATTGGTGAACATGCTGAATATCTGCGCAAAAAGCGGAATATTCCGATAGAATCTGCTGCCATCCTCGCAGCGAAGCGGATGGGGCCACCGGTTATTTCAGCGATGCTGACAACTGTTGCTGCCTTCCTGCCGCTCTTTATGATTAAGGGCATTATCGGGGTGATTATCGGCGCTATTCCAGCGGTAGTCTGTGCCGTTCTTCTGGCAAGTCTGATTGAATGTTTCTTTATTCTGCCTGCCCATCTTGGTCATTATGGGGGGCGCGAAGATCAAAAACCCTCATGGTTCAGGCAGCGCTTTGATAATGGGTTTGACTATCTAAGGGATGTCATTTTTGGTGTTCTTGTGACAAAGGCGTTTCAGTTCCGCTATGTGACATTCGCCTTTGCAGTAGGTCTGCTTTTGTCGGCCGTTGGGATGATGACGAGTGGACGTGTTAACTTTGTATTTTTCTCCTCCCCCGAAGCCGACCGGATTTATGCGAATGTTGTGATGGCCTCAGGCTCAACCCGAAGCCAGACCGAAGTGATGCTGACCGAAATAGAACGGGCGCTTGTTTCTGTTGAAGACGAGTTATCCGATAGCAAAAATGACCTTGTCGTTTTCTCACTTGGTGTCATCGGAACAAATATCCGCGGCGATGATGGTGAACTGGCCGTTGGGGCAAATGATTTACGCGCAGGGATGGTCATTGAACTGAAAACAGCTGACCAGCGCAGTGTTCGCGCTGATGAATTTGTGACTGCATTACGGACAGCTATTATCCCGATGCCGGGGCTGGAGCGTTTGATTGTGCGTGCCCCGCAAGGAGGGCCGCCGGGACGTGAGCTTGATATCCGCTTGATGGGAGATGATTTAGACCAGCTTAAAATAGCGGCTCTGGATGTTATCCAGCTAACAGAAGCTGTTGCTGGTACATCTGATGTTGAAGAGAATCTGAATTATGGCGTGGAAGAAAGAATTGTTCGTCTCTCGCCGCTTGGCCGCTCACTAGGCTTTACGGTTGAAACCATTGGCGCTCAGGTGCGGGCTGCACTTGATGGGGCGGTGGTGCGCCGTTTCCCTCGCGGTGATGAGGTTGTGACTGTTCGTATTGCCTTGCCAAAAGATGAGGTTGCAACAGATAATTTGGCAAATTTACGGCTGATTACCCCGCAAGGCACCTATGTTAATCTGGGCGATGTGGCCTCAATTGAAAACAGGCTCGGCTTTTCGGTTGTCCGGCGTAAGGATGGCTTTAGGGAAGTTGCTATTCAGGGCGATCTGGATGATAAGGTTCTGAATACATCGCAGGCCGTTGAAGCGCTTGTCGAGGGTGATTTTGGACAATATGTGAAGGATAATAATCTGCGCTACCGGTTTGATGGGCGCGATCAGGAACAAAATGAAGCTTTTGCTGATATTGGGACTGGCGGACAGCTTGCCCTGTTGAGTATCTATGCCATTCTGGCATGGGTTTTTGCGAGCTGGACACGTCCTTTTGCTGTTATGATCATGATCCCGTTTGGCCTTATCGGGGCTGTGTTGGGGCATTATGTGATGGGGCTTAACCTCAATATTCTATCATTTTTTGCGCTGATTGCACTATCCGGGATTGTGGTGAATAATTCGATTATTCTGGTGTCGACGATTGAGCGGCGGCTGGAAGAATCGGGGGGTGACTTCGAACGTTCGGTCATTCAAGGAACCGTAGATAGATTGCGGCCTGTCCTGCTGACATCGATGACGACGATTGGCGGATTATCAACCTTGATGTTTGAAACATCCTTGCAAGCGCAGTTTCTTATTCCGATGGCAACAACGATTGTCTTTGGGCTTGCGGTAACAACAGGTCTTGTGCTGTTTTTAGTGCCGGCAACACTTGGTATCGGACGCGATTTGGACGTTCTTGTCTCACGGCTATGGCATCTTATCCGCTCAGGGGTTAGATCTTATTTTTCTGGCGCCTAAAACATGTTGCGGAGAACATCAGTATGACTGGACAAAAAACACCGGGTGGCGGCGCAAAAAAGGGTAGCTCCGGCCGGTCCTATAAATCCAAGACAGGTCTGACCCGTCAACCACGTAAAATGCGCGGCCTCAAGCCTTCATCACAGCGCTGGCTTACCCGCCAGCTTAATGACCCGTTCGTTGCGGAAACCCAGTCACGCGGCCTTCGCTCGCGCGCGGCAATCAAGCTGGAGCAGATGGATGACAAGCATCAGTTCTTAAAACCTCATATGCGGGTTATTGATTTGGGATGTGCGCCGGGAGGCTGGCTTCAGGTTGTCTCGAAGCGGTGCCGGCTTGATGCTGGTCTTGGCGCGCTTGTGGGTATTGATCTGCTGGAAACAGAGCCGCTTGGCGGCGCGACGATTATTCTGGGTGATATTACTGAGCCGGAGATGCTAACAGCTGTTCATAGCGCTATTGGCGGCCGTGCAGATGCTGTGCTGTCTGATATGGCAGCATCGACAACAGGCCATCGGAGCACCGACCATCTTCGAACGATGGCTTTGTTGGAGCTGGCAATTGATTTTACAACCGAAGTGCTTGAACCGGGCGGTATCTTCCTTGCCAAGGCATTCCGCGGCGGTGCTGATAATGACATTATGCAATTGCTCAACAAGCAGTTTGACAAAGTACGCTATCTTAAGCCAGCAGCGAGCCGCGCTGAATCAGTCGAAACCTATCTTCTGGCAACAGGGTTTCGTGGTGCGCTCCCTGATGCGCGGGAAGAGGATGCAGAAAAAGCATAGCATCCTGCTTCTTTAACACCGAATAATGCTAGCTTATCACGTAAAGTTAGCATATTATCTGGCGTCATCTCTCCTGATATGAAGGACATTTCGCGATGACGGCTTCTTCTTTTTCTATTCGTGACGCTTTAACCTTTGATGACGTGCTACTTCAGCCCGGTCATTCATCTGTTCTACCAGCTCACGTTGACATATCCTCTCAGCTTACCAGAGAGATTAAATTGCAACTGCCCTTGATATCGGCGGCCATGGATACGGTCACCGAACACAGGCTTGCAATCACCATGGCGCAGTCTGGCGGTATTGGTGTTATCCACAAGAATTTTTCCATCGCAGATCAGGCGGCTGAAGTCGCCTCGGTCAAGCGATACGAAGCAGGAATGGTGGTTAATCCCTATACAATTACCGCAGAAAAAACGCTCGGTGATGCATTGGCCATGATGAGCCGCTATTCGATAAGCGGTGTGCCGGTTGTTGATAGTCAGGGGAAGCTTGAAGGCATCCTGACCAACCGCGATGTCCGGTTTGCAACTGATGAGAGCCAGCGCGTTTCTGATTTAATGACAACGCCTGTGATAACTGTCACCAATTCGGCGAACCATAATGAGGCGCGCGCGCTGTTGCATCAACACCGGATTGAAAAGCTGGTAGTGATTGATGATAACGGTTTTTGTGTTGGATTGATTACGGTTAAGGATATGGAGCGCACGCAAACCTATCCGCTTGCCTCAAAAGATAGTAGTGGCAGATTGCTTGTTGCTGCTGCAACAGGTTCTGGCCCAGATGGTGTGGAGCGCGCCGAAGCCCTTATTGCAGCCGGTGCTGATGTTGTTGTTGTTGATACAGCGCACGGCCATTCGCAAGGCGTGCTGGACACCGTTCGTCATGTACGCGGCCTGTCTAACACTGTTCAGATTATTGGCGGAAATGTTGCAACTGGTGATGGTACACGCGCGCTGATAGATGCTGGTGTTGATGCGGTAAAGGTGGGTATTGGGCCGGGCTCTATCTGCACAACCCGGATGATTGCTGGTGTGGGCGTGCCGCAACTTACAGCCATTCTTGATGCAACCGCAGCCGCGCGCGATGCGGGCGTTCCTGTTATTGCAGATGGCGGTATTAAATATTCAGGCGATCTTGCCAAAGCCATTGCCGCCGGCGCTAGCACAGCTATGGTAGGCTCGCTTCTGGCGGGAACAGACGAGACACCGGGCGAAGTATTCTTGTATCAGGGCCGCTCCTATAAAGCCTATCGCGGCATGGGCTCAATGGGTGCAATGGCGCGCGGCTCAGCTGACCGGTATTTTCAGGCTGAAGTTTCAACGCCCCTTAAACTTGTGCCAGAAGGTATCGAAGGGCAGGTGCCTTATAAAGGTGCGGCTACTCAGGTTTTACATCAGCTTGCAGGCGGATTACGTGCGGCGATGGGATATACCGGCAATGCCACAATGGGTGATATGCAGACAAGCTGCCAGTTTCTGAAAATCACATCTGCTGGATTGAGCGAATCTCATGTTCATGATGTAACGATAACGCGTGAGGCGCCAAATTACCGTCCCGGCATGTAACAACTACATGAAATAATTGCATGTAAAAAACCATATGTAAAAACCACTTAACGCGCCCCTGTAACGGGTGAATATCTGGCGCAAAGGAGTACAGGCCGTCTCATGGCAGATACGATTCTTATTATTGATTTTGGCTCGCAGGTTACACAGCTCATTGCACGGCGGTTGCGCGAAGCAGGTATTTATACCGAAATTCTGCCAAGTACTGCTGCAGATGAAACCATTCTGGATAAACAGCACGAGATAAAGGGCATTATTCTGTCAGGGGGGCCTAATTCTGTGACGCATGCTGATACGCCTCGTGCGCCGATGGCTGTGTTTGATGCTCATATCCCCGTACTTGGTATTTGCTATGGCCAGCAGACGATGTGTGCGCAGCTAGGTGGCTCGGTTGAAGCAGGGGAAAGCCGGGAATTTGGCCGTGCTGAAATAGAGGTTATGACGCCAAGCCCGCTATTTGGTGAGAGCTGGCCGCAGGGCAGTCGTCAGACAGTCTGGATGAGCCATGGCGACCATGTATCAGCCTTGCCAGAGGGGTTTGAGATTATTGCGAAATCAGCAGGTGCACCGCTGGCCGTTATCGCAGATGAAAGCCGCAAACTCTATGGTGTGCAATTTCACCCCGAAGTTATTCACACGCAAGGCGGCACAGCACTTCTGACCAATTTTGCGCGTGATATTTGTGGCTGCACGGCCAGTTGGTCGATGAAAGCCTACCGCGAACAGGCGATAGCTACGATCCGCGACCAGGTCGGCTCTCGCGGGGTGATTTGCGGCCTGTCAGGCGGGGTTGATAGCTCGGTTGCAGCTGTTCTCATCCATGAAGCAATTGGCGAGCAGCTTACTTGCGTATTTGTTGATACAGGGCTAATGCGCGCTGGTGAAGCTGATGAAGTTGTTGCGCTCTTCACAGGGCATTATAATATACCGCTGGTTCATAGAGATGCGTCTGATTTGTTCCTGACGCGCCTAGAAGGGATTGATGACCCGGAACAAAAGCGAAAAATTATCGGGGCCAGCTTTATCGAAGTATTTGATGAGGAAGCCGCAAAAGTAACAGATGCAGGATTTTTGGCGCAAGGCACCCTCTATCCAGATGTGATAGAATCTGTTTCTGCAGCAGGCGGCCAGCATGTCACAATCAAGTCGCATCATAATGTTGGTGGATTGCCTGATGATATGGCTCTGGAGCTTGTGGAGCCATTACGTATGCTGTTCAAGGATGAGGTGAGGGCGCTGGGGCGTGAGCTCGGCATGCCAGAAACACTTGTTGGCCGGCATCCCTTCCCAGGGCCGGGCCTTGCTATCCGGATCCCCGGCATGATTACGCGCGAAAAGCTTGATATTCTGCGCGAAGCTGATGCTGTTTATCTGGATGCTATCCGCAAAGCCGGACTTTATGATGAAATTTGGCAGGCCTTTGCTGTATTATTGCCGGTCAAGACTGTTGGCGTGATGGGAGATGCGCGGTCGTATGAATATGTCTGCGCATTACGGGCGGTCACCTCAACTGATGGGATGACAGCAGAAAGCTACGGCTTTGAGCATGATTTTCTAACCCATGTCGCAACCCGTCTTGTAAATGAAGTCAAAGGCGTGAACCGCGTTGTCTATGACATCACAAGCAAACCTCCCGGCACGATTGAGTGGGAGTAGATGTTCATTTGGCTTCATTTTATTGCAGCAGTTTTTGCAATTATGCTTGGCCTAATAAATATTGTTTCCGAAAAAGGGACCGCCCGCCATCGGATGGTTGGATGGTCTTGGTTGCTAATAATGAGTTTTGTTACCGTTCCGTCACTCTGGATACGCGAAATAAATGACGGTCATTTCAGTTGGATTCATTTCCTCACTATCTGGACAATAATTAGCATGGGAATTGCCATTCTAAGTATTAGGAAAGGCAATGTCAGAACTCATGCAGGTTTCATGTTAGGAACCATGCTGGGCTCTGTTATAGCCGGTATTTTTGCTATTATGCCGGGACGGTTCATACAGTCACTGATTGGTCATTTTTAGTGAGCAGGAATACGGTAATTTATCCAAAATAACGATAAATATATGTCCCTAAAGACGATGTTAGCGCAGTTTGGCGTGTTTACTGCTACGACATAAGATATCGCAGTGTGATATCATCAAGAAAAAATTATATTCTGTATGGAACATTTTATGAAAACAGAGATTTTTAAAACGCTAGAGACACTAAACCTTACATCATTGGAAACGCGTGTCTTATTCAATGAACGAACCAGTGATGTCGATAATCTGAAGGTATGGAAAGACAGTGTTAGCCAGATAATCTATATAGACGATTTCTATACTGGCGATAATACATATGTCGATGGGGCATACAGAGCAGATAAACAAATCAACCTGCAAACAAAAAACAATGATTTTGAGAGTGCGTCTGATGCTCAGCGCCGCTTTGACTCACATTTTCGGTTTGTTGCTGGAAAGAAGGTTGTTGATTTTGGTTGTGGAAGAGGCGACTTTTTACGGCTTATCAAGGCCGAATGTGAGGATGTTTTTGGGGTCGAGCTGCAACAGAATTATGTTGATGCCTTAAACGATGACGGCATCACCTGTTTCACCAATTTGGATGCTATAGAGAACCACTCCATCGATGTTTGTGTTTCATTTCATGTATTAGAGCATCTGCCCAACCCATTAGAGGTATTAGAGGCGATAAGAAATAAAATGGTAAAGGGGGGAGCGCTTCTGATTGAAGTGCCTCACGCTAATGATTTCCTGCTCTCTTCTTTGGCAAGCGAGAATTTCAAACAATTCACGCTGTGGAGCCAGCATCTTGTGCTTCATACCAGAGAGTCTTTACGCCGTATGCTGGGATATGCTGGTTTTAATGATATTCATATTCAAAGCGTTCAGAGATATCCGTTATCTAATCATTTGCACTGGTTGGCAAAGGGCGAGGCTGGCGGCCATAAGTCTGCTCTCTCGTTTATTGATACAANAGTTTTAACTGAGGCTTATGAAAACTCTTTAGCCCGCATTGATGCGACCGATACCTTGGTAGCGATTGCCAAAGCGCCCTAGCCCTACAGAGAGATGTTCACTGCTAGATATCAGTGCTGCATAGATGTAAAATGAGGCAGATAAAAATATGTCGCTAAAGAAGATATTAGAGTGGTTTGGGGTATTTACTGCAATAGCATATTCACTGCTGGTTGCCTCGAATACTGGCTATGAAGTTTTTGGGTTTTCTTTGCTTTTTATCTCCGCCATTTCAATCGGGTTATGGGCCTTTTTTTGCAAGCATTACGGCATTTTAGTGCTTCAGTTTTTCTACGCTGCTGCTGGTATAATCGGTGTAGTTAGATGGCTGTAGCTAATTTTTTGGATGACCGAGTGGGGGCGTCATGAATATTCGGCCATTTTGTGTGGATGATACAGATGTTGTCGTTGCATTATGGCAGGCGTGTGAGCTGACACGGCCATGGAATAACCCGCATCTTGATATTTTGCGCAAACTGGACATTCAGAGCTCTTTATTTGTTGTTGGTGAACAGGGCTCGGATATCATCGCGACTGCTATGTTTGGCTATGATGGACATCGTGGCTGGGTGAATTACTTGGCTGTCTTGCCAAGCCAGCAACGGCGTGGTTATGCCCGTCAGCTTATGGAATATGGGGAGAGGGAGCTGCTATCGCGTGGGTGCCCAAAACTCAATCTTCAAATCCGGTCAGATAATCTTCAGGCTAGAACATTTTATACCTCATTAGGCTATGCTGAGGATAAAGTTGTGTCTTTCGGCAAAAGACTGCGCGAAGATGAGAGCTTTTAGCGTGCCAAAGCTTTTGCTAACCCGTTAAGCGTGTCTTCTGACAATCTTAGGATTTGCTTGCTCCCTTTCAGGGGGCTTACTGATTTTGTGATGTGATGGTAGGCATGAAGTTGGCCAATAAATGATGAAAATGCTGCACGGCGTGGCCGGTGATACTGAATAGCATCAAACGTATCATCAATGCCATTATCTGCATTTTGTTGGTCGAACATACTCAAAATAAACAATAATTCCAAACCGTAAGGTTTCGACAGGAACATTGAGCATCCTGCATTTTTGTTCAATTTTCGAATAATGTTTACGTCCATTCTATACCTATAATGATAATAAAATAATAGAACTAGAACTAAATAAAGATGCGAAAAAGATACATCTTTTTATTGCAACTTTAAATGGTATTGCAAGGTTCTGATTATAAATAGAAATATGATCAACTAATGAAAAGATTAATCGTATTATAGTAGCGCTATGGCCCATTCATTTTGACCAAAGGAGCTATTCTTACATTATGCCATCTAAAATTTTCACCCACTCTCCGGAACAAGTCCTGAAATGGGTGGCGCTTGGGCTTGGTCTTGCGAGTGCTGTTGCTGTGATTGAAGATTGGTATCCTTACACGATGTTTATCTCGCTGCCCTTTTGTCTTATCTGGGTGTATTGTGCATGGCTGCATAATGAATGGCAGCTAAAATGGATTAACATCCTGTTTACAGGTCTTTATTCTTACGGCATCGCGAAGTATTTCTGGCAGTTTGGATAGCATATAGGGTCTTGTCTGCGAGGTGGTGCTAGTTTTAGATTTACAAATTTTTTATGTCATGATGATGTGTATTCTGGTTAACACCACTCTCTCTGAGGAGCCGATATGTCTTCTTCTTTATTTTCTACGCCCGATTTTGATACTTATCCCATGCATCAGGTTGCAGAACTGACTGTCAAACCTCTTGGTCTTGAGATTCAGTGGGCTGATGGAATGGTAAGCCATCACCTCTCCCCTAATTTGCGTGAGCATGCAGCAGAGCCGCATACATCGCATCCCACAACAAGGGAGACGATGGTTGAGCCGCAGGATATACCGGCTGGGTTTGCTATCACCTCAGCGCAGCTTCTCGATAGCGGATTTGTTTCTGTCAGCTTTTCACACACGCTGTCTGCAGATGATACTGGCACATGCTTGTATCACCCGGGATGGCTCTATCAGACGGGGCTGTCATCAGACACCGATTTTGGCGCGGATGTTTCACCTATTCTGTGGGATGCGGCGATATTTGATGATATTCCCAAAATAGACGGCTCGCTTGTGCTGGATGATTCAGAAGAATTTCATCGTTTTTTGCTATCGCTTGCCCGATACGGCGTTGCTGTTGTGCGCGGACTTCCCCCTGAGCCTGAAATAATTGAAACGCTTCCGGGGAAGATAGGCGTTATTCGGACGTCTAATTTTGGCCATATCTTTGATGTTGAAACGAAGCCGGAGGCAGATTCAAACGCCTATACCTCGGTTGAATTGCGGGCCCATACAGACCTTGCAACACGCGAATATATGCCCGGGCTTCAATTCCTGTTCTGCCTTCAAAATGACGCTACTGGTGGGCATTCAACGCTTTCTGACGGGTTTGCCGTTGCTGATTTTATGCGCAAACAGGACCCGGATATGTTCCGGCTGCTCTCAACTGTGCCGCTTGATTTTGCTAATAAGGCTGCCACATCTGATTACCGGATGGCTGTACCGCTATTTCACCATGATGAAAATGGCCAGCTTAATGAGGTGCGATGGACAAGCTGGCTGAGAGCGCCCCTGCGCGGCACCTTAGCTGAAATGGCGCTTGTTCATGAAGCGCTACGTCATGCTTATCTGCTTGGCAATAATGAGCCGTTCAAGGTGAGCTTCAAGCTCGAGCCGGGCGATATGATGTGCTTTGATAACCGGAGAGTTTTGCATGGGCGGACATCTTTTGACCCGACAAGTGGGGCGCGTCGATTGCGGGGATGTTATGTTGAACGTGAAGAGCTTTGGTCTGCCTTACGTATCGCTGCCCGCCAGAAAAGAGCATCCCATCATAGCCCGTCTTAAAAGCTGCCTTATTTTGCTATTCCTAAAGCGCTGTTTTACAGTGCGGTCAATAGTATAAGCGGTGTTATTGTTGTCTCTGTCTCTCGTTAAACTCTGTTAATAATCTCTGTTAATAATCTCTGCCCTGATTTTATGGAAATGCCGTGTCTAATTCATCTAATGAGCCATCTGATACAGTAAAAGCCCAGCCACGACCGTCTCTGCGGGGCTGGTTTATCTGGTCGCTGGCAGCCTTGTCATTTGGCTATGCTTTTTTCCACCGGGTTGCGCCAAGCGTTATGGTGTCTGAGCTTATGGGNGAATTTGCCATTGGCGGCGCAATGTTGGGGACATTATCTGCATTATATTTCTACCCTTACGTCCTGCTTCAGATACCGCTAGGGGCTTTGCTCGAACAGTTTGGTACCCGCTTGCTTCTTGGCTGTGCATTATTGCTGACGGCGGCCGGGACATTTTTGTTTGGGGCAGCCGAGGCAATCGAATTTGCCTATCTTGGCAGGGTGCTTATCGGGATTGGCTCATCGGTTGCCTTTCTTGGCGCACTTGCGCTGGCTGCAAAATGGTTTCCGGCAAGCCGCGCTGCCTTTTTAGCTGGTTTTGCGATGTTTTTTGCGATGTCCTGCGGCACGCTTGCACAAGCACCATTAGCATTGCTTGTGGACCAAATAGGCTGGCGGGCTTGTATGACAGCTTTAGGGTTTGTTGGTATTGGCCTATCCTTTATTGTGTTTTTCTTTGTGCGGAATGCTCCTGTTCAAATTAAAACGCCGCCTGGAAAAAGCTGGCAGATTGTCTGGCAGGGCGTTAGCTCGGCCATTATTCTGCCGGATGTCTGGAAAATTGCGGTTGTTGCTGCCTGTCTTTCTGGCCCGATGCTTGCTCTTGGCGGGCTCTGGGGAACCCCTTATCTGATGGAATCCTATGGTCTTGAGCGCCCGAATGCGGCGTTTCTGATGTCGTTTATTTTGCTAGGCTGGGCAATAGGCGCGCCTGTTAGTGGTATGGTGTCTGACCGTCTTGGCAAGCGGAAAATCGTTCTTGTCTGCGCGTCATTTGGTGTTGTTTGCGGCGTAAGTGTGCTGATTTTCCTGCCTCAGCTTCCCTTATGGCTGCTTGTCTGTGTTATCGCGCTAATTGGCTTTTCAGGCGGTGGTATGGCAGCAACCTATGCCCTTGTTCAGGAAATCATGCCCTCTCATCTTGGCGGAGCCTCAACAGGTATCGTGAATTCAATGACTGTCGCATCAGGCGCTATTCTGCAACCGCTTGTTGGTATCCTGCTAGATATGATGTGGAATGGAAATGTCAGTGCCGGCGTTCGTTTATATGATGCGGCTGACTACAGGCTTGCGTTTCTCTCTATTCTTGGCTCTGCGGTGATTGGCCTTATTGCGGCACTCAGCCTGAATGAAGTGCCGTTGGCTCAGCGCAAGAATTAGGACAGCTGTCTTGTCATAACAGGCTTTGGGTCTTACTACTGTCCTCAACAGGTTATGATGTTCGCTCATGGCTTTCAAAAATTTGTAATTAATCGTTCATTAAAAAGGGTAGCAGCATGAGATCAACAAAGATTGTCGCAACGCTTGGTCCCTCATCGTCACAAAAGCACGAGATTGCCTCTCTGGTTGATGCAGGTGTGAATGTCTTCCGGTTGAATTTCAGTCATGGAAGCCATGAAGAACAAGCAAATAGAGTGCGAAATATTCGTGAAATTGAAGCAGAAACAGGGCGCCCAATTGCTATTCTTGCCGATATGCAAGGACCGAAATATCGGATTGGCAGCGTTGATGCGCCGTTTGAAATTGCCGAAGGGCAGACAATTCTTTTCTATTTGCCTGATGATGCGGGCGCGGTGCCAGCATCTTGTCTGGGTACTGACGGCACAAAACTGCCTCTGCCCCATCCTGAAATCATGGCAGCTCTTATTCCGGGCGCTCGTTTATTAATGGATGATGGCAAGCTGCGATTTGCTGTAAAATCTGTTAAATCAGACCATTTCATTGCGACTGTGACCACTGGCGGGATGGTATCGAGCCGTAAGGGCGTTAATTTACCAGACGTGCCGTTGGATGTGACTGCACTAACCGATAAGGACCGTCTTGATCTTGAATTTGTCTTGCCACTTGATATTGACTGGATTGCGCTGTCTTTTGTTCAGCGCGCCCAAGATATTCTTGATGCGCGCGCTATTATCAAGGGACGGGCGGGAATTGTTGCAAAAATTGAAAAGCCGACCGCGCTGGTTGAAATTGATGGTATTATTAGTGCAGCGGACGGTATTATGGTTGCGCGCGGTGATCTGGGCGTTGAATTACCGCCGCAGGCAGTACCGTCTATCCAGAAGCAGCTGGTAACAAAATGTCGGTCGGTTGGTAAGCCCGTCATTGTGGCAACCCAGATGCTGGAGAGCATGATAAAAGCGCCAACGCCAACCCGCGCTGAAGCGTCAGATGTTGCAGGCGCTGTGTTTGAAGGTGCTGATGCTGTAATGTTGTCGGCTGAAACAGCGGCCGGAGATTACCCACGCCAAGCCGTCGAGATGATGGCAGCGATTGCTGGTGAAGCAGAAGCCCATATTGCGGCTCATGAAAATGATGGCCCGCCACCGCTCGAAGTTGAAAATTCTATCTATCATGCTGTTGCTGAAGCAGCCGCACGGCTGGCAGATGTTATTGATGCTGCTGCTATTATTGTTTTCACCGCATCTGGCAATACAGCAGTGCGTATTGCACGTGAACGCCCAAAACGCCCTATTCTCGTTTTATCGCCTTCGGTTGCTGTGGAACGTAAATTACAGCTTTTATGGGGGGTGCAGACAAGCCAGCAGGCAGAAACCGGCTATGAAGATGCTGTTGATGGTGCCATCAAGCTGGTATTAGAGCGCGGCATTGCCCAGCAAGGTCAATCAATTGTTATGGTCTCAGGGCTGCCATTTGGTCTTGCCGGTTCAACCAATGCATTACGGGTTATTGCGCTCTGATGCTGGCTTATAATTACGCGGAGGGCGCGGCCCCATAAAATGGGCCATATGGCTATTTTTGCGTCAGCTTTTCGCTTCACTTGATTCCGTCATAGACTCTCGTCTCAAAGGTTATTATTTTACCTTATTATTTTTTGGCTCCCATGTGGGGGCTATTTTAATTGTTTCATGTCGTTGGATTTCATAATGTCGCCTGATCGCGAGATACCTTTATTAACTGGGCGGCACATTTCGAAAAGATTTGGCACCTTTACCGCAAATGACGACATCAATTTTGATATCCACGCAGGAGAAATCCACGCTCTTCTGGGTGAGAATGGTGCAGGAAAATCAACCTTCGTAAAGCTCGTCTATGGTCTGCTTTCTCCTGATGAGGGACAGTTTTTATGGCATGGAGCGCCGGTTGAAATACGTAGTCCTCAAGCGGCCCGCGATATGGGAATCGGAATGGTCTTTCAGCATTTTTCGCTGTTTGACGTATTAAGCGTTGCTGAAAACATCCAGCTTGCCCTGCCAGCCGGTATTTCGCTCTCCGAGGTAAAGGAACGGGTTATTACTGTTTCAGCAGAGTATGGCATGACACTCTCGCCCGATGCGCGGGTTGGTGATTTGTCTGTTGGTGAGCAACAACGGGTCGAAATTCTCCGCTGTTTGTTACAAAACCCTTCATTGTTAATTCTTGATGAGCCGACCTCTGTGTTAACCCCGCAGGAAGCTGATCAGCTTTTTGCCGTATTACGGCGCTTGCGTGATGATGGCTGTGCTATTCTGTTTATTTCCCACAAACTCGATGAAATCAAAGCGCTGACAAGCAAAGCGACAATTCTGCGAGCGGGCAAAAAAGTTACGACATGTGATAGCGCCTCAACATCAGCCAAAGAACTTGCTGAGCTTATGGTGGGGGCGGCTCTTGATAATAGCATGCGCACGCCGCCTGTCCTCCACAAAGGAGCAGATAGCCTATTTTGTGTGGCGCAGGTAAGCCGCCCTGCAGCAACAGCTTTTGCGACAGCCTTGCAGGATATTTCATTATCCGTAATGAGCGGTGAGATACTTGGTATTGCCGGGATTGCAGGTAATGGTCAGACCGAATTGATGGAAGTGCTGTCAGGTGAAGCTATCGGCGATGTAACCGCAGGCAAGATAGAGCTGGATGGCGTATCTGTCGCTGGACTAGGGCCGGATATGCGCCGCCAAAAAGGCATGCGCTGCGTTCCAGAAGAGCGCAATGGGCATGGGGCAATTATCAATATGAGCTTGTCTGAAAATGCATTGCTTACTGCATCGCATGAGCCAGATAATGTGTCCGCATCAGGCTTGGTAAGCTGGGTGAAATGTCACGCTCTGAGCCGCAAGATTATTGGCTCATATGATGTGCGCACGCCCCACCATGACCCGCTTGCCGGAAGCCTTTCTGGTGGTAATCTTCAGAAATTTATGATTGGCCGAGAGATGATGAGCCGGCCACGCTTGCTGATTGTTGCCCAGCCAACATGGGGGGTGGATATCGGCGCGGCTCAGGCTATCAGGGCTGCCATGCGCAGACTTCTTGAAGATGGTACGGCAATTATTATTATCTCGCAGGATCTCGAAGAATTATTGGTGATGTCACATCGTATCTGTGTGTTAAATCAGGGCCAGTTAAGTGAACCCCTGCCGGCTCAGGATGTGACGGCTGAATCGATTGGCTTAATGATGGGCGGCATAACAAATTCTGTTTCGGAGCGTGCCGTATGATGCGTCTCACCCCCCGCCCTTATGTTTCACCGCACCAGCTGCTTCTTGTGCCGGTCTTGTCTGTTTTGCTGTCTATTATTCTGGGTGGGTTAATTTTTGCGGCGCTTGGTTATAACGCGCTTGACGCTTTATATCAGTTTTTCGTTGCCCCTTTATCGCGGCCCGACCAGATAGGAAATCTTTTTGTAAAGGCCTGTCCGCTGATTATTATCGGGACCGGTCTGGTATTCTGTTATCGCGCTAATATCTGGAATATTGGGGCTGAGGGTCAGCTGATTTTTGGGGCATTGGGCGCTGGGTGGGTAGCTCTTTATCTGCCCGAATCTTGGCATTTTATGATGCTGCCGCTGATGATTCTGGGGGGCATGATAGCCGGGGCATCGCTAGCAGCGGTTCCGGCGTTTCTGAAAACCCGCTTTCAGACCAATGAAATTCTGGTATCGCTGATGCTTACCTATGTCGCCGGGCTAGTGATTGACTGGCTGGTGCGCGGGCCATGGCGGGATCCGATGTCTTTTGGCTTTCCGTTGACGCCTTATTATCCTGATGCAGCACTTATCGGTAAATTATCATTGCCGGTAGTTGGCAAACTTGGCCAGCTTCATTGGGGCATTCTGATTGCATTATGCGTCTCAGGGTTGGGCTGGTTTATTCTCAGCCGGACACTTGCCGGATTTAAAGTCCGGGTTGCTGGTGATGCGCCGCGTGCTGCCCGTTTTGCTGGCTTTAGCCCGAACATTGTGACGTTTTCTGTATTGCTTGTTTCAGGCGCTCTGGCAGGTCTTGCTGGTATGGTAGAAGTCTCTGCCAATATGGGTCAGCTACAGCCCCAGATTTCATTTGGCTATGGGTTTACCGCTATTATTGTTGCCTTTCTGGCGCGGCTTAATCCGGCTGCGGTAATTCTAGCGGCTCTGATTGTAGCGCTGAGCGAGCTGGGCGGTGACTCAGCTCAAATTGCGATGGGTATCCCCAAAGTTGTTACAGGGGTATTTAAAGGCATTTTACTGTTTATGTTATTAGCAGGCGAGACAATAACGCGTTATGAGTTGTCTTTTGATCTGCGGATGACAGGTGGCAAAATGAGCCGGGGAGATGCAGATGTATGATGAATTATTGCTAACCGTTTTGCTAACCTCTGTTCCGCTTATTCTTGCGGCAACCGGTGAGCTGGTTGTGGAGCGCAGCGGTGTGCTTAATCTTGGTGTTGAAGGTATGATGCTGATGGGCGCTGTTGCAGGGTTTGGTGTAACATCTCTTTCAGGCTCTCCTTATATCGGGATGCTGGGGGGCGCTACTGCGGGCGCACTTACAGCCGCTCTATTTGGATTTTTTGTGCTAGGACTTGCAACAAATCAGGTTGCAACCGGTCTTGCGCTCACAATTTTTGGCACTGGATTATCAGGCTTGATTGGCGCGCCACTGGTTGGTCAGGCGATAGACGGTCTGCCAGTATTTATTGTGCCGTTACTGTCTGATATTCCGGTTCTGGGTGTATTGTTTCGGCTTGATTTGCTGGCTTATCTGTCTATTGGGCTTGTTGCTGGCACGTCTTTTGTATTGTTTCGAACGCGGGCAGGTCTTGTTATCCGGGCGGTTGGTGATAATGCGACGAGCGCTCATGCGCTTGGCTATTCTGTTTTAAAAGTGCGGTTTTATACTGTGATGTTTGGCGGTATGATGGCGGGCCTGTCAGGCGCCTATCTGCCACTTGTGCTAACCCCTCACTGGGCTGAAGGCATGACGGCAGGGCGCGGCTGGATAGCCCTTGCTCTTGTTGTCTTTGCCTCATGGCAGCCATGGCGTGTTGTTGGCGGCGCTGTGCTGTTTGGTGGTGTAACGATTATGCAGCTTGCAGGACAAGCGCGCGGCTGGTCAGTGTCGCCGCAGTTCCTCTCGATGCTTCCCTATCTTGCGACGATTATTGTTCTTGTTGCAATGTCCCGCGGTGGTCGGGCAGAGCGCGGTGCGCCTGCTCAGCTTGGCCGTATTTTTCTTCCTCCACGATAACCATTACTAAGGAGTTTTTTATGCAAAAAATAATAGGATTTATTGCACTGATAGGCATTGCGATTGGTATTGCCTGGTGGTCTATGAAGCCTCAAGACGAGGTTCAACAAGCTGATGGTGCATCATCCGACCCCCTAAAAGTTGGCTTTGTTTATTTAACAAACCCTGGCGACCATGGCTGGACTTATGCACATGAAGTTGGACGGCAGGATCTACAGGCTCATTTTGGCGATAAAATTGAGACTAACTTTGTTGAAAATGTTGCTGAAGGCCCTGATGCAGCGCGCGTTATTCGTGAGTTGGTAGAACAGGGAAATGAAGTGATTTTCACGACATCCTTTGGTTACATGGACCCGACGTTAAAAGTGTCTAAAGAATTTCCAAATGTAAAATTCCACCATATCACTGGCTATAAGCGCTCTGAAAATATGGCGACAGGCAATATCCGCTTCTATGAAGGACGTTATGTTCAGGGTGTTGTTGCTGGCTTGATGACCAAAACAAACAAAATTGGCTATCTTGGTGCGTTCCCGATTCCTGAAGTTATTCAGGGCATCAACGCCTTTGCCAGCGGTCTTCGTTCGGTCAATAAAGAGGCTAGCATTTCGGTTGTCTGGGTGAATAGCTGGTATGATCCGGTGAAGGAATCAGACGCTGCTAAGGTTCTGATTGCCGAAGGAGCTGATTTGCTCGCACAGCATACAGATAGCCCGGCAATGCTTCAGACAGCAGAAAAAGCCGGCGTTAAAGGCTTTGGTCAGTCATCAGACATGCATGAATTTGCGCCAAACGCTCAGCTATTCTCTTCAGTTAATAATTGGGGTCCATACTACATCCAGCAGGTTCAGCACGTAATGGATGGCAGCTGGACAACAGGTGAAGGCCCTGATCATTGGGCTGGAAACACATGGAATGGCCTTGGTGATGACTATCTTGTCCTGACTGAATTCAAAAACATGCCAGCTGATATTGCTGCCAAAGCAACAGCAGCACGTGATGGTATTGCCAGTGGCAGCTTGAATATCTTTGAAGGTCCGATGATGGATAATAAAGGTAATGAAGTTCTCGCAACCGGCGCTGTGCTTGATGATGGCGGTCTTTGGGCGATGAATTACTATTTGGATGGTGTGCTTGGCGATTTACCAAACTAGGGTTCCTGCCATCTAAGCTATCTGTTTTATGAAAGCAGGCTCTCATAAGGGGCCTGCTTTTATTTTTATGAAAAAAACCTGCCCAAGCGTGGAAAAGGGCGGCTAAAAGCAGTTCTTCTCTTTGCTATTACCAGAGGCGTGTCACATAATGATAAGGGCAGTGCTGGAAATCTAAGAGTGTCTTTAAAAGGGTAGAAAAATGGATTTTTCATTACCAGATGAACTAGAAGCTATTCGCGCAAAAACGCATGATTTTATTGCAGGCGAAGTATTGCCGCTTGAATCTGATCCTGCCAATTATGACGAACATGAAAATATCCGGCTTGATGTGCTGGAACAAGTTCGCATCAAAGCCAAGGCAGCCGGCCTGTGGGCACCGCAAGCCCCCAAAGACAGGGGCGGGATGGGTTTGCCTATCATTGGCTGGGCCGCCATGTATGAAGAAGCTAACAGGTCTATTTTTGGTCCTGCGGCGCTTAATTGTGCGGCGCCAGATGATGGTAATATCAATCTGCTCTCAAAAATTGGTACCGAGGCGCAGAAGGACTGGTTTTTGCAGCCCCTTATTGAGGGGAAAGTGCGCTCGTCTTTTGCCATGACAGAGCCAGCGCCGGGCAGTGGTTCTGATCCGGGCATGATGCTGACAACAGCAACTGCACAAGGCGATAACTGGTCTATCAGAGGCCGGAAATGGTATATTACGGGCGCAGCAGAAGCGGCCCATTTTATTATTGTTGCGCGCACGTCTGATGACCCGCGCAAAGGTTTGAGCGCGTTTCTGTTCCATAAAGACCAACCCGGCTGGCATATTGAGCGCCGTATTCCGATTATGGGGCCAGAAGAGCATGGTGGTCATTGTGAGTTGGTATTTGATAATCTGATTATTCCTGATGAAAACAGGTTAATGGAGGTTGGCGACGGTCTGAAAGTGACCCAAATTCGGCTTGGGCCAGCGCGGCTGACCCATTGTATGCGCTGGTTAGGGCTTGCAAAACGCGCAATGGAAATTGCAGCTGATTATACTGAAAACAGAATGGGGTTTGGTATTAAGCTTGCTGACCGGGAATCTGTTCAGATCAAGATGGGTGACCTTGCACATGATATTCAGGTGGGGCGTTTGCTTGTTATGCATGCTGCATGGAAGCTGGATTCAGGTGATTTTGCGCGCAAAGAAGTCTCATCAGCAAAGGTACATGTTGCAAACACGCTGCATAAGGCGGTGGATACAGCCATCCAGCTCTGCGGGGCAAAAGGCTATTCTAAAGACTTAATTCTGGAATGGATTTATCGCTACGCACGCCAAGCACGTCTTGTTGATGGCGCTGATGAAGTTCATAAAATGGTTTTGGCGCAATTTTATACACGAGAAGGCAGTGATTTCTGGCATTGGGGAGAGTAGCGCCCCGCTGCATCACTTTGCGGGTCTGTCTGACTGGTTAAGTGAGCAGAGCGGAGCTACCGATATTATTGTGAAGGCCGCCCAGAAATTATCGGGTGGGGCTATTCAGGAAAACTGGCTGTTGTCTGTCTCAGTGGGGCAGGCGGGGCGTTGGCTTGAGGCGGGCGAGAGCCAGCTTGTGTTGCGCACAGACGCCCCCTCATCTTTAAGCGTATCACATGGCAGGCGTGAAGAATTTGCGCTGATGAGCGTCGCCTATGATGCGGGTGTTGCCGTACCGCAGCCTTTTGCTTTATGCACGCAACCTGATATCATTGGCGCGCCTTTTTTTATCATGCAGGCAATGACTGGTGAAGGGCAGGGACGAAAGCTTGTAAGACATCCAGATAGGTCTCGCTTCGGCGGGGCGCTTGTTCGCCAATTAGGCATAGAGATGGCGCGCATTCACACCATCACACCCTCTATTGCCGCCTTATCATTTCTCTCGGACGTGCCGCATGGCATATCACCAGCCCGCCAGCGCATTGCAGAATGCCGTGAGGGGCTGGATACATTGCCGCAGGGGCATCCGGTCTGTGAATATGCGCTTAACTGGCTAGAAGATAATCTTGCCGTCTGGGAGGCAGAGGAAAGGGCGTTAACCCTTACGCATCGGGATTTCAGAACAGGGAATTTTCTGGTTGATGACGGACAGCTTACCGCCATTTTAGATTGGGAATTTGCTGCCTGGTCACATCCAGCCGAAGATATTGCATGGCTTTGTGCACGTTGCTGGCGGTTTGGTAATGATGGTGACATTGTTGGCGGACTTGCAGGGTTTGATGAATTTGCCGCTGGATATGAACAGCTTCTGCCCGATAGTATCGATAGAGGCGCGCTGCCATATTGGCAGGTGATGGCAGAATTGCGATGGGCAGTGATTGCGCTTCATCAGGCAGAACGGAATGATTCTGGCGCTGAAACATCACTTGAGCTGGCGCTTTCAGGCTTTATGGCTGCCGAGATGGAATATAATATGCTGGCCCTTATCAAAGAGGTCTCATCAGGCGCAGGCGGGCGCGCATTATGAGACAGATATCACAGCGCCGCGCAGCCCTTATCGCAGCTATCCTGAAAGAAGTTGAAGACAAGCTTGCCCCTGCAAAAGGAGGCGCTCGCTATAGCCACGCTATGGTCCGGCGCGCTCTGTCTGTCCTGAAACGTGAACTTGACAGTGAAGCATCTGGAACGGTAGGGCTTGATTATCCTCTTTGGCAGTATTTTGGCGGCGATGAGCATGGCGCCGACTGGCTGGCAGGTAAGATCAGAAGCCGAACGATAACAAACCAGTCTCACCACGAGATAGAGGCTGTGTTAAGCCAATATGTGACAGCAAAACTTGCCGCTTATAACCCAGATTTTCTTGATTAGATTTTTATTAGTAATAGAACAGAGAACACCTGCCGCCTTACTGGCAGCGCTTAAAAGGAGAGAGCAGATATGATGCAAGGCATGATGATGCATCGCCCGTTACTTATTTCAGATATTCTGGAATTTGCAGCTTCGGCATATTCTGAGCAGGAAATTATCTCACGCCGTGTAGAGGGCGATATCCATCGTGCGACATATGCGCAGACAAGAGGGCGTGTCTCACAGCTGTCTCACGCACTTGTTGAACTAGGGGTGGGGCCAAGCGACCGCGTGGCAACGCTGGCATGGAACGGCTATCGCCATTTTGAGCTGTATTACGGGGTTTCTGGCATGGGGGCTGTGTGTCATACAATCAATCCGCGCCTGCCTGCCGAGCAGATAGAATATATTATCTCGCATGCTGAAGATACCATCCTGTTTCTAGAATTCACCTTTGTTGATATGATCGAAAAGCTGAAAGACAGGCTACCGAGCAACTTGCGCTATGTTGTGATGACAGATGAGGCGCATATGCCATCCTCAACTACTTTGTCGCCGCTCTGTTATGAAACATTGCTGGAAGGGCATCCAACCACATTTGACTGGCCAGAGCTGGATGAAAATACCGCTGCTTCCTTGTGCTATACATCTGGGACAACCGGTAATCCCAAAGGCGCGCTTTATTCGCACCGCTCAACAGTGTTGCATGCAATGTCAGCAGCTTTATCATTTATGAATGCGCTTGGTGAGGGACGCAAAATTCTTCCCGCTGTGCCGCTTTTCCATGTAAATGCGTGGGGTCTTCCTTATACTTGTCCACTGGTCGGCGCCTCTTTGGTTATGCCAGGGCCGGGGCTTGATGGTGATAGTCTGTTTGAATTAATGGATGCCGAATCGGTTTATTCCATGTGGGGTGTGCCAACCGTATTTCAGGGCTTGCTTGCAACGATTCAGGAAAAAGGCCGTGCACCAGACGGATTCTGTGATGCTGTTATTGGTGGATCAGCTGTCACCCAGTCACTTATAGATGCCTACCGCGAAAATGGCGTTGAAATCTGTCATGCATGGGGGATGACAGAATTAAGCCCGCTTGGCACGCAAGGCAACCTGCCAGCAGGGATGGCATCTGGTCCTAAAGCAGAATGTGATGCCTTCAAACTTACCCAAGGGCGGCGTCTGTTTAGTGTCCAGATGAAGTTGGTTGATGATAATGGGGCGGCTGTTGCGCATGATGGCGTGAGCCCGGGTGAACTCTACGTCCGGGGTAACTCAACCATCTCACAATATTATCAGAATGATGCAGCAACAGCGTCTGCTATCGATGCTGATGGCTGGTTTGGCACTGGTGATGTTGCAACTTTGGATGCACGCGGTTGTCTTACGATTACCGACCGCGCCAAAGATTTGATTAAGTCGGGGGGTGAATGGATTAGCTCACTTGATATCGAAAATATCGCAATGTCTCACCCCGATGTTCGTCAATGTGCCGTTATTGCCGTGCCGCATGAGAAGTGGGGTGAACGGCCTCTTTTAATTGTTGTTCCTGAAGCAGAGAGCACAGCTGACCTAGCCGGTATTTTAGCGCTTATCGGAAAGCATGTTTCATCATGGCAGGTGCCTGATGATATTGTACTCACCGATAGATTGCCCCTTGCGCCGACGGGTAAAATTTCCAAAAAAGATTTACGGGAAATTTATGCTGATTACGTCTTGCCGCAATAATAGGTAGCAGATTAAGCAGTTTATGAATTCATAATTCATTGAAAATAAATAATAAAAAATTATTCTTCTGAATACAGGACTAATTTGGTCTTTTATTGTTGATCTTCTCTTTTTAGTTTGCTAGTTGATAGTGAGTTTAATAATCATTCGCAACAAAGGTGTCTTCAATCATGTCACTCTCTTCTGTTAAAAAAATGTCAGGCAGTCTTTCCCGCACAGGAAAAATTGCTCTATCGGCAGCTGTTATTTCTGCCTCTCTTGCCGTTAGTTTTGGCGCTGGCAGCACAATAGCACTGGCTGGCGAGCTAAATATCTATTCCTATCGGTCGCCCATTTTGCTTGAGCCTTTCTTAACAGAATATTCGGCCAAGACGGGAACAACATTTAATGTTGTCCATGCGCCAAAGGGGCTTGTCACGCGGCTGAAATCTGAGGGGGCGGCAACCAAAGCCGACCTTGTGCTAACTGTTGATGTGAGCCGGGTTAAAGAGTTAGCCGATACAGGATTGCTCGATAAGCTGAATTCACCTGTGATAAATAAAAATGTTCCAGCCCATTTGCGGGATGCGTCTGATACTTGGACAGCACTGTCATTGCGGGCGCGCATTATTGTTGTGTCTGATGCTGTGAAGGATGGCGAGATTAGCCGAATTGAAGATTTGGCAGACCCGAAATGGAAGGGCCGTATTTGTACCCGCAAAGGCAGTCATGTGTATAACCGTGCCCTTCTGGCGTCTCTTATTGCACATCACGGCGAAGAAAAAGCCGAAGCATGGGCGCATAGCCTTGTTAGTAATCTTGCCCGCAAGCCACAGGGAAATGACCGCGCGCAGGCAAAGGCTATCTGGGCTGGTGAATGTGATATTGCGATTATGAATAGTTACTATTTTGGCAAAATGAAATTTAATACCAAACAGCCAGAACAGCAGGACTGGGCAAAAGCACTCACCCTTGTGTTCCTTAATCAGGCAGACCGCGGACAGCATGTGAATATTTCTGCAGGCGGCATTGTCAAAACGTCGGACAATAAACAAGACGCTGTGGCGTTTCTTGAATGGCTCACAAGTGATGAAGCCCAGCAGATTTATGCCTCTGTAAATTACGAATACCCTGTTAATCCAGCAGTTTCAGCGGATGATGAGGTTGCTTCTTGGGGACAATTTAATGTTGACCAGCTTCCGATTAGCACAATTGCAAAATTATCGCCCGCTGCTCAGATGATTATCGACCGCACTGGATGGTAAATTATTCGCCGATGACCAATCCCCTTGGTCACGATGAAGGTAAGGGAGAGGCAGGCCTCTCCTTTACTGATTCCTGACTTATCGTTAGTTAGGGTATAGAATATCGATATGGCATTTTAACGTGCGAGACGTTTTTTAAAGGGGAATAGCATTGTTTGGCGGGTCTGCTTTTTTTGCCGGTTTTTTGATTAGCCTGTCGCTCATTCTTGCCATCGGCGCCCAGAATACATTTGTGCTGCGGCAGGGTTTAAAACGGCAGCATATTTTACCGCTTATCCTGTTTTGCGCTGTCTCGGATGCTTTTCTTATTTGCCTTGGGGTTTTGGGGCTTGGCGCTTTGCTGGAGCCGATTTTTCAGAAATATGCAGATTTTATGCTGTGCGGCGCTGCCTTATGGCTTGGGGGCTATGGTGTTCTGCGCCTGCGAGAGGCTGCCCGCAGCTCAGTTGCGGCATTAGCTGGAGATGCTGTTTCTAGCCTGAAACTTGTCCTGAGCACCGCTGCTATCCTGACATTTGCTAATCCGCATGTCTATCTTGATACAATTGTGCTTATTGGGACGCTTTCATCGGTTTATGCTGGCGAGCAAAAAGGCGCTTTTGCGCTTGGGGCGATGAGTGCCAGCTTTGTCTTTTTTACAGCTCTTGGCTATGGCGCAACTCTGTTAAGCCCGCTGATGAGTAGTGTGCGTTCTTGGCGTATTGTTGATGTGATAACAGGCTTGCTAATGCTTGGATTCGCAGCGATTATGCTTTCCCAGACAAGCTGGTTAGCAGGCTTTGTGACCAGCTAGCATAAAGGCGCTGGTTGTTAATCTAGATCTTCACTCAAGACAATGATGTTGATGTTATAGCAAACATCATCATCTTCATCGTCACGATACACAGTGCCGAAAGTCTCGCCATCTAGCTGGAATTCAGCAGAATCACCTGTTTCAGGGCGATGTACCAGTGAAATATCATTATTGCCAAAACGGTGGCGTAAATAGCGCTGTAGTTTTTCGACTTCGGTGGAGGTCATAAAGTTAAGCCCTTTTTATGGGATTGCATCACAGTAATTAGATCGCAAGGATAAGGTGTCACGCAGTAATTCTGCCTCTTCCAGCGGTAAGATGATGGCCCATCAGGTATAATTTGTCCATAGAAGAATCCTACCCATGGCGTGCAATCTGTCCGCCATAAGCAGGCCATGCAGGCCGGGTTGCAACATCCTGAGTGCCACAATGGCTACACCGCATATGAACGCCTAGCTCGGGTACGGGGAAAAGCGGCCCAAGGCGTTCGATAAGCGGTGCAGGCGGCAGTTCTGCATTATGCCCACAACGATTACACCAGCAAAATATATGTAAAGCCTGCTCATCCAGCTGTGCCAATGTGACAGGCTTTATCTGGTCTGATTTCTTCAGGTGTTTTTCCTTGAAAGCCCCCATTTTGCGCTATTATCCCCCCCAGTATTCTGTACTATTCATTTTATATTGTTCTTGTTTTGTTCTAATTTAGATTATGCTTATGATGAAGGCAAGATGAAACAGCTCTTCTGTCTGGTAAAAGGATAAGGCTAGCCTCTGGTTAGGGCTATCCTTTGATAAGCCGGGGCAGGCGGTGAAGATATGAGATAAGATCTGGCAGACGGGTTGTCTTGAACAATATTTTATTTTTGTCCTGAAGAATAAACTGAGATTTATCCTGTCCCTTCAGCTGTTTTTTCTCAATTGTGAGGAGGGGATGTTCGTGGGCATGTTTAAATATTGAGAACATTGCGCTGGCATTGATGTGGTCTAAGGCATAATCCCGCCATTCACCGGAGGCAACACGCACCGAATAGGCAGACAAGATAGAAGACAGCTCAATGCGCGTAAAATATAGAGGTTTCGCTTTTTTTCGTGTCAGGTGATGAAGTGACATAATGCGTTAAATACATATCCTTTTAGCTACAAGCATGGCAGAGTTTTTTGCTCATTTTAAAAACTGACCTGTTCTGAAAGTAAGGTCAAGACTGCTCTGATAACAAATAACAAAGTAGCGAAGCAAAATTCCTATGTCATTTGGTAAACAAATCACTGGAAAAACATACAGAATAAACAGTATAACAGCCTGACACAATAAACCTCTGTTGAGGACGCATTCTAGCAATAGGCACTGTCGAGGCAATTATGGCTGATATTTTTGATGAAATTAATGAAGAATTGAAGCAGGACAGGATGTCTGCGTTATGGGCACGCTATGGGAAATATCTCATAGCTGTTGCTGGTTTGGTTATTGCGGTTGTGGTGTTCACACAAACCTATAAGCAATGGCAGGCTAGCCAGAATGAACAGGCTGCAGAGACATTCTATCAGGCGATGATGGGTGATGATGCCGCAGCGGCATTTGAGGTAGGGCGCGATGACCTTACCGAAGGATATCAGATGCTTGCTGAATTTAAGATTGCATCAGACAAAGCGAACTCTGGCGATAAGCAGGCGGCTGAAGAGCTTTATCTTGCGCTCTCCAAGAATGATGATATCGCGCCTCTTTACCGTGACCTTGCTCTGCTTTTGGCAGCAATGAACGTACCGGACAGCCGGACAGCAGATGATATTATCGCGATGCTAGTGCCGCTCACACAGGGGTCAGGACCGTTTCAGGGTCTGGCGCTAGAGGCGGCGGCTGGCGCTGATGTGCAAGCTGGACGGATAGAGGCAGCGAAGGAAAAACTAGGCCAGATTGAACAGCTTGCGGATATATCTGCACCGCTGCGCCAGCGTAGTGTAGAGCTGAAAAAGATTTTAGGGGAACGCTAATGCGCTGCATATCGGCCCGCCTTACTGGATTTATGCTTCTCGGCTTGTCTGCTGTGCATCTTGGCGCCTGTTCTGAAAGTGAACTTATTCTGCCCGGTGAACGTGAAGCGATTTTATCTCAGACGCAAAGCTTTGCTGTTAACCCTGATAGTGCGGCCTCACCGGCTATACTTGGCGCGCCAACTGAAAATCTAGCATCTGGTCATCCGGGCATATCCTCAGGTCACAATGGCGCTCATCTGAGCCTTAACCTGCCATTACGCAAATCATGGTCAGCGAAAATTGAGTCTGTTGATAATAATCTTAATCAGCTTTCCCAGCCTGTCATTGCAGGGGGTAGGGTGTTGGCACTTGGCGGTGATGGCGTCTTAAATGCATTTGATTTGGAAACAGGAAGCCGTCTCTGGTCAGCAGAATTAAACCCTGATGAGCAGAACATTTACCCGGGTATTGCTGGCGGTGTAGCAGCGTCCGATACAATTGTTGCTGCCCATATATCGCGCAATAGTTTGTCTGTTATGGACATCGCAACAGGCGCGCTCTTGTGGGATGTTACCCACGATATGGCGTTGCGGGGCGGTCCTACAATCATTGGCACTGAACTTATTGCTGTAACAGACATGGATGGACGCGTTTTTGTTTACCAACTAGCCGATGGTACGCTGTTCTGGCAACGCACAGGACTGCCCGTTAATACCATTATTTATGGCGCTACTTCCCCAGCTTTTAACGCTAACGAGCTTGTGCTTGCTGGTGCTGGCGGAGAGGTTTCGGTTCATCAAATTCAGACAGGCGATATATTATGGACAGACACGCTGGCTAGTTTACTGCCAAATACGCCGCTTGAAAGTCTTGGCGATATTCTGGCGCATCCGGTTCATGATGGACGCCAAGTCTATGTTATCAGTCAAGCAGGACGATTTGCGGCGTTTGACGCTCAGTCAGGATTTATGGCGTGGGAGCATCCTTTTGCTGGCTCTCAGCTTCCCTGGATAGCAGGCGATAGTGTTTATCTTGTTACGTTAACAGGGCGTTTGGTGTCGCTGCGGCTTTCAGATGGCATGATTAGATGGGTATCAAAGCTCAAAGGAGCCCTGCCAGAGGGCAAGGCTGTTAGCGATGACGGCCCAATTTATCTTGGTCCTATTGTTGCCTCTGGTCAGGTTTTGCTGCTGTCACAAAATGGCCAGATATCCCGGTTTGATGCGATGAATGGTAACGCGCTTGGCTCAACTAGCATCGGCGGGTCTTTCGATACGCCGCCGACAGCTGCATCTGGTTATTTTGTTACGCTCTCGTCGAGCGGCAATCTAACAGTTATGCGCTAATCTGATGGCTGTAACTGTTGCCATTGTTGGCCGTCCTAATGTTGGAAAATCCACCCTGTTTAACCGGTTGACCGGAAAGCGTCATGCTATTGTAGATGATCAGCCGGGCGTTACACGTGACCGCCGGGAGGGTGACGCTTATCTTGCCAGTATGCGCTTTAAGCTTATTGATACTGCCGGACTTGAGCAGGCAAAGTCAGGCACTCTTGAAGCTCGCATGCGCCAACAGACTGAAATGGCGATTACCGAAGCTGATATTACCTTTCTTGTTGTTGATGGTCGGTCAGGCATTCTGCCAGATGATGTTTATTTCGCGCGTGAGATTCGCAGAAGCGGGGTGCCTGTTATCCTGCTTGCGAATAAATGCGAAGGAAAGAAGGGGTCTGAAGCCATTGCTGACTCATGGCAACTTGGCCTTGGCGAAGCTGTTCCTGTTTCGGCGGCGCATGGGGATGGGTTATCTGATATTTTTGATGCTCTGCTGGCTGTCGGCCGCGAGCTTGGGCTTGAAGCGACCTTNTTTGGTGAGGATGAGCCTGTTGACGAAGAAGAAATTCACTTTGAAGAGCCTGAAGGTGAAGAGCCTGATGTCTGGATAGATCCACAGGCAAATTCTGCTATTCGGATTGCGATTGTTGGCCGGCCCAATATGGGAAAATCTACCCTTGTGAATACGCTTGTCGGAGAATCGCGATTGCTAACTGGTCCTGAAGCAGGGATTACGCGTGACTCTATTACGCTGCCGTTCCGCTGGGAGAATAGGGATTACCAGCTGGTTGATACAGCCGGTATCCGTCGTCAGGCACGGGTTGTTGATAAAGTCGAAAGATTGATGGTGAATGACGCAGAACGTGCCATTCAATTTGCTAAAATCTGTGTGTTGATGCTGGATGCGCGTCAACCGCCTCATAAACAGGATATGGCGATTGCACGTCATATTGCTGATGAAGGGCGGGCATTGGTTATTGCGGCAAATATGTGGGATGATGTTGCTGATAAACAGGCCGCTCTTACCGCTATTAAAGACCGGCTTAGCACCTCACTTGCCCAAATGCGCGGGGTGCCGGTTGTGCCAATATCCGGACTGTATGGCCGTGGCCTTGACAGGCTGATGCAGGCAACTGACGTGGTTCATAATATCTGGAATACACGCATTTCAACCGGCCGGTTGAATAAATGGCTTGAAATCATGCTTGAAGCGCATCCGCCGCCACTCTCACAAGGCCGGCGCATTCGTATCCGATACATGACACAAGTCCGGACACGCCCCCCGACATTTGCTTTATTTACCAGCCGTCCATCGGATATGCCGGAAAGTTATCTGCGCTATCTTATTGGTGGGTTGCGGAATGATTTCGGGCTGCAAGGTGTTCCTGTGCGGATGGTCATGCGCAAAGGTGCTAACCCTTACGTAAAATCATAAATTATTCGCTGCTGGCTGATGCTAAGGCTGTTGCTATCCTATCAAGCAGGCTGGTTATCTCGGCTATCTTATGTGAGTGCACACCATAGGGCGGTGCGACATACAGCCCGCGGTTAATTTCAACCTGCAGGACTGAGATGGTGCCTTTTGCGGGCGTTCTGCGGGCAGATGAGGCCTCTGGCAAACCATAATGGCGGGTAATATAACCGCCGGCATAAGGGTTATTCCACCGCCAGTGATAGCGTGAAGTGGTCATTATCTTGTCAACAGTCTCAACAAGCCTGTCAGCAAGCGTCGCACCATAAAGATTGCCAAAGATAACGTCAGGAACTGGGCCGCGAATATGTGCCTGCTCTGCTGGCATGGAGTGAATATCTATTAGGATAATATGAGAATGAGTACGCTGAACTATGGCTAGTAATTCGCTGAGCTTATGATGAAAAGGGCGGTAGAATTTTTGCAGGATCGCCTCAGCTTCAGCAGATGAAAGCTGTCTGTTATGGAGCGGCGTTTTAGAGGCAGAAAGACGCGGTATCACGCCATATCCAGCTTTGATATGGGCGCCGAATATTTTGTCTGATGAAGGCGCTATTTTCTCAATAAGGAGCGGGTCAAGGGCTGTTTCAGGCCGGTTCAAATCACATAAAGCCCGGCTGCATTCTGCTATCAGAACAGGCCGGCTCTCAGATGCGAGTGGACGTGCAATAATATCCGTGCCGGTATCTTCAAGAGACCGGGCCATATCTAAATTTATCGCGGTAAAATAGTCAGTTGAGTAATACCGTCCTGAATGCGGCACAGAAAAAATTACCGGCCCTAATCGGCCAGTTCCGCCGAGAATACGTGGTGCAGGAATATCTGCATCAGATAGTAGGACTGCATCAAGCTGTTCACTGTCTGGCAGTCTGTTGGGGCGTGAATCATTCATGTTTGTGAGGATAGAAGTCTTTCCTGTGAAAGGCCAGAAGAGAGACCAGAAGAGAGACCAGAAAGAGGGCTGTCAGGATAATGTTATGCCACCCCTTTTGCAAATAGATACGATGTTTATCTTGGGCTGATTTATCTGTGGTTCTGACAAGGCATTGTTATCTCAAGCATGCTTGACTTGGCTTGGATAAATGATTAGACCAAATGGCTCGATAGCCTGTTTTTTTAGCACGTTATCCGAAGCGTGATGGAGCGTTAGCTCAGCGGGAGAGCACTACATTGACATTGTAGGGGTCACTGGTTCAATCCCAGTACGCTCTACCATCACGCTGTAATACCCCCAACTCCCCTTTTTGTCCTCATGAAGAGGGTGCAAAACTGCCTTTTTTAAAAGGGAAAGCGGCTCCCTTGCTGCCCGGGATAAAGCCGAAGCTCTGCTCCTTTTTTGACAGGTATACAAGTGAATTGCGGCGGCGAAAGCCCAACATAGCGTAGGTCTTTTCCTAAATTCTGGGCAGTGGCAAAACATTCGCCAGCATCCTTGTAGCGCAGACCACTATCCATAATAGTGCCGCTTAGAACCCATAAAATGAGAAATTCCATCTTTTACGCCTCTGTCTCTCTGCTATAGTTAGAAAAAGAACCTATGATACCAAAACTCTTTTATCAGCTCTAAGGGCAGGAAATAAAGGCAATAATGATGACTGATAAGCATAATAAAGCACCTGACCAGCCATCTTCTCGTGAAAAGACTGAAGCTCAGGCGCGGGCTAAGCGCGTTTCAGTGTTGCTGGATAGCCAGCAGAATAAACTTGATGATAAGATAGCAACCATGCGCGCTGTAGGCGCTGTTGATAAGGCGCGGCTTGGCTCAGCGCTAAAGATGATGATGGGCGCAACGCCCAAGGATAAGTCCTGACGGTGAGGCAGTTATCCCTACTGTGTCGTTAGCTTCTGGAGAAGCTCAAATAATGTCATACGTACCGTATCGAGTTGTGCGCGAAGCCTTTCGTTTTCGCTCTGCAGGCGCTGGATTTCTGCCTCTTGCTGATGGGTATCAGTATTACCGGCTATTGTGTTAGCTGTTCCTGCCTGGCTTTCAGCCTTGCAGGCATTATACGCCATAATTGCCTCAGCTGTATTGCCGGCAAGCAAGCAGGGCGCTGTATGGGCTGATAAAGGCGAGGGATGGCTTGCAATAAGGAAAAGGCAGAAAATGGTGGTTATGGTTCCATAAAAGAGACGCTTTGTGAGGGCTTGTTGTGTGTTCATTTCTGGCTCCTAAACAAAAAAAAGGCTGACCAGTAAGGTCAGCCTTTCATAAAATGCGTTCTGTTAAGATCGCGCTTTACTGTAGCTCAAGGCTAACAGCTGCAACTTTACCATTACGACCTTCTTCAAGTTCGTAATTGATGCTTGCGTTCTCTTCAAGTGATGTCAAACCAGCAGCTTGAACAGCTGTGACGTGTACAAACACATCCTGGCCGCCATCGCTTGGCTCAATAAATCCAAAACCCTTTGTTGGGTTAAACCATTTTACTTTTCCCGAAGCCATCTTAATTCCTCTCAGTGTGATTATACTTTACTGTAGCTCAAGGCTAACAGCTGCAACTTTACCATTACGACCTTCTTCAAGTTCGTAATTAATGCTTGCGTTTTCTTCTAGTGATGTCAGACCAGCAGCCTGAACAGCCGTGACGTGTACAAACACATCCTGGCCGCCATCACTTGGCTCGATAAATCCAAAACCCTTTGTTGGGTTAAACCACTTTACTTTTCCTGATGCCATGTTAGTTCCTTTCAGCTCATCAGTGACAGGGCGATGATAAATACATCTCTGTCTTCGTTTGAACCTAGGTAGGCAAAAATCAGGCAGGTAGTACTTAATATCGTCGTGTAGCAATTAGGCTACAACCAAGCATTTAGGGCATTGAGGCCTCTAGGACAAGTGGTAATTAAGAAAAGTCTAGGCCAAGCGCACGATTTATGCAGATATTGTTGCTAAAATGAGACATAAAAGCTGTTGTTCGGCTCCAAGAGAGCGATAACAGCCCTATCGGGAAATTACGAAAATGGTATCGTTATCCACATAACGTGTCGCATGGGCGGTAATTGTGACTGACGGGCCAAAATGCTGTTTCAAGCGGGCTGTGAAGGCAGCTGGCTCAACATAAAATATCTGATTGTGAATGCTCGCATTCGATCGGCTTGTCATATTCAGAACAAGTCCGCCACGACATTTAGGCCAGCTTTTTTCAAGCTGACCAAGGATATAATCCTGCCACAGGATGTAATTATCCGCATGGCAGAGATTGAATGTGCCAATATAAAGACCGACATCAACCTGCGATATGGGACTGCGGGCGCGCGAAAAAGGCGCTGTATCACCAAATTCTTCTTTGCAGGCGGCAATCATATCCTTGTTAATATCGATGCCTTGATAGCCAAAAGACTGATATCGAGGTGTTTTCTTTATGAATTCGTAAAGAGCGCCATAGCCGCATCCGATATCGCAAATGGTTGTGCTATTATGCCATTTTGCTGCCAGCAGCATCAATGCGTGGTCAAATCTAGCCTGCTGACTTAAACGAGAGGCCCAGAATACACCAGATGCACTGGCGCCTTGCTGGTTTAACCGGCGCGAATAGGCATCTGTAATTGATTGTTCGAATAGTTTTGTGCGCAGCCAGCCTAACATTCTCTCTCTCGTTTCATGTGACCTATTATGTGTCTGAGCTTATGATGTCGGGGCTGAAAGCAGGGCGTGAGAAAATCTCATATATCAGGGGAATAAAATAATCTAATGGCTTGGAAGGGAAGGACGGGTCAAAGGATACCTGATCCCAGTCGCGGCAAAATTTCTCACAACTATCAAACCAGTGATGGTCCCGCCAGCGGTCCCGTTCATGTTTATTCAAACCTATTTTATCTGCATAATAATACATCTGAAAGACGCCATGCATCTCTAAAATCCAAGTTACTTCGGCCCGCACATAGGGGCGAATGATTGCTGCTGCCATCTGAGAATGATTCTCTGGTGCTAAATCATCACCAATATCATGAATAAGCGCTGCAACGATGAGTTCTTTATCAGCTCCGCCCTGTTCAGCGCGTGTTGCTGTTTGGAGTGAATGTTCAAGCCGTGATACCTGATAACCGGACAGTGAATGTTCAAGATTTTCTAAGGCACTGACGATACGGCTGGGCAGGGCAGTAATAAAATTCTGCTCCTGTTTGTGAAGCAGGGCATAATCGTCTTCTGTTCCCTCATCCATCCGGTGGAATGAAACAGTCTCTGGCATTGTCATTTTATCTTGCATGGCACCAATTCTTCTCTTCTGATATGCGGCTCATCTTGTGTCTGTTTGTTAGTTACTTGTGAAACGCTATCTATTACGGCGCAAGAAAATTCAGGAGGTCTGTCTTCGTTCTCTTTATTCGATTAAGCAGTGCGGGCAAGGCGCATCACCGAGATAAGGATATGTTTTTATGATTCCAGAAGGAAGTTAGGGTTGTTCTCATCTGGTTAATCACTCTATAATACGACAATAATTAACCAAGCTTAGCGTAAGGTGTTTACGGTGGATTTTGCAGGTGTTGCAGGCATTATGGCAGCTGAACAGGAAGTGATGATACTAGGTGGTATCGTCATGGCCTTTTTTCTTATTCTGCTTCTTATTATCAGGACTGCAAAGCGCAATGATGTGCCGCGTGCCTCTCACATGTCAGGTGATACTGACCCCACAATGCATGGCCAAGGTAAGCCACGTATTACTGAGCTCACGAATATTGAAGGGCCTGTCAAAGAGCCTATGCCAGATAGCGCCCCAGATAATGAGGCGGAAAAACTGGCACAACAGCTCTCTATTGATGGCATGCCAAAGAGCCCGTTAGATGAGGGCCAAAACAAAGGTCAGTCTATTTCCTCTTCTGTGATGTCATTGTCAGACGATGAAGAGGGTTTCAAAGTGTTTCGCCGCACCACGCCTGCAAAGCCAAAAAATCAGGCTCCCCTGCCTGAAACCACGCCCATAACCGATGAGTTGAGGCTTATTGAGCAAAGTATGATGTCATTGAAAGACATGTTCCGCACAGGATATATCACGCGCGATGTCTATGTTGATGAAACACGAATGCTCTATAATCAGGCGAAATCACTCGCTGATGCTCATGATACGGCATAATAGGTGCCGCTAAAGTTCAGGGTTTTTGACTAAAATAATAGGCAATGAGAGTTTTTTGTAGTAAGTGGCAACATTGTTGCAGTTGTTAATATGTTTAATGCGGATATGTGCAGATAATGCTCACCTCTATCCGATAAAGATAATAACGCATGTGGGGTAATGATTAACTATTATACCATCATGAATTTTTTATGCCGCATCGTGCTGCTTTAGATTGAGAATATTATGGACCAAGGCCAATCTATCTTTGTTGGAAATATCAAGGGCGGCGTAGGTAAAAGCACGATATCAGCGTTTTTGTTTGATTATTTTCGCATTCGGTTTCCAAAACGTTCTGTCCAGTTGCTGGATACTGATCGTCAGGGAACAGCTTTTGAACTTGTTGAGCCACTTGCCAAGGAAGGCGATGTCCGCCATTTCCCCGTAAGCGATAGATTTGATGGCCTTAGCTTGGTCACTGTTGATAGTATTTTACGCCGGATGCGCACCGAAGAAACATCACTGACGATTGTTGATACCGGTGCTGGCTGGCCCGGAAATGTCTGGCAGATTGCCATGATGTGTGAATGTATTATTGTTCCTACGTCCTTATCTTGGGCAGATTTACGCCCAACCATTGAATTCATCAGGGAAATGGATGAACGCAAGGAAAACAATGTTACAATTACACCGCATCTGATTATCGTGCCGAACCGTATTCCGCCAGGTCAGCGCGATTTATCAAAACTTTCAGAAAATCTGGAAGGCTTGAATGTTGTGTTAGCCCCGCCCTTATCAGACCTGTCTCTTGTTCGTCAGATGTCTTCCAATTTTCAAGGATTAAAGGACGCAGAGGGCACGCGCTTCTATAACGAATTTATCCGTCTTGGTGATTTCATTACTGACTATGTTCTCTCTGGCAAGCTCAGTGCAATATTTCAGGATGAACTTGAAGAGTCGAAAAGATTCTAGCACGTTCAATTTCGTCAAATATTAGATATTTGTTGCATTAGTCTCGTCCTAGATTTTCGGGGCCGTTTTGCTTGGCAAGCAGTGCTGATGCCACCCATTTGTGGAAATGATGGGTTGGGCAATCCATTACGGGCGAGAATTTCCCCCCATCATAAGATGGCGCATTACGGCCTTTTTGCATGCCTTCAACTACAAAAATGTCTTCGATAAAAATATCTTTCCACATGGCTGTGTTTTTAGCGCGCATGTCGGCGTAGCTGTCATCACATGCCTGCTCGTCAGCATAATAGATAGCAACATGTTCGGTTGTTTTGTTCTGCGCGTTGGGTATCAGCAGAATGGCATAAGCATGGTCTTTATGAACGCCAAACAGGACATTTGGGAAAAAAGCACAATATTCAGCTGCCGTATCCCATTTTTCTGACAAACCCTCAAATGAGGGGAAGCCCCGGCCATCATCAGATATCTGGGGATTATAGACATATGAGCCCTGACCAGCAAAGGAATCATGTGACAGAATATTATAGTGATCTTCAAGACGTGAATAACTATTTAAGCCCGGATGAATGAAGGGGAGGTGATAGGCTTCACAGTAATTTTCAACGGCAAGCTTCCAATTGCAGTCTAGCATGAGTGAAAACAGGCTGTCATCGCCGCTAAAATGCAGTGGTTTATCAAATTCTGACCACCGCGCTTGTAAGTCTTCGGCAACAATATCAAACGGCGGCGCTGTTCCGGACAGATTAATGAAGATCACATCCCGCCATACAACAGAACTGACCTCGCTTAAGGATAGTGAGCCGCAGACAATATCGTGATGTTCATGGATGTCTGGGCCCCCAACATGAGGTGTTGAGCGCAACTGTCCTTCCAAATCATAAGACCATGCATGATAGGGGCAGGTAATAGGACCGTTAAGGCGCGCTGCTTTTTCAACAAGAATCATCCCGCGGTGCCGGCAGACATTTTCAAATACCTTCACAACATTATCACGGGTACGGGTTAATAATAGCGGAATCCCAAGAAATTCAAGTGGTTTTACGCATCCAGGGTCTGGTACATCTATCCCAAAGCCAATGGCAGCCCAGCCATCTGCAAAAATCTGCTGTTGTTCAGACTTATACATATCATCATTAATATAGCAGGCATTTGGCAGGCCATGTGCATGCTGGATTGGCTCAAGGACATTCAAAAGCTGAGACATGATGCTGTGACCTCCTTCACTGATTATGATAAAATGCCGCAGATTAACTATCAGCACTGTTTGATATCGTTTAGCCTGATAAGAAATGTGCGTGCCTGTCTATTCTATTGCCGCCCTTGTCGTCGAAATTTGAAAAAAAGGACAAAAAAAGATAAATGACATGGGTTTGCTGGTAGAATGTGGGGTGATAGAGGTGAGCATGTCCCGCAAGTAACTCTTTTTTTTTAATGATAAGGACCGTGGCATAATGAGCCGTTTTCAGCCTGAAATAATTCATCAACAACTTGGCGCCGCCTTCTATGATAAGGTTGAGGCAGCTTCTTTTCCGGACGCAATTTTGCGCTATCGTAATCAGGCAGCCGCAGACAAAGTTGGGCTTGGCGGGCTAGATGATGAAAGCTGGATTGCTCATTTTGCTCATTTCCGGCCGCTTGAAGGTAGCTTTTCTCAGCCTCTTGCTCTGCGCTATCACGGTCATCAGTTTGGCTCATATAACCCTGAAATTGGCGATGGGCGCGGGTTTTTATTTGCGCAAATGCGTGAGGCAGGAACGGGCCGTCTGCTAGATCTTGGGACCAAAGGGTCAGGTACAACGCCCTATTCTAGAACAGCAGATGGTAAGCTAACCCTTAAAGGGGCTGTGCGCGAAATAATGGCAACCGAGATGCTTGCCGCTCTTAATGTGCCAACTTCGCAAACATTTAGTGTGATTGAGACAGGCGAAGCGCTCATGCGGCATGATGAGCCGTCTCCTACCCGCTCAGCTGTCATGATACGGTTGCTCAATAGCCATATCCGCATTGGCAGTTTTCAGCGCTGCGCTTATCTTGGTGATGATAAATCCACAGAAGCTCTTGCCCGGCATGTTGTAGCCCACCATTATCCTAATTGTGACCCCCATCAGGACGCAGACACACTCTATCTGGCATTGCTGACAGCTCTTATTGCCCGTGTTGCAGATATGGTTGGCGCATGGATGGTTGCAGGTTTTGTCCATGGGGTAATGAATACTGATAACTTCAACCTAACCGGCGAGACATTTGATTTCGGGCCATGGCGGTTTCTGCCGCATTGCGACCCTGCATTTACCGCCGCTTATTTTGATCAGCAAAGCCGCTATGCCTATGGACGCCAGCCAGAAGCAGCTTTGTGGGCTTTATGCCGGCTTGCTGATTGTTTTGTGCATGTCACAAACCAAGAGGTTATGCAGCAGGCTTTGGCAGAGTTCTACCCACAAATGGAAGCCTCGCTTGCTCGCCGCCTTGTCTGGCGTCTGGGGCTGCAGGAGGTGCCGGCTGAACAGGCTGATGCGCTTACAAAACAGTTTTATCAGGCGGCACAATCAAGCCGTTATGGCTGGGATGCTTTATTTCAGGATTTATATGGCGGGACGCTTTCATCAAAAGATGAACGCTGGCACACACAGCCCGACCTTTTAGCCTTGCAGAAGATGGTAGCAGGTTTTCGGCCACGCCAATCAGACGATATCCGTCAGGCGCTGAAATCTGCAGAGCTTGTTAGTCTGGAGATATCGCAGGTAGAAGCTGTGTGGGATAGGATTGCAGAACAGGATGACTGGTCCGCACTCCAAACGCTGTTGGACCGGATAAGAGCGCATGGTGAGCAGTTGCAGCACAGCTAGGCCTATAGCTCTTCGGCTGAAAGACCTCTGTTTGTTACTTCACGAAGGATGAAATTACTTTCCATCCGCATCACATGGGGAAGGGCAGACAGAAATTCTGTATGAATTCTGCCGAAATCATTTACATCGCGTGCCGCAACCCGCAGCAAATAGTCGCTTTCACCTGCCAGCAGAAAACAGGCAAGTACTTGCGGAACATTGCCAACAGCGGTTTCAAATTCAGACAACATATTGGCAGATTGCCCGTCTAGCGTAATATTTACCAAAACCAGCACCGAGTGCCCCAGTTTTTCAAGACTAAGATCAGCGTGATAGCCTTTGACAATGCCAGATTTTTCCAGCTGGCCAACGCGGCGAAGGCTGGCAGAAGGCGATAGGCCAACACGGTCCGCAAGCTCTACATTTGCAATACGTGCATTTTCTTGCAGGATTGTTAGAATGGAACGATCAATTTTATCCATAGTTTTTCTCCTTGTCTCTGCCAAAGCGTCTCTCTACGATTAAGAGCCGCTATAAGGTGCTTGTCAGCGCGTTAGCAAAACGCAGGTTTCTTTGATAATGACTAAGCGAATTATATTGTAAGTAATATCATATAAAAGCATAAATATTCAACTAAATCTTAATTTAGTAAAATTTTATGTGAAAAAAACAGTAAATCTTGCATCTTTTTGACAGCACATTTCGCGTGAATTCCCCTATTCTTATTCTTGTAATCTAGCGATAATGCTCTCGTGCAGGGTAGGCGCTACCAACTCATATAATGAACAGGGGTTATGTCATGATAATAGGTGTTCCAACTGAGATTAAGGTCCATGAAAAGCGGGTTGGTCTTGTGCCAAACTCTGTGTCTGAACTTGTTCGGGCGGGCCATAATGTTTTGATACAAGCAGGCGCAGGCGCCGGAATTTCCGCGTCGGACGCAGATTACGCCGCAGTAGGGGCTAAAATTGTTCCAGACGCCGCCACTGTCTTTGCTGATGCTGATATGATTGTAAAAGTAAAAGAACCGCAGAAATCTGAATATAGCCAGCTTTCTGCGAATCAGATTCTATTTACCTATCTTCACCTTGCCGCAGACGAGCAACAGGCGGTTGGCCTGATGTCATCTGGTTGCACAGCGATTGCCTATGAAACAATTACGGATGCACAAGGCGGATTGCCGCTTTTGGCGCCGATGTCTGAAGTTGCGGGAAGGCTTTCGGTTATTGAAGGGGCTGCGCATCTGTCCGCACATCAAGGTGGTCGCGGTGTTCTTATTTCAGGCGTTCCGGGTGTTGATCCAGCCGATATTGTGATTATTGGTGGCGGTGTCGTTGGCACAAACGCTGCAAAGATGGCTGTTGGGATGGGGGCAAAAGTGATGATTTTTGACCGGTCCTTGCCGCGCCTTCGCTATCTTGATGATTTATTTGGCGGCGCTGTAACAACCCGCTATTCAACAGCTGAAACGCTGCGTAAGGCTATCTGCCGTGCTGATATGGTTGTTGGTGCGGTACTGATACCAGGCGCAAGCGCACCAAAGCTTATTCAACGCTCCATGCTGGCCGACATGAAAACAGGCTCAGTGCTGGTTGATGTTGCGATTGACCAAGGTGGTTGTGCTGAAACATCTCGTCCGACAACACATGAAGACCCAACTTATGTCATTGACGGCGTTGTGCATTACTGTGTTGCCAATATGCCTGGGGCTATGCCGCGCACCTCGTCTGAAGCGTTGAATAATGCAACATTACCGCATGTCATGGCGCTGGCGAACAAAGGCATTGCGGCACTTCATGATGATGAACATCTTGCACGCGGCCTAAATGTTGCCAAAGGTGAGTTGGTTCATCCGGCTGTTAAAGAGGCTCTTTCATCTCTTTCAGCTGCTTAAGGGAGGCATCAAAAGGCTCTTTGGTTCTTTTTCAGGCTAAAAGCAGTCTGTTGGGGTAAAAAGAGGCTTGACCTTCTAAGGTGTTTCGATCATAAACACCCGACCGTCTGGTGCCGCTATTTTTTTTGGCGGCATCGGTTTTTTAAAGGGTAAATGTGGGGCCATAGCTCAGCTGGGAGAGCGCGTGCTTTGCAAGCATGAGGTCGTCGGTTCGATCCCGTCTGGCTCCACCACTCCCCTTTTTGTTTCAGTTTATATCTGCTTATTGGCAGATTTAGCGATATACAGGAGCGGACCATGGCAGTCCCAAAGCGTAAAGTCAGCAAATCAAAGCGCGATATGCGCCGTGCACATGACTCGCTGACCAATGATGCCTATGTTGAAGACAAGGTAACGGGTGAATTACATCGCCCTCACCATATTGATCTGAAAACTGGCATGTATGGCGGTCGTCAGGTTCTTAAAGTTAAGGACCGCTTTTAATCTCGCATAGAAGCATTTTATGACTCTTCATCCTAAAGTTGCGGCTTTGCCAGTGTTCTGCATTGGCGATATTGTCCGGCACAAACACTATCCTTTCCGGGGCGTCATTGTTGATGTCGATCCAGAATTCGATAATACTGAAGAATGGTATGCCGCCATTCCTGAAGATGTGCGCCCTGTTCGTGAACAGCCATTCTATCATCTTCTTGCCGAAAACTCTGATAGCTTCTACTCAGCCTATGTCTCACAACAGAATCTGACTTCAGATGACGAGAATGGTCCTATTGGGCATCCTGATATTGACGAAGTTTTCGATGGGATGACAGATGGCCGGTATAAGCTCCGCCGAGAGGCCTTTAACTAGGCCGCGGTTTCGCATCCTCCCTATTTATTACGCCCTCGGGTGAGTCTTATCATTGCGGCGGATTGGCTTTTGCCTGCGTCTGCTGACCAATCCTATTATTTTGCGGTAATTTTATTTTCTTTGATACAGAAAATTTTTCATCTTACAGACTTGTTTTATAAACGGTTTCCCTTATGTCTCACGTTACAGGACTAAAATAGTCCTGAATATGATAATCATTCGCAAAAACAGTGAGATATCTGTGTTACACAATGGCAGATTTCTTCGTTAGTCATGATAATAGGATAGAATATGTTACGGCTTAATAGGATGACAGATTATGCCATTCTTGTGCTGGGCGTTATGGCAGCGCGGCCGGGTGAGATTCTGGCCAGTGCGGCAATTGCACAGCACACACAGCTGAATCAGACAACTGTTGCCAAGGTGACCAAGACGCTGGTTGCCGCTGGGCTTGTTGTGAGCACGCGCGGGATCAAGGGTGGCTACTATCTTGACCGTCCGGTGATGAATATAAGCATTGCTGAGGTTATTGAGGCTGTTGAGGGGCCGATTGCGCTCACCGCCTGTGTTGATGGGGTTGAAGACCCCTGTTCGGTGCGGAATGGCTGTTTTATGGGCGGTAACTGGAACCACGTAAATACTGCGATCCGCAAAGCATTGAGTGAAGTTTCACTCGCAGAATTATTTAATCCGGAAAGTTTGTTTCAGATGCCGACGGCGGCTTTGGGAACAGGCAATACCGAAGTACTAAAATCCTAAGAAGGGGATAAATCGCATGGTTGCAACAACCGAAACGATCGCCGCTGTTGAAGATGCTACTGGTAGCTACAAATACGGGTTTGTTACTGACATCGAAACAGAAAAAGCACCCAAGGGACTGAATGAAGATGTCATTCGGTTTATTTCAGCTAAGAAAGATGAGCCTGAATGGATGCTTGAATGGCGCCTGAAGGCGTATCGTTATTGGCAAAAGATGCCAACCCCGAATTGGGCAAAACTGAATATAGCGCCCATCGATTATCAGGATATCTATTTTTATGCTGCGCCAAAATCTGCTGAAGGGCCAAAGTCACTTGATGAAGTTGACCCTGAATTGCTGCGTACCTATGAAAAGCTCGGCATTCCTCTTAATGAGCAAAAGATGCTGGCAGGTGTTGCGGTGGATGCCGTGTTCGATTCTGTGTCTGTTGCAACAACATTCCGTGAAGAGCTATCAAAGGTTGGCGTGATTTTCTGCCCCATATCTGAAGCTATCCGCGAATATCCTGATTTGGTTCGCCGCTATATGGGCTCTGTTGTGCCTGTGTCTGATAATTACTTTTCTGCTCTTAATTGTGCTGTCTTTACAGATGGCTCGTTTGTCTACATCCCAAAGGGCGTGCGCTGTCCGATGGAATTATCCACTTACTTCCGGATTAATGAGCAAAATACAGGACAGTTTGAACGCACGCTTATTATTGCCGAAGATAGCTCTTATGTAAGCTATCTTGAGGGATGTACTGCGCCGCAACGTGATGAAAACCAGCTGCATGCAGCTGTGGTTGAGCTGGTGACAATGGATGACGCAGAAATCAAATATTCTACGGTTCAGAACTGGTATCCCGGCGATGAAACAGGCAAGGGCGGCATCTATAACTTTGTAACGAAGCGCGGGGCGTGCCGTGGGGACAGGTCAAAGATTTCCTGGACGCAGGTTGAAACAGGCTCTGCTATCACGTGGAAATATCCGTCTTGTGTGCTGTCAGGCAAAGATTCGGTAGGCGAATTCTATTCCGTTGCTGTAACCAACGGCGCGCAGCAGGCAGATACCGGAACAAAGATGATCCATCTTGGTCAGGGCTCCCGGTCAACCATTATCTCAAAAGGTATTTCGGCCGGAAAATCCCAAAATACATATCGCGGTCTTGTTGAAATGAATAAGGGGGCTGAAGGTGCCCGCAATTTCACTCAATGCGACTCTCTTTTGGTTGGCGATCAGTGCGGTGCGCATACAGTGCCTTATATCGTATCGCGCAATCCGTCTGCTAAAATTGAGCATGAAGCAACAACGTCCCGTATTTCTGAAGACCAGCTCTTTTACTGTCTTCAGCGCGGCATGACAGAAGAAGATGCCGTATCACTGATCGTGAACGGCTTCTGCAAGGAAGTCATGAAGGAATTGCCAATGGAATTTGCAGTTGAAGCACAAAAGCTCATCGGGATTAGTCTCGAAGGTTCAGTAGGTTAAACAAAAAGGAAAATAATATTATGGCGCTGCTCGAGATTAAAAATCTGCATGCTCGCATTGGTGATACAGACATTTTACATGGTATCAACCTTACTATAAACCGTGGTGAAGTTCATGCCATTATGGGCCCTAACGGGTCTGGCAAATCGACACTTTCATATGTTCTGTCTGGCCGTAATGGATATGAGATAACCGAAGGCGATATTCTGCTTGATGGCGAATCTCTTCTGGAAATGGAAGCTGATGAGCGTGCCCGTGCCGGTATGTTCCTTGCCTTTCAGTATCCGGTTGAATTACCGGGTGTTGGCGGCATGGCGTTTTTGCGGGCAGCGGTTAATGCGCGGCTTCGCGAACAAGGCGAGGATGAAGTTGATCAGCTCGGCTTTGTTAAGCTTGTGCGGGCTAAGGCAACTGAGCTCGGCATTAAAGATGACATGCTGAAGCGGGCTGTAAATGTTGGGTTTTCAGGCGGTGAGAAAAAACGCTATGAAATCCTGCAGATGGCGCTTCTTAACCCGTCAATTGCTATTCTTGATGAAACAGATTCGGGTCTTGATGTTGATGCCCTTAAAATTGTCTCAGAGGGTGTGAATTCCCAGCGAGGCCCTGAAATAGGTATGGTTGTGATTACCCATTATCAGCGTCTTCTGTCTCATATCGTGCCGGATTTTGTTCATATCCTGTCTGCGGGAAAGATTATCAAGACCGGCGATAAGTCACTGGCTCTTGATGTTGAAGAAAATGGCTACACCGACTTGATGGAGAACGCGAATGTCGCCTGATACCATCACGCTATCGTCGGTGCAGAACCGGGCTCAGGAACGCTTTGCTGAGACCGGCTGGCCGGCTAAGAAGTCCGAAGCGTGGAAATATACATCGCTTGACGCGCTTGCATCAGCATCACCGCAGCCCGCTAATGATATCTCTGGCGCTGTTGCAATGCCTGCCGGGATTGCTGGCGAGCAATGCCGTCTTGTGTTTCAGGGCGGCCTGTTTCGGGATGACTTGTCTGATGCGCTGCCTGCGGGTGTTCAGCTTGTCATGCTGGGCGAGGATGAACGCGCGCTTGCTGCGATTGATGAGATTGGCGCAAGCGATAATCTTGTGCCGCGTCTTACCGTGGCCAAGATGACAGCTGGTATTTCGCTTCGGGTTGCCCAAGGGATTGTTGTTGATAGGCCGATTATGCTGCAATTTGTAGGCGGTGCGCCAGCAACAGCAAGTCATCCGGTTATTTACATCGATGTCGGTGATGCAGCTCATCTTGCCTATGCAGAACATCATGAGACAGATAATGGGTTATCGGCGCCCTTTATTGTGGTGCGTGTTGGCGCAGGCGCTACGCTCGACCATATCAAATTACAGCTTGAAAGTGCGACAACACAGCATCTTGGTCTAACCTGCCTGTCGCTTGGTGAGCGTGCAGACGTTAACAGCATGTCATTGTCTCTTGGCGGCGCTCTGTCTCGTCTTGAAACTCATGTGCGGCTCGACGGCGAATATGGCGAGCTTGGCCTGTCATCGATTTATCTTGGTAAAAATAACCAGCATCATGACATGACAACCAGAGTGGCACATGAAGTTGCCAATTGTAATTCTCGCCAGATTATCCGCGGTGTTCTTGATGATAAAGCCCGCGGTGTGTTTCAAGGTCAGGTGAGGGTTGCGCCTCACGCTCAGAAAACAGATGGTCAGCAAATGAGCCGTGCGCTGCTTCTGTCACGTGATGCTGAAGCAGATGCCAAGCCAGAGTTGGAAATTTTCGCTGATGACGTTGTTTGCTCGCATGGGGCAACGGTGGGCGAGCTTGATGAGACACATCTGTTTTATCTGCGAAGCCGCGGCATTGACGAAGCTGAAGCCCGTGCCATGCTAATTGATGCTTTTCTGATAGAGGCTGTTGCAGAAATTCGCCATCAAGGGTTTGCAGATCTATTCAGCCCCTTCCTGTCTGGCTGGCAGGTACCACGTAAAGGATAATGTCTATGACGGACACTTCAGCGCACAAACCTGATTTTGCTGCTCTACGGAACCAGTTTCCTATCCTCTCGCGAGAGGTTAATGGAAAGCCGTTAGTGTATCTTGATTCAGCTGCGTCGTCCCAGAAACCGCAACTTGTCCTTGATGCGGTTCATGCAGCCTATGCAGAGACCTACTCTAATGTGCATCGGGGCCTGCATTTCCTGTCAGAAGCCTCAACAGATGCCTATGAAGCTGTGCGGGGGAAGGTTGCTAACTTGCTTGGTGCGCCGTCTCACGATGAGGTTATCTTTACCTCAGGGGCAACGATGTCCTTAAACCTCATCGCTCAATGTCACGGCCCGCTTGTCGTAGGGGAGGGGGATGAAATCCTTATCACGGTTGCAGAACATCATGCGAATATTGTGCCGTGGCAAATGCTGGCACAGCGGGTTGGCGCAAAAGTTGTTGCTGCGCCTGTTGGCAAGGATGGCAGTTTTGATATTGAACTTTTCAAAACCTATATAAATTCTCGCACCAAGCTGATTGCCCTGCCGCATGTCTCTAACGTGCTCGGCACGGTATTTCCCATTACTGAGCTATCTGAAATCGCACGTAACGCTGGGGCAAGTTTTGTTGTTGATGGCTGTCAGGGCTGTATTCACATGCCGGTTGATATGGCAGCTCTGGGCTGTGATTTTTACGTNTTTTCTGGCCATAAACTATATGGACCAAGTGGGATTGGCGTATTGTGGGGGCGGGCTGAGCTACTGGCTGAAATGCCGCCTTTCATGGGTGGCGGCGATATGATCGATGTTGTTGAAATTGAGCGATCGACTTATGCCGCACCGCCGCATCGCTTTGAAGCTGGAACACCTCCGATTGTAGAGGTTATTGGTCTGGGGGCTGCGATCGATTTTGTCCAGTCTATCGGTATGGACCATATATACCAGCATGAAGCCGCGCTCATTGCTTATGGGCATGAGCGTTTGGCTGATGTTAAAGGATTAAATTTTATCGGTGAAGCTGACGGCAAGTCAGGCGTCATTTCCTTCACTCTTGATGCAGCGCATCCGCATGATATTTCAACATTAATTGACCAAGACGGTGTTGCTATTCGCGCCGGGCATCATTGTGCTCAGCCGCTGATGACCTTTTTTGACGTGAGCTCTACAGCAAGAGCCTCTATTGGTCTTTATAGCCAGGAATCTGACTTTGACGTTCTTGCGACCTCACTTGAAAAAGTAAACCGTATTTTTGGATAATTGTGGGTTATAATGAGGGTGATATTTATGATGGAAGGTAAGTCGTGATGGGAGATAGCTTCGATACGCTCGCAGACGGCCCGGGACTGGCAGATTTTCTGCCTGACGTCTCGCAAGGCTTCACAGCCCATGCTGGTGCGCCGCTGGAACAAAATGCCTCTCAGAGCGATGAGCTTGCTGTAATAGATGCGTTGCAGACTGTTAAGGACCCGGAAATTCCGGTGAATATTTACGATTTGGGTCTTATCTATGATATTATTAGGCATCCAACAGGCGATGTGGATATTACGATGTCTCTGACAGCGCCTGGATGTCCGGTTGCAGGAGAGTTGCCGGGACAGGTAGCAGAGGCTGTTGCCGCTGTTGAGAGCGTCGGAAAAGTTGCTGTCTCACTCGTGTGGGACCCGCCATGGACAACAGAGCGCATGAGCGAAGATGCTCGCCTTGCGCTGGATTTTTGAGCAGGGAGCGCATCATGCAGGACCAAATTTTATCTGATGGTATGGCTATGAATACCCCCATTGTTACGCTGACTGAAGCAGCGGCTGAGCAAGCTAAAAAGCTTATGGGCCGCGCTGAAGATGGTGTTATTGGCTTGCGTGTTGGCATTAAAACAGCTGGCTGCTCAGGGCTGCAATATCAGGTGGAATACGCAACAGACCAGAAACCATTCGAAGACCGGATTGAAGATAAAGGTGTTACCATTCTGATTGATCCAGCCGCTGTCATGTTTCTGATTGGGTCTGAAATGGATTGGACAGAGGATAAATTTGCCTCATCCTTTACCTTCAGCAACCCGAATGAAACAGCACGCTGTGGATGCGGTGAAAGCTTTACTGTTTCCTAATGGCACCCCCTGAAAAGGCCGAGGGGTCACTCAATATCATTGCACTGTTAAGGCAGCTTTTTAGCTATGCGGCGCCGCGTGGTAATAAGCGGCTTCGGGCGCGAATATGGGCAGCTGTGCTCTGTTTGCTACTGGCAAAAGGGTCAAATGTTTTCACGCCNCTTCTCTACGGTAAAGCTGTTGATCTAGTGAATCAGGATGCTGGTTTCTCTATCTCTATCCTGCTTTATTTGCTGGGCGGCTACGCGCTAGCACGCCTCGGCCAGCAGATTTTTGCCGAAGCTAAGGAATATCTATTTAGCCGAATAGCTCAGCGTGCAGTGCGCGGTGCGGCTCTTTCAGCGTTTCGTCATTTGCACGCGCTCTCTTTGAAATTCCATCTTGATAGGCAAACAGGCGGCGTATCGCGGGCAGTGGAACGCGGCGCAAAGGGCATTGAATTTATCATGACCCGGGCAACGTTTGATGTGTTGCCGTTATTTGTTGAAGTCTGTTTTGTCAGCTTATTACTCTGGTTCCTGTTTGGCCCGCTTTATGCCGTGGTAACCTTCTGCACCGTGATGATTTATGCGTGGTTCACCATTCAGGTAACAGAATGGCGTATGGCGTTTCGCCGGCAGATGAATAAGGCAGATGAAAAGGCAGCAACGCGCGCTATCGATAGTTTGCTGAATTATGAAACTGTTAAATATTTCAATGCTGAAGAAGTAGAGGCCGAGCGCTATAATAGCTCAATGCGGGTCTATGAAGATGCGGCTGTATTGTCTCGCACATCGCTTGCTGCTGTGAATATAGGGCAGGGCTTTATCATCGCGATCGGGTTGGTTCTTATCATGGGGCTGGCGGGTCGTGATATTGCCTCAGGGCATCTGAGTATTGGTGATTTTGTTGCGGTAAATACCTATCTTATCCAGCTTTATTTGCCGCTTAATTTTCTGGGATTTGTTTATCGCGAAATCCGTCAATCTCTTATTGATATTGAACAGATGTTCACCTTGATGCGCGAACATAAGGATATTACTGATAAGGATAATGCCGGCCCACTCCAGCTTGGCAAAGGGGATGTTGAATTCCGCAATGTTGTTTTTGGCTATGGCAATAGAACTATTTTGAATGGGATAAGCTTCTTTGTTCCTGCAGGTAGGAAGGTTGCGATTGTTGGTGAAAGCGGGGCAGGTAAATCAACACTCTCGCGTCTTCTCTTCCGGTTTTATGATCCGCAAGAAGGAAGCATTTTGATTGATGGTCAGGATATCAGAGATGTACAGCAATCATCGGTGCGCGCAGCCATTGGTGTGGTGCCTCAGGATACTGTGATGTTTAACGCAACTATCGGCTATAATATTGCCTATGGCCGGCAGGGTGCGAGCGAGACTGATGTGCGGGAGGCAGCACGGCTTGCCGCTATTGAGAGCTTTATTGATAGTCTGCCGAATGGGTTTGATGAGCGGGTTGGTGAGCGCGGGCTAAAGCTATCTGGCGGCGAGAAACAACGAGTTGCTATTGCCAGAGCGATTTTGAAACAGCCTCATATCTTTTTGTTTGATGAAGCAACATCTGCGCTCGATACCCGCACCGAACGGGGAATTCAAGAAGCCCTTAATGATGTGTCGCGCAGTTCAACAACACTTGTAATTGCACACCGCCTCTCGACAATTGTAGATGCAGATGAAATACTGGTCATGGCAAAGGGCGAAATTGTCGAGCGGGGCACCCATGAAGCCTTGCTTTTGAAAAAAGGGTTGTATTCTGTGATGTGGCAGCGCCAATCACGTAGACCCGATACAGAGCCGCCTATGTCACCACTCACGGAGGGGTCGGAGGCCGACGTTGCATGAGTATGCCGCCAGATTTACCAGACGAGCCAATAATAGGCGATGAGAGCGTTGAGCAAAGTCCGCTTGATAAGCTCCTTGAAGAATCAGAGATATATACACGAACTGTGCCGCGGCCAGAAGCAGCCCCTAATCTTACCGACATAGATGGGCTGTCCGAAATTCTTGGCCTTTTTGATGAGGCAGAAGCAGACGGTGCGGAAAAAAGACTTCTTGGTGAAGATGTTATTATTAGTCCGGAGCGATATCTAGAAGCGCCGGTGCGCGGACATCACTGGAGAGCGATTACCAAAGGTGTTGAAACAAAAGGGCAGATATTGCTGCTGCCGGGCTTTACTGAGTTTTGCGAGAAATACGCCTCTGTTGCCGACCTGCTTGTCTCGGCAGGGTATGATGTGTTGATGCTTGACTGGCCAGGTCAGGGACGCTCAGGTCATCTGGGGTCTGACCCTCTGATTGTTCATAGTGATAATTTCGAAATTCATCGCTATGCGGTAATGCGCCTGCTTCAAGAAACGAAAATGGATCAAGCCCCTTTCCATGTTATCGGACATTCCATGGGGGGGTATTTTGCATTGCATGTAGCCCAGCGTTATGCCCGTAATGTGCAAAAGCTTGTATTATGCTCACCGATGTTTTTGCCTAAGTCGCCGCCATTATGGCTGGTAAAGTTGCTTACGACTGTGCTGGTTGGGATTGGACGTGGGCGCCACCACCCGCCCTTCAGGACCTATCCTGATTTTGACTATATGAGACGCTTCCGGTTAAATAACCCGCTTACCCGGGACTTAGAAAATTATGAACGCCCCTTCAAGCTGTATGACCATGTACCCGGCCTGTTTAGAACATCGCCAAGTGTGGGCTGGATTAAAACAGCCTTTGAAGAATGCGAGAAATACACCCTGAACCCTGTATGGTTAAGTGATATTTCTGCCTCAACTCTGCTCTGTCTGCCAGGTGATGAGCGTGTTGTGGATTCAGCTGCAACAATATCTATGGTAGCGCATCTGAAACAGTGTCGCACAGTTCATTTTCATGAAGCCCGCCATGAGCTATTTGCAGAACTGCCTGAAATTCGCAGGCGGCTTACCGCAAATATCCTCACCTTCCTTGAAGAAGATGAGCATGTCATACCATCACCCCCGACTATATCCCAGCAGATAGACGATATCGAAGAGGGTGATTTTGGCGAACGCTAGGGCTGAAATTGCTCGCTGATAATTCTATCAGACAGGCTGCGGGCCTTATCATGAAGAAGCGTAATTTTAATATCTGAGGCTTGTTTTATTGTCACGGTTGCAATGTTCCGGAATTCAATATTATCAGCGGTAACAGATTGGGGGCGGAAGTCCGGGTCACGCACTTCAATCCGCACCTCGCTATCGGCTGGCAATAAGGCGCCGCGCCACCGCCGGGGTCTGAAAGCAGAAATAGGTGTGAGGGCCAAAAGATCGGCTCCGATCGGCAAAATAGGGCCATGAGCTGATAGATTATAGGCAGTAGAGCCGGCAGGAGTGGCAATCATTACACCATCACAGACAAGCATTTCCATCTGCTGAACATCATTCACAAAGATAGATGAATGAGCCGCATTATGGGTTTGACGAAGCAATGATACTTCATTGATTGCGAGTGCCTCATGCTTCACGCCATCACAGTCTGTTGCGACCAGCGTGAGGGGATGCAGATGTGCTTCAATGGCAGCGTTTACACGCTCGCCAAGGTCGGTGCTAGCATAGTCATTCATTAAAAAGCCAACACGCCCACAATTCATCCCAAAAATAGGTTTGTTGTCACGGATTGCGTCTCGCATTGATTGCAGCATCTTACCATCGCCGCCAAGAACAATTATTGCATCTGCCTGTTCACTGTCATGCTGACCGTGCATCGCTATTAATTCTGCAAGACGCTCACGCGATTCAGTATGTGAAGAGGCCGTAAAATGAAACTTCATAATCGTATCTCCTCGAACAAGGTAGGAATAGGTAACATCAGGCCATAAGAAAATTGCAAATTCCACACAGTATTTCAACCATACTAACAGCTTTTGTTGGCAGTTATCTGGGTGAACTCATATATTTCAGGCTAATTAAAGCTTGCCCGCTCCTTGCCTTATGGCTGAGACTGCGAGTTATGACAATCAAGAAACATAATATAGAAAAAGATATAGCAGCTATTGTGGTGCCAGAACCTGATGCTGAGGGGCTGACAACCTTGCTAGAGGGGGTTGATGCAACCGGTGCGCCGGCGGTATTGCCTGTGGTAACCGAGCGCCCGCTCACCATCTATCTGAACCGCCAGGAAATCGTTACCACCATGACAGTTGGTGACCAGCCGCAGGAAATGGCTGTTGGGTTTCTGTTTAATCAGAATATGCTGCTGAGCGCTGATGATATCAGCGCCATTGATTATGATGATGAGCTTGGTGTTGTTGTCGTGAGAACCGCACATGAAACTGATTTCGAAGATAAGTTGCAGAAAAAAATCAGGACATCAGGATGTGCCCAAGGTACCTTATATGGTGATATTATGACGCGGTTTGACGCTGTAAAACTGCCAGCTGAAGGCCGAATTTCAACCCGTCAGATTATCCAGCTCTCAAAAACTGTTAATATGATGCCAAGCTTGTATCTGAAAGCGGGCGCTATCCATGCATGTGTGCTGTGTTCAGGCGCAGAGCCGTTGATTTATTGCGAAGATATTGGCCGGCATAATGCGGCTGATAAGGTGGCGGGTTATATGCTGCTGTCTGAAATATCAGGTCATGACAAAGTCTTTTATACAACCGGCAGGCTGACCAGTGAAATGGTCATCAAGACGGTTTTGATGGATATACCAATTCTGATTTCGCGTTCTGGTTTTACTGAAGCAGGAGTGCGGCTTGCCCGTCAAGCTGGCTTGACGCTTATCGGGCGGGCGCGTGGCAGTCGTTTTATTGCTCTGGCGGGTGCCGAGCGTATTGAATTTGATGCACCCGAACCAGACATGCTGGATGATGAAGAGCAGATGTCTGCCCAGCGCAAACTCTATGGGGCCAAAAGATGACAGGCCAAAAGATGACAGTTAAGCCACATTGCGAGGCAACTGCCATTTGTTTTCTGGCAGGCGGTCAGGCCCGCAGAATGGGCGGCGGTGACAAAGCTTTGATTGATATTGGGGGGCAATCTATTCTGGCGCGGCAGATAGCAGCAACCAGCCAGCATCCTGTGCGCTTTATCAATTCTCATGGGCCAAAAGACAGGTTTTCTGATTATGGCCTGCCGGTTATTCCGGACTATATTGATGGCTTCCTTGGCCCTCTTGCTGGCATCGTAACAGGGCTTGAATATCTCGCCCAGCATCATAAAGAAATAGATTGGATGGTGTCTTGTGCAACTGATATTCCGTTTTTGCCGCAGACATTAGCCGAGGCACTGCATATGGCGGTGGCACAAGAGCAGGCAGATATGGCAACCGCCCGGTCTGCTGGGCGAACACATCCTGTCTGTAGTCTATGGCCGGTGCATCTTGCCGCAGCTTTGCGGGATGCGCTTCTGGGCGAGGATATTCGCAAAATAGATAGATTTACGGCGCGCTATCATGTTGCCTATGCTGACTTTGACGTAGCGCCTGATCCCTTCATGAACGTCAATAGACCTGAAGATATTGCCGCCGCGCTTCTGCGGATAGCTGATGATGAAAGATAACTTCTTCTTTGGTTATAAAACTGATAATAAAGCGGGGTAGCGTACACTGCGCTTGTGCGGTGAGGACAGGATAGGGTTTTTAGGATTATGGCAGCAGATAAGCTGACAGCGATTTCAGAAATGTTTCGCGTCTATCATAGCGCTCTTGATGTATTGGAAAGCCGTCTTGATGGCGCGTTTGATGCGGCTGTTTCGGCGATTGCGGATCATGATGGTACTGTGATTGTTTGTGGTATGGGAAAGTCTGGACTGGTCGGGCGGAAAATTTCTGCCACGCTTTCTAGTACCGGAACACCGTCTGTCTTTCTGCATCCTGCTGAAGCGATGCATGGTGATCTAGGGATTGTTCGCGAGAAGGATATTGTCATTCTGATCTCTCATTCTGGCGAGACAGATGAAGTTGTCCATTTGCTGCCCGCATTCCAACGCCGCAACGTCACCTTAATCGCATTAGTGGGCCGGCCTGCTTCGTCTCTTGGCCGGGCTGCTGATATTGTTTTGAACGCCGCTATTGATAAAGAAGCCTGTCCCCTTAATCTGGCGCCAACAACCTCAACCTTAACAGCTCTTGTTGTTGGCGATGCTTTGGCTATCGCGCTAATGGATAAGCGCGGCTTTAAGGCAGAAGATTTTGCAAAGACACATCCAGGCGGTAAGCTTGGCAAGAAACTGCTGACACGTGTTAGTGATCATATGCAAAAGGATGCCCTGCCATTTGTTGCTGCTGACGCGCTGATGTCTGACGTTATTGTTGCAATGACCAAAGGCAGGCTAGGTCTGGCTCTGGTTGGCGATGCCGAAAATCTGGACGGTGTTATTACTGATGGTGATTTGCGCCGGATGCTTGTTGATGGCCGTGATTTATCACGCTGTGTTGCCCGCGATATTATGAGTGCTACGCCGCTTACGATTCAGCCTGATGTGAATTTTGGAGAGGCCGAAGAAAAAATGACAGAAGCGCGCGTTCAGTGCCTTATTGTGATGGATGAGGCGCAAAGAGTATGCGGTGTCATTCAGATATTCTAGCTGACCTGCAGACCATGACGGTTTTTCTCTTATGACAAAACTTTTGCAAGATTACGATTATGTCCTGCCGCCGGACTCTATTGCGCAGGTGCCCGCATCTCCGCGCGATACAGCCAAGATGCTTGATTGTTCAGGTGCAATATTACAAGACAGGCAGATATGCGATCTGCCAGATATAGTACGGCCGGGTGACCTTATTATTGTGAATGATACCCGTGTCTTGCGGGCACAGCTGACAGGCTATCGCGGGATAGGAAAAATACGTTTTACGTTGCATAAACGGGCCTCGGATTCTGTTTGGCATGCGTTTGCTAAACCAGCAAAAAAATGTACCCCCGGAACAGAAATCAGATTTTCGGACGACCTCCATGCCACCATCATAGATAAGCATGAAGATGGCGAAGTTGTTTTGTCTTTTTCCTGCCATGGTGAGGCGCTTGATGAGGCAATAGATGCAACCGGCCAAATGCCATTGCCGCCCTATATCAAGCGCGCTGAGGGCGGTGATGCAGAGGATACGCTGAGCTACCAGACCATGTTTGCCGATAAAAAAGGCGCCGTTGCAGCGCCAACGGCTGGCCTGCATTTCACCCCAGAGCTGAAAGACAGGCTTCTAGCCGCAGGTGCAGTGTTTGCCCATGTTACCTTGCATGTTGGGGCAGGCACGTTTCTGCCGGTAAAAGTAGATAAGCTGTCCGACCATAAAATGCATTCAGAATGGGGACAGGTAAGCGCAGAGACCGCAGCTGCGATTAACGCTGCCAAAGCTGAGGGCCGGCGCATCATTGCCATTGGTACGACAGCAATGCGGATATTAGAAGCTGCCTATCAAGCGTCCAATAAGCAGGCTGATGCCGCAAGCAACCAAAAGTATTTTCTTGCCCCCTTTTCAGGTGAGACAGATATTTTTATCACGCCGGGCTATGTTTTTGGCGTATGTGATATGCTACTCACAAATTTTCATTTGCCTAAATCAACGCTCTTGATGCTGATCAGTGCGTTTTATGGCTTTGATGACGTCAGGGCGGCATATCAGCATGCCCTGTCTCATCATTACCGATTTTTCAGTTATGGGGATGCATGCCTTCTTGCGTGCCGGACAAACGGAGATAAAGATGGCTGATACAGCTGACCGACCAGATTTTGGATTTTCGCTTCTGGCGCGCGATGGTCAGGCGCGGCGCGGTGTTGTGCGCACAGCATGGGGCGATGTGGATACACCTGCCTTCATGCCAGTAGGAACAGCTGCCTCTGTCAAAGCAATGATGCCTAATGACGTTAAAGGGACTGGTGCACAAATCATTCTCTCCAATACCTATCATTTGATGCTGCGTCCGGGGGCTGAGCGCGTTGAGCGTCTTGGCGGCGTTCGCAAGCTAATGGGGTGGGACGGCCCGCTGCTAACAGATTCAGGCGGCTTCCAAGTGATGTCTCTTGGTCCGTTGCGGAAAATTGATGAAACAGGGGTAACATTCAAATCGCATTTGGATGGCAGCCAGCATATTCTGACTCCCGAAATCTCAACTGACATCCAGTTCAAACTCGATGCAACCATCACGATGGCGTTTGATGAATGCACGCCCTATCCCTGCACTGAGCAGGAAGCTGAGGAGTCGATGAAGCTGTCGATGCGCTGGGCAGAACGCTCACGCTCAGCCTTTGTGGCGCGCACAGGTTATGGCCAGTTTGGTATTGTTCAGGGATCGGTATTTCCCCATCTTCGCAAACGCTCCATTGAGGCGCTTACAGATATCGGCTTTGAAGGGTATGCGGTTGGCGGTCTGGCTGTTGGCGAGGGTCAGGAGTTGATGTTTACAACGCTTGAAGATACCACTCCGCATCTTCCCGAGGCAGCGCCGCGTTATCTGATGGGTGTTGGCAAGCCAGCTGATATTGTTGGCGCTGTGATGCGCGGTATTGATATGTTTGATTGCGTTCTGCCCACCCGTTCTGGGCGAACGGCACAAGGTTTTACCCGCCGCGGCGCTGTTAATCTGCGTAATGCGCGGCATAGCGAAGATATGCGCCCCCTTGATGCTGAATGTGCCTGTCCTGCCTGTACCAGCTTTAGCCGCGCCTATCTGCATCATTTATTTCGGGCTGATGAAGTGCAGGGTCTTATGTTGCTGACATGGCATAATCTGACATATTATCAGGATTTGATGAAGGGACTCAGGCAGGCCATAAGCGAAGGCGGACTTACTGCCTTTGCTGAGGCGTTTCATGCCCGTCAGGCTGAAGGGGATATTGAGCCATTATAGACCTGCTTACATCAGCAGATAAAATATCTGCCTGGCTGAAAACAGACGCATCACACTATGGCTTTGATGTGATGGGTGTGACCGATGCGCAGCTAACAGATGCGCGGGCAGGGGCGTTAGACGAGTTTGTGGAAGCTGGCTATCATGGCGAGATGGGCTGGATGGCACAGACAAGTGAGCGGCGCAAAAATCCGCGCACGCTGTGGGCTGATGCACAAAGCGTTATCATGCTTGGCTGTAATTATGGACCAGACCATAACCCGCTTGATAGTCTGAAACAGCGCGCCAGCGGTAATGTGTCAGTCTATGCGCGTGGGCGTGATTATCATGATGTCCTGAAGGGCCGCTTAAAACAGATTGCCAGCCGCCTTGCTGCCCGTACAGGCTGGCAGGTGAAGGTTTTTGTTGATACAGCGCCCTTAATGGAAAAGCCGCTTGCGGCGGCGGCTGGTATTGGCTGGCAAGGCAAGCACACAAATCTTGTCTCGCGTGACTATGGCTCATGGCTTTTTTTGGGGGCAATTGTAACCGATGGCAGGCTTGTAGCAGATACGCCCTCCACCGATAGCTGTGGTAGTTGTACAGCTTGTCTTGATATTTGCCCCACAAAGGCATTCCCTGCGCCCTACAAGCTGGATGCACGGCGCTGTATATCCTATCTTACCATTGAGTTCTCAGGCCATATCCCGCGCGATTTCAGGCACAGCATGGGAAATAGAATATTTGGCTGTGATGACTGTCTTGCTGTCTGCCCATGGAATAAATTTGCGGCGGCATCAGCTGAATTAAAATTTGCCAGCCGGACAGAAACAGATATGCCCTCCCTTAGCTGGTTATTATCGCTGGACGAGCCGGCATTTAGAACAGCTTTTGCTGGCTCTCCCGTGCGGCGCACCGGATATATAAAAATGATGCGGAATTGCCTAATTGCAGCTGGCAATTCTGGTGATAAAGACCTTGCCGGCACTGTTTCTGGCTTTCTTACTCATTCCGATGCCCGCCTGCGGGCAATGGCAGTCTGGGCGCTTGGCGCGCTATTACCGGCAGAACAGCTATTGGCGTTGCGAAGTGAGACAGAAACTGATGATGATGTTGTAGCTGAATGGGAGGCAGTTTTTCCCGCTGCTCTCTAACGCCTTTATTCTGCCAACCGAACTGCACAAAAAACCCCGCTTTCTGCATAAGAAAGCGGGGTTTAATTATCGCTTATTGAAGCTGACTAGCTGTTATGATAGCCCCGCTCGCCATGCTGGGTCAGGTCAAGACCTTCTGTTTCAGCATCGCTGTCAACACGCAAGCCGCCACATACCGCAGCAATCTTGAAGATAATATAGCTCGCAATCGCTGTCCAAAGAACAGTAATGCCAATACTTGCTGCTTGAACACCAAGCTGGCTTGAGATTGTTACACCCTCGCCAAGGCCAGCACCCGAAAAGGTCTCTGTTGCAAGAACAGCTACCAGCAAGCTTCCCAAAACACCGCCAACGCCGTGGACAGCAAACACATCAAGCGAGTCATCAATTTGAAGCTTGCCACGAATGAAATCTACAGCCACATAACAGACATATCCGCCCGCAAGACCAAGGATGATACCGCCCGGCACGCCGATAAAGCCAGATGCTGGTGTCACAGTTGCAAGACCCGCAACCATACCTGTTACCATGCCAACAACTGATGGACGGCCGAATTTCCGCCATTCAATGAACATCCACACAAGCGAGGCAACAGCTGCTGAAATATGCGTCACAAGAAGGGCCATTGCAGCGCCCTGACCAGCAGCAAGCGCCGAGCCGCCATTAAAGCCAAACCAGCCAACCCAGAGCATAGACGCGCCAAGCATTGTTAGAATGGGGCTATGCGGAGGGTGGATGGAAGAGGGGAAGCCTTTGCGTTTGCCAATAACAAGCGCTGCAACAAGCGCAGCTGTTCCGGCTGTTGCGTGAACGACAATACCGCCCGCAAAGTCCAAGACGCCCCAGCTAGCCATAATGCCGCCGCCCCAAACCCAATGGGTAACAGGCGCATAAACAACAAGCAGCCACAGGCCTGAGAAAATCAGCACAGCTGAGAATTTAATACGCTCAACATAGGCGCCAATCACCAAGGCTGGCGTGATAATAGCAAAGGTCATCTGAAAGGCAGCAAACAGAGATTCAGGTATTGTTCCGGTAAGAGATTCTGTGGTGATAGCGCTCATCATCAAATTGCTCAAATCGCCAATCCATGCCCCGCCGCCAGAAAAGGCAAGGCTGTAGCCTGCGATAACCCATAGAACTGAACATAAGCAAGCGATAGCAAAATGATGCATCAGGACTGACAGAATGTTTTTAGACTGAACAAGCCCAGCATAAAACAACGCAAGGCCCGGAAGTGTCATGAAAAGAACAAGTGCTGTTGATGTTAAAATCCAAGCGGTATCTCCGCTATCAACAGATGCAAACGCAAGAGAAGGCGCACACAACGCTCCTATAAAGGCAGCGGCGCCCCGTGCAAAATTAGACATAAAAATCCCCATTTTTAGTAGAAGTCAAATGCAGCGGCCCAGTGTAGTCAAAATTAGTCTATTGGCTAGAAACAGATAATTTTATGGGCAGATTCATTAATTTTGATTAAAAATTAGCCATTTAATTAATAAATGCTTAAATTAAGGGCGAAAAAATCTCTTCACTCTTCTTTTTTGGGTTCTGTTGGGCGCTGATATCGTTTTTGACATGCCATAAATAGCTATTCTTGCCGTATGATTGAGCGCAGACTGATGTCAGTAAAATAGATAATCTGAGGAGGATGTCAGATGCACCCTATCTTGTTTACACACCAGTCTGCTGAGAAACATCAGGTTCCTCGCGGGCATCCAGAACGACCTGAACGGATGCAAGCGCTTGGCCCCATTCTGGCCGAGCGCGCCACAATATGGCAGTCAGAAATAGCGCCAGAAGCGCGCCACGAACAATTGCAGCTTGTTCATCCCGATAGCTATCTTAATTGGATTTATGAGCAGGCAGGTGCCGTAAAGGATGCAGAAAACCTTGTAAGCCTCGACCCTGATACATGGGCAGGCCCGGATAGTCTGACAGCAGCACGGCGCGGAGCAGGCGCTGCTTGTGCGGGCGTTGATAGGCTTATGGGGGGTGAGAGCTTGCGCGTTTTTAGTGCGATGCGTCCGCCCGGTCATCACGCTGAACCAGAAAAAGCGATGGGTTTCTGCCTGTTTTCTAATGCAGCAATTGCAGCAGAATATGCGCGCAAAACCTATAATCTTACCCGCATTGCTGTACTTGATTTTGATGTCCATCACGGCAATGGCACGCAAGCCGCCTTTTATGGTGATGGCGATTTATATTATGCATCCACCCACGAGATGCCGCTTTATCCCGGAACTGGGGCAGCTGATGAGACGGGCTGCGGTAATATCTTTAACCATCCGCTTGCCGCTGGTGCAGGGGGCGCTGAGTTTTTAGCCGCATGGCGAGATGTGCTACTGCCAGCCATGTTAGCGGCCAAACCAGACCTCATTATTATATCAGCTGGGTTTGATGCGCATCGTGCTGACCCGCTCGCGACGCTCACTGTTGAGACAGACGATTTTGCGGCCCTGACAGATGATATCATCCAGCTTGCTGAAGAGACATCTGAGGGGCGAATTTTAAGTCTGCTAGAAGGCGGCTATGACCTGACAGCTCTTGCAAACTCCTGCGCTGTTCATCTAGACCGCCTATCGGCATGATTGCGAGTGGCCACAAGCGCGCTAGGTGGTTTTGCTGTTTTTTTCTGTGCGTTTAATAATGAAAAATGAAGCTGCAATCAGCACAGCCGAGCCTATGTAGAAAGATGATGTGATCACCTCATCAAACATTATGATGCTTAAGCCCACCCCAATGGAACCGACAGATAACGCAACGGTGCAAGCGTGCTGGCAGGAGCAAACTTAAAACTATTCGCAAGAAAGAATTGCTGAAAGCTAGACATAACCCCAATCGCCCCTAGCACGATTAAGACCTCGAATGATGATGGCCACGCTACCCCACAAGCAATAGACACGCTCAGAAACACAGCCGCACCAGCCATATTATACCAAACAGCGGTTGATGCTGGATGGTCGCTCTGGCCAAGGCGCCGGAGCGTCAGGAACATCAGCGCCCCAAAAAACGGCGATAGAATCCCAAACAGGATACCGGTATGAAACCACCCGTCATTGGATGGCTGAATGATCAGCGCTACGCCAATAAACCCAACAAGTACAGCAATGCGGCGCCGCCAGCCAACAGTTTCACCAAGTAAAAGCGGCGCTAGCAAGGTAACAAAAACAGGGATTGTCTGAAGCAATGCCGTCATTTTGCTCAGCTCAACAGTTTGCAAAGCCGCAAAAAGAAAGCCAAAGCTGGCTATGCCAAATAACGATCTTAGACCTAATATGCCTTTATTCTGAATCTGTAATGCGTCTCGCCCTCTTTGAAAATAAGCGGTGATAAACAGTAACGGCAGGCAGAATAGATAACGGAAAAACAATATTGTGAAAACCGAAACGTCACTCGAGATAAGTTTCACAATCGCCGCAATGCCTACGGTAAAAATGACCTCTCCAATAGAAAAAGAGATACCAAGAGGAATGTTTGTCAGGCCAGTGCTGTCTTTATCATGAGCGGTCATTTAAGAGATATTTCCTTATGTTAACCAAAAATTAACGCATCTTGCCTTAGAATATAAGGCGCAGGGACCAAAGGGGAAATTAAATGCCAGAATCAGTTTGTGAGGAGCTTTTAGATGAGCTTTTTGATAATCCTTTTCTAACGTTTGCAGATTATCTTTCACTACTGCGCCGGAAACGCATAGCAAGAGGGTTTGATTATGATGATTTGCTTAAGCC
>JGI20157J14317_10000114_pt1 | contig 83982 bp, 80 predicted proteins | sample COG_07_FD_14317 | JGI IMG/M metagenome (IMG submission 14317)
TCCCCCCCCCCCGGACGAATTGAATGGACCCTCGAAAGCTGTTTTAGGATCCCCCGACTTAGGGGATGTAATGATGTTATTTCTTGGGTATAACATCCCTAAAGTTCCTAGTCTCCCTCTTCTGTTCTCTCAAAAGAGTTTAGGCATTTTCCTTTTTTCATTTATCTAAAAAAGTTTTTCCTAAAGTTTTTCATTTTCTAATTTTTCTACAATTCATCTTTTGATTTCAAAAATCATTTAGCCATATTTCTCTCAAAAAAGTTTTTCCTAAAGTTTTCCATTTTCATTTTGATTTTCCAAAAACATTTAGCCATTTTCTAAAAAACATGAATGCTTTTATTTACGACCAACACCTTTTCGAAAGCAGTAGCGAGTCTGAATCAGAAAGCTATGACGCTTGTTACAGTAACAATCAGTCTGATAATGAACACGACCATGATGACGATGACGACGACGATGATGAATGTCAGGGGAGAAAATCCAAAATCGAAGACAAATATTACATTATTTATAACTACAGTAGTAAACATACTTATTACTGTAAAAAATGCGATTATTATTGCCACAAACATAGCACCATGTGCATGCACCAATCCATTAAGCATAATGAAACAGCGCTTTACGAGTGCAAACATTGTAAGGAAACGTTTCCAGTAAAGTCACAATTGCAACAACACATGAAAAATCATCATAACGAAAAGGGGTTCCCATGTATTAGCGGTGGTTGTGAACAAAAGTTCAAACAAAAATCATCCATGATGATTCATTACATGCGGCACCATATGCCAAAAAAGACTTTACTTTATCATATTGACAAAGATCCATTCTTCAAGAAACAAGTAGTATGCAATTCTTGCAACCAAAGGTTCACCAAAAATTCTATCATTTATCACGTTACCAAATGTTCTCCACTATCCCCATTTTCTCTCTAAATGTTTTGAATTTTCTTTTCTTCATCATCATCCAAAGAACCTAAACAAACCGAATACATCAATCTGGATTGGAAATACAGTAGAAAATATAAACACATTGCTATTAATGAATTGATGAAAAATATTGTTCCACGACGCTGAGTAAAACTGTAAAGAACCATACATACTGTTCCAATGAAAAATACAAACATAAAAATACTAATGACAAGAAAGAAATTGCAGTAATATGACTTTTCTAAAGGTCCAAATAAATACTTCATTAACGAATCCATCTTTTCTATTTTGTTGTCTCGAATTAAAAAAACTATATATACTTATGATTTATTTTATCGAGAGAAAAAAGATTAAATATGTTTTACTACTATAGTCATACAATAAAGAAACAATGGAGGAATCCACTGTATGGAAATTAATTGATGTATATTTCAAAGAGAATCCACAGGCTTTAGTAAGACATCACATCGATTCTTACAATCAATTCATAGAACATGATATTTTCCAAATTATGCGAGACATGAGTCCTCTTACAGTTCGATTAGGTATGGATAAAAATACGAGAGAATTCCAGACAAATTGCCATTTGTATTTCGGTGGGAAAGATGGGAAACGTGTCTATTTTGGAAAACCTGTCATATTTGACCCCGATAATAGTCATTATATGTTTCCCAATGAAGCCCGTTTACGAGATATGACATATGCAGTCACAATTCATTATGATATTGAAGTCGAATATACCCGCACTTTACAGGAAAATGAAGCTCCTACTGAAGTAGACGAAAATGGATACATTGTATTGACGTCCAATACAAAAGACGAGGATGAAAATGTAGCAGATGGTTCTTCTTTGACAGCTAACATAACTCCTTCTGAAATGGCTAAATTGAGAGAAAGTGCCAGTAAAAGTATTTTAAATAATGTTCAAACCGTAAAGATGGTTCTGGAAAAAGTATACTTGGGTAAATTTCCAGTGATGGTCCAATCGAATTTATGTATACTGAACAATACACCGCGACTTATGCGTTATGCTTTAGGAGAATGCAAAAACGACATTGGTGGTTATTTCATTATTGACGGAAAAGAAAAGGCCATCGTCCCCCAAGAGTCATTTGGAGACAACATGGTAAATGTATCCAAATCAACGGATGATAAATTTTTGTATTCATTGGACATGAAATCCATTAGTGAAAACATTTCCAAACCAAGAAGAACTCTCTCGATTCGTATCATAGCACCTACTACTGAATCCCCAAATTTGAATATTGGTGTATACATTCCCAATATGGGTGAAATTCCGATTCCACTTTTCATCGTATTTCGGGCCTTGGGTGTATTGACCGATAAAGACATTATTTCGTTTTGCACTTTGGCTCAACCCGAACGAACCCATCCATCTTTTTTACCTTATTTGGATGCTTGCATTCACGATGCTGCCTCGATCGTCACACAAGAAGAAGCCATTTATTATATTTCTCTTGCTGTAAAAAGTCGTTCTGAATGGCGTGCCAAACACATATTGGCTGATTTTTTCTTACCGCACATTGGAGAAGAAAACACTTTAGAAAAGGCATATTATTTAGGATACTTGACCAATCGGTTATTATCGGTGGCAGTAGGAATCGAACCTCCAACTGACCGTGATAGTTATAAGTATAAACGTGTCACGTTAATTGGTCCTTTATTGAAGAATCTAATGTCGGATTATTATCAACTACAACTAAAGTATATCCATTTACAAATCGAAACCATTCGGGTATACAATGAAAAGGCATATCGGGACATAGGTGTTCTACTGCATGAACGATTTGATGATATTTTCCAAAAGAGAATTGTAGAAGAAGGTATTCGAAAAGCCTTCAAGGGAAATTGGGGTGCCCATAGTCATACGAAAATAGTAGGTGTGTTACAGGACTTAAATCGTCTCTCTCACAATAGCATGTTAAACCATTTGCGAAAGACAAATTTACCAATGGATTCCAGTATGAAAATAGTAGCACCTCGTGTATTGCATGGTTCTCAATGGGGTATAATTGATCCCATTGATACCCCAGATGGTGGCAATGTTGGTTTACACAAACATTTGTCACTTTTCACTCACATTACAACATCTTTGTCTCGAGAACCTTTGATTCAATGGTTGAAAAAACACACACCCTTGGTTTCTCTCCAACAGTCCAATCCAATCCGTATGGGAAAATTCACAAAAGTATTTATCAATGGCCACTGGATAGGTGGAATTGCAGACCCTCATACATTTGTGAATACTGTAAAGTTACACCGTAGACATGGTTTGATTCCGATTACGATTAGTGTTATGATGGATTACGCCCGTAGAAGTATATTACTTTCTACAGATGGTGGGCGTCTATGCAGACCTATTTTTTACAAAGATGAAATGACACATGAATTCATTTTCCAAAATAGCCAACAATGGAATAAAATTTCATCCTTTTTATATGACAATAAAAATAAGAACCTATGGACTTCTATTGTATCTGGATTTCATCCAAAGAAGGTCGCCAATTTCAATCCATACAAAAACGACTTTTATGAATGGAACCAACTCTACGATTTAGACAAATCGGAAATCCAAACCAATAAAGCCTTGATGGAATATTTGGACACTCAAGAAACCGAGGGAACTTTGATTGCAATGCATAATCGTGAGATTGCGTCCAGTTTGATGAAACATACTCACTGTGAATTGCATCCATCTACTACCTACGGTATGATGTGCAATATGATTAATTTCATAGAACATAATCCAGCATCGCGTAATTCGTTTTCATGTGGCCAAAGTAAACAAGCCTGTTCTCTCTACAGTTCGAATTACCAATTGCGTATGGATAAAAGTGCACTCATAATAAATCAAGGTCAGATTCCCTTGGTGAAATCACGTTACTTGGAATACATTAACAATGAAGAAAGTCCATACGGTGAAAATGCAATGGTGGCCATCATGTGTTATACTGGATACAACGTAGAAGATGCAATATTAATCAACGAGGCTGCACTTCAACGTGGTTTATTTCGCACGACCTATTTCAATACCTACAGTAGTCATGAAGAAAAGGAAACCAAACATCAAGTTGTTATACGAGAGAAAACCTTTTCGAAAGTCATGTTTACGGATAATGTTTCTGCCCGAAGAATCGACCCTGATTTCGACTACAGTTATTTAGATGACAATGGATTGATTCAAGAAAATACGGAAGTTCATGATAAAATGGTATTGATTGGTCAAACAGAAACAGTAGATGATAAGGGGAATTTGAGAGACGCATCCATACTGCCTAAAAAAGGTCAAATGGGATATGTAGACAAGGTGTTTATGACAGAGGGTGAAGAGGGACAACGAATTGCAAAAGTGCGTATTCGCCATGAGCGTATACCAGCCATGGGTGATAAATTCGCATCTCGTGCTGGACAAAAAGGAACCATCGGTATGGTTATACCAGAGGCCAATATGCCATTTACTAAAGATGGTGTTCGACCAGATATGATCATCAACCCTCATGCATTGCCATCTCGAATGACCATTGGACAAATGGTAGAATCGATTATTGGAAAAGCATGTGCCATGAAAGGAGCATTCGGTGATTGCACTGCATTTAGTGACAATAAAAACAAAATCGCCGCATTTGGTGAATTATTAGCCAAGCAGAAATTTCATTCATCGGGCGATGAGATTCTATACAATGGTATGAATGGCAAACAAATCGAAGCTTCTATTTTCATTGGTCCAACCTATTACATGCGTTTGAAACATATGGTCAAGGATAAAATCAACTATCGCGCACGAGGTCCCATTACCAAACTGACACGCCAACCAGTAAGTGGTCGTGCAAATGATGGAGGTTTACGTATAGGAGAAATGGAACGTGATGCAGTAATATCGCATGGAATGTCACATTTTCTACAAGAATCCATGATGGAAAGAGCGGATTCGTATCAATTGGCCGTATGCAACAATACAGGAATGGTATCTATCTACAATCCAAATCGTGACTTGATGTTAAGTCCTGCGGCCGATGGACCAATTCAATATGGTGGGTCTTTACATCAAAATGGACAAATGGAAGTGAGACAAATGAGTAAATATGGCCGTAGTTTCAGTATAGTGAATGTTCCTTATGCAATGAAGTTATTAATGCAGGAATTGCAAGCAATACAGGTGCAAATGCGTATTATTACAGAAGACAATGTTAATCAAATCCATAATATGAATTTCTCTCATAACTTGAAATTACTAACTAAAGATGAACATGCAGATATACAAGTCATTATGGAAAAGCTCCGTCCTAAAAATAAAATGAATAAAGAAAAACGTTTGGACAGTGAAGATATTAAAGAACTCTTACAAAAACCAGCAGTAGAAGATGATGAGAATGAGAATGAAAATGATGAAGAAAATATTGCAACAGAAGATACCAATTCTACTGCACCAATAGATACAGATACATCCGTTGAAAAACAACCAGTCGGTCCTTCAACACCAAGTATGTCTCCTCCAAAGCCAGAAGTGGAATTATTTGAAAATGAAGTATTACGCGAGTCCAGTAAATATCCAGGTCGGTATTACGTTTACAATGAAAAAACAGGTAAGACCATTTGGATATTGGAAAATAATCAACGATCAGACCAACAAGGTGGTGGAAATGCAGTAGAAGAATATCGACATCAAGAGACACCTTTCCCATATTATCCATTGAATTCCGAAGTATTGCTCCGAAACTGTCCCGATAAACCAGATCGCATTTGGACGATTAGTGACATTGGCCAAAATCAATACACCATTTCTACAAATGATTTAGACAACAATTTATCTTTACGTGATTCCATTCGTGTGGTCTCTCCAGAAGACATTTATTCGAACAATCCCATGTTTGCAAACCCGATGATGGGAGCAGTAGAACCCGATTATCCACCACCCCCATCGATATATGATACAATCGAAGAACAGCAGCAACAGCCATACACGAATGCAACTGAACAACCCAATATCAATTTCAACCCAGTAATCAAGGTCTTTAATCATGGTAATGATATGTCTATTGCAGATAAACAAAGTAATACGGAGGACGATTTTATAAACCCGAACCCGAATATAATCCAACAACCCACACAAGATGACAATATAGAAGAAGTGACTCCACCATCTTCTACAATTGCCCCTCCCATTGATTTCAACCATCTTATTATCAAGAAAAACCCATAAGAGGCCCTACTGGCCCAATATGAGACAAGGGGTTACAAAAAAATTGAAATTAAAATATTAATATAGAAGGAATTGTATCTATTCATATACTATACATACAATGAGTGCTCACAATAAAATTGTTCAAATATACAAATCCCGTTTGAATATCTTATCCATTTTGGAATCTACATATGGCTATGATATTTCGGACTACAGTGGATTTACATTCAACGAAGTAGATGCGATGTATCAAAATGACCAATTGGACATGTTACTGACGGATAAAATGGTAGAAGATAAAAAAGAACCAACCCAGAAAACCTATATCAAATACCATATCAATAATGCGTTGAATGACCAATTATTGAGAACTATGGTGGATGATTTATATGAATTTAGTGATACATTAGGCGATGATGATTGCCTTTTCATTGTTTACGATGGTGAACCCAATGATTCATTAGTTCAATCCATAACACAATGGTATAACAACAGTAAGAAGTTCATTATTGTCTACAATATAAAACGTTTGCAATTCAATATATTGGAACATAGTTTGGTCCCCAAGGTAAGTATATTGGAGCCGTCAGAGGTTGAAGACTTCAAAAAGAAATATAATGTAACAACAGTAAAAGACATGCCGGAAATATCACGATTTGATCCACAAGCACAGGCAATCTGTCTACGACCAGGACAAGTGTGTAAATTCATCCGAAATAGTCCAACATCATTGGAAACCCCATATTATCGTATATGTGTATAAATTTCTAAAAAAAAATTGAAAGTAGATTTCGTTTGTATAGGAAAAACTATACAAACGAAACTTTTTTGTTAACAGTAGAGAATTAAAAAACGAATATCAAAGTAGCATGTATATTAATCATCGTGGTTTAGTGATTCCAAAATCTTCGATTTCCAAAGAAGAAGTCGCCAAAATAAAGGAAGAACTAACACTGACCCCCAAAAAGAATCATGTGATGATGACAGCAGTAGAAGATAAACCTGTATTAGTATTCCGTGAAAACGAAAAGAAACTCTATGTTCCTCGATTTTACGGATTACCGAAATATGAGTCTTCTACTGAAATCATGAATAAAATCCCATCTGGTGACACGATTCATACACCCTTTGCCAATGAACTACGTGATTATCAAAAGCACATAGTAGGTGTCTATTTTGACCATGTAAAATCAGGTTCTGGTGGTGCTATATTAGAAGTGCCATGTGGGCGGGGAAAATGTCTGGGAATCAATACACCTATACTGATGCATGATGGAACAATCAAAAAGGTCCAACATGTAATGGTAGGAGATAAGTTGATGGGTGATGACAGTTCACCCCGTGAAGTATTGTCATTGGCCCGTGGGCGTGAAAAAATGTATAAAATAACATCATTAGAAGACGACGAAAGCTACATTGCAAATGAAAGTCATATTTTGTCACTACAATATCGTAACTATATGGGCAACGAAAACAAAACACAAACAGTAGATATAAGTATTTCCCAATTTCTAAAGCTACCAGAAAAAATACAAAATGATTTCTACGGCTATCGTGTTGCAGTCGATTTCGAACAAGAACAACATATTCCTATTGATCCATATGATATGGGCATAATGCTTGGGAAAAAAAGTGACAAAATGAGTCCTATCTTTTCTCCCCGGTCAATGCTGGATATTCCTCACGGTTCCATGATAGACAATCCGATTTGTTCTGCTCCTTATGATATGGATGATGAACTCCCCAGAAGAATCCCATTTATATATAAAATCAATTCTCGAGAAAATCGCCTAAATCTTTTGGCGGGCATAGTAGAATCGGAATGTGCATGTTTAAAAGCAAACCGGTTTATTATTACCCATACCAATACGGACTTCATAGATGATGTAATCTTTGTGGCCAGGTCTCTAGGTATTAGTGCTAAACGCTTTTGTAATATAGAAAAAAACATCAACGGATGTTCCTTGTATGGAACACCTATATCGTCAATTCCAGTTGAAAATAGTCCAAATGCGGCAACATACCGTAAGAAAATATTGAGTAACTTGTTTTACCGTTTTACCATAACACCATTAGAAGAGGATAAATATTATGGATTCGAAATTGATGGAAATCGTCGATTTGTGTTGGGTGATTTTACGGTAACCCATAATACAATCATGGCATTGAATATTTCGAGTGTATTGCAAAAGAAGACTCTCATTTTGGTCCACAAAGAATTCTTGATGAATCAATGGATAGAAAGGATCCGGGATTTCGTTCCATCGGCCAGAGTCGGTAAAATCCAAGCATCGACATTTGACATTGACAATAAAGATATTGTAATTGGGATGATCCAAACTATGTATAAAGCAGAATATCCGTCCAATACGTTCAGTTCATTTGGACTGACTATAATAGATGAAGTTCATCGTATAGGTTCGGAAGAGTTTTCCAAAACATTGTTCAAAATCAGCACACCCTATATGCTGGGTATATCTGCTACTGTAGATAGAAAGGATGGATTGACTGATATATTATACATGTTTATTGGACCGAAAATATATCACGAAGAGCGTAAAGAGAGTTCTACAGTAGAAGTGCGTGCGATTATGTATGACCATCAACATGAAAGTTACTGCACCGAAGAGTTTGATTTCCGAGGCAAGATCAAATACAGCACAATGGTAAGTAAAATTAGTGGCTTCCCACCACGACAACGATTTTTGGTAAAAATATTGGAAGATTTAGTAAAAGAAAATGATGAAAAGCAAATCATGGTATTGTCACATAAGCGGGATTTATTGGACTACTTGGAGAAAAGCATCAAAGAAAAAGGGTTTGCTACATGTGGACAATATGTGGGAGGAATGAAACAGTCTTTACTGGTGGAAAGTGAATCGAAACATATTGTCTTGGCAACATATGCAATGGCAGCCGAGGCATTGGATATAAAAACGCTAAATACATTGGTGATGGTATCTCCGAAGACGGATATAATACAAAGTGTAGGACGTATATTACGAACAGAAGGAGCAGGTAAAATTATAGTAGATGTAGTAGATAGTCACGATGTGTTTCAAAATCAGTGGCGAAAACGAAAGACCTTTTATCGTAAATCGCAATATATAATAAAGCAAGTCGAATTATCTGAATATAAGAATATGACAAATGAACAACAGTTTAAAGTGACATTTGATCCTACAGTCAAAAGCACAAGAAGTAAAAAAAATAAGAAAAGTCAAATCGATTCCGATGAAGAATGCACTGAATCAGTTTATCCCTTTTAGGGGGGATACATCCCCCCATACCCCCTGCTCCGCGTTTTATATCGATATATTTTGTCCCATTTTAATCCAACTTGATTCATTAAATTAAAATATTTTTTAACGAAAAAAGCAGAAAATACCATTACATTTATGTCGATTACATGGACATTTTGATTTTTTGGTTTTCTTCGCTTTCTTGGCTTTAGTATTTCCTTTTGAAGACTTTCTTTTTTTTTTGGTATTGGCCGCCTTCGATTGTTTTTTGGAACCTTTTTTCGCCACTGCTTTTTTGGCTCTCTTCTTTTTTGTTCCAGCGCCTTTTTGATGGAACATTCCGACTTGATTCATAATATTTGGTGCGGTCATTGTGCTCATAATATTTTCTTTTATTATGTATTACCGATACATTTTCTTTACGTCTACTACTGTCATTTTTTTCGTATAACATAGATTGGACAATAGGAATACGTTGCTTGTTTTCTTCTCTAGTGGGGACCATTTCAAGAGGAATCCATTTTTTGAATTTCATATTAAATCGACAACGCATAATGACCATTTTGCCTAAATCCACGAATTTATCTTCTCGTAAATCATAAAAATCATCTTCGTCGTCACTTTCTTCGATTTTATCTAAACAAGTATTTTCGGGAATATTTCGAAAAATAGAATTCATGAATTTACTGGTTTTCAAATCAATAATAAGAGGATGGTCAACAATGGCCATATTTTGGTCATATAAGTAATACAAATCATGACCTACATCTACAGTCACCCAAAAGTGAACAGTAGAACGGAATATTGGACCACGATAATAAAAGTTCCAACCAGGGATTTGTTTTTTCGAAATGGACCAAACACTGGCGGTTGTTTGTTTTTGGTCTTCTGCAAATGTCATACCTGCGAAATTCAATTGGTTCCATGCTTGTTTCGGTTGTCGGTAATTATAGGCAGGAAGAACAGTAGAAGAACTACGAAGTTGTATATGGCGTATATTGTATCCACATTTTTGTTGCCAGTGGTCTGGAACAGTAAGACTATTTTGATAGTCCCACATAACAATACTGTGAATACTAAACTGGTCTTGCACCAATGCAGTATGAGAGTTGAGTTGTGTAAAGAAATCACGAAAAGCTTCGTATTTCCTTTTGAATGGTAAAATAAATGGATTGCCAAAATCATATCCTTTGTATTGGAAAATATCATCAGCAATGAAAGATTTACATCCTTCGTAATCTTCTTCGCCATCGACAACATAACCTGAAAGGATGGTGCCCAATGCAAATGAATCGGGAAACTGTAATTTGTCTAAGCGAAATACATAATCTTGTAGTTTTTGCTGTCGTCCTAATTCTACAATATAAGCTATTTTGTTTTCGTTTTCATATGTGAACCATAAGAAGCCACGTTTTCCATTTGGAATTGCCACTACAGTATCATACACTTCATCAATAGTTTGATTATGAAGTGTATTTTCATAGCAAGGTTTTACAAAAGAAGGAAACCGATTCAAATGTTCTTTATTGATCAAACTTTTCCCAGTAGTCATATTTGAATCAATCGAATTTGAATCACTACTTGAGTAACTTATCTTGCCAGAAGCCATGATGTATATATATTCTACAGTAAAATCAAATATAGTGTTTATGTTGTTTTAAGATGAGTGTTTGAGTTTAGTATTTCAATTTTTTCCTTACTTGGGCGAGCGTAGCGAGCCCATAGGTAGAAATCCTGTATAGGGCTCGCTTCGCTCGCCCAGGAGGGGGAACCTCGCTACATTTGCCATTTCGTGGAACGGAGGGGGGGTATGGGGGAACCTCCTACATTTGCCATTTCGTGGAACGGAGGGGGGTATGGGGGAACCTTTAGGTTCCCCCACAACCAAGGTCCTCCACAAAATCAAACAGGTCTTCCTCCATACTCTTGTGGTCCTCTTGTTCTTGTTGCAATTCAACTACTAAATTACGATATTTTTCAACTTGTGTATAATATAGATTCTTCTCTACAGGTTTTGTGTATTGAGCACGTAAATAATCATATGTATAATGACCACCAATTATAATTGCTATACAGAAACATAATTGTAAAATAAAATAGAGTAGGCTGTTCATATAGTAATAGAAATATACTATTCAAAATATACTTAAACGCAACTGGTAGTATACTTATAACTATATTATTCTTTGTCCGATGACTTATTTTGTGTTAATCGATAAATACGGAAAAGTAACTGAAAAGAATTTTAAGCAATACGATGAGGCTAAATTGTATAGTAAAGCCGGGTTCAAAAAAGATAAAGATTTTGAATTATTGCATGTTTGGAAATCCGTGGAAGTGGACAACCGAGTATTTAGTCAAATCAAGATGTTTGGTAAATTACGAGGTAACGCTGGTATGGAAAACAAATACGAATTTCCTCCACCCATGGACACAAAGTTGTGCTTTGGAGCGATTGTTTTAGTCCATAAAACCGATAACGATGAACCTATGGATTTGCGTAAAGAAGATTGGTTGAAACTATACGATCATCTATATGGTGGATTTGAAGATACCAACCAGGAAGACGAGGAAGAGGAAGAGGAAGAGGAAGAGGAAGAAATCGAAGCAGAACAATTGACTAAACAGGGTTACAAAAAGGATGATTTTGTAGTAGATGACGATGAAGAAGAGGAAGATGGAGAGTTCGAATATGAATCGGAATTATCAGAAGATGACTATTTTGACTAATGTGAAAAAATTGAAAAAAGATTAAATACATCATTCTACAATAACTTAAATCGAAAAACAGTAGAAACTGTAGAAAAAATATGTCTTTGTTTGTCCAATCCGAACCATCCATATTTAGGAAAAATATTGGGAATTATTTTGCTAAAGTTTTTGAAAATGAAAAGTTGGGGAAAAATATTGAAGTAGGAATTTACAATTATTCAATCCAAGAGGCGAGCTTTAGGCAAATTATTAAAAAATGGAATAATCCTGAATTTTGCGACATATATGCTGCGCGATTCAAAACTATCATGTATAATATTCAAAAAAATAAAGACTTTAAAGAACAAATCGCTCAAAATCAAATATCACCTCTACAGCTCACTCACTTAACTCATCAGGAAATCGATCCTGAGCATTGGAAATCCAAAATCGAAATGAAAATCAAAAGAGACCGTTCTCGATTTTCAACCAACATAGAGGCATCTACTGATATGTTTCAGTGCCGTAAATGTAAATCGAAAAAATGCACCTATTATGAGATGCAAACCCGAAGTGCGGATGAACCTGCTACTATTTTCATCACTTGTTTAGATTGTGGTAAGAACTGGAAGAACTAAGACTCTAAGTCCGAAAAGAACAGAAGCATTCTTTTGCTTTTTTTAAACAGTAAAAAAATAACGATTTTCTACTGTTTGCTTTTGTTAATAACTTAAGAAATCACTTCTAAATCTTGAAGTTTCCAATATTCGACTCCTTGGTTGGGTAATGGACGTGCTATAATAAATGGTATTAGTTTTTTTTCGAATTCTTGTATGGCAATCGTGCGGCCATGTATAATGTTTTCATCTAAATCCTTGATAAATGGCGGTGCTCCTCTTTCTATTTGTTCTGCTCGGGTTCCAATTACTCTTGCCTTCTCGTATTTAGTCAAAAAGGGTGCAGTAGTATGAAATGGATCTACTATTATTCCTTCTTCATTACGCACGACTTTAGATAATACTTTGATTTCATCCATATTGGCACTTCGAATTTCTGGGTGTTTTTCCTCTAAATCCTCCAATACAGAATAGTTCTCGAATTTTTGGTAGAGGTCATCTTCATCTTCTTCATCTTCTTCATTCAAAACAGAGTTTTCTTCTTCGTCATATAATGGTTCTGTTTCTGGGTCGAACTCATCTTCGTCCAAAGGTTCTTTAGACATTTTGGGTTTTCTTTTGGCCTTCTTTTTTGTTTTTGTTAATTGTTCTGCTGTAGATTCATCGTCTTCATTATCACCATCGTCATCTTCCTCGTCTTCTTCCTCTTCGTCATTATCCTCTTCTTCCTCTTCCTCATCGTCTTCTTCATTATCTTCATCTTCTTCATTTTCCTCTTCATTTTCTTCTTCATAATCCGATTCCTCTGCATCAGAATATTCAGAGTCATTTATTTCGGCCTTTTCTTCAAGTTCTTTTGGTGACATCGTTGGTAGTAATTGTATAAAAAATAGCTATATATTAGTTTATTCTTTTATTTCTTTCTGTTTTTTTATTTTCAATTTTTTTTCATTTCCTCATTTTCTCATTTTCTCATTTCCTCATTTTCTCATTTTCTCATTTTCTCATTTTCTCTATTTGGGCTCCCATCGTGGAACAGGGGGGTAGGGGGATATATCCCCCTTGGGGATATATTCCCCCACTTTAGTGGGTCTTCCATAAATGGTCACAAGCAGTGCACATATACAAATGCTTCATATTCACATGGTCATATCGTATGTATACTGCATCCGTCGTATTGTTTTTTTGTTCTACTGCATTGGTTTTATTGCTTTTACATTCATCATTTGGGCATGGTATATGAATATGGGGTAACGTAGGATCATATTTCGTATATTTATTTACAATTTGTTCATAATTCGTATTTGTATTCGTATTGTCGTATTGAATATTCAATACACATGACCCACCTATATTGTCCTCTTGATTTCCACATACTCTACAGTAGTAGACTAATAGTTCTTCTTCATCTTCCGTTAATTTATGATAATATTTATTGTCACAGATTTTACAAAATTGAATTTGTTGAGCACTCATTGTTATACAATATAAAAATACTTTTTAAGTTTACTTTATAATTCGGTTTAAGTATATTTCTCGATTTCAATTTTTCACAAAACTGGCGGACTTAATTTAACCCTTTTTAGCTAAATACCAAGTAGACTCTTTAGCAGAAAAAATTGAATAAAATAGTTCCGTAAATCTTACTTGCAAATAATATAAAAACATCTATACTGTATATCATATAATCAATCCATCTATAAAATGAATTTCGACAAATTCATCGATAGGTGTGTAGTAGAAAAAGGTGACCAGACAACCGAAATTACACACCAACAATTTGGAAAGTATGTCAAAAGAAATTTAGCAATAAAAGAGGATGATTATGACCAGTTTACTAAGCTTTACTACAATGATATTCTAAAACATAACAAATCGCATAATATTATAGAACGACAGCTCAATTCAAAACAAAAAGACAAAGGATTCAACCTCTTTGATTTTGACCTTCATTTTCCACCTGATTATACAACTCGTCAATATACCACTAAACACATTGATACGTTAATCCAATTCGTTCTACAGCAATACGTTGAATTATTTGAACTCGATGATGATTACAAATTTCCAGTTGTTTTACTCGAAAAACCAGCTCCACGTGTCGTCACACGAAATAGTGGAACCATTGTCAAAGACGGATTCCATCTCATGTTTTGTGTAAGAATGGACCCATATATTCTACTACATTTACGTAATAAAGTAATCGATTATTTGAAGAAGGAATGGGACGACTTACCAGTGACCAATAGTTTCGAAGACATTGTAGACAAGGCCATTCCTGATGGAGCCAATGGTTGGCTTGCGCCGAATTCAAAAAAAGAAGACGAACCTACGTTCTATACGATTACCAAGGCATTTTATGCATCGTTCGACAATGATACGGGTTCGTTCGATTTGAATACATTAGTATCAGACCCCAAGAATGCATCTGAACTAAAACTCTTCTACAGTCAACATTACAAAAGTCTATTTATTCGAAATAAATCGGTTTTGGAATTCGAATTATTAACTGATTATGGTGCGGAAATACAAAATGAATTAGAAAACAGTAGAAACAACCATTCTTCTTCTCGTAGTCCAACCACAGGCAATAACTTAGCATTTGGCGGAGATGAAACATGGCAGATTCCATTGGATGCAATACGGATGATTCGTAATCCAGACGATTTGTCTACTGTTTTAGACGGGTTCTTGAACAATATACCGATTAGCAAAAATATGTTCAAAACTATCTACGAATACATTGACAGTTTACCTGAATCCTATTACGGTCCAGGGTCTTACAATAAATGGATAAAAGTGGGTTTGGTTTTGTATAATACTTCTCGATATTTGCACATAATTTGGCTTTATTTTAGTGCCAAGTCCAGTTCATTTGATTGGTCCACTGATGTAGATGGATTATGTGACCATTGGGAAAAGTGGAATCGAGATATATCTTCACGAGGTGAAAAAGTGTCACATGCTTCTTTGATGTATTGGTGTAAAACCGAGAACCCAGAAGAATATTTGAAAATTCGCAATCGCTCCATTGACCATTCTATTGATCAATCGTTTCACGGACTCAGTGTTCAACAATTGAATGCAAACGGTAAACATAAAGGGAGCACAGATGTCGATATTGCGAAAATATTGTATCTGATGTATCAAGGTAAATTTGTTTCCAGTAGCATAAAATCGAACGAATGGTATACAATAGAAGAACATTATTGGAAGAAAGACGATAGTGGCACATCCTTACGAAAAGCCATTTCAAGTGAACTTCGGGAAATATACCATAACAAACGTATTTCAAAGTTACAAGGTGCAATGCAAATTAAGAAGGACGACGGGACGGTCAATCAAGAAAGCGATGATTATCAATTGGCAATGGCACAGGCTAATTTTGTAGGTCAAATTGCAGACCGTTTAGGTAGTTCAAAAGATAAGGATCATGTTTTACGTGAAGCAAAAGAACAGTTTTATGATTCTGAATTTACGAGAAAATTAGACCAACATAGACATTTGATATGCTTTTTAAATGGTGTTTTCGATTTCAATACTCAAGAATTTCGTCCAGGTCGTCCAGATGATTACATTTCCAAATGCACACAATGGGAATATAGACCTGTAGATAGAGTTAAAGATGCAGAAACGATCAAAGAAATCGAATTATATTTACATCAACTCTTTCCGAACCAACAAGTATATGATTATATGTGGAACCATTTGGCCGCAATGTTAACTGGTTGGTCTAACAAAGTCCAAGGTCTCCATTATTATATTGGTTGTGGTTCAAACGGTAAATCCTTATTTATTAACTTCATTGAATTACTATTTGGAGATTATGCAGTAAGTCTGGACGCCAATTTCTTTACCAGCTCAAGAACCAGTAGAGGAAATGCCACTCCCGATTTAGCCAAGTTACCAGGTGCACGTGTTTCCATTACATTGGAACCAACAGAAGCAGGCAAACCTGTTGTATTGACTGAGGGACCAATGAAACAACTTACATCAGGATGTGATCGTATTGCATATAGAGGATTATACAAGGACGAGGACCATTTCATTCCACAGGCACATGCTATTATTTGTGCCAATGATTACTTGGCCGTTCGTTCTGGAGATGATGGAACTTGGAGAAGAATCAATGTAGTTCCATTTGAATCTTGCTTTACTACAAAACCAGTGAACAACGACCCTGATAAACCATACCAATATAAAGTCGATGTTAAGATTCAAGAAAAGTTCCGTAAATGGGCACCAGTCATGTTGGGACTATTGGTTGAAATTACATGCAAACAAATGGGTGTCGTGCCTATGAATGATGTGATTCGCAAACATAGTCAAGCTTATCGTAGAAGAGAGGACCATGTAGCTACATTCATTGAGGACCACTTTGAGGCATGTGAAGTCAATGTTGACCAGAGATTACAGAAGTCCGTTGTCCAACGATTATTTGTGGAATGGTATATCAAGGAATATGGCGATAAGCCTGGAAACAAAGTCCAAGTGGTCTACGATACCATGTCCAAACGTTTTGGTGAATTGAAGAAACATCCTTACCCTGGATGGGATGGAGTAAGACAACTCCGATTGTATGCAGATGATCCAACAACAGATATGGACGACGATGATGATTGAATAAATTCCACACAAAAAATGATTTAAATAGTAGATAGTAGATAGTAAATATAATAATAAACATGACAATTCATACTGTAGGAGATAGCCATTCAGAAAACGGATGGGACCATTCTATTGTGAAACATCACTTGGGACCTATATTGTGTTATTCATTTGGAAGAGAAAAATTGGCTCGTTGTAATATTAGTAATTTTAATAATCTTAAAGAAAATGACTCTATTATTTTTTGTTTCGGGGAAATCGACTGTAGATGTCATATATATAAACATGTATCGGATGGAAAGTCCTATCAATCTATTATTGAAAATATAGTAGACAATTATGTAGATGCGATTCAAACCAATATTGACCAATGCAAGGTTTCCTTGAAGCATGTTTGTATTTATAATGTCGTCCCTCCAACTCAGAAACATAACACAATAGAAGACCCTCATTATCCTTACTGTGGTAGTGATGAAGAACGAAAGAGTTATATTCTGTATTTTAATCAATGTTTACAACAAAAATGTGTGGAGAAAAAATGGGTATTTTTTGATATATATCATTTTTATACTGATAGTAATGGATTTTTACTAAAGAATATGAGTGATACAAAAGTGCATATTGGTGATGGTCGCCATTTGAAAGAGTTTATAGATACTCATCTACTGTAAAAATATATACTGAAAAACCAAACTATAATTATTATTATTATGGTTTGTTGAAAACGTGGAGGGCGAACGAAGTGAGCCCACGCCTATAAGCATCTTATAAGCATTACGAGGGGATACCTATATGGGCTCACTTCGTTCGCCTCATCCATGAAAACATTGCGTTGGATACCTATATGGGCTCACTTCGTTCGCCCACATCCCTATAAACATTACGTGGAACGGAGGGAGTATGAGGGAACCTTTAGGTTCCCTCACGTGGAACGGAGGGAGTATGAGGGAACCTTTAGGTTCCCTCACGTGGAACGGAGGGAGTATGAGGGAACCTTTAGGTTCCCTCACCTTAATAAGAAAAGAACCCGGGTAAATATGTGTGTTCCACTACATACTCATGATCATCACGGGTAAATACATTTCCTACTATTGTTTCGATTACAAATGTAATAGCTCTAAATACAAAATATTCGAGTGGGGTTATCAAAAATGGATACAATACCAAGACTAATAAAATCGCCACTTTGTAATAGATTCCGTAATTTTGTTGCGATGGGCCTACAAATAATATTCCTAAATAAAATGCTGCTAAAATGAAATAGACCCACATTAGACCATATGTTACATTGTGAAGTATTCTCGTTTGTTCCACTTTGTAATTATAAGCACTATATTTAGTAGAAAAACGTCGTCTCATATATTCATTTTGCTGTTTAGCCAAGTCAATATTAGTTGTCATTATAATATTATGTAGATGTAGATTCGGAGTATTGCGGAAGTATACTATAGGGTAAGAATTCAGATTTGATAGATTTGTTTGTTGTCATTGTTGCAAAAGATTCACATCTATTGTTTATAAATTTACCACTTGGACAGCATGCTGCACCTACACAATTTTCATCGATTTTCGGCCGAACTTTGGTCCCTCGAGAAACAAGAGATTTATTAGTTGTATCTACTATATTCTTCTCTTTTAGTAAATAATCAAAGTCGATTTTATTGTAGTCCAACCGAGAACGACGCTGAATGTCGGAATACTTCAGCAATAACCAAATGATACCACCTGCAATAACGATTATATACAGTATTTCAATTACTAAATCAGGTATAAATGGGAAAAATGACTGTAGATAATATATCAAAAAGCACAAAATAAAAACGCCTAAAATAATCAAAACGAGTCGATAATATGCATTGTTTCTATCCGTTTCACTTTTTACGAAATCATCATTGCGTTGTTTTGAAAAATAAAGTTCATCAATGATCTCTTCTTTATTATCTAAACGGGTTTTTTCATTATCTACAATATTTTTTACTTTACCATTTGGATCAATGACATCATCAAAAAAGTTTGAAGTGTAACCACTACCAGCAGTAGGATTGTAACCATTAGCAGTAAGGTAACTACCAGAAGTGTCCTGTATAATATTTGTCATTTTATTGCTATATTCTTGATACAGATATTATTGCCTATACCCTTGATTATGCTGCTGCTGCTGGAGTTGGTAATACACACACATTGCCACTATATTCATACCCAGGACCACAGCATTCTGCACCTATACATATATTTTGTGAGACTTTTAAAACACGTGTTTCGTTTTTATCTTCAAATTTTTTGCCATAATCTTTTGGAGCTAACAATGCACCATCTTCGACTTTATCGAAATCTATTTTGTCTCGGTTACGAATACTCATTATTGTATTAAATATACTTACTACTCCAATACCCACAATCACAGTCAATAAAATATCTAACCATGTGCTACTATAGCCTAAATACTTTTGCACAAACACGATTATCAATACAGAACCACATACCAATAAAAATATAAACAAAATAATCAAATAATTCTTCAACAAGGAGCTATGGGATTGATTCAATAGCAACATACGGTCTATGTTACTTGCTTTTGTTTCAACAAAGTCTTTTTTCTTTTTCAATCTCTCGTCACTGTGTTCTACTACTTCTTTCAATTGTTGTTGCTTGTTTATTACCTCTTTCACATTATTTACATCTGTAGCATTAAATATAACTGACATTATTATTATACTAAAATATATATTGTATAGTGATATATATTTTTATGCCCTCTTTCTACTTCCTTTTTAATACTAAATAGGTTGTAATCACTACAGTAGCAACCGTAATCATTCCAACAATATATGAGTTATTGCGTTGAGTTACAGCAATCTCAATGTCTTCTTGTAGTGCATCTGTTACAGTAGGCTTGCCATCACGATAATGCAAATAATTTCCGCTAAAGTCATATTTATTATCAGTATTCAGTGTATCTCTTGATGCCTGATATTGAATTGCATTTCCAGAAATTTCCGTATATTGACTTGCCATTGTATTTATCAATCCAATTTTTTCTTCTCCAGTTGTGAATTCTTCTAAAGTTGTTTCTTTTTCTTGAACATCCTTGGATGCTACTGTAGAAGACTGGGGCATTAACTGCGAAGGAATTGTTGTAATGGAATAACTGGGAGTCTGTGGGTTCTGGAATAATTCAGATTTATACATCTTTTTTCTATATTATGGGGATTTATAATTTTACAAACAAATAATACAACAAAGAAGTGGCTAAAACCGTATAAGTCATTGTCAGAAAAACCGAATTGTCATACAGTATTTTAGTATCGTTCTTTTCTTCTTCGTAAAGTTCTCTCATTTTAAAATCCAATTCATTTTGTTTTTTCTTATTGTTTTCATGTTGATTTATTATATAATTGAAACTTGGGTCATATGAACCATTTACTAGTCTTTTTAAATCAGTTAGGTCGGCAGTAAATTCAGTTTCAGTGTAAATAAGAGGTGAAGACATTATTTCACTTTTCAAAGCATCATATGTAAGACTTCCATCTGCACTCACTATATTACCACTAATTGTTGTATAATAGTTTTTAGTATCGTCAACTGGATTACCACAAGAATCGTATAATACACCTGAAACTTTTGTATAACAATGGCTTGCATCAAGTGGTGTTACGTCTCCATAATTAGTAGCACAATCAGTATATGCATCTATATAATGAACTATGTTGTTTGCGCCTTGTAAGTTCGTATTGAATGATACTATATCTGTATTGGATCTCATCTATATATGTTATAAGAGTATTTATTTTTGCTTGTAAATCAATACGCCTAAAATGATACAAGCGATACCCATATTTACGGTTTGCAACCAAGACCGTGTATGCAACTGAACTGCGTCTTGTTGATTTCCTTCTTGTTTACGTAATTCATTATACTGTTGGGAATAACGTTTGTTTTCTTTTAGTATAGAATTACTATCATCATTTACTGTAATTGTATCGGCAACAAATTTATTTTCTAACAAAGGTTCTTCATCCATTGTTATATTATAACATCGCTAAACATTTTATTCTCGTGACACAATATAATGAAATTCCCTACGTTGAATTCGATATCTCCTTTAGAGATTATACTATTGGTTCTTTTCATTGTTTATTTAATTTACCCTGTATCCACGCCTGACTTTTTAGTATCCTATGTCAATTCTAACTTTGGTATGGCATTAATCATAATATTTACATTATATATGGTTTTGTATCTTACACCTATTTTAGGCGTTTTGACAATTGTGGTAGCCTATGAACTTCTTCGTCGTAGTGCAAATGTCACTCAAGCAACTCCTAAAGTTCCTTTATTGAGACACACTCCATCACAGCCTAAAAAGGACAAAGTCATGGCCGATCTCAATGGACCAAAAGAAGTATCTTTAGAAGAAGAAATCATTCGTGAAAAAGCACCTGTAGGCAAAGGGACAATAGTAGAAACATACACTGAAACCAGTTTCAAACCTGTCCAAGAAAAAATAGAAGGTGCCTCTATGGTCTAAATGGGGGATACATCCCCCATACCCCCTGTTCCACGTTAAAACCTTGAGGTTGTCATTTAGGAGGGAAGCTTCGATTGTTGTATCTTCCATATCAAAATATATTTTCTACAGTAGAAATCATATTTTATGACATTATTAGATGGGCTCCTGGAACAGGGGGTATGTGGACATCCCTATTTTTAATCTTCAAGATGATTGTTTCCGTATGGTAAAAAATAGTTATAGAATCCAAGTAGTTGATCTTTGGGTGGTTTGTATATGGTCCAATAACCAATAAAATTCGAGAAAAATATACCTGAAAATATCACTGCAGCTATATCTACCTTCATAAAAAACATTACCAAGAAGAGAAGAAATATGAGCCAAATGAAACAATCATAGAATGTGCCAAGATATGCGAACCTCCAAACTGTTTTCGCATTTGATATCACAATCGGTGGAATAGCATAACCAAAAATAAGAAACAAAACAAGCCCTTGTGCAACGGTGGCAACGGATGTATACCAATATCGAAACGAAGTCTCCTTAAAAGACAATGCATATTCTTCATATTCGTCTGAATCATCGCCTTCTAAAATCTCGCATTCCATATAACTATGGTCACCTTCTTGAAACCCTTCTACTACAGTAGACTCTTGTTGCACTAATTTGCGATTCAATGTGGCAGTAGAAGTATCAATGACTCGATTTGTCGAGTTATCTTGTAAAGTCACAATACTTCGAAGCACATCAAATACTTCTGGTTCCATTAATTCTTTATACAGACTTTTACTATTGCCTTGTAATTGATTCAAATCATCACCATTGATTGTCAGTGGACCAGGACAAATCACTACATGATAATCATTACGAGTTTTATAATATTGTGGGTTCTTTTCATGAGACATCCATGTATCTAAAGACAATGTTTTCAATGGTAGCTGAATATCTGGTTGTTTAGACGAAAAAACATCATCATTTGTGGCTTTTTTCAAATAGAAACACACCATAAATTTGACTTCCTTACCGAATCTCGATTTATGACTATGTATAACCACTAATTCAGCATCATGGCTTCCTTTATGTAGTTTCGGTGTAATGCGCAAGGATTCTGCTATATATGTGTTTTGTTTCATTTCGATTGTTTGTGTATTGGATTGTGGAAAACCATAAGAATATTCTGTAAAATAAGTCAGTTTCTCTTCATCATTGTCATTTTCGTCATTTTCTTGATACGAAAATAAAAACTCTAAAGTTCCTTTCTTGTGTTCTTTATTTTCTCTCAATTCTACTGCCATTTTATATTACCCCGATATATATTTTTTCATATAGGTATGTATGAAAACATCCCATTTTCGTAAATGGTCGCACGAAATAATTCCTGATACCCTTCCACATATACTTCATCGCCACTATATATTTCGTCACATCCATATTCCGACGAACAATTTCGGTTTTTGGCCTTCACTGGAAGTTTGGTTTGCAAATTACCTCCAGCACCACCACCTGCTACTGTATAATATTGCCATTTATCTCTCGAGGTGACTGTGCGTCTTCCCATCAAAGGTAATATATCGTGGTTCGATCCAAACTGTTTTGTCAAAATTCCAACTTGATTGTATTGCGTATTATAATGTTGAGTAGGAACATTTATTGGCACCCGACCAGATGTAGTAGCTAAAGGGGCTGAAATTAATCCTCCTGCATCGTATTTAATAGGAGGAACATATGGATTGTTCAAAGGGTCTCCTACAGTTCCTCCCCCAATGGCACAACGACCAACGTCCCCACGAACATCTTGTATTGGAACACTACTTACTGCTTGAATAACGGAAGGATGATTTGAATGATTCGGTGGATATAAAACAGTAGACATAGTTGATGATGCTGCTCCTATGGAAGCATTTGATGAATTGCCTAAAGACAATTGGTAATATAAATAGATAATGATTAAAATGAGCGCAACAATAATGGGCCAAGTAAAGTTGTTTAGTAATGCACTACTCGGTAAAGACCTTTTTGCCATTTTATTTATAGAGAGAAATTCTTACAAATCACCTCCTTGTAGATTGTATAAATACAATGCCAATATTGCTCCAAAATACAAAAGAACCATTGACCCAATCAAGGCGGTTCCAATAGGTGAAGATATCTTTTTGAATAAATGATAAACCACACCACACATAAGACCAAGGGCCAATAGTAGAATAATAATATAAGAAAATGACAGGGTTGATTGTTTTGAATCGACTCTACTGCCTTTTTCTTTGTTTGGTAATCCAACCTGGCTATTGTAGAAATAAGAAGCACCTACTGATAATACATACATAACAAATGCCACAGCAATCAGTAGTAAGATGAACATTTGTGACTCACGTTTTAGTCCGCCAATAGAAGATAGTGCTTTACGTCCAAATAAAATGATGAATATGAGTAACAAGCAATACATAAATATAGTGAAAAAGTTGAATGGACTCTCTCGTTCGGCTGGATTCATTTGTTCTTCATACATTTTCTTCAGAGTATCCCATATACTTGTGCTGTCTGGTTTTTTGGCTTTACAACGATAACAATCATTCATAATACTATTGGAGTATTTCATGGTGTTCCAATACTTGATTATATTTTTCGATACCTTTTTGACATTTCCTTGTGAGAGAGAAGTAATAATAACTGCGAAAAATAATACCACTGAGAGAAAAATATATTTTATAATGTCTAAAAAGTAATACAGTGCACATTTATGGAAATTAGTCAGCAATTTTATTACACATGTTATATACAAAAATATGGATTTTATGAAATCCACAATCAGTTTTATAATATTGGTAATCAGTTTCAAAACCACTTTGATTGGTTTCAAAATGACCTTTTTTACTTTATTAATGCTTTTCGAAATAATCTTTAAGCTTTTGGACAATTTCTCAATTGGCTTTTTAATTGCGCCAGTAATTTTACGACCAATACCTTTGACCATTTTTAAATATGATTTGTTTATTTATAGTTACTCTATATAATTATGCAATACAATAAACTTGTTGTATAGTATAAGATTGTGTAGGTAAAAATTAACTTGCATTGAAATTACGATGCATCTCCTTTGAGATAAACAATTGGTTGTCCAATAGTTTCTTTTCCGCTTTCATTCGTCGTGTTTCATTATTCAACATAATGCGTTGCATAGTATGCAAATCTTCGGAAATTTCCTCTAAAGTTGCGAAATTTTCCACTTTCATTGAATCGTAGAATATTGGTATGCAAAATGCGATCCATAAAGTGATGAGAGAAATATATAATCTGTCTTTGTATTGTAAAATGTATAGTATCCAATATAAAATGATACTGGCTAATGCTGGTTTCAATGAAACATGAAACAATAGGACATATACAATACTGATAACCCACAATACTAAAATTGTTGACATGGTTGACCTCTATAGTATTACTGTAGAGAAAATAATAATTATGGCATTGGTGGACCTTGTTGTGATTCGGTTGTTTTATCATATTGATTCGTATTAATACCTTTGTCCGTTGTTTTTACTACTGATGCTTGTTGGATGGTTTGTCCTGGTTTTTCTGGTTCATTTACACTGTCTTTTATGATTTTTTTAAGACTTTTCCACTTTTCGTCATTTATTTTCATATATTTTTTGTATTCGATTTTGGCATTTTTGTATTTTTTTTTCACCTTGATGTTTTTCTTTTGGTATTTGCCTGCCCGATTGGCTTTTTTCTTTGCTAATTTACGTTGGTTTTTGTAGTTGATTTTAAACCCTTCTCGACTTTGAAAACTATCGATTCTACAGTCATTGTAATAAAAGTATCCTAAAAATGACAATACCATAGGTCCAAGTAAATAGTATTGACGATTGGTTGTTTTCAATTGAAACAAAAGAGAGAAGGCAATAAATACAATCACCCATATATGTGCATCTTGTGCAATAAAAAATACGATTAAAAATAATAGAACGGCTAAAATACTATCCATATGATATTATATTAGCATGATAGATTTCTCTCTGTTTACTTTTTTTCTGCTGCTTTAAATTTTTTATCCAGTGCTTTTGTGATGGCCTTGTTGATTGCAACCATTGACTGACGTGACAAATCAACTCTATTATGAAAACCTTCTATATTTGCCATTTCTTCCTCTGTTTTTTCCTCATCTACCTCCTCATCTACCTCCTCATCTTCTTCCTCCTCATCCTCTTCCTCCTCATCCGACTCTCCTTCACCTTCCATATCTTCCAATTCCTCTATTGCGTTTAATGCGTCTTGCATATTTTCCATGATTCCTCCTTTTGATTCAAATCCTTCCGTTCCACCACCAACACGAATCACATTCGTGACTACCATAGAAATAACCATAATGACTACCATATTTTTGCTAAAGAATGATGTCAATAACCCAGATACAATGAATACACCAACAGACATCAAATCATTGGAAAAAACGAAATGAAATAAATTACCTACCGCTAAAATGAAGATAAAATACAAAATAAACCGATTATGCAATACCTCATTCGATATTTTCGAAATATTACCCGACTTGTTTACTATAGAAGAAAATACATTTTTTGCCATGATTCAAGAAATACGTTTCTATATTATTCATAGAGAGAAAATATGAAGCATCAATCTATCCTAAAATCCCCCTATTCTTATACAAGAGGTTCTTCACTTTCTTCGCTCAAAGAAGAATAATCTGGAGCAGTTTCTCCACCATAAATATCCAAGACTTCCTTTACTACTTCCTCACGTTGAATGTCACTTTTTTCAAATTCAAAACTACTAATACTGGATGACCTCTTTCCTTTAAATCGCTGTAGAAAATCTTCTAAACCGTTCATTTCAAAGTGTCTATCATGTTGATCTAAATCCCCTGTAATGACTAATCTACTATTGGCTCCTAAACGTGTCAACAACATTTTCATTTGAGACACAGTTGAGTTTTGCATTTCATCTGCCACAATATACGCATTTTCAAAGGTTCTTCCACGCATGTAACCCAATGGTGCGATTTCAAGGGTTTTTTCTTCCAGCATTTGAGTGATTTCTCTCGATGAAAAGAAATTATACAATATATCATAAATGGGACGAACCCAAGGCGCCATTTTTTCTTCTACTGAACCAGGTAAATATCCTAAATCTTCATCTACCGATACAGACGGTCGTGTAAAAATTAATTTCTCATAGTTGCCCATCAAAAAATAACGGATTCCATATTCAGTAGCAAACATCGTTTTTCCAGTTCCAGCAGGTCCATTCGCCACTACTATTTTTTTATCTTTGTTTTCAAGTAACTGGATATACTGCATCTGGCTACTATTTTTGGCAGTATGAAATGATTCGTCCAATTTCCCCTTTTCCTTGTCCGATAAATGCGTATAATTAGAAAACATGGTTCGAAATGATTTACTTTTTTCGTCATCAGATTCATCGTCAAACAAGTGCAATAGAATCTCCTTTTCATTTGCCTTTTTCTGTTTTCTTCGTCTTCCATGCTTCGGCATCGTTCCAAGCTGTTCATCACACTGATGCAACATTTCGGCAACGTTATACTGCTGGGGGGTGGTTTGGACCTTCATAATTGTAGAAGTATATTCAACATGCACAAAATTTTCCCTAAAGCTTTTTTCAAAATCAAATGGTGTTAATTATACACTGTTTTACAGTTTTATCTACTTCATATTACTATAGCATTTCGGTGTCATCATTAAAATAATTATACAATAAATTTTCGGAATTGTGATTTTTCACTTCACCACAGATTAAATTGGCACATTCATACATTTGTCTCAATACATCATTTGGTGTATTGGTTCCTACTTTTATAAACCCTTGTTTTTTCAAAAATTGTTTTACATCTCGGATCGGTGTTTCACGAAGCTCGGTCATTTTCAAATTCGTATTATTGCGTATGGTCTTATTGGATACCAATACGGAAACCCGTGGATGCACTTTGGATTTTCCTGTTCGAAATGTTCGCCGTAGAATACGTCTTTGCTTTTTCCGCTTTTTGTATAATGAGTTTGTATTGCTCTTTGGTAATTGCTGCTGAAGTTGCTTTTGCCTGAATTTATCGTGTTGTTCTTGTAAACTCATTTCTCGTATTGTATCACGGAGTTGGTTTTCATAATTCATTTGTTTTGGTGATGGTGGCACGGACAAAATACTTTTGGGAATAAAAGGTTTTGGATGAGGTTTTGGAATTGTAGAAGAATTGTGTGGTTGTTGTATTGGTGTGCTCGGATTCGGTGCTGGGTAATTCTTTTGTGTTTGTCGTCGCCATACTCGATAAGTAGGTTTTGAACCATTTTTGAGACAACCATAGGGTGGTGGTTTTACATGCATTGTAGGATGATTATTGTTCACATGATGGGGATTGGATATTGAAATCGGTTGTCCTACTGCACTTACATTGGTTACATTGGTAGGTTCTGCAGTAGGTGTATGTGATTTCAATGTAAAGTTTTGTCGTGGTTTAGGTTGCCTATGTTTTGCTTCATCTTGCTTGGCTTTCTCCAATGATTGGAAAAATTCGACAGAACTTTCAAAGTCACTTTTAGCAGGCAATGGTGTTTGTGACTGCTGTTTATCATTATTATTGGAAACCAATAAAGGCTTGGAATCTTTTTTACGGTTTTTCTTTTCTTGGTCTTCTTGGAAATTCCGTAACATTTTCACTAAATTGCGTTTCAATGTAGATGCTTTGGCTTTTTTCTCCTTTTTAGGCGGAGCTTTGACTTTTATTTTAGGCGTAGTGGGTTCCCGCTTTTTCCGTGTGCCAGAGGCTATTTTAAAATGTTCGGGATTGATAGTGATTTGTTTTCGTTCTCCCTCACTGCTACTCATAAAAAAAGACTATAAAAATTGTTTATGTATATAATCCTAAATATATATTGTTCTCTTTTTTTGAATGTCCATATTCTTGATACAATTCAAACCCCTTTTCCATATCTACAATGGTCATTGTTTTTCGTAGTTGTGGATCCTTACCGTAGATTCGTTGTGCATGAGCAATCTTACTGTAGGAAAATAATTGTTCCATTGAACGGCCATTGTCTTGAAAATGCGGTTTCTTGTCATCGAACCAATTTACGGTTATTTCATTCGCTAAAGCCCATTTACGTGTTTCGCCGATGTGTTTGTAAATGCAATACAATTCATTTACATCATAAGGTTCAATGTCGAATTTCCAGAGGAATCGTGATTTCAATCCTGAGTTAATGCGGAAAAAGTTTGCCTCCAATTCGTTGGTGTATCCTGCAATGATGACCATTAGATTCTGTTTTCTATCGCTCAAGGCTTCGCACAAGGTATCCACACATTCTTTAGAATAACTGTCATCGTATTGTAAACTATAGGCCTCGTCTAAAAATAACACGCCACCTGAACATTCATCCAATACTTTCTGTGTTTTGATCGCGGTTTGTCCTAAATATCCTGCTACTAAATCCGTGCGGGTTACTTTTTTAAACACATTATTTTTGAGGATTCCAATTTTGGAATACATGCTACCCAACAATTTAGCGATTTCGGTTTTACCTGTTCCAGGTGGTCCAGTAAGAATGGTGTGCTTATAGTCACTATCATTAGGGTCCTCAGTGAACCCTTGCATAAAATACATGAGTTGTCTCAAAATACTATTTTTCACCGAGTCCAATCCTACCATTGAATTCAATTGCTCGATTTCGTTTTTGATTTTATGGAGGGCTTTTAAATCAATGTTGTATTCTTTTGTGCAATCATATGGGTGAGCTTTGATTAAATCCAATAGATTATCGAGGCTTTCGATTTCAGTGTAAATTTCTACTTTTTCTTTTGACTTGCTCTTCTTGGTATTGCCACCACGATACACACGTATTTTTTGCATTGTAGCAGCGGTTTCATCTGTATTGGTAAGAATTGGATTCACTTCATGTTCTTGTTGCCATTTCATATACGAATCCATCACTTCATCTTCACCACTTTGAATATTGGAGACAACAGGTATGTTACTGTAGTAAGGGATTGTATTGTTATAATAGGACTGATAATGTGTTTCATAATAATGTTGGACAATTTGTTTCAAATGACCGCACTGTTTTTCGTCTAACGGAGATGGTGTGTGTTTATATTGGTCAAGTGATTGTAAAAAAGCTAAATATGGGTTCTTTGATTTGTTTTTAGGCGAATTGTATTGCGTCATAAATTAAGGTTTTAAAAATATGAGTTGGATTGTAGAAAGACTATATGTATTGTATTTATTAGGTTTTTACCCTATAGTTTTGAAAATCAACATAATTTTCTCTCTATATTCTAAAGGAAATACACACCTATATATAATTATGAGTAAGACTCGAAAATGCCGTTTTACGAACAAAGTATATAATGCTGCTGATTTCGAAAGCAATGATGGTATGTTGACTACTGTATGGGGACCACCGATGTGGCATTACTTGCATACCATGAGTTTCAATTATCCTATGAAACCAACCAAACGAGAGAAGAAGCATTATCGTGATTTTATTCTCTCATTACAGAACGTTTTACCGTGTGGGAAATGTAGAAACAATCTGAAGAAGAATTTCAAAGCATTGCCATTAACAAGTGCTTGTATGAAAAATCGTTATACCTTTTCCCGTTATGTATTTGAATTACATGAATTAGTAAACAAAATGTTGAAAAAGAAATCAGGTCTTGTTTATGAACAAGTGAGAGAACGGTATGAACATTTCCGTTCCAGATGCAGTAAGACTAAAAAATCTCGTAATACGAAAAAAGCACATAAAGGATGCACCGACTCATTGACTGGAGAGAAATCAAAATGTGTTTTGCACATTGTTCCCAAACAAAAGAACTGTGATACCTTTAAAATGGATAAACAATGCGAAAAAGTGAGAATCCAAATTTAGACGATAGGTTGGCGATGTATCCTCGACCAATAAAACCTATTAGTATAATATATTTTTAATCTATGGAAGAAGATACAATAGTAGAAAAAAAGGAAGATACATCTGTGGAAGAAGAAACACAATTCTGGGGGACCAATCCAAATCAAATATTGGCACCCGAATCCATATTACAATTATTTCCTACATCCTCCATGACTTATAATGAAAAACTCAATGCTATCTCTCGTTTAGTCGTTCTCATTACCATTGTATTTTATTTCATTTTCCGATCATATCGGTCATTTATAATGGGAGCATTAACTTTAGGAGCTATTTGGGCATTACACTATAGTCAAAACAAGAATCCAAACCAAAAGAAAAAAGTCCGTTTCCAAGAAGGTTTTACCAGTGATGTAGTGCAAGATTTCTTGCAAAGCAAAGGTCTAAGTGAAGCTCTTTTTGAGGATTCCACTTCGGAAAACCCCATGCAAAATGTATTAATGACGGACTATGACCGTGCATCGGATAAACGACCCGCACCTGCTGCCTATACGGAAGAAGCACAAGCAAACGTATTGGAAAATACAAAAGCAATGATTGACAGCATTAATCCAGAACAGCCCAAAATTTCCAATAAATTATTTAGAAGTTTAGAGGATAATTTAGCATTTGAGCAATCTATGCGACCTTTCTACAGCAATGCCAATACTACTATACCCAACGACCAAGGTGCATTTGCAGATTTTTGCTACGGTAGTATGGTGTCTTGTAAAGAAGGGAATCCATTTGCATGTGCTCGTCAAATGGCAGTCCGTCACACGGGAGCATAAAAATCATATTCTTATTACATCATCACCATTTAGCACAAATATTTTGTATGTCTACAGTATATAAAATATTATTATGTTTAACAATACATTGGCAGATTACACCTTCAATCAATCGGCACGTTTAGGCGATGACCCTATCGATCAATCACAGCGCACGCTTCAAAATACACGATATTTGAATAGTGTAATATCGAATTACACACCCGAAAAATCCAACCGTGAATTCGTATATTTTGCTACCCAATACCCTGGTATGATGGTCAGTGGAACCAATGGTGGATTAGGTTTAGGTGCTTCTACTGTAGACCATGAATCAAATTTGCTATGGAAAACGGATCCTCAGAGACCACAAGAGAAGTTATCTTTACAAACCCGACAATTTTTGACTGTTCCTTATTTAGGAAGAGGTTCATGTGACCCAACATTGGAATCCCAATTATTCCAAGGTGAATCCGTGCGAGGAAAGAAAAGTGTTTCTACTGTTATGGAAAAGAATTTCTTTCCTTTGGACCAATACCCAATGGAAGCTGAAAAGAAGGCCAATGCTGGAAATACTGTAGAAGAGTTAGCTTTAGATGGATGGAGTCGTGGAGGAAAATCTTCGAGAGATATGCAAGAGAAATACTTTAGCGAAAAATCGCAACCCATGGTTTCTGGATATTAATTTTTCTTGGAAGGGGCGTTCATTTTTTTCTACAGTAATCATATACTATTATGGCAGGAGTAACCGGAGCACCATCAACAGGAGGAGTCTTAAATGGCACGTCACAATATGGCGGAAAGAGACGTAGATCAAGAAGAACCAAGGGAAAGAAATCCACCAAGAGACGTGGATCCAGAAAGTCTAGAAAGGGTGGCAGAAAGAGCCGCAGAAAGGGCAGAAAATAAACAAACTACATAAATAAAAAACTACTTACTTTAGTAATTCATATAGAAATAATTCTATGTGATTTACACATATTGAGAGAAAATCATAATGGCAACTTCGAAATCATCCTACTTAGATTACTTTAGCCATTTGCCATCTTATATTGTCTACAGTAATGATACCGAATATAGGGAGTGTGTTCGCAAAGTATTTCAGTTTAATCCATTGGAGAAATACAATTATAATGGAAAACTATGTCACTTCGGTGATTTAGACCCAGTAACACAAGATGAATTGATGTATGATAGTAAAACCGTAGAAACATATATGGACGAACTATTCGACTTGACGAAAGATTGCGTGCATTTCCGAGAATTGTATTTATATGCTGCAGGTCGAATGTTTTCTACTGAGCACAAAATAGGACAAGCAGTGCTTTGTTCTTACGATACATTTCATTACTATTATTCTTGTATATGGTATTATTTGTATGGAGGAAACAGTAGTTTGTTATCGTGCAAAGAATATCAACAATTGAAATCTTATTATCAAATATAATTATACAATATAAGTAACCATGGCATCAACCCGTAATAAAAATACTCCTGGAAACTATGCTTTAGAGAAAAATGCATATTTAAAAAGACACACATCGATCATGTATACCCATAGTCCACAAGGACAAGCATATCAAACAAACCTACCTGGTGATGGTTTATTACCAGCTCGGATTGCCGCATCGAATTTATCTGAAAATAGTTGTGCAGTAGAATCATATTTATTTGGAATCGGATCGACCAATTTGGAAACACCACAACCATCTCTACAGTTTAAACCCAATCCATTGTATTCTCTCCATGTAATGGAAAAAACCCCAATGGTCATGCCCGAAAAGTTTGGTATTGAACCAGAACAAAGACCTATGTATTTGAATTAAAATGGTCTGACGTCTTATATATTCGTCGGGTTCGTCTCAAAAATGGCGGATTTTTCTTGAAAGTTGTCCTCAATCTATTTTTTTTAAATTGAGAAACATATTCATGTGGCCGTATAATCAAGGCCATTGTGCTGTTGTCTATTTTTTGTGGTGGGTGAGCGTATTTTGAATGATCATATTTTACTACTGCATTTTCATGTTCCTCTTCATCCTCTTCGTCCTCCTCGTAATCTTCCTCTTCTTCGTCCTCATCCTCTTCTTCCGTATTTTCGAAATCTGAATAAGTATCATTTGGTTGTGTTTCACCGTAGAAAGAAAATAATCTACTAATCAATTCACTACTTTCATTTGTTGTCTTGGGAGGTAAAAACGTGCATGTTTCAAATTCTATGTTCATTCTGTCGCTATGTAAATGATAATCATTTTTACTGCCTTTTATTTCTATTGGCAACAATATTTTAGCCATGACATATTTTGTCATCAAATCAATCAATTATATGAATGCTTTACTTTCGATTTATATAATTTTGTGTGATTTTATCTTATATTAAGCGAACTTCTGTAGATAAAAATTCCTTTCTTATACTCCTACAGGCATTTATCGATAATTCTTCGCGCTTTTTACGGGTTTTACCAGCAGTAGATAGTTCATCCGTCTTTTTACGGGATGTATTGAGTCGCGAAGACATGTCCTTCTCAATGGCATCAAAGTGCTGCACAATATAATCGAGCACTTTATTCATAATGGCCCATTTGAAAAAATGCAATTGACCTATTGTGGTTTCGATTCGTTGTTCCTCATTGTAAGGTATTAATATACGTTCTTTTCTACAGTAAGGGTCAAACATTTGTTTCGAATAACTATCTTCAGTTGATTTGTAATTGGTCCATACAAAGAAACGTCTTCCTTGTTCCCCCTCAGTATTACCAGGGACATCATATACAGTAAAATATTGTTTAGCATAATTGGTCACAAACCAATTGACCATACGAATCGATAATTTTTTATGCTCATTGACCATATATTCACGGTTTACAATTTGTTTCAACGTTTCTAAATGCTCTGGTTTTTGATAAAATTCTAATAAAGTAGATAACAGCCATTGATGTTGAGTATGCATGATTGTTTTTTCTATAGAGGTTTTAGTAGACTATTCTACAATCTCTTTAAATACGTTTTATTGTAAAAAATATTATTTTTATTTTTGAAGGACCGTAAAAATAAAAAAATCACATAATACTCTATAGTATTCAAACAATGGTAAAAATCGAGTGGAACGATTCTATTGAGAAATCATTAGATATTATGAGACAAAATGTCTCTAAACTAAGTGAATTATCCAATCAACAATATCTTGCTTTCAAAAAGCGCATCGAATATATGAACCTTCCTTTAGCCATTTTAAGTGGTGCAAATGCTGGTGCAATTTTCTTCTTAGAAGACTATTCTTTTGGACACTATGTCAACATTGGTTGCGGTGTTGCTTCTTTGGTCATTGCTGGTGTATTATCTTACGATTGGTGCTCTGGAACATACAAGAAGATGGAAAAAGACTTGACTTTCCATCGCGATTGTGAGAATCTCAGCAACCAAATAAAAAATGTATTGGCCATTGACCGTTTGGACCGTAAGATTGACGGTAACCAGTTTTTGATGCAAAAATTCGAACAATACAAAGAACTTGTCAATGATCACTCTCTTATTGAAAAATTCAAGGGTAATGTTACTATTGCACAAGAATCAGTATGTGAACAAGTAGAAGATATGCAAGAATTCTTGACCGACCATTGGAATATTATTTACAGACCTACATTGAGACGTTTTAAGAAGAAAAATAATGAATTGATCGAAACTGTGAAAAAAGCGGGTGAAAGCGTCAAAACCATTATTGAACCTGTAGTAGAACCTGTAGTCGACACTGCGGAAGCTGGTTGTGGTTGGTTTGGTGGTAAAGCCAATTTAATTTGGAGAACAGCAGACAGTGAAACTGGTTCAGAAGAAAAAGGTTCAAATAAAGAAGAAGATTCTTCTCTCGGATTGCAAATGGAAAACATTTATAATTCAGTCCGAACCATCCCGAATGATGCAAAGAAGTTCTCTATGAATTTTGTCAAAAAGTAAAGCCCTTAAACCCAATGCATACTATCATTACTACAAAGAAAACACACAGGTTCTCCTGTAGATTCCATTGAATTTACATGAGTAATATAAGACATGGAAAAACAAAACTCACACAAATGAACCAATTTATTTTTCGTATTGCATCCTTTACACAAAAATATATCTTCGACGCACATCATATTGATTTCGGCAATACGACAAATATTACATATATCTACAGGGATTTGGATAGTCAATATTCGACCATTGGTTTCAGTCATTTTTTGTAGAAGATAGATGTGGTGGGTATAATCTAATAAATGATTTCCTTTTATTATATTAGATAGACAAGAATAATTCATGATATGCAACAACAGAAACAACAACCACGACCAAATTCATTGCGTTTTTTCTACAGCACATTTTTATGTTTAGCTACAATTTTTTATTTACACGATTTTGCATGGTTGTTATTCACTATATTTGTATGGGGAATGGGAGCGGGTATCCTTTACAAAGCCTTTATTCGGTCATTTCCCAACCACTACTTATTGCATCAATATCAATGATGGGTGCCGAGTAATGTTTATTACGAACTCGATGGTGTTCAATGTGTTTACGTGGAGACACCATTCCAGGTATCCATTGTTTATTCATTAGTTCATATGTATGGATGAGTAAATTGAAAACACTAATTGTTTCGATGGCCAAAATGAATTCATATTCATTGGAATGCAGTAGAATACCACCTACTACTATTGGCGATGCATACGCTAACAAAAATTCATATACACTTACTGCATTTGCAATACTGGGTATAATCAATTCTTTTTCATATAAATGATGAAAGTGATGCATCCAGTAGAGAGATTTATTGCGATGCATTTCTCGATGAGCGAAAAAATACCCGATATTTTGGAACACGATTAGACTAAAGAATTTTACCCATGAAAAGGATGCATTATGGTCCAATATGATTTGATCCACAAACAAATATAAAACAGGACTCACTACAATCAGGTTCGTCACCACCGTTGTTTGACCTTCTTCATATAGTTCTCTATTGTTTTCTTTCAAGTGTTCCAAACTGGGTTTACTGATTGTATTATCCATGTGTTGAGAGAGCATATACACACTACCACTGACAAATAAGCCTTTTGCGTAAGATAGAAAACAACGAAAAATTGAAAACAACATTTTCCCCTAAAGTTGGATTACTAATTAATCATACTTTAGAAAATGTATTTAGTTGGTTGTGCGATATATTTATTTTATTATCTGCTTTTGGAATTGCATCATCATTATTCTACTGTAGAAACTTATCTGTGTATTGATGATGTCAACTCTACTTACGTAAGGATGGACAGGGAAATGGACACAAATTACTCTTCTTTCGTGAGTCAAATGGTGGTTGCTCAACATGTCTATATTTAACCAGTTTAGGGGTTTGAATTTTCACTCCCGTTTTTTTCCCTACCCATAGTGAATTCAATGGGTCGTTTTTGGTTTGCACAACTGACTCAAAACCACATTCATACATGGTTTGTTTCATATCATGATTGTAATAGTCATGTATATGTGGTTCTGTTCTTTCAAATGCCCATTGGCGAAATAAATTGCCTTGTAGACGGGCTTTAACACTATTGGGGTTTAAATCTAAAATGGCCAGAACCCCGTCTACTTTTAATAATCGATGTGCTTCTTTCAAAATGGCTAAAGTATTATAATACGGGACCTCGTGCAGTAGAAATTGACAAGTTATCATATCAAAGCATCCTTCTGGTAAAGGAACATTTTCAGCATTGGCATGCAAGTAATGTAAATTATCGCTTGCAAGGTCGGATTCATACAAAGCAATGGAGAGAAAATGAGGACTCAATTCAATACCTAATATAGTGCTCTCGGGAAAAGCCTGTTGAAGATAATTAGTGGATATACCTGTAGAAGAGCCCATATCCATTATTGTTTTTACTGTCAAATCGGTTTGGTGAGATAAATAAGTTTGTATTGCATTGGTTGCATTATTACGCATCCATTGTTCGGCTGTATAAGGGTCTGTGTTTTTCCAATAACGTGATGATATACTGTAGGTTGCGGGTTTTACTTCTACTGCTGAGTCCCAGTCCATATTACCTGAATCATATCCATGAAAAGGTTGTAAATAATAGTTGGGGTAAACGAGAGAAGTATCTTCGTATTTATCTTTGTAAGACTGGATTAGTTCGATATTGTTTTTGTATGTATTTACATATTGAGTCCATGGAATACCAGACTTTTCCGCTCGTTTAATGAACCATTTTTTGGCATTGGCTTTTATGTTTTGATCTACGAGAATTCGAGGATTTGGTTTCTTCAAACAGTAAACTGTAGAAAATAGTGACAACAGAAATAAAAGTGGATTCTTTAGCAATCGCATCATTGGATGTATTTAATAAAATATATCTATATGCATTTTCCTGATAAAAATATGACACTATAGTATAATGCCTATAGAAGTTTATGATTCATCACCCAGCACATCATCGGGTAGTGCATCCAATACTTCCAATACATCTTCATCGGGGTCTAGTGTGTCATCTACAAGTAGTCCATTTTTCGGGCCATTAGGGTCGGTTTTCCCAGTTTTAGAAAAGAAAACTTCGGCATCTAAGAAGAGTCCAAATAAGGGTTCGGTCAAGAAGAGTCCAAATAAGGGTTCGGCCAAGAATAGTCCAAATAAGGGTTCGGTCAAGAAGAGTCCAAGTAAGGGATCGGCCAAGAAGAGTCCAAATAAGGGTTCGGCCAAGAAGAGTCCAAGTAAGGCCCGTAATAGCGCACAAATGAGCTCAGCAACAAAAAGGAAAAACGCATTGGAAAAGATATCGTCTGCGTATCGCTTCAAAACCAATACCAGTAAAAAACATTTCAAAAAACGTCTTCGTTCTTACTATTTACAAGGAATTTGCTCCGATTCAGGAGTCTGTATTGCATTTAATAAAGAAAGTGACAAAATCTACGAATATTTCAAAGGGTTTGTCGATTTCAAATTAGTAGACATGAATGCAATAGAAAGAATAGGAGCGCAATCGACTAATGGTAGTATTTATTTACTTCCTTATAAGAAAAAACACTACCAAAGTCATGCTATTTTGAAAATACCTCAAGTATCTACCAATGAAAATTTCCAAAATGATAACATATTTTACGAATACTTGAATGGTCGGTTACTGAATGATTTATGCGATAATTATCCTTGCTTGGTGATGACCTATACATTATTATTCAACAATTCAAACAATACAAAATTTCCAGAATCGTTACTGTCTTACCAACCAACTGTTTTTAATTCGAAAACAAAAGGACAACTAATTAAAGGTAGCTGTAAAAATCCTTTACGACTTTCCTTACTGCTACAATATTTTAAAGATTCTGTTACAATTAACCATTATGTAAAAAAAATGAAGTATGAATATGACGAATTGATAAAATGTTTATTTCAAGTATACTATTTTCTACATCAAAACCGTGAAGTGTTTACCCATAACGATTTACATATGAACAATGTTCTATTATATGAACCTGTAAAAGGTGGAAAGATTCATTACACATACCATTTAGAATGCGGTGAAAAAATCGAGTTTACCAGTAAATATATTCCAAAAATCATAGACTACGGTAGATGTTATACGTCACATAGTGAAAAACTATACGAACAATTATGTTATTTCTGTGAAAAATGTGGTTTCTATGATGGCTACCAATTTTTTCACAATAATCACCCCAATAATGTTCCTAATTATTACACATCTTTATATGCCAATGTCAGTCAAGACCTTCGGTTATATGCTGGTGTCTATAGTAATGTTTCAAATAAACACAAGATGAGACCTTGTATTTACAAGTCCAAATATGGAACTCCACCTATTGCGGAAAATGACCGATATGAAGAATATATTGCAAATGTCACAGATTGCTATAAAGAATTAACGAATCAATTGCGTAAAATAGTATACCAACCCGAATCTGATAATATTGCTACAATAGAAGTATACGGAGACAAACCAATGAAGACCCAATATCATCAGAAAAGACCAAAGGCCGAAAGACCGATGATTAAATAAAGAATCCGTTAAAATTTATTATAAGCATCATTTATCATTGTCCTTTTTAAAATTTTCATAATTTCTTCTGATTCTGATTTATATCGTTCTGCAACAGCGGCAGGAAACCATGGTCTTTTCATAGCAGAAACAGTATACAACTTAAGAGAAGGGTTTAATATTTTTGAAAAAGAAGATAAAGCACTTGATGTTTTAATAATTGTAGCGCATTTAGATAACGCCAACATATCAATTATACAAGAATACGTCAGCTTATCCATCATGTTACTATTTTGTCTATGCCCATTTCTAAAAAATCCATCTGTTGAAGATATGTTTGATCTTAATTGTTTGAATTCTATTACTTTATTAGGGTATAACATGTCAATTTCATTTATGAATGATTGTTCGTCGCTACAACAAAAAATTTGCTCAATGTCATTATTTTCCATGTAATCTTTAACAAATGATATCATCTCTTTTATAGTTAAAAAATTCGCTTGATTGGTATCATAATTTTTATCTGTTCCACGATAATGAACTCCTAATGTTTTACTATTAATATTCATTTTATTGATTTCATCTATGATAAAATCATTGAATTTGAAGTATTTATTGAAAATTTTATTTGTTTTTTCAAAACTTTCTACATTCAGTGGTAAACTACCAATTTTATTTTTTATTTTATATTCTTTAAGTGATATTTCAATAGGTTCAAAATATTTATCAATATCATATATTTTTTTTGGTTGGATGAACTTAGGTATTAAATTTTTATTATTTAAAGTATTTATATCAAAAATGACTTTTGTATTCTCATCATTTATATTATGTATATTGTGTTTTTCAAGGTAGTATATTACTTCTAATAACCAACATAAACATTGACCATATATACCTTCAGTTAAGTCTTCGGCGTTTGAAAATATTTTTATAACCGTCATTATTTTATTTAAACTATTTTGATTTAAGTTATTTTTATAAATTTATATAATCACTAAAGTTTTTTTATTTTTGAAACCCACCATCCCATATATAACTTAACATACATTACAAGCTTAAAATGACTGCCATATCATGCATATATTGGAAACCATTGTAAAGAAATTATTTAGGGTTAGAGTTACCTGAATCGGATAATATTGCTACAATAGAAGTATACGGAGACAAACCAATGAAGACCCAATATCATCAGAAAAGACAAAAGGCCGAAAGACCGATGATTAAATGATGTCCTACTGTAAAATCCGCTAAATTAGAAAAAAATAGTGGAAAATTGAATTTTTTATTTTTGTGTAAAATACTGAATTTCAAATATATTCTTTTGTAAACCCGCCATTCCATACACAACTTAATATACATTACATCAAAAACAATATAAAGCGAGTAGCTCTATTTTTTTATAATCTCCAAAATGCCTAAATGCCAAGGAAAAGACCGTCACATGAATGATTGTAGATACAATGCTCAAGATGAAAATACGAAATTTTGTAAGAATCATCAATATATGAATGCTTATGATGCGAATCAATTAGCATCGTTGTCCATTTGCACTGGATGCAAGAAGGCGTTTTATTTACAAAACCAAAAAATATGCAATGGTTGTAGAGACCGTAGCAAACAGAAAAATAAAAAAATGCGTGAAGTTCATCTCCAAAATCTATGTGAACATGAAAAATGTCAATACAAAAAATACGGCGATACTTCCTACTGTAAATTGCACGAAAATGATATTTGGTTGGACCAAGTAAAAGAATCTGGAAAAGTTCCATGCACTCAATATATACGAGGATGTCGCAATGTATTGGACCCAGATGGCCAATTCAAACGTTGCGAACCATGTCGTATGGCCGAAAGAACGAAAGATAAGGCGAAACGCAACGAAGCAAAGGCACAAAATGCAGCAAATGCTTCCAGTGACAGTGAATCGAATACCAAAATGTGCACTTCTTGCGGAAAATCTCATAATAAGGAAGCCTTTGTGGGAGAACGTTCGTCTGAAACATTGACTTGTATTCACTGTCGTAATAATGGTAAGACCCAAGATAGAAAACGTGACCAGGAACACCGTAGAGCACAAGGACGTATTTATGATTCAACAGAGGCCCGTAAAAAGCGGAAAAAAGAGTGGCAAAAAAATAACTGGGATAAAGTAGTCCGAACGTGGAAAAAATACCGTGAAAGACAACGAGCTAAAGACGAAAATGCTTATTTGAAGAAAAATGCAGAAAATGCTTCCAAATGGCGAAAAAATAACCCTGATGCAGTTGCAGCAATTAATGCCAGAAAAATAGAGAATATTAAGAGTCAATATGGTGTATACATCCAATCATCCAATCATAGGAACATTCATTTTGAACTCACTATGGATGAGTATGAATTGATTGCACAAAACCCTTGTTATTATTGTGGAACTGTAAATATTCAAAGAGGTTTCAATGGGGTTGATAGACTGGACAATTACTTAGGATACAGCAATAATAATTGTGTTGCTTGTTGTTCAATGTGTAATTATATGAAAGGTTCTTTACATCATGACGTTTTTCTGCGTCGGGTTGAGCATTCAATGTCATATTTAGGATTATTCCCTGGAAATCTATACCCAGAAAGTTACCCGAATACAAAAAAAGTAACATATAGTTCATACAAACAGTCTGCTGTGCAAAGATCATTAGAATTTCAACTCACATATGAAGAATTTCTAAATATAATCAAGCACGATTGTTACATTTGTGGTAAAAAAAATGATGAAAAACATAAAAATGGCATAGATAGAGTTAATAATAAAGAAGGCTATACGCAAAATAACAGTAAAAGTTGTTGTCGTGAATGCAATTTTATGAAATCATTTTTTAGTCATGAAAAATTTATTGAAAAATATAAGAAAATACGTCAAAGACATTTAAATACAGTGACAAAAGATAGAGAATGTGGAAAATATAAATGCGAGTCCAGAAGAAAGTAACGAATTAAATTACATTTCCATTATTTTGCTATTAATTATTAATGAAAAAAAATATCTATAAAGAGAATGTTATTCGATTAAGACGTAAATAATTATTATTACAATATAAAAATTATTTAGTTGACTTCACATAAAAATCGAGTTAATAAAATTAAAATGACCTTTAAATAAAATACTCAGTTTGAGTAGGCAACTCCCGCCATACCCGACATGACTCTTAGCACATTGTAAGATAGAGCATAGACTCTGACCTTAGCAGTGGAGACACCTGCGACGGTTCCAGAGGAAAGGACAAGTTGTAAGACAGCATTGTCGATTCTGGAGAAGTTGCAAGTTCCTGAAGGTTGGTGTTCCTCAGGTCTAAGAGCGAATGAGTATACGTTGATACCAGAATCGGGTGCTCTGGTGTGGTGTTGGTATGGTTGGACAACGTCGAAGTATGAACCTTCACGCTCGGAGAATCTGTCTTGGCCGTTCAATTGAAGCTTGGCAGTGACAACTGGGTTTTCTCCCCAGCAGTGCATGTCAAGGGCGGTCTCGGCAAGAACAAAGGTTCCTGCATCAGAAAGAGCAGATTGGTCGTTTCCACTTTGGAATCCGGCCCAAGATGCAGTAGAATTGACACCGTTTGCTCCGTCACTCTCGAAAAGACCACTGGCATCGATGAATGCGGTTGCTCCTGAGGTTGCATCAGGGGCACCGAATGCATGGACTGCGTTGGGAAGAGCATCGATGGCATCAGTGTAGTTGAATGGCTGAGCACCAAGGGTCTTGTAAAGGGTGGTTCCTCCTTCCAATGATGAGCAGTAGTCAACGTTGGCATCAGGCTGGACAACCCAGACCAATTCCTTGCATGGGTGGTTGAAGTTCAACTTAATCTTGTTGGATGATGAACCGACTGATTCGTCACCAGTGAATTGAAGTTGCTCAATCAAGTATTCATGAGGGTTCTGTGCCATCTTTCTGCGTTCATCAGTATCCAAGAAGATATAGTCGATGTAAAGAGAAGCAGCAACAAGTGATTGTTGGTATGCAGTAGAAACGGATTGAGTTCCACTGGTTTTGGAAAGGTCACTGACAGCCCACAAGCATTCTCCAATTGGTCTGATATCCAAGTTGATCTTGACCTCGTGGTATTGAAGAGCAATAAGAGGAAGGGCAAGTCCTGGGTTCTTGGTGAACCAGAATTGAAGAGGGACGTATAGGGTGGTCTCTGGTAGTGCCTTTCTGGGTGCACATACTTGAGCAGGTCCTGCAGCTCCGGCACATGGTCCGTTGACATCGGCAAAGGATGGGTCGGTGATGTAGGTCAATTGGGTGGTGTGACCAATCATCTTCCAGTATCCCTTTTGTTGTTCAGAGCTCATGGTCAATTGGTTCCAGATGTGCATCCAGTCACCATATTGTCTGTCGATTCTCTGACCTCCAATTTCAACTTCGACTTGGGAGATCATTTGCTCACCAATGTAGTCCAACCAGCGTGCATAGCATGGTTTGCTGTCGAATTGGCCAATTTCTGGAAGAGTAACCTGTAAGTAGGTTCTGTATGCAAGGTCACCGTTTCTGGATAGAACGGCACTTACTCTGCGTCCAAAGTCAGCCTGACCTTGGAAAGTCTGTTCAATGGATTCCATTGCGAAGTTGGTGTGGCGTCTGTAAGACACCTTCCAGTAAGTGATTTCGGGGGTTCCGGTTAAGAAAAGATCTTGGGCGCCATAGGCGACGATTTGCATAAGTGCTCCTGCCATTCTTGCTAAATATAAAATGCCTAAACATTTTATTTTTCGGGAATAACCAACGAAACACTACATATTGCCTACTCAAAAAATCATTTCACTCATAATATCCATAACATATAGTCTCTACTGTTAATGTAGTAGTGAATATATATCATAATGTATCCAATTTCACACCATTTTCATGCATAAAATGCCTAAAGTAGCAGCAGAATATCATGATGATAAAAACAAGTTTAAAGAACTCATTTCAAAATTCTATAAAAGTAGTTCATTCCAAAAAAACGCCTAAATCATTTTATCATGGAAAAAAAGAAATCAAACACCAATACTACATCAATAGATGAAAAACACAATGATATGATGAGTATGTATTATGTAGTAGAAAACGAGACCATTCCGAATTTGAAAAAAGACATACAGGATTCTATTGCAGAGGCAAAGCAAATGAAAAATAAAAAGTCCGAGGCTTATTACGACCTACTGGATTCAATTCGTGCTAAAAAACAAGAGCTCAAACAGTTAAAACAAGGCAAGCAGGATTATTTATTGCGCAATTCCAAATATATTTTCCATTATTACGAGGAAAAGCAGAAGATTAATTTAGGGGAAAACGTCAAGGACAAAAAGTCCATCCATTCCTTCTTCAAAATCAAGGGCAATTCTGAAGAAAGCTCGAATATGAATAGTGAGCGATACAATCAGTCAAAACGTCTATTTCAGCAGTATTGGAAAAACGTAGGTCAAGACACTGTCCATCTACAGGAATATGTATTGGATTCCGAATCGTGTTTACTGTGCAATCAAGGCGAATTGATTCCATTGGAAGAAGAGGGTGTATTGATATGCAATAACAAAAAGTGTGGCAAATTCGTGATTCATATTGTAGACAATCAAAAACCGCTAAATAAGGAAATGCCCAATGAAGTATCCTATACTGCTTACATTCGATTGAATCACTTCAAAGAAATCTTGTCTCAATTCCAAGCAAAAGAAACGACCCGAATCCCCGAAGAAGTATTGGATGCAGTTCGACAACGGATTAAGAAGGAACGAAAGAAAATCAGTGAGTTGAACTATACAGAAATGCGTAATATATTGAGTATTTTAGGCTACAACAAATACTTTGAGCATATTCAATACATCAATTCCATTTTGGGCATAAAACCTCCAGTAATGGACGAAGAATTAATTGAAACGTTGTGTGTGCTATTTATAGAGATACAACAACCATGGGCCATATTTTGTCCATTGACAAGAACCAACTTTTTCAATTACACATATATTTTGTGTCAGTTGTGTGTTTTACTGGACCAACACCAATACCTTCCTTTTATTCCAATGATGAAGGATCGAATCAAACAATTGGAACAAGATATGATATGGAAACAAGTATGTGAATACTTGGATTGGGAATATTATCCTACTGTTTAATGAAGATTCGGTATAATCTTTGAATAAAATAATCAATGGAAAAACTCTAATAAATACAGAAACACCACTTTTCTATATTATCATTCCTACTAAAAATGAAAATATATTATGGTAGCAAAGACGTTTGGAAAGATGTCACTGGTATTTGCTGGGCAAAACTGAGACATCACGACCACATTATTATTCCCGCAGGTGACATGAATCGCACTTCTTTTTTCGGTGACCCCTTATTTGGGACTCTCAAATCTATACGGATTGAAACTTCTTCTACTACACATACTTATGACCATCGAGCCAATATTAAAGTTCACATTAAATCAGAACACATTCACGTGAAATCCTATGCGGATCCTACTGTAGAAAACCAGTTATTTTCCCTGCATGATAAACTAACTTTCCACCATGGTAGTTTGAATGATGAATTCCCCGAGCAGTGTATGGTTGCTCATTATTTTACAGGAAACGAAACCGTATTGGAAATCGGAGGAAACATCGGTCGGAATTCGGTCATTATTTCTTCTTTGGTAGACAATCAAAAATATGTTGTAGTAGAATGTGACCCAGTCTCATGTAACCAATTACGGGAAAACCGAGATGCCAATCAGTTCACGTTTGCCATTGAAGATTCGGCACTCTCAAATCATAAACTCATTCAGAACGGGTGGGAAACCTATCCAAGTGAGGTTTTAGTCGATGGATTCAAATGGGTCAAAACCATTGATTATCATTCTTTTCGAGAGAAATATCCTCTACGGTTCGACACTTTGGTTTTGGATTGCGAGGGTGCTTTTTATTATATTCTGAAATCGATGCCTACTATTCTTGACCATATTAAATTGATTCTTGTAGAAAATGATTATCCTACTATAGAACAGAAAATAGAAGTCGATTCTACATTGAAATTATTGGGATTTTATCGGGATTATGTGCAACCCGGTGGGTTAGACTGGCTACCTTGCAAACACTTCTTTTTTGAAGTATGGATTCGTGATTGATAGTAAAAAACTGTAGAAAATGATATTATGATTTTTTACAGTCAATATGGGGGATTCTATTTGTTTTTATTTAGGCATATTGTTTAATCCTTCTTATCTTCGATGGTTGTTGCGTCATTGGAAGAGGCAAATGGTTTGCGATTTTGCATTGGTTCTGCGACTTCACGCTCATCATAATTAATTGTATTGGCACCCACCAAGTTTCCATTTTCGTCCATCGTTTGGGTCAGTTTGTTACCACTTGCCTTTGCCTTGCGGACATTTTCTTCTACTGCTTTACGCTTAGATTCATACAAACGCTTCTCGAATTCTTCCTTGGCCTTTTTCTCGTTTTTCAGCTTCTCATGGTGTAATTGGTTGAGTTCTTCTTCCAAAAACTCAATGCGTCCAGTCTTGTATGCATCCGGGTCCAATGGAGTCCATACAAAGTTACGTCCTACGAAAATATCGTGGTTGGGGTCACGATCACGTAACTCTTTAGCATACTTTTCGGCCTCTTCGGCACTGGCAAAGTTACCTCTATTAATGAAACCACGGACGGACGTTTGGAATTTGTTTTCACGATTGTATTCTTCTCCTAAACGCTCTTCGTTTTTATCCATGAATTGTTTAAAGTCTCCTACAACATCTTCACGCTTTAGGACGTTTTCTTCTTCTTTGCAAAAGGTGACTAAATCATTCATAATAACATCTGAATTGATGTTGTATTTGAATGCCAAAAATTGAGTAAAGTCGGAAAACATAGACAAGGCCTTACTGTATTGCCATTGTTTAACAAACTTCTCAAACATAAAGAGTTCGCGATTACGAATAATTTTTTCAGGGGAAACAAAGGAATAGCATCCATATGTTTGACTGGCAATGACGGGATCTTCCTTTAGCAAATCAACATAGGTTGGGTTTAATTTCCCCTCGGGAGTCATTTTCTTTTCAAAAGTGCGAGTAGAAGACATTTCTGGATGAATTAAGTAGTATACTTTAGGAAGAATATTTCATTTTAAGTTCTTTTTTGATAGGAAATTATTTTGTTTTTCTATAATATAATATTTACACGAATTATGCCAGGAACTGATTTTAGCGAATTATTGAAACGCGCCATTAAATACCTTGTTGAAGGTATTATGGTTGCTTTAGCAGCATTTGCCATCCCAAAGAGAAAGCTTGATGTAGAAGAAATCACCATTATTGCTCTTTCTGCAGCAGCGACATTCGCCATTTTGGATGTATTTGTCCCCTCCATGGCCAGTAGTGCAAGAGGTGGTGCAGGATTCGGTATTGGTGCCAACCTTGTCAAATTCCCCATGATGGGCAGATAAACGTATTTGACACAAAATAGTAAAAATATTTTCTTTTTCTACTATTTTTCTCCTATAATTAGCGTCTCCAGAGCACAGGCAAATCATCAATATGTATGATTCTTTCTTCTTTTGATAGTTTCGCCTTGGCCTTGGGTTTCATTAAATATTCATTGAATGCCGAATGTTTCAGTTGTTCTTCGGGGGATTTATCGTGGACTAATCGTGCAATCATTTTATACAATTTAAAATTCGGATAACGTTCTTCTCCATTTCGTTTATACAATATATTCATCTTATTGTCATCCATACACCACGAAAGCACCAATTGTTGCAATGTCGTCATTTCCTTTGGCAATGGCTCATCTGGATCAAAGAAGAAACTATACAAAGAACATCCTAATCGGCATAAATCGAAGCTTTTATTCGGTTCCAACCTGGGTTTCTTTGAGTTAAAATACGGTTCTGTATTGTATTGGCCATTGGCATCACCTGTAGGACCAAAACTGTCACTGCAAAATAGTTTGTCTTGGAAACGGTATATACTGCGTCCAAAATCAATGATTTTAAATATACGACCATAAGTTGGGACTTTGTATACTTTTCTCTCTAATTGGTAATACAAATACTTGGTATCTGTTTTCTGATAAACTATATTATTAGTATGCAAATCATTATGCGTAAACCAAAACATCTTTTGATATACAATCAAAGTAAACATCACTTGTAATAATGCAGCCAATATTTGGTTTTCCTCCAATTCTTCCTTTTCCAATAGGTCATCCATTGTTCCAGTGCACTTTTCCAATGCAATCATTTGCACAGGGAAATCGTATATATACAGTGGTAAAAACTCGTCTTCATCTTCATTACTACCATCATCACTATTGCCATCATCATCACCATCTTCATCGCTATTGACTGTAGAATAATCACTTTCATCACCATCGCTACCACTTTTCTCTCCATCTCCATCTTCTTCATCATCTTCATTATCTTCATCTGTGCTATAGTTGATGGAACTAGTTTCTGAGTCATCATCTTTATCACTATTATCATCGCTATCATCGCTCACATCAGAGTTGTCATCGTGCTTGGCATCAGTCGATTCATATACAGTAGTGACTTCAGCAAAATCACCCGTGGTTATACATTCGGATTTCTCTCTATTTTCATTTTCAACAGTAGATACTTGTTCTACATCCAAAACAATATCATCTTCTACTGCATCTTCATCAAAACATAATTTAGGCCGATTTTGCTTCGTGTTTTGATTCGTGGGACTTGGCCAATCGGTATCTCCTTTTAGCTCGTTTTTCTCTACATGATACATCGCTCCTGCATTTTCCAAAAAATAATCCGATTCCTGTAAATATTCAATATCGTCATATGCATTGAACACAAACTTCTTTTGCACACCCAAGAAAGAACCGTAGAATCCTATTCCATGAGGAATATCAAACTCTTGTTTTACATTACTAGAGAGAAAATTAAAAAAGGTGTCTACATAAGATGTATTATTTGCATCTAACAACTTTGACATACATTGTTCTTCTGTGGAATTCAATTGGGGGAGTTCAAGCCACTTTTTGTTTTCTTTTTTGTATTTACCAATCAAGTAATGAATGGGGTCAATCAAAGGTGCTGATTTAATAAACATAGAACAGGGTTGTCTGATTTTGGTATCGTGGTCGATAACATGGTCGGCGTCTGCAATGTATTGCTTTTGTCGGAAGCAAACTTGGTTGTAATTGGATTCATTCAATGGGAAAAAATCCTTGTATATGGGATTGTAGGATTGGATTTTCGCCAATTCCCCAACTCTTTCTACTGTATCTAACTTTGGTAGCATGACATCATTTTGTTCAACGGAAATGGATTTCACGGAAGACATTGTTGTTTTATGGAATTTCTAAATAGTTTATTTTGATTTACTAAACGAACGTTCTAAACTTAAATATTATTTAGGAAGAATCTATATAATATTTCTAAATTCTAATTCATTTGTGTAAATACGAATAATGACTCTACAGTTAAAGAAATTTGATATGCGTAATATTACCTTTCGACCCGATGAAAATAAGGGCCCTGTGATTGTATTAATTGGTCGTCGTGATACTGGTAAATCATTTTTGGTGCGTGATTTGCTATATTTTCATCAAGATATACCAATAGGAACAGTAATATCGGGAACAGAGGCAGGTAATGGATTTTATGCCAGTCATGTGCCTAAATTATTTATCCACGAAGAATACAATTCAGTTTTAATAGAAAATATATTACGGAGACAAAAGGCCGTGCTAAAGCAAATCAAAAGGGAAATTACAGAATATCGACGGTCTACGATTGACCCAAGGACATTTGTGATCTTAGATGATTGCTTATATGATAATACGTGGTCTCGTGACAAATTAATGCGATTGCTATTTATGAATGGACGTCATTGGAAGGTGATGTTAATTATTACTATGCAATATCCATTGGGTATTCCCCCTACTCTCCGAACCAATATTGATTATGTATTTATATTGCGAGAACCGTATTTAACAAACCGTAAAAGAATCTGGGAGAATTTTGCCAGTATGTTTCCAACATTGGAATCATTTTGTTCGGTAATGGACCAAACGACGGAGAACTATGAATGTTTAGTGATTAATAATAATTCCAAATCGAATCAACTACATGACCAAATATTTTGGTATAAAGCGGAAAGTCGACCTGACTTCAAACTTGGATCAAAAGAGTTTTGGGATATATCGAAAGACATGGGTTCCGATGACGAAGATGAAGCATATGACCCCAATAAAAATAAAAAGCGCAAACCAGGAAGTCAAATAACAGTAAAGAAATCTAAGTGGTAAAGAATTAGAGTTTTTTTTAATTTTTCAAAAATGTAATATTCATATTATCATTTGCTATAATACTATAATTATGAGAAAGTAAACGATTTACAACTGCACTTGTAAAATCTTTCCCTTTCAGATACAAATCAAACTCAACTAAAATATACTTCGGAAATATAGAATCATCCAACATCTGATTTAAGTTTTGTATTCACCATTGTTTATTGTAGAAATGATGCATTGACTTTTCACTGTAATATGTCTTTCCGAACCATTTTCGAAACTCTTCCATATTCTTCTCATTTTTGGTCAAACTACGGTTTTTATGCTTCTTTGTGCTAAAAAACGCGGCCTCTTCGCTGAAATCAAATTGCGTATACAATGCCCCAAATAAACTATACACACTCTGTAAATACGTCCCCGATTTGTAATACAAGGGCACAATCACCATTCGCATTTTCCCCACATCTTCTACTACAAACATGACAAAGGTTTTCATATTGTAGCCATAGTCGATATATCCAAATGTTGGGGTCATGTATGTGAATTTAGGGATTTTACCGTAGCCATGTATACCAAATTGCACAATAAAAGAATGGTCGGTTGTAGTAAGCATATTATTTACTTCATATAATGTCACTCCATGAGTGTTTGGTGCATGAGAAACATCGAGTAAATGTTCCGCATAATCCACTAAATGACCTCCTACTGTTCTTGATAGCATGGGCCATGAGTATAGTTGGGGGTCATTTACTTTATGTTCTTCTTCAAAATACGATGCATACATAGTTTGAATCGATATGGATGGTGACGATGATCCAAACCATACAAAGATAACACCACCCGCTTGTTCTACTGGGATTTCCTCTTTGGGTTTCTCATTAATGACAGTATTGGGTTTCGATGGATGGATACAATGATGATGAAATGGACATATTATACAATCGTTCATGATTGTCCCATATTGCAAGTCCACTCCCATATGGGGACAATGTCGATATTGCACATGAATTCTCTCTGAACATAAGCTGTTTCTATATACTACAATATCTTGTCCAGCTATTTTTCGATGATAAATCTGATTCGGCTTGAACTCATTTGCAAATCCAATAGGATACCATGTTGTAGGAAAATATGGCAATGGAAAGTCCTCTGCTGTTTGTTTCGGCAATACATAAGGGGTAGGACGCAGAAATTTTGTCAATAAATGAAAATACTTTCTATATTGTTTGTATTTTTTGCGTATTGCTTCTTTATTACGACGAGTATAGAATAGTATACCGCCAATACTTGTAACAGTAGTCAAAAATGAAATCAACCAATTCATAGTCTATAAGTAGATACTATACACTATGATTCAAACTATATTTTTATATTTATTTTTCTCGTTTTTCTCATTAAGCCGAACACATTAAACACTCTTCTTTTTTCTCGGGTTCAATGGTAAATTGCTGGGCTTGATGTCGTGGTCGACGGCGTAAATAATAGATTCCCGTTTTCAATCCTTTTTTCCAACTGTAGAAATGCATACTCGTCATGGTATTGTAATTCGGGTCTTCCATCCATAGATTCAAACTTTGACTTTGACATACATATGCTCCACGATCTGCTGCCATATCAATCAAATCACGCATGGGGATTTCCCATACTGTTCGATAGCGTTCACGTGTTTCTGCATCCAAGTATTCCAATGATTGGATACTTCCATTATTGGCCACCATATGGTTTTTGAACGTTTCATTCCACAAGTTTTTCTCCATCATTTCGCGCATCAAATATTTATTCACCAATATGAATTCTCCCGCCAACGTTCTTCTACTGTAGATATTACTGGTTACTGGCTCAATACATTCATTGTATCCCAGAATTTGCGAAGTGGATGCAGTTGGCATGGGTGCTACCAATAAAGAGTTACGTAGACCGTGTTTTTGTATATCTGCTTTTAAGCTATCCCAATCACTTCGGTTCGGTTGAACATTCCATAAATCGAACTGCAGTTTTCCCTGAGAAGCGGGTGATCCTTGGAAAGTCTCATATGGTCCTTCTTCTTGTGCCATAATACAGGATTCAGTCAAAGCGGCATGATACATGGTCTCGAATATATCTGTATTCAGACGTTTTGCTTCTGGGCTGGAAAAAGAATATTTCAATAGGAAAAATACATCGGCCAGTCCTTGGACACCTAGTCCGATTGGTCTATGACGCATATTGCTAACGCGGGTTTTGGGAGTAGGATAGAAATTGATATCAATTACCCGATTCAGGTTTCGTGTTACAATACGTGTCACCTTGTGGAACTCTTCAAAGTCGAATTGACCATCTTTAATAAATGCAGGCAGGGCTATACTGGCCAAATTACATACTGCAGTTTCATTTTCATCACTGTATTCCAATATTTCAGTGCATTGACCAGTGCGTATACCATTGAATATTCCAGCATGTTCCTTCGGTTCACTAAAGCAGTAGGAATCGTCTATTAATGAACAAGGTGTAATTGAACGAATACGGACAATGGGTTGCATTTCAATGGAGTCATACTCGGTTTTGCTCAATTCAGGCAGGACCACTGTTTTACGTGCATATTCAGTCGGAAAGTAAATATGACCAAGTGAATTCAAATACCGTAGTTGAACCATGGTCAGTCTCCATTCGCCAATGGCACTATTTGCAGTTTCAGCGGCAGTAATATAATAATGAATCACAGTATTGAAACCACAAATTTGCATCATGTATTTGAAATCCTCTAAAACTTGCTGAGATGCACTTGGCACGGCAATCAAAGGTATATCTTTTTCTACTGCTTCTAAAACGAAAGGTTCAATAAATGCACTGAACCATGCCATTTTGTATCGGATTTGTTTATTTACTGGCACCTGAATGCATTTCGATGGATCCAATAAAGCGTTTTTCTTCACATCGTCCATTCCGATTTTATGTAGTTTTAGTAAAAATTCATTGCTGTCTTTGCGAGTAGGAAGGATTTCATCGCTATCTACTGCTGGCCAAGCCCATGTATCTACAATATCACCAGGCAAGAGTTCTTGGGCTTCTTTAGTTACGACTGACCCATTGCCATCTCGAATATAGAATTTATGATATGGTGTGCACGTGAGTTTTGCTCCATCTGTGGTATTGACAGTAATAAAAGATACATTTGTATTGGTCTTTTTGACTTGGACTTCACTGAATTCATTTCCATTCCATACACGAACGGATTCGTATTGGCTTCGTGTTAGTTCACTATGATTATCGGGGCATAAACTGTAGATAGGATATTGGCCTTTATCGGTCAAGACCATAGTGCCTGGACTGACGCATAAATTAGAGGATTTGATGACACCGACATTTTGTTGATTGGACTTGCGATTGGCGGCGTCTTTGTATAATAAATAAGGTGTGCCAGTTTCCATTTGAGAATCCAGTATTTGGAACCATAAATCACGTGCCTCCATGGTTACACGGCCTCGGTTTTCGTTCTCGTATTGGGTATACAAGGCCACGAAATCATCACCTATTGCATCTGATAACCCTGGGCATTCATTTGGACACATTAATGTCCATTTGCCGCCAGTTTTGACACGTTCCATAAATAAATCGGGAACCCATAGAGCGTAAAATAAATCACGTGCTTTTAATTCTTCATCTCCGTGATTTTTACGCATTTGCAAAAACATTTCAATATCAGCGTGCCATGGCTCCAAATAAATCGCGAATGAACCATTACGCTTTCCGCCTCCATTATGAACAATACCATTGTGTAACATATAATCATGAACGTCTGTCATTTGTAAATCATATAAAGTTCCATGATATTCACTGTCTTGTATATCGGAAATTCTACACAATAGCTTGTTTTCAAATCGTATATATTGAATGTATTTCGAATCATCGGGTTCGGTTGTTAGTGGTTCGACCTTGGGTAATATGAGTGTATTGTATTTACCTGTAGGTAATATACCTATACGCAAGCAAATATATCGAATATCTTCTATTAGCCGAGAGGGAAGCCATTTAAATGAGAATGTTTTACGATCAAATAGAGAGGATTCCATGAAACCAAGTAGGATTTGCATTACTTTTTCCTCCGGTAAATTCAACCACTTGTCTCGAATACGTGTATCTTTATTGTAGTGAAAATCACTGTGACGGAATGGTAATATATTGGTTTTGCTGAATTTAACAGTTGTGGGATTTTCAATAAAATATTGCACACATCGGTCTTCAAAATATTTTTTCACGAATTCCATTGTAGTATAAGATATATTTTGTATATAGCCATTCAAATACGAACTTGCAACATGCCCATCACCTAATAATATTCCATACATAAAACAATCATCTACAGTCAACGTAGTTACGTCTTTTTCATAGGTAGGAATGCTGTAGACAAGATAATCATTGATTGCTACGTCTTTTGCTTCTATAAAATCTATTTTTAATTCTTTGTTTTCTAATTTGGAATGGATTGTTTCTTTGGTCCAATTTACATTTTCCACTTCTACTACATAGATGGGGTGCTCGGGCGTGATTTCCAATGGGTTATGAAAGTGTTCACTGTATATTTTCAACATAGGGCCTTCGTATGGATGTTCCAACACATTGTGTATCACTTCTGGTTTACCTTCACTGTTGAATATTTCTGTTTCTTCGGATACTACGTCTTGTATATGTTTCGGTCCTTGGGTAGTATAGATCCAAGTTTCTGGAACTACACACTGGTCAACGTATTTTGCTGTATTATTGAACACTTTCAGCATTGGAACAATACCATTGGACGTTCCGTTCGTTCCTCGTATTTGGGACCCCGCTGCACGAATATTATGAATATGCAAACCAATACCTCCTGCCCACTTTGAAATCAATGCACAATCTTTCAGTGTATTGAAGATTCCATCAATGGAATCATCTTCCATGGCCATCAAGTAGCACGAACTCAATTGTGGATTGGGTGTTCCTGCATTAAATAAAGTAGGAGTAGCATGAGTAAAGTATTTTTGAGACATATAATTATATGTTTCGACTACTCGGTCCCAGTCTTTTCCATGTATGCCCATTGATACACGCAACCACATATGTTGTGGTCTCTCCACGATGCGTTTATTAATACGCATCATATAGGCCCGTTCCAATGTTTTGAACCCAAAATAATCAATTAAATAATCCCTACTGTAATCACATAACGAATCCACTTTTTCTTTCCCGTAGAAAGTCATCGTCTTATACAACTCTTCTGATATCATATGATAGGTGCGATTATGCTGGTCTTTGTATTGGTATAATTCTTTCATTACTTGGTAAAATGAGGCTTTGGTGTTTTTGTGGTGATTAGAAACGGTAATACGACCTGCAAGTGCATTGTAATCCAAATTCGTTGAACTCATGGATGCACATTGCTCTGCAGTCAATTCATCGATTTTCGTGGTAGAAATACCACTGTATAATTGATCAATCACTTTCATGGCTAAAGATGTATAGTTCACTTTTATATTGGCCTCTAATCCTACTTTTTTAATTCGCTTCAAAATTTTATCAAACGAGACAATTTCTTTGTGTCCATTACGCTTTACTACATACATGTCATCTTCCATTGTATCCGTAGAAGATTGACCAGTCTTGATTTCAGTAGTAGAAGAGGGTGCCATTATGTATAATGGGTCAAGAGAATAAATGTTTATATTCTTTTTTTCGATTCTGTTTGTGTATGCACAAATTCACGAACCCATCCATACGGGGTCACTTGATTCGAGTGGGTTTCTCTCATTTTCAAAAAAAGAAAAGACTTTTACAAACAAAATGAGAGAAGCATATTCTCCTAAAAGCAGTATAAATATAAGTATTTGTCTACTGGTATACATTGATTTCTTCTACCATACAAAAAAATGGAACTCGTAACACCGTCGTCTCCCCCTAAATTAGCTTGTTTCATTCACAGCACTACTTTGGATATTTGGCATGATGAATTTTTGATTACCTTATTGGATTCTTTGAAATCGTCAGGTCTTCTACAGCAATTACGTCATCTTTGTATTGTCAATACAGGTTTAGCAATAGACCATGATAAAATCGAACAAAAATACAAACCCGCTAAAGTAATTCATTATTCACAATTCACCAATGAATACGAAAATATCACCATCAAAATGTTGTATGCCTTTTGTCGCTATCATCCCGATTATAAAGTCCTTTATATGCACACAAAAGGGGTTTCTTATACACGTGACCATGTATTCTTACCAGGGATCCATTCATGGAATGACTTTATGATGTATAGTTTAGTCGAAAAATATGAATCTTGTATTTCTCTCCTGCGCATGTATGATACTGTAGGATGTAATTACAGACCATTCGAAGATGGCAATGGGCAACATTACAGCGGCAATTTCTGGTGGGCTACTGCTAAATATGTTTCCACTTTACCCATTTCATACATGAAAAATAAATACGACCCCGAATTTTGGTTATTGCAAAACGACCCCTTGTATTTCAACATTCATGTGTTAGAACATATGTATCAACAAACCTATCCACGAGAGAATTATGGAGAAGATGTGAAACACGGTTTCGAAGATGGCATTTACTTTTCGAAAGTCGGTTTCCATGGAACGGGATTATGCAATCAATTGTATTGTATTGTCAATACTCTCACTTTAGCGGCTTCACAAGGAAACCAAGGAAACAAAGTAGTCATTTTAGACGATTTCATTACAGACATTAATAGTGCAGTAGAAAAACCGTCATGTGATATATTGAATCTCTCTACTTGCAACAAATGGCTAAAGCCTCATGGAATTACCATGATGTATAAAAATCATATTACTATGAAACTTCATTGTGTTCTCTTTGGTTTGAGACATATTTCTACAGTCGATATTACCAATAATGTTCGCGAACGATTCATGACCGAAAACCATCTTCATATTCCTAAAGGAACCTTCTTAAATGAACTCGCTCCACATGATCCTTGTCCCAATACCCGTAAACAAATCTATATTTACTACTACTTGAATGATGTTTTGATGCAAGATGTATTCTTTGAGCAAAAGCTTTTTTATCAAACAAGCATAGATATTAACTTTAGCCATTTCGATGGAAAACCTCATATGTCGGTATTAAACGACGATAAACCATGGCTAACTCGTATTAATCGCAATGATTCCCGTGAATTGAAACCTCTCTTCGATAAATGGTTGGGTCAATTGGAATTTCACGAAACATTTCATCAAAAGGCCCAGCACTTTTTGAGAGAAACTTGTCATTTACAACAACAATATAACAATATGCCTGTTCATGTTATTCATTTACGCAATGAAGATGACGCTCTACAACACTGGTCTTCTATGAACTCCATGACAGAAGAAGAATATGGCACTTTATATGAATCAACTGTAGAAAAACTGGTTCGTGCACATATACCAAAACAAGAACCGATTATCATTCTTACTGCTAAACCCAATAACAATCGTTTTTTAGAATTACTCACTCGAGAGAAATATACTTATTTTGTTAAAGCCAAGGAAGATATTGGTCGAGAAATGAATGCCATTGTGGATTTATTGATTGGTCGTGCATGCACTGGTGTATTTATTGGAAATTATGTTTTGGAAACCAACGAGGGTTCTACCTTTAGTTTCACTTTGCATAACAGTTTACCATCTACTGTTCGACGTTATTGGATTAATATGGACCATATAAAGGGGTGAACTTCTCTCATTTAGCATTTTATATCTACAACTATTATATAATTGTAATTACAATGGCTCGTAGAGGTGGTAGAAGTAGTTCAACTAATGGTGGTATTGGAGGATCAGGTATATTTGGTGTTATGGGAACAACCATTCGGTGTGATTCAGAGGATGATTCCTTTTACTGTAATTTCATGAAGTTTGTCAATGTAATCATCAGTTTAGGCGTATTGGCTTATTTTGCCTATTTCCTATACACAATTGTGATTCCTTGGTTCATGAAACGTTCCAAGAGATGAATAATTAGATAAAAAACTGTAATTAGACTATTTACAGTTTTTACAATGAATTTTCTATTATTTAGCTTATGAATCTAATTTAACAATTTGAATGGTTTTGGTATTGTCCCAATTTATCGAATCTATATTAGTCATATTTACAGAGGTCATTGTCGATGGCACAGGTTTGGTTTTCTTTTGAGGAGCTCGGTGTTCACATCCTTCTTTTCTTTCCTTTAGCACAATTGCCCAACTTTCTTTGATTGTAGGAATAGTATTTTGGAACCACCAGTCATTGCGTTCCACCAAGGAACAGAACATTTCGTCTAAATACCAATAACTGATTTGATACAAAAAGTAATCGGGCAGTGACTCGCTCTTTTTTGCAAACCAATCATTTAGTGCATCCATATTGGTTCCTATTTCTAATGGCACATAAACATAATGGGAGTTTCCGTTCGACCCATCTCGTGGAACATAAAACAAAACCACTCCTTTGTATTCATGTGTATTGTCATTTTCAAATTCAGTCGAATTCGCATATTCTTTGAATCGGGTTTCCAAGAAATCACAATATTCCAATTTACAGGTCGTCATTTGGATTTGCATTTGTGTCCAATATTCTGTAGAAGGGATTCCATCCATGACTCGGTTGTATATATTTTTGACTTCCACCATGCGTCCATATTTAGGATTATTGGGTTTGTTGTTAATGCCATCTGGGGATGCACCAATTGGCAATGATTCGTGAGGTATACAACCATATTTCGTATTGACTGTAGTATTGTATTTATGTTCATATACCATGATACTGACTGGTTCATATTTGATTCCCCAGTTACGACTACCTGGTGATAATAAATCGCCACCATAGCTACTTGAACTGAGGCCATCCAATTTATCTACATCTTTACATTTTTCATAAATCAAACTATTGTATTGTGCAGGTGTGCTAAATAGTTTCCACAAATTACTTGCACTAAATAATGTTCTTCGTATTGCATACCATTCTGCACTTCGTTGCACTTGAACGGGACATTTCGATAACCACTCTAAAGTTTCGTCGATTTCCTTGGGTTCCATGCTGTAGGTGGTATAATCTTCTACGATTCGCGTGGGAATATTCATACTTTGCATGACTCGTTTACATACATCTTTTACAAAGGTTCGGATATCATTTTCGTCTTCTTCGCTGCACCATTGTTGGTCTAAACCTGTAGAATACATATAATCGAAAACACTTAGTGCCATATTGTCGAAAAATTGTTTTGATGACATTTGTAATGCATTGTCTTCTAAATATTGTTCGGCCATGTATTCACATTCATGTTCAATATCGTCCCATTCTTCTGAATCGAATTCAGGATAAGTGGATTCGGTGTCAGAGGAATCAGATACTGTAGATAACTGTTCGGTTGATGATGGTAATGATATAGAAACCGATATAGTTGTATGATTGTCACTGTCATCATCATCTACTGTCTTATTGAGATTGAGATTGAGATGTATCTCTTGGTTGTTGTTCATATGACGTTGGTTGTTTGTTAAAATAATGAAACAAGTATCGTTTATATAGTTTTTTTTAATTGGTCTTTTCCTCAACGGGCGTATTTTCAATTTTGCGTGAAGAACTCTTATTCCGTTTTGGTGCTAAAGATTTCAAAGTCGATTGGCGTTTTCCCGTATCGGATCGTATAGTGAAATCGTGATTATTTGGGTGAATCATTAGACCAGGAACGTCGGTGATTTCTTGGTTCACTTTATCATAGTTCACATCTTTGGTTCTATGCAATCGTGTGCTGACTACTCCCGAAAAATACGTTTTCAATTGTCGAACTTGTTGAGATGTTAATTCCTGCTTCTTTCCATATTTTTCCGCAAAGGCATGTAATTTCTGTATTTTCGATGTATTGTGAAGTTTGTTCCAGGGTTGTGTTTTATTGAAAGTCTTTTCTTGTTCTAAGAAATGGTCAACATTTACAGGCTCTTGTGATGGTGAATCTTTAGGAATATCGGTCATAATAATAGAATAAGATTTTTGACTTTTGATTATACATATTTACTAATCTTCGTTTTATTATCTTTTTTCTTATCAAAAAGAATATAAATTTTTATTGCCCTTTATTGTTATATTCTATCATGGAAGAAGTATATTCGATTGTAGATGATTATGGAAGAAAATTCATGCTAAGTGATTTTACTTTTCCTTGGCACTTTGTATTTGGAACAATAGGAGTATTATATTTCTACGGTTTATATTCCATTGATTCTCTCAATGCTCATGCATTTTTCCCAGGCTCGATTACTTTTCGTAGAGTGGTTCAAACCAAATTAAAGCCAGATTTCTACAGTCCATTTCTCTCGAAACTAAAAGAATGGGCCAATGATCAAATGAATAAAACCAAGGAAAAACGAAGCAAGCATTGGTGGATCGAAGAGTTACCTGCTGGATTACAAAAAGCGTCTCACGAATGCAGCTGGAATGAATCAATCAAAACCATGTTTGCAACGTTATTTCAACCCGATATGTATACAGTAGAAGAAATACCATCTATGAATGAGTTGTATGTAGCGGGAGAAGACAATCCGATGCAGACATATTCAGACAGAGTATTTTTTCTGAGTCATATTGATGGACCTTTTGGATTGATCCCTTTTGTCTCCATTTATCGCTGTTTGATTGGGTGCAATGACCAAGACAAAATTACCACGTATTTTCCGTTACACAATACTCATGCTAAAATACAAGGGGGAAATGTATTGGCCTTTGACTTCAATCGTGAAATACACTACATTCACCAATCTAAAACCAAACCAAAACCACCCCAGTCACTTGTAGATGAAAAGCGTGTTGTGCTAAAGGTTCATTATTGCATATATCCAAAAACGCTAAAGTGGTTGGGAAAGATGGTGATTTCTCTCAATACCTTTTACAATAGTTATTTTCGAAAACTATTTTTATCTACAATCAATCCGAAAAGTGCTCTTGACTATTTCTACAGTTGTGGTGTTGTGTATAGTTCATTTGCATTTGTATGTGCGGATTTTATTGTAGGACATAAGAATTTACTCTATTTAGCATTTGTCTACAGTTTACACCAAGACGTGCAATATATCTTTCTACTGTATCCATGTATCCATAAAATGATTCAATTATATCACATTGAGTCTACACAAATAGAAGGTGTGACGTTCATTCGAGACATTTTATTATTTTATATCTTGAATATAATACATGGTTACAATGCAAGTTTGCAATTCGCACAATACGACGACTCGTATTATTACTACTAAAAATCCACTACATATAGTAAATGAAAAAATAGTTGAAAATGTAGTAGAAAAAGAGTCCGATCAGAAAACTATTTATATAGATGAAAAATGGCTAAATGAAAAACCAAATGAAAAAACCAAATCCAAAAGTAAATCGAAAAATCAAAATCAAAATGAAGAAAACAAAATCCCTAAAGTTCGGGTGGTGGCCCAAAGCAATCGATGGAAAAAGGAATTCTCGCTAAATGATTTTTCTGTAGAAAGTCAATTGGAATTGCTAAAGTATTTAGGAAGTTCTGAGGATTTCTCTCAAAATCAAAATCCTAAAGTTCATTTATTATTTAGGCAATTGCAATACAAGTTAGATGGATATCGAAAACAGGATATCGAGAAAAAAAGATATAATGAAGATTCATTTGTTACTTACCTTTATGTAGTAGACCAATTATTGAAATCACAACTATTATGTTTCTACTGTAAAGAGAATGTGAAAGTCTTGTATGAAGAATCACGGGATCCTAAACAATGGACTTTAGAGAGAATTGATAATAGCGAAGGGCATAATGAAAACAATATAGAAGTGGCGTGTTTAACATGCAATGTGCGAAGAAGGACAATGTATCATGAAAAATATCGATTTACTAAACAATTAACAATACAAAAAGTGTAAAAGGGGGTTACAAGTATAAAGTTTTAGGAGTTACATTTAATTTAACTTCACCCATTACTCGGGTGGTCTTGATATGTTCTACAGTAGTATAAATAATGGGAACGTGATGACTCGATTTTAATTTGTTGGTATTTTCTTTGCATAACAAGGCACCACGTTTTGCTATAGTGAGCATTTCACGTTTGGTAAAGTTACGGTCGTCAGGTATGGTAGCAATAACATGACATGAACTGATTCCATCTCCAGCATGAAACCACAAGTCTTGTGTTTCGGCATTGAGGACCAGTTCCGTATTTTCTCGAGCATTTTGTCCAATAGTATACTCTACGGATTCGCCAGATAAAAGGTCGTAAGTGAATTCTTTCATATTTAGGTGATTTAGGTGATTCAGGTTTTTACTTTTTTGCTAAAGGAAACTCTTTAACAAAAAGGATTTCAATTTTTCCATATAAAAGCATATTGTTTTACAAAAATAAAGAGAGAGAATGAACAAGTCCCATTTAGCAATAGAACATAAACTCCAAGAATTCCATGCACAAAAGCGTATACCTCATATCATTTTCTACGGTCCAGCGGCCTCGGGTAAAAAACATATATTGATGAACTTTTTGAAAAAAATATATGAGAATGAAACCTCCTTGCACTCAAATGTAATGTTTGTCAATTGTGCCCATGGTAAAGGAATCAAATTTATTCGAGATGAATTGAAATTTTTCGCTAAAACCAATACACAATGGAATACGGGTGTGAATTTCAAGTCTATTGTATTGCTGAATGCCGAACATTTAACAGTAGATGCACAGTCTGCCATGCGACGTTGTATTGAACAATACAGTAACAATGCACGATTTTTCATTGTGATTCACAATAAAAGTAAATTACTGGTTCCGATTTTGTCTCGATTTTGTGAAATATATGTGCCGCCTTTTTTAGATGCTTTAAGGAATCCGATTTCCTTGATCCAAGAAAAATACGCTAAAGATTTTGATTTAGGGAAAATGGAAATCGCAAAACAAAATTCTTTGGATGAATATTTAGGCGTGTTAAAAAAAGATTCTTCTACAGTCAATCATTTGACATTGAGTCGCGTGGCAACCCAATTATACGAAGAAGCCTTTTGTGTTCAAGATATCATAGCATGGATGAAAAACCAATTGTATTGGACCGAACTGCGTAAAGCGACGGTCGGAATGGAATACATGAAAGTCAAACCTGAATTTCGTTGTGAAAAATTGTTGATGCTTTATGTATTGGATATGCTCTTTTTGGAGTCATTGTGATTCTTTTCTTGGTTTTATGTATATAGATGTATTTTTCCAAAAAAGTAGAAGATGAAAAGCCCGCATACAGCAAAAAACTAAAGCAAATTTCAAGAGCTAAACAACGAGAAAAAAAAACAAAAGCCACACTTGAACAATGCCCAGATGGTGATAAAAAATGTGAAGAAACAGTTGCGAAACATCTTGCTCAGATTGCTGAAAGAAAAGAACAACAACAAAAAGAAAAAGAACAACAACAAAAAGAAAAACAACAACAACAACCACAACAAGAACAACAGCAAGAACAACAACAACCATCACAACAATCACCATCATCATTAGGAGGCAAAACAAAAAGAAGGTCGAAAAAATCGAAAAAGAGTAAAAAGAAGCGTAGGACTCGTAGAAAGGGAAAAAAGTCAAGGAAATCCCGTAAATAAATTACAAAAATAAAAACCTTTAAAAATCACTTAAAGGCTTTCAATTTGTGTTTTCCATATAATCATGGACGACTTTGTGATTTCCAATTTACATGAATCACGCAATGAATGGTGCAGTAGACTGGTTTCCATATTGACTCCTATGGTCATGGAAGGAATCAAGTCCATTTACCAAGAAGCATGGAGTATGTGTGAAAATAGTAATGAACGCTCCAAATATTTAATGACTTTTCAGAATCTCTTGTCTCGAATTCCGAAATGGAATAGTTCTTTAATTGAAGACGAACGAAAACGCATCATTGACAAAAGCGGGTGCACCTATTTAGAAGATTTGATTACTTGCGTTCATGTGATCCAACTCAAGGTTTTGACCTGTATAAGGGTTGGCAATAAACAAAAGAAAATCGATATTTCCATCCCCAAATTAGACCATTTCCTGCATCGCGTTTACATTTTGACTGCTCGTAAAGTCTATTCCAATGTCTATTTATTCGAGCGCGGGATTTCCGATTTGGCCATGCAGAAAAACAATCGTGAATTCGAAATCATTACACAAGAAGCCATTTTGACTTCCATTCGAGAGAGTATTCCTACTGAAGCCATTATAAGGGCCTACATGGATGAATCGATGGAAGACGAAGAAGAAGTTATTATTGAACCCGTCCCTGAGGAAGAAGAAGAAAAACCAGAATCCAAAGAAAACAACAAAGAGGATGAAAAAGAACCCGAGAAAATAGAATTACAACCCGAAGAGGAACTTCCACCCACTTTGACTGTAGAAGATATTGATGATTCTAAGCCTACTACCAGACTCACATTCAATGATACCGACCAATTATCCGATGGATCCCAAATCGATGCTCCTAAAACGATTGAACGTTTAGAAGAAATCGGGTCACAACGTGCAGAAGAACGTCGAATCAGTGAAGAAGAGGATTATGACGACGATGGAGATTCAGGTCGATTGAAGATTCATATGGATGAAGATGTTGTTTTAGATGATATATTTGATTTAGACAAACCGATGGGTTCGAAATCAATAGAAGATGAACCGATTGTCTTGGATGTAGAACAACTGTAGAAATGAATAATTAGACTCAATGCGTTTAGTTAACGTATTCCTTTTTGGACTCTTTTGTATAATCACTATCATTCATTCATTATGGAAAAAGCCCTCCTTTTATCCATTGCCATTGTTGTCATTTTCGGTTTTCTCAAATTCGCAGAAATGAAATATTTAGAACAAAAGTTGAAGCCTTTACGTGATGTTGTCCGTGACTTGGTTATGGTTTTCGTTTCCGCTTTTTTATGTTCATTGGGTGTTTTGCAATTTCAAGACAAAATCGACGATTTCTTTTCCGTCATTACCAATAACAATATTTTGAAGGCCGAACATACTCAGGTGTTTACAGGTATGCCCGACTTTTAATTTATTTAATTCCTAAATCGAATTAAATAAAATATATTCCTACAATATATAACCAACCATTATGTCTACTGTAGAAAAACCTATTGAAGCTACCAAGACCGAAGATGTCAAAGTAGAAGAAAAGAAACCAGAGGAAAAGAAAACCGAAGAAAAGAAGGAAGAGCCTAAACCTAAGAAGGACCGCAAAGACATGACCTTGGCAGAAATCATTGAAGATGTAGTCACCTTGGATGAAGTTAATCTTCTTCCCAGAACCAAAGTCTTGCTAAAGAAATTGCCTAAAGTCGATGTAAAACATTTGGACAACATTGAATCCTTTTTCAAAATCATGATGAATGACAAGAAAATCGATATGAAAGACGTCCCTGTTTGCATGAGTTTGATCCAAGAGCTATTCATACTGTATGGAAGTCTTCGTGCCAGAGTCAGTAGTGCCGATGTGGGTAATGTCCTTCGTGTATTGGTCGATGTTTTGATTTTGTATCGCCTAAAGGATACGAAAACATGGACTACAGAAGAACAAGAATCGATTTTGAAAGTATTGGACACCTTGATTGCAATGGCTGTAGAAATGATTGATTTGAAAGAAAAGTCAAAGAAAATAAACTCCTTGTGCAGAAAACTTATCTCCTTGGGTGCCTGTTTATGCAAATTGCCTACACTTCCATCATTTTCTACTGCTCCCAAAAAAGAGGAGGACAAAAAAGAGGAGGACAAAAAAGAGGAGGACAAAAAGGAAGAACCAAAGAAGTAAAAACCCCTAAAAGTGATTTAAATCGATTGTGATTTAGTTATGTATAATTTACTATAAATCATACATATAACAACGGCCCACTTCCCTAACCCTACAATAAACTCACAGATACCTACGATAAAATCGTATTTTTATACTCTTCACTGTATATTGTATAATATACAATTACTTCATAAATCATATAAAGTGTTCTTCTAGTAATATATTACAATGATATCTGGTAAGAAAATACTGGTGATTGGTGGTTCAGGGTCACTTGGAAATGCGTTTTTAAAAAAACATTTAGATAACAATGAAATTTACGTATACTCGCGGGATGAATGTAAACATTGGACTATGCAATTGCAATATAATAATCATCCAAACCTAAAATTTGTAATTGGAAATGTATGTGATAAATCTAAGATGCAATTAACCTTACTGAGACATAATTTTCATTTAATAATAAATGCTGCGGCTATGAAGCATATTGATAAGTGTGAATATGAGAGTAATGAATGTTTAAATACAAATATAATTGGACCACAAAATTTAGTAGATTTAATAGAAAATTTTAAAAATGATTTAACTAATTTACAATGTTGTTGTTTTATTAGCACAGATAAAGCATGTAGTCCCGTTAATATTTATGGAATGTCAAAGGCTATTTCAGAATCATTATTAGTTGAGAAAGCAAAATACATAAATGATATCAAATTTGTTTCAGTTCGATATGGAAATGTGCTTAATTCAAGAGGAAGTATCATACCAATGTTACATGATCTTGGTAATAATCCTAAAGTATCACATTTTAATTTAACAGATGATAGAATGACAAGGTTTGTAATGACCTTAGAGCAAAGCGTTCAATTAATAGAGGAAGCGATTATTAACGGTGATAGTGGTGATATCGTAATTCCAAAATTGGTATCTTGTAATATTAAGGAAATGCTTGAAATTTTTTCAGAAATATACAACAAACCCATTAAAAAAATTCCTTTAAGACCAGGTGAAAAGATGTTAGAATCATTAATTAATGAAACTCAGTCACTTCGTTTAATTAGAAATGAAGAAACAGGATATATGTTTATTAAACCTCCATATAGAGATATTATATCGAATTGTGAAGTTCAGGACTACAATAGTAAGATTAATCCTCTAACAAAATTTGAACTAAAACAATATTTACAAGAATTAGATTTGATAAAATTACCAAAAGAACAAATCATGCGTTTTAAGGTAGATTCATATAAATTCAAAAACACATATCCTTTTCCTTATTGGAAGATAGAAAATGTATTAGAACAAGACTTTGCAAAAGAAATTCAAGAAGAAATTTTGAGTATTCCGGATAAAGAATGGGACAGATATGATAATCCATTAGAACATAAGTATACGTTAAGAAATAAAGAAACCTTACCATTGAATTGTAGCAAATTATTTTCTATGCTTACAAGTGAAGAATTTACTGGATATTTATCCAGTATTATGGGTTATGAAATAAAAAATGATCCTACCAAAAATTGGTGGGGAGTTCATAAATATGATGATGGAGATCATTTAGATATCCATGTTGATGCTGGATTACATCCTGAAACAAATCAAAAGAAACAAATAACAATCGGTATATACCTGAGTAAAGATTGGAAAGAGGAAAATGGCGGTCATTTAGAAATGTGGAAAGGAGAGAATGCGTGTTATAATGACGCAAAGATTTCCGAATGTTGCTATAAAATTCTTCCACAATTTAATACATTGGTATTGTTCGAATGTAATGATTATGCTTGGCATGGAAATCCAAATCCGGTTATTTGTAAAAATGGTGAAAAACGCATTTTTATAACATTGTCTTATGTAAGTGATCAATTTTATGACTTAAATAAAAAACAAAAGGCATTTTTTGTGAAAAGGCCCGAAGATCCTGAAGACAAAGGAAAAGATAAAATTAGAATGATGAGATGCGATCCCGAAAAATATAAAAATGTATATAGGACTTAAAGAATAATATATATTAGTCTATATATAATGAATTATCATCAGATATATACAAATGCTTTTAGTGATAAAAGGTATAGCTCAAAGCATCATGTTCAATATGATTGGGTTATAGAATTATTAAAAAAAAAATATACAACACATGATCAATTTATGCTTATAGATATAGGTAGTGGTCGTGGCCATATGCTAAAAATGATACATAAAAATTTTCCTAATGCGACAATAACATCGGTTGATTTAGATAACTTTCATAATTTAGATTTTGTAGATTATTTTAATAAATGTGATATAACTTCTAGTGCTGATAGAAATAACTTATTAAAGAATAAATATGATGTTTTAATAAATCTAGATTTTCTAGAACACATAGAAAAAAAATATATAGATGATGTTTTAACAACTTTTCATGATTTATCTATATATTGTATAATTGCTATTGCAAATCATAGTGATATTCATAAAGGCGTTGAACTTCATTTAATTCAAGAAAATAATGAATGGTGGAAATCAAAATTAGAAGATAAGTTTAATATTACACATTATAGAGATAATGGTCAAGATACTTTGTATATGTATGAAGTAAATAGCAAATAATTAGTAAATAATATTTCAATATACATAATTATTGTAATATTATTTAACTTTATTTGTAGTTAAATAATATTGAGGACATGAAAAATGTGATAAAGTTAAAATAGTTTATTTCAAAGACATTTATTTATATAATTATTATTCAATGATGATATTTTATAACCATTGGAATAATACCTCATATTCGCAAAAGAATGAATAGGGTGAGTATCCATATTATTGCCTGTATTAGTAATTGTAAAATTATTTATTTCTTTTAAATTATCTAATATTTTTTCAGAAATATATAAAAAAGTTGGTCTATTATAAAATTCACTTTTCATAAAACCATCGCTTAATGATAGTTCTATACATTTTTTATTGTTTGTATTTTTGGAAATATTATAAATATTGTTATAAACACTTTTTTCAAATATAGCAACTGGAAACAATATTTTAAAATTATCTAATATATTATTATCTCTTTTTAAAAATAAACTGTCATTTATTTTCACATAATTATTTGTATTTAAAATATGGTTTTTAACATCGTTAGTGTAAATATTATTTAAATGGCAATTATAAAATATAAACGAAAAATTAGTAGCTTTATGTAATTCTATTATTGTGTTTAGTTTTGGAATTTTATTTATGAGTACTTTATCTTCAATATAAAATATGAAATCATTAGAAGCTTTATTTATACAAAGATGCTGATTTAATGCTAATCCTACATTAGATCCCCATATATATATTTTCCACCCTTTGTTTTTTAAATTATTAAAAAATCCGATATCTGTATTTATATGTGGAAAACAATCCACGCCTATTATATATTCATCAATTAAATCATTTTTATTACTTAATATGTTGTCAATATTTTTTTCTAAAATATTAAATCTTGTAGGACAATTTGTAGTTATAAGACAACACGTTATTTTCATATTAATATTATGTTATATAATATTATATTATATTATATTATATTATATTATAATATAACATGAAAATTATAGATACATTTATATTTAATGATGAATTAGATTTACTAAATGTAAGACTAGAAATGTTATATGATGTAGTAGATTATTTTATTCTAGTAGAAAGTGATGAAACTTTTAAAAGAAATCGCAAACCATTATATTATACAGAAAATAAAAACAACTTTAGTAAATATAACGACAAAATAATTGTTATAACAAATAATTCTTTAAAATTTAAGAGTATCGAGCATAACGAAGGTAGTTTTAAAAGAGAGAAATTTTCACGAGATATTATTAAAGAATCATTGATAAATTTAAATTTGGATGAGAATGATATAGTACTACACAGTGATTTAGATGAAATACCCAACCCTAAATTTTTAATGTTAGTAAAAAATACTATGTATAATTTTACTATTTTATCAATTCAAATGGAATTATATTATTATAACTTTGAAACAATTGACGTACATACTAAATGGTATGGAACATATTTAATATATTATAAACATTTACAAAATACTATATCATATTATAGAAATACGCGTATCCAACATCCATGGAATATAAATATCCATTTAGATGAACCAAATGTTTATGGATGGCATTTTTCTTACTTTGGTGATTATCAATTAATACGGAGTAAATTATTGTCATTTTCAGAAGAGGTTAGTATATCAAACAATGTAATTAATAATAAGGATATTTTGCATAATTTAATAAAGTCAAAAAAATTGTGGTTTTCGAATAAACCATTAGATTACACAAATTTTGATACAAATCATAATTTATTAAAAACGCACGAAGTAAATAAACTTCATAATAAATTAAAAATTTTAAATTAAGTGTGAAATAATTAAAAATACTACAGTTTATACATAATATATGGGCTATTTACACATCGTATTTTAACCGAACATAATAAAAAATTATATATTTTATTATATTTTAATTACTATATTTTTATAAAAAATTTTTACTAGTAATTGCTTATTAAGTAAATGATTACTTATAGGAATATTATAATTGGAAAATTCATTTACATCTTCAATGTAAACATTATGTTCATTATAGACAATTAATTTCTTATAAAATAATTCTTCATTAGTTGGTAGATTCTTATTGTAAAAGAACTTTTCGTGAAATAAATGAATACCTCCTAATTTATATTGATCATTACAAATATTCACTGGTTTAATATTATTATATAAAATTTTCATTAAAAAATCATTATCATCGTAATCTATTGCATCCTTATAATTTTCATCAAAACCTTTAATTTTCAAAAAACTATCTCTAGTAATAGATACTAGAAAATGCATCATGTAATTTTTCTCCTTTTTATTTTGATACCATTCTGAAAAAAAAGGTTTATTAAATATATTTACATCAAACTTTTTGCCACCATAACAGTCATAAATCATTGTATTTGTATCTAATGACTTGGATGCTTTTACATCAAATACATAATAATTATTGATACATAAAGATTTATCAACAAATTCAAGTATATCACCTACATAACATACCTCAGAATTTTGAATAATAATTTTTTCACCTAATATATATTTGAAACCTATGTTATAATTAATACAAGGATTTATCCATGTTTTTTTAGTTCGGTCTATATAAATATAGTTAATTTGAATATTTTCATTATAATTTTTTAGTTTATCAATCATACTATAATCAGAATCATCTACTATTATAATTTGGATATTATATTTTTTTGACTTTTGTAATTCATTAATTATATTTAATGTAAATAATGTTTGTTTTAAGCGATTATATGTGGTCATAACTATAGAAATATATATATTTCCTATTTCATTAATAATGGTATTTTCGTAAATAGACATTAAATATATGTATATATCATTTACATTTATATCTTTATTTTTATAAATGTAATTTTATTAATTAATATTAATTTTACATGATTGGATATTTAAAATTATATTATATTATTAGGTATTCCTTTTAATTTTAATAACACGCCATGACCATGGTTTATATTTTCCTTCTATATATTCACCAGTTCGAACCAAGTTATCTTCTATTACTATTCCATTATATTTTTCAACTAGATTTTTAAAATATTCTGGGGTTCTTGTAACATCTCCATACTTACATAATTCATCTATATTTTTATCGGTTTTTGTTTCATGTTTCCCTCGATATTGTATGTAATAGATACCATTATTATTTAATGTAGGTATAAAATGTTTTAAATGGTATTCTAACATAATATCATCTATATGCTGTACTACTAAATGACAAAATATAATATCAAACGTGTTTTTTGGTATATTATCTATATTATTTAAATGATAATACGATGCAATATCTTTTATTTTATCTTTGGCAGATTCAGAAATATCACTAGTAGTAATATTTTTTCCATCATTAAACATTTCTCTTACAACTTGCCCTTCTCCTATACCTATCTCCAATATATTACTACTTATATTATAATGGTTACTGCAGTTAAATATTTGTAAATATTGATTTAAATGACTGCCTGTTAAAAAAAAATGATGTTCTTTTTCTACCATTAAATGACAATCTTCCCAATGTTTGGACAAATCATGGTTACATTCAGAATCAATATTTGCAATATTCATTTTTATATATACAGTTAGTTTACTCTTTTTAAGTAATTTTTACGTTTATTTATATTATTCGTTATAACAGCATCAGATAGATTTGCTGTTTCTGATGTAGTTGTGTAACAAGCATCATAATAATATAATATTTTATCTATTCTATGTTGCGTTTTAATATCTAAACAAGCACGTTTAACCCAATCATAATCTTCACCGTTGCCCATATCAGAAAATGGATGTTTTTTTGCTATTAATGATTTCCACACCATAGTATGTGCTGGTTTACCCCTCCATTGAGTTTGTTCATTATTAATATACCCGGTTGTAGTATATTCAATACCATACTTACATAAAACCTTTTTTTGTGTTGTTTCAATTTTTGTTTCGTTATTATAAACAATACAATCCACCTCGTTATTTGTTACAATAGCATTCATTATTTCATCCACATAGTCATCACTTATTCTGTCATCATCATCAACAAAAGTTACATATTTACCTTGTGCCAACTTTAACATTTCATCTCGTTTCTTCCCGATTGTCCTTTTTTTATTGTCAAAAAAAGATATTAATTCAATATTATTATATTTTTCTGTCTGAGACAGTAATTGTTTCATTATTTTTGGATAAAAATAGTCGAGTCTACTAGGAACTGTAGGCACTAAAATAGTTAATAATATATTACTAGTCATTAATTTATAATTTAATTATGTAGATACATTTAAATTATAATTTAGCTATAATTACTTATTATAACAAGAACATTTTAAGCTGACTAACGACCAATTTACTTGTATTTCCTTCACCTAACCATTTTACATCCATAGTTAATTCTTTACTTTCAATTTTTGACAACCAATTCCAACTATCTTCAAACTTTGAATCGTCATTAACATTTAACATATAACTACAATTCCCCTCGACTGATTGTGGTCTTTCAGTAAAATCTCTTGGGACTATCACGGGTGTATTAAAAATAGCCGGTTCTTCTTGTGCTGTGCCACTATCGGATATAATAAAATTACAATGATAAATAGTAGTTAAATATTCCTTATAAGCCATCAAATCCACTAATTCTACTTTACCTAGATCAATATCAAATTCTTCCATATATTTGGTCGTCCTACCAAAATTCAACATTTTTACTGCGACTCTATATTTCTGAATACATAAATTCGCATAGTGAATAATATTGTTCATTCTCATTTTGTGTTTGAAATTCTCTGGTCTATGAATATCTAGTAAAATCATATTTTTACGTTTTTGTTCGGTCGGAATAAATGGCTTACATACTTCTACAATTGTATTCCCCACCACATGAACTTCGTCTTTGATGTTTTCGTTTTCTAAAAATCGTTTATACTCATCATGATAAACAAAGTGAATGTGACTACAATGGTCGCATACAGTCCTATTAATCTCTTCTAACATTCGTTTATCAAATGACCGCATTCCTGCTTCAATATGACCTATGATATATCCTTCTTTTCTTAAAGGAAGCGCAGCACAAACCGTATTAGAGTCCCCTAAAAATAAAATGATATCTGGTTTTAATTGTTCATTATCAATTAACCTCATGATTGCTACCGACAAATAACCTAATTGATTATAATGTGTCCCTCCTTGTTTTCCAGTATCTAAAATATAATTTGGTTTTCTAATTTCTAATTCTTTGAAAAATACACCAGATAATAAATCATCATAATGTTGTCCTGTATGAACGAGTATATGGTTTATATCTGGATCATCATCTAATTTCTTAAAAATTGCCGACATTCTAATAAAATCAGGACGTATCCCAGATACAGTCATAACCGTCTTCATGATTATAAATACTATACTGTATACTATTTATATTGATTTTACTATTTTATAACAAATTTGTGAAGTTCCTCTATTTGTATATTTAGTTCAGGAATATTAAAATTACTATTACTATCATATATGCTATTTAATGTTTTATTTATAGTATTTTCAGTCTCTAAAGGTTCGACCGTATTATTTAATTTAAATGTTGTGTTAATCATCTGAACCAGTTTGTATTTAGTAACAGAGGTGGGTGAAAAAATATGCCTAACTCCCTTCCACCAGACATTGTCATTAATCATTTTATCAACTATTTTTGCTAATTGCAAGCATGTCAACCCATTCCAATAATGATTTGTATATCCATTTAAAGTAGTATTATTATGTTTTTTAACCCATTCTAATAAAGAATATTTATTTTTTAATTCTTCACCAATAATAGATGTTCTAATGATTGTAGCATTATATCCTAATTCTCCGAGAGACTTGGAAACGCCATAATTATTTGTTTCATCATGAACGTCAGTTTCAGTGTAATTTCCTTTTAAACCAGAAAAAACACAATCAGTTGTAATGTGTATAAATTTCGTTTTTTTTAATAAAGCGATTGCACTCAACATATTTGGAAATAAAGAATTTATCAAAAAGTAATTTCGACTACTTGTATCATTGATATTCTTTGACTGTGGTATAATACCAACGCAATTAATTATAACATCATTCTCGTTTATTATATATTTATCGAATAAGTTTTCTAGTTTATTGTAAGTTACTGTTGAAACGTCCAAATCATCTCTAGTAAAACATATACATGACTTATTTTGCGATTTTAAATATGTTTTCACATAATGACCTAACATACCATTCGCTCCAAAAATATAAATCGTTATCATTTATATATTTGTCATAATCGTTTCTTTATAATGTTTAACTTCTAAATATATTTTTTGACTATTTTATCCATTAAACATGTAGGTTCTTTATGTTTTAATAATTTCAAATCTAAAGTGTTTGCATATTCCTTTGATATATCAGCACCATTGAACCAGTGTATGCCAATTATATTATTATCAGATTCAAAATTAAAATCTTCATTGTTGTTTTTATATAAAGTATCTAATTCGTTCCACTTTACTTTAAGATAACAATCTGAATTATCAATGTATAATTCTTTTATTGACATATTACTCACAATATCAGTCAATAAAGGATGACTTTTATATTTTTCAAAAATAGTTTCAAACATTGTAGTGCCTAGACATTGATAATTTAAAGCATTGTAGAATAAATTTATATTTTTTAGTATTGAATCCAACACACTATTCTTTTTATTAGCTATGAATAAACCTACTGGGTATACATATTTTTTAGCTTCTTCCCATTTATATCTAAATATTATAATATTCTTGCATTTATTTAATTTTTTATTGGCATAATAACGCTCAATATTATTTGTATATATTATATCAAAATCACTCCATAAACCACCGAACTGATTTAAAACATATAATCTAAAATAATCACTCTTAATCACTTCTGAAGCATCTCTATGTTCGAATGGCAATAAATCAGTATCTATATGATGTATATTCACATTATGGATTTGTTTTAATTCACTAAAAAAATCTGGACCATTATAAGTTGTCTTTTGTTCGTTAGTGTTCCAGCTTATTTTATTATTTCTTTTTACAGGACAAAACACATTTATTTTCCATCCTATATGATGTTTATTAAATGATAATACTGTCAGTAAATTTAAATAAGAAAAAGGTGAACCATCCCAATATAAATGTAATATTTTTGGAAAGTTAAAATCATATTTACTATGCTCTTGTAGCATTTTATGGTATAAGTAATAATTATGCTTTAACATACCATTAAACACGGTTTTAGTTAATGTATTTTGTGCTACTGCTTCATGCCATTGATGAATAACATATCCAGATTCATTTGGTGGAATTGTTTTTATATTTAATTTCAAATTTTTGTCTATTGATAATAATATTTCATTGTCATCATAACTATGACCTTTTGCAAATTCTTCATTGAAACCACCTAATAATTTTAAATTATTATTCATCATTGCAGCACAAAAATGGTAATGAACTGGCCGAATTGTAGGATGATTATACCAATGGCATTTATTTCTTGAATTAAAAGATTGACTATTGATTAATGAAGGATCTTTCAATAATTCTTGAGTTAACTCGTCCGTATAGCAGTTATAACAAGAAAATGCAACATAATCGTTACTAGTTAAATTATTTTTGACATATCCCAATATATCTCCACGATGGATACATTCTGGGTTTTGAATAATAACACGTTCCCCTTCAGCCTCTTTAAACCCTTTATTATACGTAGTGCATGGATTAATTCGGTCACCTTTTTCTTCTTCACTTATTTTGATATATTTTATAGGAAAAGTATATTTTGTGATTACTTTATCTAATTGATGTTCTAGAATACTATTGTCATCAACGATTATTACTTCATAGTCATAGTTACTATATTTCAACTGAAAATAATCAAGCGTATTTATGGTTTGGGATTTTCTATTATAATATCCCATAACTATTGAAATGTCATATTTATACTCAAACAGCATGTGTATTAGGTATATCGTTCGTATTATTTAAGTTAATACTCATACAAAATATATTATTTATTCTGTATGGTCACGTGCCCATGTAGCAGTCCAATATTTACAACAAGCAAATACAAATCAAGTATCAATAACCAATTCCCCATCCACTTTATCGTAGAGACACTTTTGTTGAATCACTTCTTCTTGGCGAATGGTATTAATAATAGTGCTTATTTGCACGTCCCAACTAAACGTCCGTCGGAATACTGACCTCGCCAATCGCACTTTTTCATACGCCACTATTGGGTTTTCCGCAATGAAGTTCATGTGTTGAATAATCGATTCCACCTTTTCTTCTACTGTTTGTCCTGTAATCATAAACACATATTTCCCAAACCATTCTACTATAGAAGGATTCGAATTGCATATAATGGGCACGCCCGCTGCAATGGCCTCCAAGAATTGCATACTTATTAGTTCACTACGGTTTTCATTGCGAGTAAACAAAACCAATGCAATACCACATTGATGTATTTCCTGTAGTAAGTGACTTTCATTCGAGCTCGATTCATTGACACCATGTGGCACATGACCACTGTAGGTGCGGAATCCATTCCAAGTTAACACATCTTTATGGCTATATAGTTTCCGTGAACCATATAACCGTGTCAATCCTTTATGATCCAATGCTTTCAATAGAAGCATATTGTCATTGTATATACAGTAGGTCAAGTCCCGATTTTCATAAAAGTTCCCCACAAAGGCCAATTTCAAATGGTTCATGTTTTTGCGTATAGGCAAGAACATTGACATGGGCAATGAACGATTGAAGAACCCGTAGAATGGAGTATTGGCTGGAGTAATAGATTGGATGAATTTATCTGCTACTATCGAATAACTGGATAAGTAGGAGTCATAGGTGCATACTTCCGACAAATAAGACAATAAATGAGGGACATTGTGCCAATTGGCCAATAATGTCGTGTGGGTGGTGAGTTTTTTGTAGTTGGGTTGTAGAGAAATGACACTAATATAGTTCTCTACTGGAAACCGATGTAAAGATACGCCATACAGTATATGATGTTTCACTACACATCCAGTGGAGTCAAAAATAATCATATCTACGTGATATTCTTTACAAAAGGCATGCATACGCATAAAAAACTCCATGGACGATGCTTTTACTCCAAAATTATCGTCTATAAACAGTAGATAATGTAAATACGATGTTTTTTCCAAATACTCTTTTACACGTTCATATTCGAGTTGAACATTGCTTTTATATAATATCATTTTTGTATTGTATTACATAACAACCATATGTTATCTTTAATCTCCTTTTATGGAGAGAAAAAAAGAGAGCGGGTGTTTTGGTTAAAATCTTTAATAAATCAAAATAGTTCAATAAATACTTTTTTTCACAGATGTGACAATCTTGTCATAATCGCTCTCTTTTACTTCAGTCATGTGCCATAGTTTTACATAACACTGTAGAGTGACTAAACAATCCATGAGTGAATTGTGGAGGTTTTCGCGTTGTGCTTTCGAAACAGTAGGATATAGACGTTCATGTAATTCGACCAATTTAGGGGATTTCCAATAATAGAATTGCTTGCCTTCGTGATATCGCTGGTCGGCATAATACATTTTCGTCGTGTTCATGGTGCACAATGCTGATTTGTTATATTCTGTATAGAAGCCAATCGTAAATAAATTCAATGCATGAGGATGAGTTTCTTGCAAGGATTTCCAATTGCGTCGCATTTCGAGATTCATCATATTGGTGTCGAATCTGATATTGTGGCCGATGATCATATCGGTGTGTTCGACATAATCTGTATAGAATTCCTTTAATGCATCTACAATCGGCACACCTGAACGTTGGCATTTCGCAAAGTCAATATGGTGCACATTATAACTACCTTCTGAAATGACAACACTGGCATCAATACGAATGATTCGGTCTACTGTTTTGACAATCGTATTGGTGGTGATGTTGTAGATAATATAACTCAGTTGCAAAATATGACCGTCTTTTAAAGCGCTGGTCTCAGTATCAAAAACCATTACATTTGCAATGCATTTTGGATGAAGTTCACGTAATTTACAAAGTTCATGTTGAATATCTGGAGTCGGTAACTTTTGAGGAGGAACTTTAGGAGGGGTGGTGGATTTGGTCGATTTGATAGTCTTGGTATTACTATCTGGTATTTGGATGTTGTTAAAGTTAATCTTAGGAAGGGTAAAATTGGACATAATTATTTCGGGTTGTGTCTATATTTTCATTTACTACACGAATTTCCTTGGTTTAAGAATTTCAATTTTTTGTATGATTAAATAGCATCTTTACGGTAATAAAGGGTTACTGGGTCACGGTCATAGCGTGATATCCACAGTATGTAATGTTCACGTGATACTTGTAGGGACAAACAAAATTCAGGGCCATATTGGTCAAAGTAAAAGAGTTTGGAGCACCGAATGGGTCGATAACTGGTAGCATCCATCCAAATCATCATGTGAAAGTATCGCTTGGGTAAAGTATGCTCTTCACTACAGTGCACCAAGGCAACATAGGTTCCTTTGTCGTAGACAATATTAGAAGACCCACGAACCACACCAGGAAAGGCAATTCCATTATTATAAAAGTGGGTGATTTCGAGAGTATTGTCTACGACTATACCCATGCGAAAGGGAAACCAACTGTAGATAAAATATTCTTTCAAGGGTTCGGTAATAGAAGAAAAAGGAATCCAATTCTTTTCTTTATGTGAGGGCACAGGTGGATGAATGACGGATACATTGGACAAATAGACATGGCGGCGTTCTGTATTAGCGTCATTGCGAATCGTATAATCTCCATAAACCATGCGATTGGTTGCACAGCCACTGTAGTTGACAGTAGTGGCAATGAATTTCAATCGATTTTGATGGACGTAAAGACGAATATCTTCAATGCCTTGAAACTGTTCATCGGGGTCGGGTGCGGGCAATCCCATTAATTCCGATGATTCTTCTACTGCACAAAATCCACGCGAAGAATCGACGCTGAAATCGTCATGTAAATACACCATTTGGTTCACACTGCAGGTTTTTTCGTCTTCTTGTAAATCGCAGTGACCATCGGGTCTGTAGTAATAATTCACGTAGCGGACATTGTAAATATATTGGTTTTGAAAACGGACCAATGACCCTGAAGAAGGATAAAAGGATTCTACTGTAGGATAAGTATAAGCAATCGTGCGTTCGGGTTGGGGTTTACTGGCCAAAGCAAAAAGCGGGAAATTCTGAATTAAAGATTCGTTGTGGTCGGCGTAATAAATATACGGGTCCCAATCACTTTCTTGTTCTAAATAGGTCCAAAAGTTGACATCCCAGACCATGGTATTGTAGGTATCCAAGAATTTATCGTAGTGTTGTTGGTAAAGGTCGTAAAAATGGTCAATGGCTTCTTTGGTGCCGAGAAAAAAGCCACCGCAAAATCGCCAACAAACATTGTTACACAAAAAGGGCATTACATAAGTAGCCTTGTCCCAACAACCAGGAAAAAAGAGTTGGTGTTTGGCATCCCAAGTTGTGGCGGCGGAGTGTTCGGTGGGTGGTTTGTGTGTCAAATAGGGCAAACCGTGCTGACATAAGAAGCGTAAATAGGGTGGACACTCGAAATGTTTAAATAGGTCATAATCACACCAAGCAAAATGGGAGGTCTTGAACGGATTCATGGATGCCACTTTTTGCATATACTCGACTTTACTATGTTGATAGCACATGTAGTCCAACGTATCTTTGGGTCGGAACCGATGTTTGGGCAAAACCAAAGGTCCGTTTGGGCTATGAATGGCAGTAATAAACATATAAGAGGATTCAAAAAAGGATTTGGCCAAAGGAACAATGCAAACGTGTTGAATGGAGGACAATTTACGCATAAACATTTCTACAGCTTCTAAACAATCGGGAGAAACAAAGACGACTACGGGGATTTGTAAATCGATGATTTTCTGCAAAAAAGGCAGTCGATAGTGGTGATTGACAATAGGAGTCCTATAAAAGTTGACATAGGATGTGACCAAGGTAATCATTGTTGGAAAAATGGGAGATTTTCGGTTTAATTTGTTTTTTGGCCATTAAACAATTTAAATGAGTTTATGGTATGTATTGTAGCAAAGTAGATGACAAAATTGGTAATTGTTACCAGTATACAAAATGAAAAGACAATGATGGAACATCTCGAATCGTGGAAATCGTTTGTGTTACCGACGAAAATGTATGTATCCCATGATATTTATTCTACAGTAGAACGTATTATGAAGCAATATGAACACGTGACCGTAGAAAGGTTAGTAATGACACAAGACTTGCCTTATTACGTTGATGGTAATATGAGTTTGCCCATGGTTCGAAATGAAGCGAAAGATACACGTGAGTATTTATGGCATGTGCACAAAAAGGTGCACTGTTTGTATGAGGCGACCGCAAATGCAATAGACGAACAATATTGGATGTATTTGGATTTCCATGCTCCGAATGAATTATTTCGCGATGTGGATACGTATGAGTATTTACGTGATTTATCGAGCAAGTCGCATTTGTTTGTCGAACACGAAAATCGTATGTATATACCAGGATGCTGGTCATTGCCAGAAAATGTGGAACAAGAGGAATTCGGCAATCACGTGCATTGGCGATTTTGCGGGTCCCTATTGTTTGGATCGAAAAAGGCCATCGAAATGATGTATCACTATTACCAAGAGCATTTTCCCGAGTTTGTGAAATTACATGGACTGAGTTGGGAGGTGAATTATTGGGCGTATATGGAACGGAAATTGGAGTGGGAGCCTGTGTGGTATGCGGCAAATCACGATGATAGCATGGTGAGATTACCGAATGTGTTTTCCTACAGTATACTGCACGAAGACGAGGCAATAGTAGAAAAGGTGTATGATTATCCAGAGTGGACACCATATCGTCCAATGTCGGCAGCGTATGTGGAATATTTAGGGAAAAGTGTATTGAATACGCGATATGTGAATTATTGGATTTATGACCAAGGTGGGTATTATTATCCCGAGGATGAAGGAGTAATACGAACGTTGAATGTGTGTTCAATATTGGAGTCCAATATGCCGACGAATTATGTGGTAATGCGTGAAAAAACGGGGGCGGTTCCTCGACCTGGATGCTTTAGTGAAGGAATCGAAGATATACGATTATATGTGAGTCAAAAGACGGGACAATTGTGTTTTCTGGGTAGCACGTTGGGATATTCGAATAATGAGCGAATCAAGATGATACATGGGGATTATGATATCGAGAACCAATGTTGTAGCAATATGGAGTTGATTGAATCGCCATATGATACATGGTGTGAAAAGAATTGGGCACCAATCAGGTTGCCAAATGAGGAAGATGGATTTATTTATAAATGGTTTCCTTTGGAAATCGGAACGATTGTGCGCGAAAATGGGATCTGTAAGTTGAAAATCGTTCATCATACTACAACAGACAAATGGTTTCGTCAAATCAAAGGGTCTACTGGGTTTGTGCCATTTCAAAATCAGTTACTGGGTGTGGTGCACTTTAGTTATGAAAAAAGCCCGCGGCAATATTATCACCAATTAGTGATGATTGACAAAACGAATCTAACCATCATGAAAACATCGTCGGTGTTTTGCTTTTTGAAACCGAGTGTGGAATTCTGTATAGGATTTCGTGTAGATTTAGAACATTTTGGATTTTGGATTTCCCAAATGGACCGCGAACCCTTGTATTTAGAAATAAAGCAAAATAAAATATGGTTTTAATATATATAGTGTTTTTGAGTGAATTATGGCTACATTAAGATACATATTGAAATTTACCATTGAGAGTAAAACTGGGGGGAAAATTAACTCGAAATTAAAAAAGGTGAATATAGTTCCAAACACAGAAATAAATGAAAGCGATTTTGATATGCAGGACAAAAAACAGTTGGAAGCATTTTTAAAAAAAAACAATGGTGTAACTAATTATTACTTTTTACCAGATGATCTTAAAGGTAATGTTTGTAATATTGTTGGCCAAATAGATAATAATGCAAATATTTTTTCGTTAGGAATTACCGGAAAGTATTCAATGAAAGATAGTTATGAGAATAAAGGAGAAAGTGTTAACATTGAATTTAGTGAAACAGGTGCAAAGCCAACTATTACAATTATAGATGATACATCAGTGAATGTCGGTAGTGATCTATATAATTTAGATAATGGTGCAATCATTAAAGCGAATGTGGGGGGAGGCAAGCCCAAAGGAGGTAGAACAAAGCGTAGAAAATACAGGAAAAAAAGAAAATCAAAGTCATCAAGAAAAAGTCGTAGAAAAACGGCCAAAAAATAAATATGATTTAGGGAATATCAATTATATCATAACCTATTTGTAGGTTATAATATTATAATAAAATAGGTCTATAGTATAAATGAGTGTAACAGTAGATAAAAACTATGTGTTTACAGAAGAAAAAGAAACGGGTCTATTTGAAATTGGTCCCGAACAAAAAAATATGACTCATAAAGATATAAACAATCAAGAAACAGGTCTATTTGTAACTGATAATGAAAATAATAGATTCACTACTTCTAATTCTACTAATTATAATATTTCCAGTGCTTCTTCCATATCGTCGAATGATAATAACCCTGAGTTAACTGAAACCATTGGTGATTCTATTAAATGTGATGACCCTGACTTAACTGAAACTATTGGTGATTCTATTAAATGTGGTGAATCTGAACTGAATGAAACCATAGCAGATGCAGTCAAATGTGGTGAATCTGACTTGACTGAAACTATAGGCGATGCTATTAAATGCGTTGACCCTGACTTGAATGAAACCATTGGGGATGCTATTAAATGTGTTGACCCTGACTTGAATGAAAC
>JGI20157J14317_10000118_pt1 | contig 83588 bp, 50 predicted proteins | sample COG_07_FD_14317 | JGI IMG/M metagenome (IMG submission 14317)
CCTACAACATACCAGGAGGTACTATTCCTGGATGCGGTGGTGCGCAATCGACCGGTGGTACTGTTTGTACCGCTATGGTCCTTGCTGAATACGTCACCATCTTCCCGGTCACCGTTGTTGTCACTGATAACCACGGTGGAGAAGTCAGCCAAGAAATGATCTTGAGCATCTGGAACAATGCTATCGGAACCGATTCGACTGCTACCGGCATTGAAGTGACATACCCGATTCAGTACTTCCTGCAGAGCAACTTTACAATCTCCGTAAGTGATGGAAACGTCGCAGATTATGCCGATATTGAATTGGATGGATTCGCTGGTAAATACGATGCAGTCGCAGTCGTTGATTACCAACCGTCGACCACGTTTACCACCAGTGATATCTTGACTCAGTCACTCTCAGTGTCTGTTGACAAGACACTTGAAGCCACCAGCCTGTGGTACATTGATGGAAGCGGCAAGTGGATTGTTTTGGATGACACATCGGAAGACAGCACTGAAGACGCCACTAAGGCAGTCTTCACCTACGCCATCCCTGCAAACAGCCCGGTCATCCCTGCAGGAACAATGGTGCTTATGGGCGGAGAACTTGTTGGTGGACAGCTCCCTAATGCAGCAATCAGCAACTTTGCAATCGACGCTCTGAAAGGAGGAGCAATCGGTATGAGTTGGGACTTTGAGAACCTGCCTCTGCGTGCTGGAGACAACGTGCGCCTCATCATCACCGATGGGACAACCGAAGTGGTCAACCAGACCGTTCCTGATTCAGACCGTACGTACACTCTAGCAGGACCTTCCACTACTCACGGTACGACTTACTCTGCAACCATTGCCGTTTGCAACCTTGAAGGTTGTTCGACACCAGGTATCGGATCGGCTACTGCGGACAAGAGGGTCGAGGGAGATGTTTCGGCTACAAACTTGACTGTAGAACAAGAGGGAGACAACTGGATTGTTAAGTGGGACGTCACAGGAGATTCCTCCGATGTGGCTATGTGGCACGTCTGCTACCAACGCACTGACGACTTTGACGCAGCCAACATGCCTACCAATTGCCCGGACATGGTCGCAGGTGCCTCAGGTGACACGGTTACCATCCCTCAGCCAACAGCAGCGGGATCCTTTACCTATTACTTCACAGCAGTTCCAATGGATGCTTTGGAGAACATGAATTCTGCGGCATCGATGAACGAAATCAGGTACGACCGACAAGTTGCAAACGATAACGCAGACGGTAACGGCACTATTGGTGACGATGCAGACTCGACCAGCGGTAGTGTCCCTGCAGGTGCATGGGCTGCTATCATCGGAGTGATCATCGTAGCATTCGTAGTTGGAGCTTTCATCCTCACTCGAGGAGATGGCGAAGGCGGCGAAGGTGCCGAAGACGGAAAAGACTGGGATTACTGATTCCAGAACAAGCTGAACCTACAGCAACTTCCACCCCACACATGCGGGGCTGGACAACGCTGGGAGGGCCGCTTCGGCGGCCCTCTTGGCCTTCCAATCTCATTTTCTTGCTACTGCGCTTATCCTGCCATGGATGTACGGGGCGAATCCGATCATTACTGATTGGGAAAGATAATGACGCTTTTTAGAACGAAACACTCATCGAAATCGTGTTATTTTCCTGCACGATTTAGGTAATATTATGAAGCTGCCCTGTAGTTCATCTTGTGCCGGTATGGGTTGATTCAATTTCCTTTTCAAACGTTATGCACCCCAACTCCTATAAGGGGTGTAAATCGTGGGGAGCACTGCATACAGTCCGTATGAGGTGAATGACCTATGTTGGGAAACAAGAAAAACCAGAATAAGACCGTCTTCGGCGGAATTGGAATTGCACTGCTATTGTGCGCTTTGATGGCACTCATGCCAATGAGTGGATTTATGAGCAACGACAGTGCAGATGTTGAGTTTGTTGAATCAAGCACAACTGGAGAGGAAGATTTCTTCCGCCTCCCCGATAAAATCGAAGAGATCGAATACGAATATGACCCATCGCTTGAACTACAAGGGATGAGAGACGAGAAAACCAAAGCCTACCTTACTGAGGACGGTAACATCGCACAATTGATTGCCACAGAGCCAGTGCATTACCGAACAAATGAAGGAACCTGGGAAAACATTGATGTTAACATCAAAGCTATGCCAGAAGGCTGGAGTGTTACCGAGAACACCTTTGTAACTCATTTTGGACCTGAAGCCGGCAGCGGTATCATGGTTCAAGCCAATCAGTTTGTGGATCCTGTACTTTCAGGATTGAATCCTATGCTGGTGACGCTCGATGAGACAGGGACTGCTCCGGAACCTTACTTCTCCGCTCCAAGTACAAGCGGTATCGAAGTTGGTGGAAACGTCATCCGATACCCTCTCGCTGAAGGATTTGACCTGGATTACACTGTTGACTCAACGCAAGTCAAGCAGAACCTCGTCGTCCGTGAAGCACCAGTACTCCAAGAAAACGCAGTATGGTTTGGCCTCTCAGAAGGCCTACGAATTCCTGCAGGCTACGCCCTATACTCCGGTGAAACTCAGTTGGGTGAGGATGTCTTCCAAACCAGTGAAGCACTCCACATCCGTAGCATCGAAACCGGGGAAGTTCTTTTGGAAATTCCTACTCCAGTCATCATTGATGCAACCGGTGCAGAACCTTACACAGGTACCTTCTTCGTTCAAGTCTATGGACCCGATGTGATTCTCACTACCGTGGTAGAGACTTCATGGCTTCTTTCCGAAGACCGAGTTTATCCAGTTGGAATTGATCCAACGCTCAAGGTCAACGTGGGCTCTGGAGGTTACTGTTATGTTTACTACGCCAACTGTTACAGCAACAGCCTGCGATACTTGTACAAGTATTACAGCAGCGTATACTACCTCCCTTGGCACAAGGTTACCTTTACCTCAAGCAACGCCCTCCCTACTGGCGCTGCAATTCAGAGCATTCAGTGGAAGGAACACATTTCCTCCCTCAGCTATGCTTCAAGCAGTGCTAACGTTAACGTCAAGATCATGCAATCCTGCGGCCTTGACAATAAATACAACTCAGCTGTTACAACACGAACCTGCAGTTCGAGCGCCATTTCCCCAAGTTATGTAACCCAGAACTACGGTGGAACTGCTGGACGTTCAATGGTTTCATCGATATGGAACTCTGCTACAGTCGGGACAATCAAGGCCGGCGGAACCGGATGGAAGACCGGAACGCTTTGTAACACTGCTACAGCCTGCTCTTCTACAAGTGGCGGAATTGGATTGATCAACTCGGCTTTGTCGAACGCCGGTACCTCGAGTGGGTCCGTCGGAGTCGGCGAACAATACACCGGTTCCCGAATCTTGCGATACGGATACTCGAGTGGATCAAACGTTTACCACCTTGCAATGGTTTACACCGGCGGTACAGATGCGGATGCCCCAACCTCCGACTATGTGCCTTATACTGGAATCGATTCTTACATTGAAGGAGAGCGAACGTTCTTCATCACCTTGACCGATATGTCCGGAATTGATACAACATCATCCAACGCTCCTAAATTGTTCTACTCAACAAACGGTGGGACCTCATGGGCTTCGACAAGTTATGGCCTCGGTTCAAACAACCAATTTGATGCGGGTGAACTCGTATCCATTGGTTCGTGCAGTTCAACAACAACCGATTGCAGATTCAAGGCCCGAACACCTGATGTCACGTTTGGAGATGACTTCCGATACTATTGGAAGTATCAAGACCTGAACACAGGAAGTAACGGACCTAACGTTGGACACGAGCCTGCATTGACAGGAAGTCAACAAACGCCTACTCCTTATCAGTTTGATGTAGTGGATCCAGCCAATGCACCGGCGACCTCTAAGAAGATGACCGTCTTGACGACCGATGTCACTGCCTACAGTTCCTACAACGCTGGTGGAAACTTTGACCGTCAACTGACCTACTTCGCTGCTAACGATGAGTACTACTTTGAATTTGATACATCTGCATGCGGTACGGGCTCCTCGTCCTGTTTCTACACAGGAACCAGCACGACCTACGGAAACTGGCTCGCTCGCTGGAGCGACAAGCCTGCGTACGGTTACTGGGGAATGAACTCCTACACCAACAAGGGTAACCAAAACCTATGGAACAACAACGGTAACGGTTACCTTCAGGTTGCTGCTAAGGACGGACCTGGAATGAACCTCATCATGCACTACGACAGCGTAGACAACGCATGGGCAACTGTAGGAATTGGTACAGAAACCGGTATCGAAGCGGCTTTGACAGGTGGCTCCTCGGCTTCCCTTTCCTACTCCTATGGTTCATACACCAAGGCGTACAAGTTTGCAATCCCTGGAGACATCACTGGCGACTTTGGAATGTTCACCTTCAACAGTACTGCAAGCTCAACCACAGCTAACCGAATGTGCGTTACGACCAACGGGTGGTACTACTTCTACCGTGCTACTAGCAGTTACGACCGATGTACTCCTGCTTACTACATGATTTACGGGAACCAGAACTCGTACCGCTGGAGCGGCTTCGCAATGGGTAGCAGTTACTACGGCCGTCAAGCAAGCACAGGCGATATCACCTACAAGGTCGGTAACGTCGCCCCTACGCCAGATATCTACAAGCCTACGTTTACGCACACCGCTATGGCGGATTCTCACTCGAAGATCCGAACTGTTTCTGTAAGCATCATTGATGCTGGAGATCCTGCGAGTGGAGTAAATACCAGTACCTCTGCAGGTGTTGGGCCAACGCTCTACCATCGGATTACTCCTGATGGTGGCTCTGCAGGCACCTGGACTACAACGGTCATGGACCATGAAGCTGGCAACCAACGTGACGACTGCTCACTCAAGGAATGCACATGGACTGCTGAAATTGAAGACTTGGAAGTTAACGACTCGGTTGAATATTACTTTACCGCTCGTGACGTCTCAACGGTATCTGCTGGAATCAACATCAACACCTCATCTACATACTCCTTTGAGCGTGGCGACCCTAACAAGGTATTCGCTGTTGAATGGCATGACATGAGCTACTACACGTACGGTTACCTCTGTACTGTGCAGGCTCTCTTCTACGACGTCACCAACGAAATTGAATTCAAGTATGATTCAGGATGTTCTGCTAACTACGAATCCTGGGAAATTGGATACATGGACCAAACCCGAAACAAGGGAGACAGTATCTCCAACAAGGGCGGCAGTTACAACAGTCAAGGGTACACACCTACGGCCAGTAACTTCAGAATTCACACAAGTGCTACCGCTGACGGTTGGGAAACCTTCGATAAAGGACTTGTTGAGTTGGCGAATGCTAACACCGCACTGAGTGGCTCTTCCAATGGATTTCCGTATGCGTATTACTGCTGGTATTACTTCTCCAGCTACGCTAACCAGTGTTCTGCTAACATCGACATTCCTGCAGGATTTGAGTTTGATTACTTCGGAACAACCTATGATGGTGATGACAGCAACGATCGTGTGCAAATTAACCGACAAGGTTCAATGTTCTTCCTTGACAACGGAAACACCAACGTACAGCGAACACTCTGGACATGGCATCAACCAGAACTTCCATACAAGGGAAGTTCATATGCCAAACCCGGTTTGATTGCTCCTTTCAATACAGTTTACAACAACTACTATTGTTTCGTTACAAGCAACCAGGACTGTTCCACATACTACCGTGTGATGCCTTACGAAGGTAAGGGTACAGATGTCTCAGCAGATATTGTTACCGACCCTAAGTGGGACCTTACCGACAGCCCAATCCGAATCAACCCATCCAGCAAGTACCTCGTGGTCAGCTCAGATTTGACCATCGAGCCTGGTGTGGAAATTCAGATTGCAGCGGGCAAGGGAATCTCCTTTGACGGCGGATGTACCAAGTTCTTTGCTAACGGAAGCGCTACCGCTCCGATCAACTTTACCGGAATGAACGGTGCGGATTGGCTCGGAATGGCGTTCACTAACGAATGTACTACTGCCGGTGGAACCGATGATCGCCACGTGTTCAAGAACGTTAACTTCAACGACACCACCGATTCAGTCTTCCGCTCTGGAAGTCGCCATGACGGTACAGGACCTTCGTGTGGTTCGGCAACAGCCGACTGTAACACAGGAAACTTCACCATGAGTGATGTGACCTTTGAGAACGTAGGCTCTGTCTTCACCCACGGAAGTGGACAAGGCACATCTGTTTCAATGACTGATTTCACCGTAAGTGGTGTAACAGGGTCATGTTTCGACTTTGCAGAAAACACAGTTGCTGTCCTCATGGAGGGAACTGTAACCAACTGTAACACAGCTGGAACAGCAACCGATGGAGCAGTCATGAGCGTTCCTGGTTCAACTTCTGGTCTCCTCCACATGGAGAACATGAGCTTTACCAATTCGTACAAGAACTTCATTGATGTTGATTTGGAAGACCTCTTCCTCAGCAACGTTACAGTCGTTTCACCATCGACTTCTGGAGCTACTTCTGGAAGTGCTATCACCTCTGATGCTGGTCCTGACAGTGATGTTTACATGTACAATGTTGAATTCTCAGGACAAGCATATGCTAGCGCTACTGTTGCTGCAATGGAATCGATTTACATTGATGGCTTGGACTTGATGACGACCTCATTGGATGTTATTCCTGGTGGCAACTCGCAGACTGGAAACGGTCCTTCGAGCACCAGTATGACACTGATGGACATCACCAGCGGAGACCTCACAATGAAGAGAGTCCACCCTGGCGTATTTGATGACATCACAGCCAATGCGGTTTCCCTTACTGGAAACCACATTACTTCTGAAGTATTGACAATGAACGGCTTTGATGCTGACTCCTTTACCGTCACAGGTTGCGGATGGAGCGTTAACATGGTTGCACCAACTCTAGACCGAGTCAAGAGTTCTGCATCGTGTGCTACTTCCAAGAACACAATGACAGTAAGCGATGCGACCTTTACGCACGGCTCCTCAACCGAGCACGTGATCGATGGACGTAACTCTCACATCACTGTGGGTGAATCGAGCATCTCAAGCACAAGTGCGGCCGCTTCAGGACCGTATGTTGCTAAGGCTCGTTCCGGTACCAACATTGTTTTGATTGCGAGTGACCTTAACGGAAACGATTGTTCAGGGTCAAGTGGTGACACAGGAAGCTGTTCGATTGATGTTTCCTCATCAAGTTCCAATCCTTCAATGGTGTACTTTGGTGGCCTTGCTTCCGTTCGTCTATATCGATTGGATTCCTCGAACCAACCAGCATACAAGGCCAATCACGTCGTGACCACATCACTGGTTGATGCCAGTTTGTCTGAAATGTTCCAAGTTGGACTTCACAAGACCAGCTCTGTACAAAGCGACCTTGGTAACGCATCTGTCTGGGTTGTAGTTGGCGACAGTGATTCCAACTCGTTCGAAGACCATATCATCCGTGCATTCGGATCGGCCGGTCAGAATGAGACCTACCCGGATAACTTCCCTGACGCTACGCTTAGCAGTTCGTGGTACCCTGCTGCAGGATTCACCCTTGGAACACATATGGATCTCAAATTGGAGCCTGCTCCAATTACGTTCAATGACCCAGCAACCGACTGTAACGCAATGCGAAACAACGTCAACTTGTCTGGTGCATACACCCCCTCAACCGATACGTTTGCTTGGGATGACACTAAGATTACCATCACTGAGAATATCTTGATTGATGGATGTCACCTTCGCATGGATGGTGGTGTTCTCCGTGTACAAAGCACTGCAACGAACGCTCCAGTGATCACCATAACATCCGGTGGCTCATTGACCGTTACAAATGATGGTACAGAGGCAACTCCAGGTACCATTCGTGCAGTGTCTCCGACCTATGGATTGAACTTGGATATCCAAGATGGTTCCCTCGTCCTTGACAACGGCATTCTTCGTGATGTTGCTTGTGATACCACAACAATGGGATGTTTGAACATCAACAATGGAGCTACGCTCATCATGATGGACAGCGGTACAATATACGGTTCCTCTGCTACTTCTGATGAAATGGCTACAGTGAAGGTTGACGGTGGATCGGTCAACATTGATGGTTCCTCAATCATTAACGATGGACAAACAGGAACTGCTCTTTGGGTTCAAAATTCAGGTGGAACGATCACCGACATCACCGTGAAAAACGCTGCTGTGGGTATTCAAGCCTACAACGGAGCTCCTCAAGTTGATGGATTCATCGCTAACGGTAACACCGTCGGTGTTAGCGCATACGGTGGTATGTCACTTCCTACCATTTACCGCAGTACTATCCTTTCAGGAATGTCTGCTGGATGGGAAACATATGAAATCGATTTGTCCACTTATCTTGGAACAGGGCAATACCTACAAGTTGGAGCCAATTCCATCTATGCTGGTGGAAACGCTCACCCAACGTACAACTACGCTACCAGTAAGTACTACTTCATTACGGACCGAATGAACATTGAGTTTACCGATGATAACGGAAACTCCTGGAACGTTACAGATGGAGACCAAAAAGGATACTATCCATACTCCAGCAGTGACCCAGCCATCAACAGCAATGCTGATGTCGGAAGTTACAGCGGTGGTGTTGGTGGTGCTCCTTCATGGCATTGCAACTACTACGGTTACGATTACGGACCTAACTACCAAAGCCAAGACGGTTACTATTACTACATGCATCGTTATTGGCTCAACCAAAACGGCAATTCCTATCAGCAACCTGATGAATTCGGATTCCGCTGGGAAAGCATCGAAGATGTCTCGCCCACTGGCTACTACCAGTCACGATACCCGTACAAGTACTGGGGCTACTATTCCCCTGCTAACTACTTCCAAGGTGCGTTCTCTCCTCCTGAAGGAGCGAACGGACAAAGTGGATGGGTCGGAGCAGGTAGCCCACCTAGCTACGCTCAAGGTGGATACCCTAACAACTACGGAATCTGTCTTGATTATGCTTACACCTACTACATGAACGCAGGTCAAGGTGCCCGAACTACCTTCCCAATCGTTGACATTTCTGGTGCAACAGCCTACGGTGGAAACATCTCCAAGGTTTCGCTTTGGATCGACGTTCTTCACAAGGGAGCAGACAATTACCAGGACCGCTATGACTTCGTAGCACGTTCCGGTAACGACCCTGCTTCACTTGGCGAATATGTCCGTGAATCCGGAACTGCCAAATTTGAGAACGGCCAGATTATTGGATCCGATGTTGGACTTGACATTGGTGGCGCTTACGCTGCTGGTGTTTTCGAGAACATTGAAATCACAGCCCCAACAACTGCGGGTGTTTACGTGACAGGTTCCACTGCAGCTTCATCCTCGAACATTAACGTCACCGGTGGAGACTACGCAGTACTCTCTGGAACAAGTGCTTCAGGCCGTTTCGACCTACAAAACGTGGACTTTGAAAATCAGAATCTTGCTGGAATTTACTACCTCAAGAATTTGAACACAGAGTTCTCGGGAAGCATCACTGGTGGACAAGGTCCAGCATTGAAGTACGGGTTGGACACGGACCGTTCAGTTGAACTGAGTGGATTATCTATCAAAACGAACGCTATTGGAATTGAATCTCTCGGTTCCACTGACTTTGTCCTCAAAGATGTTGAATTGAACAACACACAACACGATGTGGCAATGTCCGGTAGCTCATCGATGGACTTCATTGAAGGCGACCTGAATATATCAACAGTTGAAGTCACAGGTACTGGTGTCTTCACACGAATGCGTGAAGTTGACATTACAGTGACAGCTGACGTCGTTTCTGGTAGTACAACCACCACCGAAGATGTCGAGGGAACCAACGTTGTTCTCAAAGATCCTGATGGTGTAGTAACTGGAATGGCGGAAACCGACAGCAACGGTGTCGCTTCAGACTTGACCTTCGTCACACAAACTGTTGATGCGGGCTCTTGTTCATCGGTCTGCACGCCTAGTTTGACCGGGTACACAGCCGTAACAGTGGCCACTATCGACTATTTCTGGACAAGCAGCTCAAACAACGCTGACTTCCGATACGCCTTTGAAGAAATGTCATTGAACAATATGCCTGACAATGTAGAAACCATTGACCTGGTGGAAACCTTTGATTCCCGTATCTGTTACCGCTATACAAGTACCTCATACATCCAGCAGAACGCGTGTTCAAGCCTGGGTACCGGAAGTACACGAACATTCAGTAACGGCCTTGTTGAATACGGATACTATTACACGATCAGTGGAAACGATATCGCAGGTGAAACGGTTATGTTTGATGCCCCATTCCTATACCTTGATGGGGGTACTCACAACTGGAACCAAACTGAAATCATCTCAACCGCTTCCTACACCTTCGACAACGCAAACCGATTCTACCCTAGTTACAGAGATGAAGTCAACCTTTGGATGCACAACACCAACATCACCGCTACAGCAGTAAGTAGCGAAGGGGAAATGCAAGGGTTCCAACTTGGATACCAATACTACAGCATGAACCTGGACATGGACCGAAGTTCCATCTCTGGACTTGCTAGTATTTGGGGTTCAATTGGATACGGTAGTTACAATGAATATGAATTGGATCACTTCCAGATCACCAACAGCACCTTTACTCACTTCAAGGGATACACCGCACTGAACAGCGCTATCCAAAACACCGACATCTGTGTCCAGATTAACGGTGGAGAAGAAAGTCTGATCTACAACAACACATTCTATGACTGTGGTGCAGGTGTCCAATTGGAGCGCTCTCCGTACTATTACTCCCACTCTGCGAGTGAACTTGGTGCCGACAACGTAACCATTGACAGCAACAGATTCTACGACGGTGGAGAAATCGCAGACGTTTGGGTCTATTCATCGAGCCAAGCCGACGGGACGATCATTACCAACAATGAGTTCAATCCTAACGGTGGAAGAGCGATTTCAGTATATGCTGGAAAGGCAACAGACATGTTGATTCAAGACAACACAATTGTAGGCGGTACAAACGCCATCAGTTTGAACACTGTTAGCAACTTTACCATCCACAACAATACCATTGGTGGTATCAGTGACCCTGCGTCAACCGGTATCCAGGTGTTCAAGGGAACAGGTGATGTCACGAACAACACTCTAGTGGATGCCGACGGCGGAATTTACCTCTCGGAAATGCGCAGTCCTCCTCAGCCCACGAACTCGTTGTGTTCAATCTCCAGCAGTGGATATCGAACCTCTGACAGTTGTAATTTCAACCTCGCTTCAGGAAAGTCTGCAGACGTCAACCTTGGTACAGACAATTGGGGATACGAAATCAGTATCACCATTGACCTACCTGACGGCACAACCGATTCATGGGGTACATACTCCTTCGGTAGTAACACAGAATACCTGCCTTTGAAGACCTACAGCGATGCAGGAGCTTACACACTTACCGTGCGAGACTCCTTTGGTGACGGTGGTGCTACAATCAACGTCCTTGAATCAACCGGTGGATCTACTGGATACGCCGGACCTGACATCAGTGGAAACACCATTGGGCTCTCTGCTGGGCGAGTATCTCCTAACGCAGTCGGAATCACTGCCGTAGACTGTGATGCAGTCACAATCCTTTCAGGAAGTAACACCGTTACACTCGGTGACAATGCAATTGTCATCGAGGACTGTGATTTCAGTGACGAAGGTTCAACGCTGACCGGAAGTGGAGATGCCTCCACAACTGGTATCGTCGGCGATGACACAAACACCTTCATCAACCTTGATGGAACCACAATCAGTGGGTATGCAGTCGGACTAACCAAGGAAAACGGCGACCTCTCGATGATCGGTGGAACCGATATCGCTGGCTCTGATTACGGTGTCCAAGTGGAATCCACATCGGTTACTGCAATAAACGCAGCCGTTGATGGTGGAGCTACTGGAACAGGTCTCTATGTTGTAGACAGCAGCGACGTTTGGGTTTACCCAATGGATGCATCCGGTCTCATCGGTGTTCACATCGATAATACCCCGTTCCGCTGGGACGGTGGTATTTCGGATGCTACAACCGCAATCTACGTTGAAGATTCAATCGGTAGCGTGGAGAACCTAACCTGGTCTGCATCAACAACGCAGATTAACGCAGGACCTCGCTCCCACGTAACTTCAATCGGTAACACACTGCTCAGCGGTGCTATCACCATTGACTCGACATCGATTATTGACGAAGCCAACCTCCTGTCGATTGAAACGACTCACCTTGGTGACCTACCACAGAACGAAGTTGCACTTCTCGTTACATCAACTGACGACGAGCGGGCTTCCTACGTGTCGACTTCCTTCCAACCAGAGACCATGTCTGTGGACGGAAGCAATGATGACTGGGTCGGCGGAAACGCACTCAACCCATCAGGCTATGCAATGCCTGGTAACATGAGCGGAGACGGAACCGATGACTTCTATGTGACCTATGTTGAAGGAGACAGCCTGTACTTGGGTATGACCGGATCAGATTTGACATCCTCTGACGTATTGATTTACCTCAGTGTAGATGGTAGCGGGTCCGATGTTGGATACAACGGACTAGGTGGAGCTCACAACCTCCCATTCAGTGCGAACTACGTGCTTTGGGCAGACAGTGACTCCTCATATGACCTCTACAGTTACGGTTTCCTTGGCTGGACTCGTTCCGCATTGAGCACCGCTAACGTGGATGCAGACTTCTCCTCTTCACTTGGTGAAATCTCGATCCCATGGAGCCGTATCGGTGGAATGCCTGACCAAATCGACATCGTCGCAATCGTTCAAGAAGAAACTACTGCAGACATTACTACAGTTCACCCATCCCAAGCATTGGATGGGACCGCAACGCTTCAGAACCTGACCAATTTCATGACCGTGGAATTGAACCATGGCGATTTGATGACAGGAACCCTCAACGATGAAGTTCTCGTGTACCGCTCCTACAAGGGTGTTGCAACCGCTAGCGAAGCAAAGAACTACAACATCATGTTGAAGACACCAGCTGACTGTGCTTACGACTGGGCAACCATCGAAGATGTTTCAATGGCTACCAACGTGGCCTTTGACGACAGTTACACTGCTGGAACCGGTGATACGACAGACGTTCGTGCAACCGTTGACATCTTGCGTGCATGTCCAGTGATCGATACTGAAGCTACTGCTTCTCCATCGGATGGTCTTGCATCGTTCGATAAGGATGAGGACTCTTCGGCATTCACGTTCAGTCTCACAAACCTTGTGGACGATGTTCAGGATGCTGAAATTGACCTTGACTGGGTCGTTACTGAAGGAACCCTAGTGGCCTTTGACAACGTCTTGGTTGATTGGGCTCAGAACGGCCAAGATGTCACCATCACACCGCTCACTGACCAATTCGGAACTGTAGTCTTCTCCTTTGAAGTCACAGACAGCAACGGTTTGACCGACAGCCACAACATCACTTACACAGTGAACAATGTGAACGACAAGCCAGTGATCTGTAACAACGAGCGTGTTCTAACTGACTGTATGCCTATCATCTCTGAAGATGGTTCGTTTAACAACATCCTGCCTGAAGGGTTCGGAATACACACCAAGTTCCTTGGTGACGTATCCAACGCTACTCGCTCCTACATCCGGGACATGGCTAACGAGCAATCGCCAAGCCGTCAAACCTACACATGGGGCGCAAGCATCCCAACAACCTGTGAAGCATTCACAGTCGATGTTGTCAACAACGAGTTGACCATTACTGAGAACACAGCAAACGAAAAGGGTGGCACTTGTATGATGACCCTCTCTCTATCTGATGATGGAGCTGAGAATGTCGATGCAGACACCTTTGATGTTGCCTTCTCCGTATCACCGGTCAACGATGCACCAGTGATTCGAGATTGGGATGCCGCTAACGGTACAACGATTGTGAACAAGGCTAACCTACCGATCAACCAGGCTTGGAAGCTTGTCATGACCGAAGACGATACCAACGAAGACAACCTAACGTTCGACCTCTCTGCTGTCAAGGCTGATGTTGACCACGAAATGGACGACCTTCTTTGGACCGTTGAATCGACTGACCAGTGCACATACACGAACTACTTTACAGCAACCATCATCGGAGACGACCTCGTCTTTGACCTGATTGAAGATGCTGCAACTGACGTGCCTAACGAAGAGCGTGACTACCTCAACAACGCTGGTATCCACCAGATTCCACCGACAGGCAGTTCATACTGTGAGATCACTCTGGTTCTACGTGACACACCAACTGCACCTATCGTTGATGGCGAATACAACACTCACATCCCGAACTACGATACCAGTTTGATGCCTATTGCTGATTACGAGCAAGGTGTTGCAACCAAGACCATCGGTGTGAAGGTTACCAACGTCCCAGAGCAAGTCCCAGACTATGCCTTCGACGCTGTGACCGGATTCAGCTTCAATGGAGTTACTAACGTCATGACCGGAACATACGTCCCAGTCACCGTCACCATTGACGGCGCTGGAGACCCTGGACCGTACCGTTACGACCACATGCTCGCTGTGACCTACCATTCGGATGGACACACAGACATTGAACAAACTCGTTACTACGATGTGCCTGACTACAACACTGCGGTGAAACTCACTGAGGACGTTTACGTCACCAGAGATACAACACATGTTTGGGTCGAAATGGATGTACTCACTTGTTTGGATAACCCATGTGACTTGACGAAATCAACCACTGATCGTTTCATCGCTGACAACCCTGAATCACACTACCGTGTGATCAACGGTGTTCAATCCGATGAGCCATGGTCCGCCCCTGGTCGATATGGACAAGATGCAACAGCATCCTCTATCCGTCGTCCATTGCTTGAAGACAGCAACTGGTGTAACAACATCATGACCTCGCTTCCAGCCGCTGACCCATGTAACGCAGCCGACCAAGATACCGCTGACAGTTCGTTCCTCTCGACAAGTCAAGACATCCCAACCGTTGTCGACACTGTTGGAGCAAGCGCAGTTCCTTCCTTTGCCCCAAGCATCATTGCTGTGGCTATGGTTGGTCTCTTCGTGAGCGCCCTAACCTTCTCCAGCCGCCGTGCTGATGACGAAGAAGAAGTGGTCGAACGCATGAAAGACGATGAAACTGCAGTCAGCCCTGTGATCGCTACCATCCTGATGGTTGCTATCACCGTGGTTCTCTCTGGTGTCATCTATGTCTGGGCGTCTTCGCTCGCTGAAACCGACGTCAAAGGCGTACCACGTATCACCTTCCAAATGGAAGATGTGAACGGTGTTGACGCTGATGAAGGCCACTGGAGAATCTCTGTGATGAACGCACAAACGGCACTTGCAACACAAGCTGTTGAAGTCCGTGTGATCTATCAGAACTCAACAGGCGGTCAGAGTGTGGTTACGGTTAATCTTGCTGAAAGCGCTGGCGTGTACGGATTTAATCCGGCGAACAGTGACTCGTTTGTAACGTTCGTTGATTCTGTCGACAGAGACGGTAATCGGTCAATTTCGACCTTCAACTCTGGCGATACAATCTTTGTTCGCACACACGCACCAGACGGTACACCGCTCACCGGTGTTACGATCACCATCACCTATGCTCCGCCTAACGGCAATGGAGCAGAATTGACGAAGTGGTCGAATCTGGCTTACGACAAGAAGGCTTGAAGTCTCAGTTGAGTTGTTACGACAATACTTCACCTGCAAGCAGGTGTCTGCAGCCGTGAGGCTGTATCCCAGCGGGGAGCCCCTAACAGGGCTCCCTGCCTTGGGCGATCCCCTAGCCAAAAGCGAACCCTTTCAAACTGGAGTTGGCTGGTTGGGTTATGGTTCAAGAGAACGGGAACGTCAAACCAAGGATCGTAGTCTTTGATTGCGATGGTGTGCTTGTCGATGCAGTGAGCTCATGGAGAACACTTCACGATGCATTTGGTACGGACAACGCGTTGAACCTGAACCGGTTTATCCGTGGTGAACTCAGCGATGTTGAGTTCATGCGCTCCGATATCCAGATGTGGAAAGAAGTGCAAGATCCGATTCACCGTGACGAGTTGTTTCGTGCCTATGCTGGTGTGAAACTCATGCCTGGTGCACGTGATGTTGTCGAGAAACTTTTGGCTGAGGGCGTTTTTGTAGCCATTGTCAGCGCCGGTGTTGACATCTTTGTGAGTTCCATTGCTGGTATTCTCAAAGTTGACGATTGGATTGCTAACGGGTTCGTCTTTGACGATGATGGGTTTCTCACCGATGAAGGTGTATGCCGGCTTCACGCAACTGGAAAGAACGATGTCATTCAGCGTTTACTTGACATGAACGGGTTCAAACCCCAACATTGTGTATCGGTTGGGGATTCTGAAATGGATCTCTCGATGCAAGTCGAAGGTAGCGGTTTTATCGGCTTCAACCCAACCCGTGAATCTTCTCATGTTGCCTTTAAGGATGCAGGGGTTCCCGTTGTTAACACCAAGGATCTGAGGGATATTCTACCCTATCTTGGAATGTCTTGATTCCATCAAGCGAAGGGAATTGATATTGATTTGTGACTTTTCAAATTGATGATAGTCAACATACACGGCTTTGGCTGGAATCCGAGCATGCGCTGGTAGGATGTTTGATCCTGCCATGTGCTAGAGCAGACAAGTGTTGTACCTCTGAAGTCCACACATTCGTGACCATGAACGTGACCCGTGACAAAGATGTCTGGGACTTCCCGAATGACCAAGCCATCTTCGGGTTCGGGAGATAACGGTGTTTTTCCACCCCATTGGGGGGCTAAATGACGACGACGCAGCATTTCTCGCATGGCTTCAACGGGGTCAGCATACGTCACTGTTCTAAGGCCCGCTACGAAATCATCGATTGACTTTCCGTGGTATGACAACAACCGCACATCATGGAGGGAAAAGTCACAAGGATTACCAACAAATGTGGTGGTGTTGTAATCCTGCTGAATGTCTTTCTCAAAGGTTGGCTGCGGTTCAGCAGGACGTACTGCATCGTGGTTTCCAGGAAGCATGACGCACTCTACCCAATCGGGGAGTAATTCCAACAAACGAGCGAATTCAGTGTATTGGGCAAAGAGGTCAGGAATGGCGAGTTCCTTGTCTTGCCCAGGATATATTCCGACTCCATCAACACAATCTCCTGACAGGATGAGGTACTTGATCGTCTTTGCAAGAGGGTCAGAATGGAACCAGCGAACCATCTTATGCCACTGCGCTTCAAGGAAGGTCTTCGAACCGACGTGAATGTCTGAGAGGAAGGCCACACTAACACCTTGTTCAGCGCTGACTTTTTGATGCCGGGTTTCCAAGGGGAAATGGAGGTCATCCACATAAAATAAATCACCCGTTTGGCTGAAGGTCCCCGATACGCCAAGCACATCATCAGGCATCAGTCCTGCCTCAAGTATCGCTTCATGGGCTCTGTCCCGGTCCTCTCCTTTTCGCTTTGTCAGAAGGCAGGTCATTTCTCCAGTCTCATCTTCAAGGCCCCATATGAGGTGACCGTTTTTTGTGTATCTCGGTTCATTGACTAGACCAATTGCAGCGGCCTTGTTTTCATGTCCCTGATAGCGGTTGGTTTCAGCGAGTAGACGGGCAATTTCTTGGTGCTTTCGTGGAAGGTTTGAATTTTGAACGATGAGTTTACGGATACTTTTCAAGCGGTCGTTAAAACACGCTGTGATGTCGGACATTTTCCCTTCGGTAACAGAGTTTCCAGTGATGTCAAAGTGGACGGTAATGTCCGAACTCACATCACTGGCGTGTGTTGAAAAGTCGGATTGGTTCCAATCGGGAAGGTTGTTTCTGAATTTGATGTCCAAGGGTTTTGGCTCCTCAATCGGGGCCACGGTTCTTGCGAGGTCCGTTGGTGTTTGAGCTACAATTTGCTCAGGTCTCGATCGTAGAGGGACAGCTGTTGCTGCTGCTGGTGTTGCTTTGGTAGAACTGCCGGAATGGCCCACTGTGCTGCTCACATGTTCGATCATGGCGGTGAGCATGGAATCGTTGAGGACGGATGAAGAATAATTCAATGGTCCTGCCGCAGCAATGACTTCCATCGGGTTGTCAAGAGCCATAAGTTGAGTCTTTATGGAAGTCATGGCCAACAATTTGTGCTGTTTGAGCAGAGCAGCGATTTCGGCCCATCCCTCACCCATGGTTGCCCTTGTGCGACGACGCTTCAAAAGGTGTGTGATGAAGAATGATGAAGTTTGAATGGAAACTCATTCTTCTTCTGACCACTCGACGTCAGAACCCATTTCTTTGTCGGTGGCTGCTTGTTTTTCAGCCCAGGCCTCATCCTGCCACGGTGCTGTTTCCCGAGCAGCGGCGTCTCGGCGTTCGAGTTCGTTAAGACGCTCTTCCTCTTTCTTCACGGCCTCTTCCATTGCAATAATTTCCTTCGCTTCAGCTTCTTTGGCCTGTACCATCGCATCATCCCAGCAATGGATGGCTGTTTGCAAAGCAAATTGAACGAATCCAGATTTATTTTCGGCTCGTGTACCGCCAATCTGCGTGTGCAGAGCATTGGCCCAAGTACGTGATGCAATTCCAACATACACGGTTCCAACAGGCTTGGCTGAACCATCGTTATTTGGTCCTGCAATTCCTGTGATTGCGATTGCTATCGAAGCCTCTGCACGCTCACGAGCACCTTGGGCCATCTGAATGGCTACCCGGGCTGATACTGCGCCTTTGCTGTTGATGACCTCTTCCTCAACTCCGAGTTCTCCGACTTTTGCATCATTGGCGTAAGTGACCCATGATTTCTTGAACCATTCACTTGCACCTGCAATATCGGTCAGAGTACTCGCCAACAAACCACCCGTGCAGGACTCGGCAACGGTGATGGTGTGACCACCTTCTTTGAGTCGTCGAACAAGGCGTGCAGCCGACGCTCGGATATTGTCATCCATTGGTTCACGCTCAGCGCCGAACGGTTTTGAGGTTAACCCATTGAACGGACTCTTGAAAAAGGAAGTCCAACAGGACCGTATGGGTCTGTGGTCTAGTGGCTATGACACCTCCCTTACACGGAGTTGATCGAGGGTTCGAGTCCCTCCAGTCCCACTACCACAAATATTGTTCAATGCCACCTGTATTTTGAGCGATAACCTTCGTAATTCCAGATTGCAGTTGAAGCCCCTCAGCATCGGTTTCCTCATCGACGAGGAGAAGATGTACTGCTCTCATCCAAAGCCCATCTACTGGCGGTAAACCTCTGTGGTCAACGGCCACAAGGACATCTTCCAATTCGCTGAACATCAAGGCACCCGTTGCTTGATGCAATTCTTTGGCGCTCACGATGAGCCACCGTTTTCCTTGCAGTGCATCACGTGGAGATTCTCCAAGGTCTGCAAAATGAATGACTTCCACAATCTCACATCCGATAGCGTAACAGAGCAATTGCTCCACCCATTCCATTCAATTGGCCACCGTCATCGTGATCCGTTGAGCACTGAACCAGTGTCCCACCTAGACTTTTGAGCTGTGAGGTCCACTGCTCCCAACTCTTGCCGTTGATTTGGGCGGTTGCATCACGAAGTAGGTCTGCTGAAATCAGAAGTGTGTCTATGGCTCCCTCGTTCATGGCCTTGATCAGATTATTACTTCCATAGGCCACGGCACCATCGGTTGAGATTCGTTTCCATGCTTCTTCCAAGAGTGTGATTTCTTTCACCATTTGGTGTTCAGATAGCATCGCCCCTGCAAGCCCTTCACGTAAAACCTCATTGGCGGCGCTCCGGCCACCCATGCTGGTGGCGATTGAGACCATGGTTCGCTTGTGTCCAGCCGCTTTGAGGTCAGCCATCACTCGGTCACGATTATGTCCTGGACCACAGATGACCAACGGCAATTCCTCGTTCAATTGTTGGGTNAATCCACTGACGACCGTAGCACGAAACTGTTGATTAATGCCTTCATTTTGGCGTAAATCTCCACGCTTTCCTCCACCCCGCATGGTCCACGTTGCGCTTTCACGCAAACCTCGTCCGGTCACGAAGTACAGAATCATTTCATCCCCCTCGACAACCAGCAACGCCACCTGGCCTCGCTTGGATGCAGATACGGCTTCAGAGAGCAAATCACGGTCCATTGCGCTGAATCCTTTGTTGGAGCGGAGGACGATATCATCTCTAATTTCAACCAAATGGGTGTGGTGGAGTCCAACATCAAGAGGTGCTTGTTCAATGATGCCGTGAACGCGTAGTGTGTCGGAAAAAGTTTGATGCTCAACGGATTGGACGTGGAGTTGGATCCACATTTTTTTGCGCTCCGATTGTTTGGAACGACCTCCTTCCTCGCCTCCTGTGGTTTGATCTCTGCGTTCACCAAGCATGGCGAATGAACATCCAGGGCGAACCAATCGAGCCAAAACCCACATGTCATCAACCGACTCGACACGAAGTTTCCACTCATGCTGGTCCCGCTTGAGAATGTTCATTGCTTCACCCAAATACGCCCAGTAGATTTCCGTTTTCATCCATGTCCATGTCCAATGCAGCCGGCCGCTTTGGTAGGCCAGGCATGGTCATCATGTTACCAAGAACAGCGACAATAAATCCTGCTCCAGCATTGAGTCGGAATTCTCCGATTGGAATGGTAAAGCCTGTTGGTGCACCGAGTAAACCTGCATCATGCGAAAAAGAATATTGTGTTTTTGCCATGCAAACGGGTAAGTGCCCGTACCCCCAAGAGCGAATACGGTCAAGTTCACGCTTTGCTTTAGCCGTCATCGATATTCCATTGGCTTTGTACATCCGGGTTGCGATTGCAGTGGCTTTCTCAACGACATCAACATCGGGTTTGAACAACGGCACGAACGGCCGTCCAGAGGCTATGTGATTTTGTACAGCCTTGACAACGGCTTGAGCCAGGTCTTTGCCTCCCTCTCCACCATGTGCGTGCACTTCTGTAATGCAAACTGAAGTTGCGCCACTTTCATGCGCTGCATCTCGTATTGCATTGATTTCTGCATCGGTGTCGGATGCGAATTTGTTGATCGAAACCACTACTGGAATACCAAATGCAGCCATGTTCCTGATGTGTCGGTCGAGGTTCGTTCTTGCCCCCGAAACGGTCGCCTTCACGTTCTCTGCCTCAAGCGTAGCCTTATCCGGCCGAATTCCACCTCGGTCGCCAAATGCCCCTCCGTGAAGTTTCATTGAACGAACGGTGACGTTCATGACGACACAATCGGGCGCCTTTCCGGATGTTGCTGCTTTGATGTGCATGAATTTCTCTGCTCCCATATCGGAGCCAAAACCAGCCTCAGTTACTACAAAATCAGCACTTGCCAGAGCCATTCGGTCAGCGATGATGCTGGAGTTCCCATGTGCAATATTTGCAAAAGGTCCCCCGTGGATGAATGCAGGATTGCCTTCAAGGGTTTGAGCCAGATTAGGTAGGAATGCTTGTCGAAGCAAGAGAGCCATTGCCCCAGCCCCACCGATTTCGCTTGCCTTGACTGGATTTCCATCCGTGGACGTGCCGACGACGATTTCTCCGAGACGCTTTCTAAGGTCTGCATAGTCGCTTGCCAGCACAAGGATGGCCATGACCTCGCTTGCAGCTGTAATGTCAAAGCGGTCCTCTCGGACCAATCCGTTCGCTGGTCCACCTAGGCCTACGGTGACTTGGCGAAGTGAACGGTCGTTCATATCAATGACACGAGGCCAAGAGATTCGTGACGGGTCCAGTTTAGATTCATTGCCGTGCTTGAGGTGATTGTCGATCAGTGCAGATAGGAGGTTATGTGCAGATGTAACGGCGTGCAAGTCTCCAGTAAGGTGGAGGTTGATGTCTTCCATCGGAAGAACCTGAGCGTGACCGCCTCCGGCTGCTCCACCCTTGATGCCGAAAACAGGCCCCATGGACGGTTCTCGAATGACGCATGTGGCCGCTTGGCCGATATGGCACAATGCTTGGGTGAGTCCAATGGTCGTGACCGTTTTTCCTTCTCCAAACGGAGTGGGGTTCACTGATGTTACCAGAACTAAATTGCCTTGTGCTTTGTTGAATCGGCTCTTGAGCGCATCCCAGGTGATTTTTGCAACCCCTTGACTCATGGGAAAAATCTCGTGAGAGGAGATGCCTAATTTCCACGCGATGGCTTCAATGGGTTCCATTTTTGCCGCTCGTGCAATCTCAAGGTCACTGGTCATGAACGCCTTTGCGTATCGTTGAGCCTTTGAAGCCGTCGCTTCATCTTGTCATCGGGAGGCGATTTTCGCACCCTGTCAAGCCTGCGGAGGAGGTTCACTCTTCCTTCATGCTGCCCAAGTAATCGGGCAAGTCAACGCCAGCCATCTTAGCAACGTCGTGAACAGGAGGTAGGCTTTGCATCAAAGACGAGACAAAGTTGGAGGTTGAACCGCCGCCTTCTGCGTTATTGCCTGAATCCCAAACGGTAATCTTGTCAATCTTCAAGTTTGCAATGGCTTCAGTTTGACGTGCAACCAAGCCTTCAATCTTCTCAACCATCAGTAGCGTTGCAGCAGCCTTTGCGTCGCCACCTGCACTCTTGACGAGTTTTGCGTATCCTTCAGCCTTGGCTTCAAGAACAGCTCGCTGTCCTTCAGCCTCTGCGTTGTATGCTGCGAGTGTAGCGTCTGCAAGACCTCTTGCGATTCGGCGTTGGCGTTCTGCTTCTGCCTCTGCAGCAATCTCGATCTGTTGCTTGGAAACTTCTTCACGAGCAATTTCTTCTGCACGAAGGCGTTGGCCTTCAAACTCATACTGAGCCTTTTCAATTTCTACTTGGGCGACACGCTTTGCAACTTCAGAACGTTGGTAAGCGGACGCTTCACGTTCTGCAAGGTCTGCGTTGTATGATGCGATGTCAGCACGAGAAATGTTCTCTCCTTCGACCGCTTGTGCTTCTTGTTGTTGTACGAAAATACGTCGGTCGGATTCAGCGGACTTCTGACCCTTATCAGAGGCAGCTCGGTTCTTAGCGACTTCAATCTCACGCTCTCGGTCTGCGATCGCTTGTCCAACTGCACCTTGGCGAGTGGCGTTAGCACGGTCGACGTCAGCAGATGCGATTGCCTCGGCTGCTGCCTTTGCACCGATGGACTTGATGTAGTCAGCCTCGTCAGTAATGTCGGTGATGTTGACGTTGATGAGGTAAAGTCCAATCTTGTGCAATTCTGTGTCCACGTTGTTAGCAACCAACGAAAGGAACGCTTCACGGTCCTGGTTGATTTCTTCAATGGTCAACGATGCAACCGTAAGACGGAGTTGTCCAAAGATAATCTCCTTGGCCATGTCTTCAATTTGAGGTGGTTGTAGGTTAAGGAGACGTTCTGCTGCGTTTTGCATGATGGACGGCTCGGTCGAGATACCGATGGTAAAGGTTGATGGGACGTTAATACGAATGTTTTGTTGAGAAAGTGCGTGTTCCAAATTGATGTTGATGGTGAGGGGTTTCAAGTCAAGCATGGCATAATTTTGGATAAGCGGCCAAACAATTCGACCACCACCGTGGTAACATGCTGCGGCTCCTGATCCCTTGACGTTACCGTAAACGACCAGGATTTTATCCGAAGGTGCGAGTTTGTATCTGTTTGCTGCGATGTAAACGGTTGCAAGCAACACGAAAACAAAAAGTCCAGTTCCGATAAGTATCAATGATCCAACAATGTCTGCCATAATTATTCCTCTTCTTTTCTTGTGGTGGCTTTTCGGTCAAGGGGTGCTACGATGAGAATTTCTCCAATCGTGTCAACCACCTCAATCAATGAGCCGGTTTCAAGGGTTGCTGCTTCGTCGTCTGAACGAGCAGACATGGTGCGCAGCGCACCCTGGAATTCAACTTGTACTTGCCCGGGTTTGTTCGGGTCAATGCGACGGTAAACGGTCCCTCTGGCGCCAAGAGCTTTGTTATGGACTACGGTTCCGTCGGATTCCAAACTTTGCATGGCCTGGAATACTTTTGCAACGACGTACATTGAGGCTGTTCCAGCAGCGGTACCTGCTAAAACGGCCAGTACCGCATTGGTATTGTTTCCTGATTGGGATACAGCAAGTCCGAAAATTCCGAACATCATAATGAAACTGAGCAGACCCTGTAAAGTGAACATATGGAACACGCCAGCGGCGTCCATTTCAAGGTCAAAGCCAGCGACTTCAAGCATTCCATCTGCGGCTCCCGTAAGCATCACGAGCACGAAGTAGAGTAGGAAAAGGATGGTCCCAATGATGGCGCATGCTGCAAAAAGAACATCTACACCCGTGATGCCTTCAAGACCGAAAAAACCGAGAATTGAGTCTAGCATCGGTTCACCTTATTCTGTCGAGTCGGTTTTACGCTTTGATACTTTGCCCGCTTTTAACGCAGGACGAATGTAGAGGATGTAGTAATGACCGTACACAATAGGTCCAAGGGAGAAGCCAACAGCGAGCCCAATTCCCCATGCCGGTAGATTGAGTGCCCAGGCGATGGCGAGGACAATAAGCAGCGAAAGGAGAATTGAAGCCTTTTCTAGGACCATCGCATAGATGTTTGTGCCTTCATTCACTTGGTCTTTCATTAGAAAGACGTCTCCGAGGCCGCTCATTTCATCCCCACAGTACGCTTGCCCAAGTTCGCTCACAAGCCCAGATGATGAATCCGACTGTTACCACCATTCCTAATGCGGATGAACGTTGTTGCTCTTGATTGGTCTCTACTACTTCGTAAGTACCCAAGTTATTCTTGATGATTTGAGTGTATGGGTTGGTAATATAACCACCCTCCAGCTCGTTTTTCTTATCGATTTTGATGATTTGGTAGCCCGCAAGCAAAATGGTTCCTATGATGATGGCTGGTGCGGCTCCGAATATCTCTCCGAGTGCTTCCTCAAATTGTTGATAACTGGCCAAAGAGAGGTACATGCTGAGCAGTCCAAACATCATTTGTCCAAACTTGGATTGTTTATTTGCCTGCGAAATGAGGTTGTCCATGGTAACTTTAAGCGAGGGCTCGTCTTTTAATCTTCTCCTGTATTCGCCGAACAAGAATTCCAATTACCGAATCGAGAAATAGCATGAATGAATTGAAATGAGCGATAGTTATGGGTTATTCATGGGCGAAATCCGGTATGGGATTGCGGGTTCTCCCATCACCCATAGTTTGTCACCGCTGTTGATGGCGCTCGTTTGTGACCATCTCGGCCTCGTGAGCCGAACGCGGTCACTCAGCATTGAATTGGTCGATGCAACTTCCATCTCTGACGCACTGGCGTGGGGGTACGCTGGTTCGGTGCCCCGCCCACAAGAATGGGATTTGACACAGGCAGTATTCGGTAAATTCAGAACGACTGCACTGCTTGAAAAAGCAGTAACCGCGGCACGAGCAGTAAAAATCCCTGCAGCAGCCCTTGCTCCGAAACGAGAGGCCTTTGATGGAGCGGTGGCTTCCAAGCATGCACAAAGCCTCCCGACCCGAATGTTTGAGAATGAAATCTGGATGAATCTCACCTCGCCGCTCAAGCATCAATTGGATTCTGAGGCTGTAATTTGTATCGACACCTCTCGCGACATCAAGAGTATTAATGCACTCAGATGGGATGGCAAGGGTTGGTGGAGTGCCGGTTTTGACGGCCTCGGCATATGTGCCGTCATGACACATCATGGTTTTCATCCTCAACATACCGTTCTCGGTTTGATTGGTGGCGGAGGTGCAGCACGTTCAACTGCTCATGCTTGGTCGCAGAACGGCGGCTTAATTCGTTCATTAGGAGGAGGGCGAGAACTTGGGAGCGGTCCTTGGATGAATTCAATGACGGCCAAAGAGCCAGATGTCGTCGTGAATTTTGAATCAGGAACGCCAAGTTTTGATGTTGACGTCCTTCTTCACGCATCCTACTCCAACATGGATGGGGCACTTGACGAACGAGTGGACCGAATGATTGCTATGCCTCTCGACGGACGATGGTTGCTCGTCGCTCAACATCTTGCTTGTTGGAAACATCTATGGGCTCCGGAACGAGAAGAAGAACTTCCTTCCCTCGAACTGCTCTTGAATCGCTTGATTGTGGCTGAAACTACTCTTGACAAATACGCATGACTACGAAGCCTCTAAGGAGAAGGAATGGAAGGAGAAGGCGTGAACATGGTGAAGAAGAATCCACAACGTTGGCTCGGGGTGTTCCTGGCAATGCTGATGTTCATCACGCCTTGTTCCGCTCTGTTGATGGAAAATCCGAATTTTCAAGAAAGTCATGATGGTGTTGATTTCCCCGTCGGTTGGACTGAATTTCGCCTTGATGGGGTGTTCTCGCCTGAAGTTAGAATGGTATACCCAGCAATGAATGACGGTGAGGATAAGGACATGGCCGGTAACGGGCCGTTTCCTTGGACGGTTTTCATCGGAGATTCAGGTGAAAATCTTGATGCATACACGCTTTTTGTTGAAGAACTTGCCAAGCGTGGTTTCATTGTCGTCGTGACTCAACCCGTGCAAGACGAGACCGATGTCGAAGAAACCCTAAGTTTTCTAACCGACATCGCAGAGATCATGGGTTCGCAAAACCAAACCAATCTCCATGTGATGGGGAGTGCCGGGAATGTTGATGTTGACCATTGGGGAATCGGTGGTCACGGTAAAGGCGCTGCAGCGGCTTATGTTGCGCTTCCTTACTTCAATCAAAGTCAACGTGCCGATACCGTTCAGCCACCTCGTAGTTTGTTTGGACTTGGTTTGGACCTGGACAGTTTTGATTCTGGAGAAGATTGGTTCAATCCCTCGTATTCTCCAGTTTTCCCACGCCCAAACACCGGCCTATTCATCACTGGGACTGTGGATGAAGTGGCTCCATCGACTGCTACGATGGAACGCTTAGAAGATGCAGGAGGGTATGGATGGCACTGGATGCACCTCTTAGGCGCAAACCATTACCAGTTCCAAGATTCGCAGTCGTTCTTTGAAAGCGATGGGGATGCAACCATGAGTCAAAGCGCCCAAATTGAATTGAGTTCTGAGCACGTCATCGCTTACTTGGACGCCGTGTTGCACGGGGACAATGATCGTTTCAGAGATGCACTTAATCGTGCTGAAGGTGCGCAAATCGTGAGCGATACCAATGCCTATGTTGACGAAAACCTTGAGCAAAGTTCCTTCCTTATTCTCAACAATACGACCGTCTCCCCTGACACACAAGATGCTCTGAATGCGACACAGACCTTCGTCATGCAAACCAATTGGACCCTGCGCGACGGAACGGTGTTCGCCGAACTCCCTGCGAATTATGATGTGAACGTGAGTTGCGGGTGGATTGGTGAAGCATGGCCCACTGCAGGTTCAATTTCTTCCGGCGGGACAGCAACGTGTGAATACCCAATGGCTCCAGTAGCTCCTGGTTCCCACAAGGCATGGATGCGTATTTCGGTTGAAGGGGCACCTTCCACAGTTCATTCAATGGTGGCAAGGACCAACACGCCAATGATTCTCGCCTCCCCGCCCCCAACGATTTACTTGCCTCAACATGGGAGTTCAACCTTCACGGTTTCAGACGCAGCCACCGACCCTGATGGAACACTTGTCCGCGCGGTAGAAGCAACCTTGATTGGGCCAAATGCCTCACATTTCGGTGTGATTTTGGGTGGGGACGGACTTACGCTGGAACTTGTTCATGCTGTTGAAGAAGAATGGTTAGGGGAATGTTCACTTGAACTGAAACTCAGAAGTGACGGAGGGGTCATTGACGAACAGAACATCACCCTTCGCGTGTTCCTGTCTCCGGTTGACGACCCCGTGGTGAAGATTGGAACCGTCCCGCAACAGGTGCTGCTGGAAGACGGTCCAACTCTCAATTTTGATTTTAGCGATGTTGTGCTTGACCCTGAAGGTGAATCACTTCTCGTGTCGGTTAACGGTGCAAACTCGGGAACAGATGGACCTGTCCAGTTCTCTGTTCAAAACGGTATTCTTACTCTGACGCCTCTTCCCAACCAGTATGGCGCAGTTGTCCTTGATGCCTTGGTGGGTGATGGAACAACGCCTGGGCTTGAGATTGAGGTTCCTGTTCTTGTAGAATCCACAGACGACCCCATTACCATCAACCAGTCGGCTTGGGTCAACGTCACTATGGATGAGGATTCGACTCATGTTTTGAACCTGACATTGATGGCCTACGACATCGATGGAGATGTTCTCACATGGTCCTCTTCACATAACCATTCGGAATTGTCTGTTCAAAGGGTATTGAATGAGTTTTTGATCACTCCACAGCAAGATTACAACGGGCAATTTGACAGTGTTTGGGTCAATGTTACGGACGGGACCACTTCCTACAACCATCCGTTCACGATTACAGTACGGCCAGTGGGTGACCTTCCCTTTGCCTCGGTTACCAGCATACAGCGTGTGGATGGCAGCAATACAGCAACCATGCAATGGAGCGTTTCAGATGTTGATGGTGTGCTCAATACGAACGCAACGGTATTCTTAGACGAACAAGAGATTGATGTTAGCCACTCGTGTTTGAACGAAGGGCTTTCTTCAGCACAATGCGTGACGCTCATTCCGGTTTCATCGGATTTGGACACGATCGTCATGGTAAAACTCAAGGTTCACGATGACGAATTGGATCGGGATGTTGTTGCCACCTACGCCCTTGACTTGACAACATCTTCAACCAACACAAATTCTGGGGGTGGGGGTGACTCCACCGGCTCCTCAGTGGGTTCACAAACCACACTGGTCATTGCAGGCCTTGTTCTCATCGTTTTGGGTGGGCTCCTGATGTATGCAGTCCGTTCTCGGAGTGCAGGTGCCCTGGCTCAGAGCGGAATCAAAACCGTAGAGGTAGAGGTCGAAGTTGATGCTGATGATGAACCAAGTGGACTGCTCGCACGAGCCAATCGACTTCGCTGAATCACAACGGTATGTTTCCATGTTTCTTTGGAGGCGACCATTCACGCTTGGACTTGAGAATGTTCAATGCACGTATGAGTCGCAATCGGCTTTCAGAGGGTTCAATGACGTCATCAAGCCATCCATTTCGAGCAGCAACATAGGGGTCGCCAAACTTTGCCTTGTATTCGTCAACAAGCCGGAGTCGGACGGTTTCCTTTTCCTCATCAGGGACGGCTTGGATTTCTCTTCGGTGGATGATGTTCACGGCTCCTTCGGCTCCCATCACCGCCAGTTCAGCGGTTGGCCATGCAACGTTGTAATCACTTTGCAAATGCTTGCAGGACATAGCAAGGTAAGCTCCTCCGTAAGCCTTGCGTGTGACCAAGGTCAATTTTGGTACGGTAGCCTCGGCGTAGGCGAACAACAATTTGGCCCCGTGGCGGATGATTCCACCCCATTCTTGGACCACTCCGGGGAGGAATCCAGGCACGTCTTCAAAGGTAACAAGCGGGATATTGAAAGCATCACACATGCGAATGAAACGGGCAGCTTTGACAGATGCATCGATATCAAGACATCCAGCAAGAACTTTTGGTTGATTTCCAACGACGCCAATCGGCATTCCATTGAGGCGTGCGAACCCGATAATGATGTTGTCCGCGTAGGCAGAAAAGAGTTCCATGAACATGCCGTCATCCACGACTTCCTCAACAACCGCGACCATGTCATAGGGCTTGTTTGGGTTGTCGGGGACAACATCCTCCAGGGCCTCGTTTGACCGTTCAATAGGGTCGGCAGTTGGGACGAAGGGTGGGTCAGCCATATTGTGGTCGGGGAGATAGGAGAGGAGCATGCATGCTAAATCACACGCATCTTCTTCATCGTCAGCGATCAGCGAAGCGATACCTGAGCGGGAAGCATGGAGGTTTGCACCACCTAAGCCAGCCGCATCGACTTCACCGCTCATCACTTCAGGCGTCTCAAGCGGCGAGGAGAGGAACAATTGTCCGTTTTCTTCTCCCAATATGGTGAAGTCGGAAAGCGATGCAGCAAGTGCAGATGCGCCAACAACGGGCCCCAGTACGATGCTTATGGTAGGGATTCTTCCACTGCATTGGACCAAGCGGTCCAACAATTCGCCGGTTCCTGCAAGTGCATTGACACCGTCTTGGGCGCGTTGCCCACCTCCATCCCACATGGCGATGAGGGGGGCCTTTGCCCGTTCAGCCATCTCAACGATTTTTGCGATTTTAAGGGCATGCATCTCGCCCATGCTACCGCCGTGAACGCTGAAATCTTGGGCGAAACAATAGATTCTTCTTCCATCAATGGTGCCTTGTCCAGCAACAACTCCATCCCCGAGTGTTTTGTGAAGAAACATGTTGTGGTCATCGGTTCGGTGCGTGACGAAAGCATCAATTTCAAGAAATGAGCCTTCATCAAGTAGCATTCCTAGGCGGTCCCTGGCAGTGCCTCTCCCCGATGAGCGAATGGCTTCTTGGCGTTTTAATCCACCACCCAGGCGGGCTGCTTCTTGCTTTGCCTTGAGGTCTTCAAGCCGATGCGCTGAATCCCTCTGCATGTTCCTTCCACTCCTTCTCGGTTTTTGATTGGTGCGCTCATTCAAACAAGTTATCGCGGTGTTCTCCACAGAGATTTTTTGCTAACATCTTCTTCAGTTCCATTCCTTGAGACAAGCACCAGTGTGTTTTGACAGTGATCGCTTCGGGTGTCGAATTGATACCGTGTCCAAGAAGCCCCATGTCAATTTGTTTTCTTCCCTTGGAATAGACGTTCATGTCTACGGGGCCATTGATGCATTGATTGACGACGACAACCGGAAGTTCCCGGTTCATGCAGCGGGTCAATACGCGCCACAATTGCGTGTTTTCTGGAGCGTCTTTTTGCGGGTCATCAATCGGGAGGTGCCCAAGTCCAGTCCCATGGATGACCACGCCCTGTACCCCGGTAGAGATGACGGCCTCAATGTGTTCAGCATGAAGCCAAGGGCCAGCCAAGAATTGTGCAATGCGCTGACCTGGTTCATACCTCGTAGGGTACTGGGTCTTTGGCCGGCCAGGGTTGTTTTCTTGCATTTGCTGGTACTCCGGACTCAGTTTTGTTTCGAATCCTTCTGAGGTGATGGAGATGTGTGCGAGAGCTTGGCCGTTAACCGCTTGGAATGCATCTCGCCTTGAAGAATGCATTTTGCGAACAGCAAATCCTGAATGAACTGCCATGGTTCCATCGCTTTGGGAATCGTGCATGACGACCGTACATGCATCGCCTGCATCGCCGGTTGGTGCTGGGCCGTATGCGGCCCAATGTACGGCTGCGAGCAAGTTCTCCGATGCGTCAGATGAACCTCGGTCACTTGACCTTTGGGAGCCCACCATCGCTATGGGCCCAGGGGGCGTCTCTCCCTTTCCTGCGAAAGCAAATCCAACAGCTGATGCAGTCATGTGCATGGTGTCTGTTCCGTGGGAGATGACAACGCCTCGACACCCATCTGCAAAGGCTGCTGCACAGGCTTCTATGATGAGGTTCCAATGTTGTGGGCGGATGTCGTCGCTGAACATGTTTCCTATTTTGATTGCATCAAGTTGTGCGATTGAAGCCAGTTCAGGAACTGCATCAAGGAGTTCTTCGGGCTCAAATCGTGCTTCAACGGCGCCCGTTGCATAATCCACTTTTGAGGCGATCGTACCACCGGTGTGGATGAGGCGCACTCGAGGGAGGTCAGTTGATGCCTTAGGGGCATTAAGGGACGCCGACGGTGTTGATGGTTTAACCGATGCGTGCTCCCAAGAGACGATGTTTTCTTGAGGATAGTTGACGTTGTATCCGTTGTCAAGTTTGATCGAGATGTGACGGGGTGCAGGTGACGGTAAGACCAAACCTTCGTGGGTCACTTCACCGTTCAACGTTGAGACCGTGGCGGTGACGCGTTCACCGGGTGTTGGGAGGCCTTCCATGGCCTGTGGAGGAGAAGACGCCACATGAAGGGTTCGCTTCACTGAGATAGGTCTTTGATTTTCTCGACCAAATCCATACGTCGGAGTCTCCAGACTCCAATCGGGGTCATGGCGATGGCGATGGCGATGACTCCTCCCATGAGTTGGAATGCAACACCCGGTACAATCGTTACCGGGACGAAGAATTGCCAAGATGAAAATGATGCTGCTAATCCAACCGCTCCCCCGTATGCAAACAAAACCCCAACAATACCACCGATGATTCCAATCAGTAGGCTCTCAAACAGAAGCATCGTCCCAAGACTGCGCGTGGATGCACCAAGAACACGTAGTGTAGCCAGTTCGAAATCACGCTCAGCGACGTTCATAATCATTGTATTGAACATGACAACAATCGTAAACAACAGGCCAAGGTACATCATGGTCTGGAAAATTTGGGTCTGTTGGTCAAGCAGACTGTTGATGCCATTGAGGAGTGTTTGTCTCTCCACAATTCCCATCGAGGCCTCTCCTAGAGCAGAATCAACCTCAACACCTTCAGGAAGGTCAAGGTAAATCGAGGTTGCATTGACGCCTAAAATCCCGCTCAAATCTTCCCGTAAGAAATACATTGTTCTCGCTAATTCTGCCGTAGATGTGGCGGTAACCTCGACTTCGGTATCAGCGCCATTGAGGTTGACAGTGTGCTGGTCTCCAACGCTCCAACCTAGGAATGTCATGCTTCCTTCATCCATCATCACCTGAGTTAATCCAGCAGATGAAGTTGGAGCATCTCCGTCTAAAATTGAAACTGAACGCATGCCCTCATCAAACGAATCAAGGCCAACAAGAGTGAACACTCTGTCAATTCCATCGCCGTCAGCCACTGAACCAAGTGGCATTTCAATAATCATCTCATACGAGGCTGAATTGTCGGTTGCCCAATCAACGACGGGGCCTTCGGCCTCCGGCATGATGTAGACTTGTGCATCCCATGTCTGGTCGTCTTCCAGGCCTCCAACCACCGTTTCTTGGAGTCCAGCAGACATCATTTGAATCGAGCCGAAAAGCATCAATGAGATCCCTACAGCCACAAAAGTCATCGTTAGACGAATTGGCTTACGCACGCTTGAGCGAATAGAAAGTCCAAGCGTTGTTGGCATCCAAGAGGTGAGTTTTCGCAGCAGGTTTGACCCCACTCGCATCTCGTTTTGACCGCTTAATACGGCTAGAGGATCCAGACGGCTTGCCTTCCACGCAGGGAAAGCACCCGAGAGGAACACGACGAGCATAGTCGAGCCGATGACAGATGCAACAACTGAAGTTGGAATCGAGCGTTCCACAATTGGAACACCAACTAATTCTTGGTAAAAGTCCAACATTCCATTCATGCCGCTTGGCCCTGCTAATGCCCCAAGTGCACACCCGAGCCCACCAATCGCCAATGGAGCAATGAGGTAACCAGTCATGAGCGATGAGCGTTTGACCCCGAGTGTTCGCAGCACTGCGATTTCCTTGGCTTGACTTTGAACCAAGCGTTGAAGACTGAGGACAATGGTGATGGCCGCAATTGAAGCGATCATGACGGTGAACGGGACGGTCGTTCGCTTGGTTCCTTCCAAATCCTGTCGCATGACTTCGACGGGTTCGTTTTGCCCGCGGTCGCGAATACGGGCGTCCAACGCTGCTTCGCCAAGAGCGGTATTGACAAGTTCCTTCACGCCATCGATCTCATCGCCTTCTTCTTCGCTTGTATCGGGTAAATCAAACGCTGGTGTGCCTTCGACATCCAACAGAATCATGTTGCTTGTGCCCAGGACTTCACCGGTGAGACGAGCCATTCCAGCATCGGAAAGGTAACCAACGACGTATTGACCTGGCTCGGAAGGAAACAATTCACCTTCAGGCGCAAAGAGAACGTGAAGGGGGTGGTATCCCATACCCACAATCGTGAAATCGGCAGTTGCATTTCCAGCCCCAATACTCACAGTATCGCCCAGGCTGAGTTCAAGGGCTTCAGTAACGTGAGCATCGATGACAATTTCATCAGCAGCAACCGCAGTTCTGCCTTCTGAATGTCCTTCAGGCATCCATACGCGGTCGGCATTGGCGCCGTCAGGGATGCCATGCCATAGTGAATTGATGATGTGCTGACCGGTATCGTTGGTATGGAACATCGCACCTTGTGTTACGGTTCGACCCTCACAAGAGTCAAGCGATGGAGAAACGGATGAGGATTCCCACGCCGTATCCAAAGCATCGCAGAATGAATTGACTTCTTCGGGCGTCCAAAGAGCACTGCGGTTGTCAACCCACAGATCTGCAAGGTTCGCCCCGTTTTCATCGTCGGCTTGCATGGTATCGTACATGCCGCCGAGGTTGTGAGCGTAACCCCCAAAGGTAATACCGGCAAAAACACCGACAAACACCATCAATACCACGGCCAGAAGCCGTAATTTGGTTCGCCATAGGCTTCGAGCCAAGCGCTTGTTCAAGAGAGCAGACATGGCAACACCTCACTCCGAAGAATCGTTGTTCGTTTGTTCGTCTGAGACAATTTTTCCACTGTCGATTCGAATAACTCGAGTTGCATACTTGACTAAGCCCTCGTCGTGTGTAACGAATACTGAGGTGATGTTTTCTTGCTTGCAAGCACTCACCAAGGCTTCCATCACTTTGTTCGAAGTTTCGGTATCGAGGTTGCCGGTGAGTTCATCGCCGAGTAAGAGGGTTGGTCGCTTTGCGATGCTTCGAGCAATGGCTACTCGCTGCTGCTGGCCCCCACTGATTTCACCAGGAAAACGGTCGACTTCAGCTTCTAGACCAACGAGTTTCAACAATTCCTTGGCTCGAGCTGGGTCTTTTTTACCAGCCAATTCTTGGATCAGAAGGATGTTCTCAAGAACGGTGAGGTCTTGCAAGAGATTGAAAAATTGGAACACATAGCCAATATTCTCTCTTCGAAAAGAGGTCATTTTCTCGGAACTGTTCCGGGGGACGTCATCCAAACCACCCGTTTGTTTGGACATGAAGGTGTAGGCTCCGCCGGTTGGACTGTCAAGGGCTGAAAGACAATTCAAAAGCGTGGTTTTTCCGGAGCCCGACGGGCCGAGAAGAATCACACGTTCGCCTTCGTGAATTTCGAAACTTACACCATCTAGGGCCTTAACAACGCCTGCAGGTGTTTCATAATGCCGTTCTAGGTTTTCCATTTGTAATAATTTGCTCATTTGTTTCACCTTTTTGTTTCAAAGAGTTGCTTAAACATCTCGAAGGATTTGTCAGGCACTTGTTGTTCACTCACACGCCCCTCTTGCGTTTCTTGCATCAGCCACACCTCATATTCGGTGTTCATGCGAATGAGTACATTGAGGGGGACATCATCACGGATTGCCCCAATCTCTACCCCGTGTTCGAGAATGGCCATAATGTCACCATACTCACTCAAGCCCTCGCATTCTGCGTTCAACTTACGGAACATCGGGTGATCGGTCCCCAGCGAAACCAATTGACGCATGAGGGACATCAGGACTGGGTGCTGAAAAACATCATTCCATTGCTTTGATGAAATCGTTTTGATTGAATCCCAATATGTTTGCTCGTCACTCCCCGTCGGGAATGAAGCGTTTCCAAAACCGAAACTCCCTGTTCCAAGTGCTTCATCCAGAAAACACGTAACGAACAGGTCTTCTTTGTTTTCAAAGTAATAGTACATCGATCCTTTTGAGATGCCTATTTTTTGAATGATTTTGTTGTACGAAGCGCCATCGAAACCGTGGGCAGAAAATTCACCTTTAGAAACATCAAGAATCCTCATTTTGAGGGATTTGTCAATGGATTCGTAGCGTGCAAGAGGCATTAAACCGGTTGGTCCGACCGGCTGGTCTACAATAAGGTTAGCGGCCGATGAGGCACGACAAGGATTCCAATGAGGCTTACACTGCGCACCGTCTCATGCTAAGGGGTGTACTGGTGCCGGGAGCGGGGCTCGAACCCGCGACCTTCGGATGTCTCAGACACCACAAGGGGCTTGCACGTCATACGATTGCCTTGGAGGCTGCCCTATGAGTCCGACGCGCTACCAACTACGCCACCCCGGCTTACCCAGCGCTGACCCCATCCCTCTTTGAAGAAATCGGAAGTCAATCTTCCTGATTGACCTGAAAACGAGTCCAATTTTGATGCCGTCTTACCGTAGTGTTCTAACACCCCCTCGTCTCCCGACGGGTTATGGTGGACCTCCAAACAGCCATGGCCGCGGCCCAAGCATCCGAACGGAGGTCCAAAGGCGGGCGGGGTGCATCCGATGAGAAAAAGAAGCGCCGCTCTGGTTCAGATATGGGGATCGAACCCTTTGACCCAGTAAAGTATGTGGGCAAAGAAAAGGCAGACACCTCATCCATGTGGTTGGTGATTTTGTTTGCTTTCACCGTAACAGCCCTGATGCGTTATGTTCTCATGCCTTCCACCACAATGGACAAAACCGACATTCTCTACATGCTGCCTTTGGTGATGATTATTCTCATCCCACAAATACATCGCACCGTTATGCCTGAACGCTTCCAGGAACATTATACGAAAGGGACATGGTTCAGAGCGGCTTTTCTTTACACGTTCACGTTCCTTTCGCTGTCCTTCCTTTTGGTCAACCCTCCGTTTGGAGACATTGTTGCTCCTCAGGTATCCAACGATTGGGCCATTGCTGTTGATAATGGCGAAAATTTCACCTTTGCAGACGGGAGCGGAAAAGATGGGCTCATTGAGTGGCAACTGACCGATGGTGAGTACCTTGAAGGAAGTGTTTGGTTGCTGTTTGGTCTCGCCGACAACGTCGGAAATGAAGATGCCAACGTCACGGTGACCCATCGCTTCCAAACTACGGATCTTGACATCGAATCCAATGCGACCTTCTGGCCCGAATATGAAGATGAAATAGGTACTTGGAAAACGGTCAAGAATCGTAGCGCTCCAATCTTGCTTCCGCATGGGGAGCAGGACCAAGCTTTTGCTCTCAATATTGGTGACTCGTTGGCGGTTGGTGACCACCGGTTTACGGTTGAAATTGTTGAACAGGGAGACCCATGGGTCAACACTCGCATCTACGAGTGGACCTTTTCCATTCAAGCACCTGTTGCCTCAGCCGAGTAAGTCGCTGTGGGCCAACATAATGTGATTGAGAAGGGAATCAATTCGCATAAAGTCGTACTGTTCTCTCGCCAAAATAGTTTGCTGTCTCCTCCTATGCCATCGGACTAACGGGGCAAGGGCGGTCCAACACAAGGCGTTTCCAATTCGTTCGGCAACGTGGTTCATATCTTGCCCTGATGGGGCCGAGATACCTTATTTCCCTAGGCCCCTTGGGAAAAGTGAAACTGAAATCAAGGGACCAAGTGTTTCACAATTTGGGCGGTCAACGCATCGAGTTGAATCTGTTCTCCCCCGCCTTCAACCAATCGGTAATCAATTTCAGCCATCCATTCGGTTAATTCGAGCTTGGAGCGCTCCTCGAGGAAGTCAGCACTGTACAGTTCCCGGTGCAATTGATTGACAAAATCTGTGCCTGCTAGGCCGAACTGGTCCAAGAGTTCCCTCAGCCTCCGGCGTGCAACATGAAAGCCATCGTCACGGCACGACATGAGGTAGGCATGCAGGGCTTCTGGTGGCGCTGTTGCTGAGGTTTCATAGACCAAGTCCCTGGTGACCGTTGTATTGAGTGCGGCGGCAACCTGCAAGGCGGTAAGCGCCTTTCGAAGGTCTCCTTGAGAAATTCTTGTCAATGCTTCCAGTGATCCATCCTCCATCGTCAATCCTTCGAGTTGGGCTACATGGGCGACTTGTGAGGATACGTCTGCATCAGCGAGGGGGCGGAATCTGAACACCGCGCAGCGCGACTGAATGGGCTCAATAATCTTGGACGAGTAGTTGCAGGAAAGAATAAACCTACATGTTTCCGCATATTGTTCCATAATACGACGCAATGCTCCTTGGGCATCGTTGGTCAAGGCATCTGCTTCGTCAAGAAAGATGATTTTGAACGCTGCGCCACCGTAGGGCTGGGTTCGTGCAAATTGCTTAACCTTTGTACGAATGCTTTCCAATTTTCGTTCATCCGATGCGTTCATCTCAAGAAGATTTTGTCTGTACTCAGGACCAAAAATGTCCTTTGTAAGAGCCATTGCTGCAGTGGTTTTACCGGTTCCAGGTGGGCCGGCGAAGAGGAGGTGTGGGAAATTCTTGGTCCCCGCATAGGTTCCTAATCTCTGAACCACTGCGGCTTGTCCACGGATTTGGTCAACCGATTGTGGACGGTGTTTTTCAACCCAAAGTTCACTCATGCTGTGGCCCCTCTGCGACGAGCCTCCTTCAACATTCGCATCGTATTTGGAATGAAGCATCACCGAGGATGAGACGTTTTTAGAGGTGAAATCCATGACCTCCGAGGGAAAAGACCGTATAACGGTGAGTCGTGTAAGGGACGAGTCCCATGAGTCGTATTCCGTCAAACACTCGCAGCAGTACTGCGCTCCTCCTTGTTATGATGTTCCTTCTAGCAGACCTTCTTCTGCCCCAAACTCTTGAAGGATGGACCGAACTCGATGACGAAATTTCGCCGCAGCACGTCGTTTCCACACACAGTCCAACGGCTGATACGTACATCAGTATGGCCAGTCCAAGCAGCACTTACAACACCTCAGCCTCGGGCGTTCTCTCCTCGGGCTTGATGGCTGATTCACGACTTCTCTTGCGGTTCCCGATGAATTACACATCGAGCGATACCGTTCACAGTGCGACCATTGATCTGCAATGTACAACCGATGTTCTCGGGCCGACTGCGATGTCGGTGTATGCTGGAGAAATGAAGCGATCATGGAACGGCTCATACGCATCATGGTCGGTTTATGCTGACAACATGATGTGGTCTGAATTGGGTGCGAATGGTGCTTCCGACCGTGGTGTGTGGGAGCCTCCGGTTGAAGTAACTGGAAACGGGACCGTATCGCTCAACGTGACTTCCATTGCACAAACAGCAGCACGAAATAACCTCGGCAACCTTTCCGTCATCGTGTCCTCTTTGGGTGCCGAATACGAATGCCATCTTCTTGAGACGACCTCTACCTCAAACCGCCCCCAACTCATTTTGAATACCACCAGTAGCACTCCCAACGCCCCCCCGACCATCGAAACGGCCCTCCCAATCCCTGACGGTGCGCCGTGGATGGAAAGTGATTTCCTCCTCAAACCAGTGACGACGCCTTCTCTTTCCTATGACAACAACAGCGGGTCAGATGTTGAGATTCAACTGAGCAACAATGAGGATTGGCGGTCTGAGACCGACCAAGACTGGTTTTTCTCCACCCTTACAACCACGTTTGGAGCCACGGGCACTTCTGGATACTACACGATCCCCTCATCTCTATCGCTCACCAACGGATCCACCATGCACATGAGGGTCCGTTCGGTTGATTCAACCGGTCAGATTGGGAATTGGGACGTCACGAGTTTCAAACTTCCTTCTCTTGATGTCTCCGACAACGGTGACGGTTCGGCGACCATGACGTTTTCACCGTCTTCCGTAGGCCTTGTTGAAGATTTCATCCAAGACTCAACAGTAAGCGAAACCGCAAAGTCAGTGGCTCACGGTGAATTGGTGACCCTGGAGTCAAGCATGGATTCCAGCAAGGAACGATTGATCCATATTCGCACATCGCTCGACCAAATTGGGCTGCATGATAACCTCACCATCGTTTCAGCAAAGATGGACCTCACTCGGTCAAGCTACACCGGTGACCCGGTCGTGTCACTGCACGGCATGGAAGATTCAGGTTTATGGGATGAGGAAGAAATCACATGGAACAAAATGTCAGACACCGGCATCACTTGGTATGACGGCGGCCGTGGAAACGGGACGGCGACAGTTGCACTTGCTGATGGCAATAAATCATCCTCTGCCTTTTCTTTCGAAGCAACTCAGGTCGTTCAGAACTATCTGGACAGTGGAGACGAATTCCCTCTTGACATGATGCTAGCGGTTCGTGGAAAGTACCAAAGTCATACCGACGGCGAAGGAATCCTATTCCATTCAACAGAAGCAGCGAACAGCGCAGACATGCCCTCCTTTACATTGACCTACAAGTGGGGGGACGGAACCGCTCCAGCCCCCGTTCAACTAACAGCACCGGTTGACGGTCTTGCGATCTGGAACAAATCCGGACACAATTTGTCCGGAAACACACAACCTACCCTCAATTGGACGCAGCCGTCAACAGGCGATGATATCATCTTCGAGATGGCCACAGACCAAGATTTCCGTCTCCGCACATGGCGAGTCGACACAAGGACCGATAACGATTTCTCAGCCAGTGATGGTACGCTAAACATGACCGGGGCCAATACACTTGACCTGGGCAACATGTACTTTTGGCGTATGTCTACCGTCGACAGCGACGGCCATTACGGAGAATGGATCAGTTCCAGTTTCCTCATCTCCAACCTTGAGAGCACTCATTTGGGTAACGACCGATACACGTTCCGACTCAAGCACGGTAACGGTACCAATGACAACCAGTATCCGGAATGTATGGATACTTACATCGATAGTGGTTCGCCAAACGACAATTATAACGGTGACGAGGAAATTATTGTGGATTACAATACCCAGCCGTCCGAGACGACCATCCTGCTCGGATGCAATCTCGTTTCCAATCTTCTTCCCGACGGATACGCTGTAGAATCTGCATATCTCAGTATGATGCTAAGTACGGACCCGTTCAACGCCCCAAACGTTGCACTTTGGGAAAGCAATCAAAACAATTGGTCCGATGATGATGCAACCTGGTCCAGTTCCGATGGGTCCAATTCGTGGGCGACCGCTGGAGCAAAAGGCGCAGAACGAGGCTCACTCCTTGACAGCACAACGGTAGGCACGACCTACAGCGAAGGTGACCGCGTAGAATGGAACGTCACTCTTGCAGTACAAAACGCCATGCGAGAAGACCGCCGAGTTGACTTTGTAGCAGGCATTCTTGGAGCAGGGTCAGGAAGTTCCCGAACGGCTTACTTTTACGCAGCAGAAGCAGACATGAGCGACCGACCAGAACTTTCCTTTGTCTATGTTCCGGGTTCAGATGCAGTCCCCTCAAACCCCTTGCTTTCTTCCCCCCTCAACGGCTCATGGTCGATTGGGACTGGCGTGGACATGACTCCGATTGCTCGACCAACTCTCAACTGGTCTTTTGCAGGGACCATGAACATTGGAGGCTATTTGGTCCAATTGGACCGTCAACCGGATTTCGCTTCAGTTAACGCTCTAACGGTAGCATCTTGGAACAATGTTGGCTTTGATACCACTAACCTCACCTACACGCCTTCCTCTGACCTGGACAATGGAAGTACGTGGTATTGGAGAGTGCGTGCAGTCTCCGCCACGAACCAGATTGGAAACTGGTCCAATGTGTATCATTTCCATGTACCCGACCTCACGACTACCGTTTACAATTCGACGAAGGCATCGGTTGAACTGAGGCACCATGGTGCACTCCCTCACATGAACCTTCCACACTTTGTTGACACCTATGTCATCGAGAACGGCAGTGGTTCTGACTCCACGTATGAAAATGCGACCACCTTAGAGGTCGGTGAGACCAGTTCTGGATATCAATCCGCAGCTCTCATTCGCATTCCACTTAGCCAAGTGCCTCAGCCAACAAATTCACGAGTAACAGGGGCTGAACTCAGCCTCTTTGCAGAATACGATTCAGTAGAAGGTGAGCCTGTTGCAGTACGTCCAGTATTACAGAGTTGGACAACAAGCGCAAACGCTACCACGTACGACGGCGTGAACAATTGGTCTTTGCGAGGCGGACGAGATATCGGCGTGGACATTGGTGGATACGTTGACCTTATTGACAGCGTAAGCGATGACTGGATGGATTTCGATGTGACAGAAGCTGTTCAAGGAGCACTTGCAAACGGACAAACCCATCTCTCATTGATGATTTACAGTTCGTACACTCCTACTTCTGATTTAGTCAAATTCACCTCATCAGAAGGCAGTGCGTCCGAACGCCCTTATCTCACGCTAACATGGGAAAATGGATTGGTTGCCACTCCGACTTCTTTGGGCCAAAACGTAGCCCCAGCCAGCAACAGCATTGCTTGGGACACAACATCCCATGCACTCACTCCAGATTTCCAGCCGACCCTGTCTTGGAATTACTCCGGTCAATCGACAGTTACCGATTGGCGCTTGTTTATCCTCGAAGATGCTGATGACGATATGTCGGGACTCAACTCCTACGATTCGCGAATTGAAACCTCATCCTTTGATCTCACTAACCTCACGTTTACACCACCAAATTCTTTGGACTTCACACAAGAAATCCGATGGATGGTTCAACCTGTTAACAACGGAATGCTTGGTCCCCGTAGCGCTTCAACCAATTTCTACATACCTGAAGAACTTGGCTCAGAAATCAACTCAACGGATGCAACCCTTTCAATCCAAGAAGGAGCATACGTGACAGACCTCGCCTATCCTGCTGTGATGGAAGATACGTATTTGGACAGCGGAAATACGATGGCGAACAAAGGTGGCGACACGATTCTATCAATTGGCCGAAGCCAGTCGTCCTACACAAACGCCGCATTGCGAACAAGTTCATTGATCGATATTGATTTCACAAATCTCCCGATGCCGGGGACATATGAGGTGTTGAATGCAACACTCGAAATGGATGTTCTGAACGCCAACGGAGTCGTCTTCATGACCGTGTCTGAAATGACATCCACTTGGAGCGAATCATCGGTTTGGGCTTATCCTGCAGGAAACACGACCACATGGGCAGGACCCGGTGCTTACCATTCTGCAGATTCTGAAGCACCGTTCAACGGTGGCTTTTGGGTCAACAATACCGGTTCTTTCGCAGCCAATGTCACGGCCCTCGTCCAACACGCACTTGCTGGTGGGCAGAACGGTATCAATGTGATTTTGCAGCCCGAAGAGGTCAATTCAGGAGTCAATGGACGCCTCACTCTTGCAAGCAGTGAGCACCCAAGCGTTGACCTGCGGCCTCGTTTGAACATCACCTACCGAATTACGAATCCATTCCTCGTCGTTGCACCAAGCGGTCTTCAGCCCGTTGACGGTGCGACCCTTTGGGACACCACACAACCACGACCATCTGGACAAAATGAAACGGCCTTCTCTTGGAACAGCACCGTCACGAATGAATCTCAAATGGTTGCCTGCTTTGCTTCCAACATGCGGTTTACGAACGATTTGGAATGCTTCTCCACGGTTGAGTTGCTGAGCGGCTCAATTGATAATGCGACTTACGATGCGCAAAACAACACCGTTACAAATTCAGCAATGGACAAGGGTGACGAATGGGTGTACTGGCGTATGCGGTCGGACCAAGGGGACCGTATCGGTGAATGGTCCGCAACTCAGAAGTATCGAAATCCAGATGATTTCGGAACAGGCGATGGGAACGGAAATCATACGCTTTCCTTGCAGAGAGGAAGCATCTTTTCGGAAACAAGTGTTGTGCCCATGGTCCCTGACCTTTCGATCGATTCACAAGCCACGGTGAACAACGGTGGCTCATCAACCCTCATTTTGGGCACCCCGGCCGCTGGTGCGGGTGAAAGCCGTATTCTCATCGAATACGATCTCTCCACCCTCCCATGGCCTTCAGCCATGACCCCAACATCGATGGTCATGCGGTTGTATCAAAACACGTTCAGTGGAAGCGTTTCCACAACTGTATCTGCCCATGCATGCCCTGCGTTCAGCGAATCTTCTACAGTTTGGGCAAACGCACCAACCTGTTCTTCCTCAGAAATCACTCGAACAACCATCCCTGCAATGTCGCCAAGTGGATGGGTGGATTGGGACCTCACCAGTCTCGCTCAGAGCAATATTGCCAACGGGAACACGACCATGACCGTGATGCTAAAGCGTGTGGGTACATCCTCGGCCACGATTGTTTTTGATTCATCTGAAGCATCAACACAATCCCAGCGCCCAACACTGGTGCTGGAATACATCGACAACGTGAACGGTATTGTTCCGCCCAGTCAGCCGGTCCAGATTGCACCGCCTGACGGCACCGTGCTGTACTCGGAATCAGGTGGTTTGCTCTCATCACTCACAAACCCAGTTCTTTCATGGTCTCCTGTCACTGGAGCCACGGGTTACATTCTCACAGTAGCCAATGAATCCGGTGTTTACAAGTACAGGTCTTGGGAAGATTCAGAGATTACCAATACAACCTTCCGTTTCAACAATAATTTGACGGCCGGTTCGGTATTCACATGGTGGGTTCAGGGTGTCAATCAGTCCATCCCTGGCCCTTCATCATCTCGATGGAGTTTTGCCGTTGGTGATCCGAACCATGTTGATAACAATGATTTGACGTTCACATACACCTTCCAAACCGGAAACGAAGTGGCTGCCTATGGACATACCAACATCCAAGATACCGGTTTGTACTCGGAATCCGGAAACGATAATTTTGGTGACGATTCATCCCTCGCAGTAGGAACATTCTGTGGCGTTTTGTGGACGGCCGAATGCCGTGCTACTCTTTCACTGGATACCGGCCAAATCCCGTTCCCTGTCTATCAACAGGTTCACTCCGCATCCCTTGGTTTGTACATCAATGATTGGACTTCTGCTGGTGGAGCAACATCGGTTTCTTTCTCACTTCATGAAGTGCTGAATCCAAATTGGTCCCACACCTCAGCAACGTGGAACGGCTCAACTACCGGCGTCAATTGGGGTTCGCCTGGAATGCAAGCAGGGGTTGATTACGCGACATCGCCAATTTCCACTACTGTTCTCAACGTTGACAGCACAGGATGGGCGTGGTTCGATATTGGAGTTGAAGGAATGTCCGTCAACAGTCAACACACATGGATCATGATTGGAACTCCTAACTCTGGAGATGCTCATGCCTCGTTCTACTCGAGCGATTCTCCGGCCTATGACAATCGACCTAAGATCTTGCTCAACACGACCAATGTGTCCTCCATTGACATCACTCCTTCAGGGTCAGTGAGTACCGATGCAGACACAGCCATCAATTTCAATTCAGTAGCATACGACCACTTGAGTATGGTTCAATCGCCACCGGTGCTTTGGACTTCAACCTCGGGTTCGATCGGTCTAAACGGACTGTTTACTCCAACCATCGCAGGCACGCATCAAGTTCAGTCGTGCTTTGGATTGGTGTGTGGTGTTCAAAACATCACAGTGACCCCCGGCGCTCCGATAACCCTCGTTGTTTCTCCACTCACTGCAACAATCTCTGCTGATGACACGCTTGCCATCACAGCTGAGATGGTTGACCAACATGGAAATGCAGTCCCTGGCGAACCAATTCTCTACACCCCAACCAATGGAAGTATGAATGCGGTTACGCCCAATGTCTTCGAACCTTATTCATCGGGGACGCACATCGTTCAGGTTCGTCATGCTGTCACGGGAGGTTCGTTCGTTGATGTGAGCATTACGGTCACAACCGGTGCTCCTTCGTACTTTGAACTGAGCGGTTGTGCAGGAACAGTGCCTGCTGGCGTTTGGTGCGGTATTACCGCAGAAGTATACGACCAATTCGGAAATCAACTCGACATTACAGAAGCGGGTAATTTGACGTGGACGACAACGAATGGAAATTATTCAGAATTGAATGAACAGTACTTCCCTGATCATGTCGGCACTTGGTGGCTCAACTTGACTTCGACCTCTGGTGCTGGTGATGATTTGATGATCACCGTAGGCCACGGAGCGATTCAATTCCTAGAACTCAATACCTCCTCGACTTCGGTTACTGCAGATGACAGAGTATACATCAATACTACACGGGTTGACGTCCGGGGCAATCGCTTAGCAGTGATTCTTCCATCGGATAACTGGACCCAGAAGGCAGACGGGCAGTTAACAGCCGGTGCTCCTGCAATTTGGGACCCTGTTTCACGAGGTTCAAAAACCATTCAAGCACGATATGAATCAACACTTTCTGAAGTGGTGATCACCGTTGTGGAGGGCGAAATCCAGACCTTGATCATCGTTGTTGATGATGAGGAGTCAACTTGGGAAACCTTTGACATTACATCGGATGAGACGCTTGAGGCTAAGATACGAGCCATTGATGCCAAAGGCAACAAATGGGACGTTCAGGCGAATTGGAGCCTGGACCACCCAACAATGGGTGAATCCTCCTCGTTCCTTGAAAAGGTCCTTGGAGATTCCACAGTGTTCACTCCATATTTCGCAAGTGATGATGCCTACGTGATGACGGCAACATACTTCGATGGAGCAGTTTTACACGCTGTCTCAATCAACGTTACCGTGGGTCATGGTTTCCTCCACACTGTTTCCATGTCCGCAACAGCAACCAACCCTCAACAAACTACGGGTTCAAGCTTCGACATGACTGCGGATTACGGCGTTGATTTCATGGCTGAACTTTACGATTTGGACAGCAATCGAATCAATGCAAGTCAATTGACTTGGCTTGTGGATTTGCCGAACGGCGAAACAATAGATGCGACAACAGATTTGTTGCTCAACGACATGAGCTGGATTCCAGAGACGGTCGGCGTTTACACCGTGACCGCATACAGCATCAGTGAGACCGGTTACAACATCTCGGATTCAGTCAGTTTCACCGTTTATCACGGCGTACCAACGACGGTTACGGCCTTGGTGACAAATTCGAATCCGACCGCTGGCGACTTCATCCAATTTTACGTGAATGCTACGGACCAATACGGTAACGTATTCGCTCAGAACGTTCAATGGACTGAAAATGAAGGCGAAGTCGCTGGATTGGTCGCAGATGATGATGCCGATGGTGCGTACACCTACGGTGCAGAAGTTGCCGGAGTTCACACGCTCGTTTATCGAGTGAACACCAATGTTGAATCCGTTCTCCAAGTGAATGTTTCTGCGCAGAGTTTGGTTGACCGACTTGAAGTCAATCTAAGCAAAACTACCTTGGAACAACTTGCATCATTGGAAGTGAGCATAAGGGCCTTCGACGCCTTTGACAATGAAATTCCTGTTCCTCCAAGCATCAAGGTTGATGCATCAGGACGCGCAACGGTCACCATGATCAGTTCAGAACTATGGACCATAACCACATTGGATGACGACACCCAAACCATTAGTGTCAATGTAGGGTCGGTTCGTGTGGATTCGGACATCACAGTGACTGGTACCACTGCCGGTTTCTTTGAAGCAGGCGGAACATTGTATTACGTTGGGGCGGGTCTTCTCGGACTTGTAGCGATTGTCTTGCTGGTCTTATTGGTCATGTTCATGCGGTCAGGTAACGAAGGCTGGGATGAGGATGATTACGATGATGATGACGATGATGATGCTCCAGCACCGGGTCCAAGCGGTCCAGCACCGGGTCCAAGCGGTCCAGCACCGGGTCCAAGCGGTCCAGCACCGGGTCCAAGCGGTCCAGCACCGGGTCCAAGCGGTCCGGCACCGGGTCCAAGCGGTCCAGCACCAAGTACAGTTGAACCTGAAGCAGAAGAGGAAGTTGAATCCTCAGTTGAGGATGATGACAGTTACCGCGTCGATGAAGATGGAACTGAATGGTGGGAAGATGAGGAAGGGACCTGGTGGTTCCGCCTATCCGGCCAAGAAGAATGGGAAGAATGGACGGAATAAATTGGAGTGGATTTAGATGCAGGCTAAGGACATCTTGATCGTGATGCTGATTGCAGCGACCATGGTCGTGCCTTCGCTTCATTTGGATACGCCTTCTGAACTCGACCATGAAGATGTTCTCGCTCATTCAGGGACTACCGACAGAGTTGTTGTCGACGGTTCCCCTTCTGACATGTCAGCGGATGAGGTGATTCAGTTTGAAGCAATCATTTACGATGCAGTCAATACGGTCATCGTTGGAAACGTGAATTGGTCCGTATCAAACGGTACCATCAGCGATGATGGATGGTTTTACCCTTGGTCCTCAGGAACGGTTGAAATCACTGCTGAATACGAAGGTGTAGAGGGCAGTTTTAACATCACAGTAATGCCTGGTGTTGCAACGTCAATCGAAGTGTCGAGCACCCAATTCTTTGCGAAAGAATCGGCTCCACTAACAGCTGATTTGATCGACGGCCGTGGAAATCGTATGGCTGGTGGACCAGGAATGGTGTGGGACATTGATGGCATGTATTTTGGCCAAGGAACACCGACGTTTACTCCAGATAGCACTGCGTCCTTTGAATTGAAAGTCCGCTACAATCAGCTTGAAGATTCGACCGTCGCTACTGTTTCAGCAGGCGCTCCATTCGAATTCGTCTTTAGCCAAAACTTGCAAGTTCGTGCAGGAACACTAACGCTCATCCAACCAACACTGGTTGACCAGAACGGTTACGAGATGTCTCTTTCCTATACCCCCTCAATTGGGTGGTATGCTGAAAACGGTTCATTCAATGCCCAAGGTGAATATTCTGCAACCAATACCGGCCGTTGGGCCATTAGCGCAACCTCGGGGAACATCACTGGAAGCGGATTCATCGATGTCATCCCAGGCGACGCAGTTGCTTCAGAACTCAAGTTCGTTGATGACCCAGAAGTATTTGTCGCTGGAGAACGGTACGAAGTTGTCTTTGATCGAAGGGATGAAAATGGATACATCGGTTTTGTTTCACCCGATATTGACTCAATCGCAACAGATTCGGGGGGCTTGTCAGCCGACGATGGACATGTTTACTGGAGTCCTTCCGAAGTGGGCAGTGCGACGCTCACGGGTACGGATGGAAGCGTTTCCACTCAACTCGTTGTTGAGGTAGTACATGGGCAAGCCATTGAAGTGGTCATGGTGAGTGAGCCCATGGTTGCATTTGCAGGTGACCAAGGAGCCATTTTACTCAATGCTGTTGATGTTAAAGGAAACACTTGGGTGGTGAACGGAACCATCACCATGAACATGGGTAATGCTACGCAAATATCCGACATGGGAAGCTATCAACTGGTTCAAGCCACTACGACTCAATCTTGGTATTTTGAAGGGAATTGGTTTGATAATGAAACAGGGTCAATGTTTGTGACGACCTATGATTTTGATGTTCAACCAGGGCCACTGGCTTTCATTATGCTTGCAGGTGACGGTGAACAAGTTCCCGCAGACGGGGAAATTGATCTTTCTCCAGAGTTCTACGATGCTTACGGCAACCAACTCTCTGAAATTGATTTGAATTGGACGCTTGATGATTCAGACATCACTCTTGAGATGATACTCAATTCCAATCGTTGGGTTCCATCTTCTGTGGGTGGCCACGAAATCAGAGTCAATGCAGACGGTGTTTTTGCTACGATTCGACTGACGGTGACAGCAGGAACCGCTCACGGGCTGGTTACTGACATGGATGATGGTCTTCTCGTCAAGGCAGGAGAGCCTACAGACCTCTTCGTTCAAGTGGTTGACGTCCATGGAAATCTTGCAGAAGCTACCGCTGTTACGACCCCGTTAAATTCCAGTCTCGGAGAACTTGATGCATCCCCTACTGGCCTCGGCTTCTGGCAGTTTACCGGAAAAGAAAGCGGAGTATACGAATTGATTCTCCAAGAAGAAAGTGCCCTTCACGTCATTCCGCTTACGGTGGTTGCTGGTGAGCCCATTCGTATCCAAGCCAGTTTGAATCAAGAATCAATGGCTGAAGGTGATGTTGTTCTTCTCGAAGCATTTGGAATCGATGAATTCGGGAACATTGTCGCTATGGAAGGCGAAAATACCTCCGTTGAATGCAATGCAGGAGATACGAACTTCGTTACTGAAGGAACATGGGAACTCAGGTTGACGGATGGTGGGACTGACCGGACATGCACGCTTCGTTGGAACGGATTGCTCGCTCAGACATTCTTTGACGTGGATGACGTACTCCTTGGCGGAGCCGTCGGTTCTACGAATACAGCAATGTCAATGGCTGCATTATTGCTTTGTTTGATTCTTGCCGTCCTGGTCGTTCTTGCTCGCAAGGCATCTTCTGTTGAGGTGGCGGATTGGGTCGACGACGCGTTTGATAGCGATGATGATGATGCCGATTACGAAGACGATGATGATGATGATGGCGATAACGGTGAACAGGAAGCATTCTCTGAATCTTCAGAGGTTCAAGACCACACACCGTCAAACAAACATCACGGGTTATCTCCTGAAGACATTACCAAACTTGCAAAAGAGGCTGGAAATGTTGGCGTTATGCAGGCTACTCCTTCAACGAAACAAGGTCAGACGGGATGGTATGTAGACGTNTCAGAGGAACTGCAATACTGGGAAGTTACACCTGAAGGCGATTGGATCCGTCAAGAGTAGTCTCATCATAATTTCTTGAATAACATGGGTTTATGACTTGGGCCCGCTCACAAGGAAACAGAGATGGCTCACTACACCGCTCTAGGACTGATGTAAATGGATACAAAACAATTGATTGAACAACTCAACGATGCACTCGGATGGGAAATCCGTGCAGTGAACATGTATGCTCACTATGCTGCTAACATCCGTGGAATTCATCGGCTTCAACTCTCTCCAATGTTTACCACCGAATCTACTGAATCTTTGACGCATGCTGACATTGTTCGTCAGGCAATTGTCAAGCTGGGAGGCATTCCTGTCACCGAACGCAATCCTCATGAAATCATTCACAGCGTAAATTATGAAGAAATGCTTCAGAGAAGTTTGGAAACCGAAACCAAGGCCGCAGAGGTTTACGGTCAAATTATGGAGACCATCGGCGACGCTGGCGACCAAGAAATGTACGATGCCATCGAGCAAATTTATCTCGCTGAACTGCGAAGTCTTGAGTCGCTCCGCTTGCTCTTGTCGTGAAGGCAGCAATGTTCTTCATTCACCGAGATGAACAATGACTTTCATCTCTACCGCAATGGGAGTCGGGAGTGCATCAATCGCTAATGTTGTACGGGTTGGACCAACCTTCCCAAGAGTTTCTGCCCACACCTCATTGTAGCCTGAAAAGTCGCGTTTCATATCGACCAAGAATGTTGTAACATCAACAACTTGCTTCATTGTTCCGCCTGCTTCTTCCACAACTCGTCGAACGTTTTCAACCACAGCATGAGTCTGTGCTTTGATGTCGTAATCCAGTGGTTCTCCGTTTTCATCATGGATCGGGCCGCCAGGAATTGCGTTTGTTCCAGGTTGGCGAGGTCCAACACCTGAGAGATAGAGCATGTTTCCAACCCGTCGTGCATGGGGATAAGCTCCAACAGGTTTGGGGGCACTATCGGTATTCACCGAGCCCTCAATTTCAGTAGGCTCCCACAGTGCTGGTCCGTTGCTTTGAACCGCAGTTGCCGGCTGTTCTTCGATTTCAACGTCTTCAACCGCGTCCAAAACCCCACGCTCGCCGTGGAAATATTCCACGTCTTCCTCATCGTACTCTTTGTCACCCACACCCGATGGCGTTGGGTCAAGATGTACGACGGCTCCTCCAGCTCCATGAATGGCTTCGTAAGCCATAACGTCCCCTGTCAAATCGTTACGGTTTCCGTTCATGGCGGAAAGCCACCACATCGGTTTGAAGGCAACCACTTTCTGTACACGGATTTGCCGCTGAATGGTACGGGAGAGTTGCCCAACATCTTCCAATCGCCCTTGCCTCAAGAATTCAAGGATTTTCTGATTCCATTCATGGTCTTTGAGCGAATGGATCTTGTCTTCAGACGGTTCAATGAAGTCAGTGAACATGCGGTTTGAAAGCGACATTGCAGTGACAGCTACGACCCTTTTTCCTTGTGCCTTGACCACGTCGAGGCATGCCTTTGCCATAACGGTCGTCTCCGAACGGTTGGCGTAAACATTTGACGATACGATGACTGCAGGGATTTTGTTGTCGGGATTGAGTAATGTAAGAGCAACGACGGACCCCACGTCAATAGGGAATCCCTTGTAATTGACACAACGACTTTGCAACCCTCTGGCCTTATTTGCATCATCCCAAGCATGGGCAAACTCTTGGTCGATGTTGAACGAATATGGGATGGAACCAAGGTCGTGAAAATCATGGTCAACCATAACCCATTCTGGATTGGGATCGGACTGGATTTGATGGCCGATGACCGAAGGCCAAGTGGTCGAGTAAACGACGATTAAATCCGCTTCAAGTTCACGAATGGTTTGTGCTGCTTGATCAAATGCTTCCCTCAATTTTTTCCATCCTGGGTTTTGGTCAGGAGCGAGGACGGTGTGGGGGTGGACAGGGACGACAAAAGAAGCGACAATCTTGCCTTCACTCATTCGTCTCCCTCCTCATGAGCATAGCACGGCCATTCGACAATGGCATTCCCAGTTCCGATAATGGTTCCATAGCCGTGAAGAATCGCAGGGTAGTCCGGGACATTCATTGCTGAAAGCAACCACGAAAATGCCCCACCGTCACTTTCAGCGATGGCTTGTTCGGTAAACTCCGGCATTTCATCCAGGATGCGCTGACTCTGTCCTTTGACCATATAATCGATAATACGCATGTCCCACAGGTGCATGGCATGGCTCGTTATGTGCTCTTTGCTCATGTCTTCTGGAACTTCTGATTCGGTTGTGAAATGCCGGTGTGAAAGAGAGTTACTTGCGATGACAACGACCCTCTTTCCACTTTCTTCAATCGCCTTGCGTGTTACCTTTCCAAGTTCAATCATCATGTCCTGCATGACTTCAACAGAATAGTATTGGCTTGAGCGGTTACTGGAAACGACTACCATTGGTTTGTCCCATGATGGATTGAACATGTGTCCTGTGACAATGGTGCCATAATCAACCCTGAAATCTGGGTTCTCCATCAGTTTAACAGACAGTCCCGAAGCTTGTGCTTCATCGTGGATTGCCTTTGTTAGGTCTACGTCAATGTTCATGTCATAGTGGTAGCGAAACAAATTGGGGAATACTGGGTCAACCGACAGACCCTCAAAATGCGGGAGGCCGAGGAAATGGGTTCCAACATAAGTTTGCCAGTGAGGTGAAAGGACGACGATGGCGTCGTACTCTACATCGGCCAATGATGCGCGAAGTCGTTCATATCCCCATCGGAGTTGTTCCCAGCCACCTTCAGCAGTGGGCTCATTTTGAGGTGGATTTTCAGCGTAAACCAAATGCGGTGGATGCGGCGCAAGACATCCTGCGACAATTTTTCCTTTCCCCATGATTCTCCCAGACTGAACTGCCCTAAAGGGGCATCGCATTTGCATTCTGTTTGGCCTCTACAGGCCAAGTCTCAAACACCACGAAGATTTGGAAGATACATGGCAGACGTCAAGGATGGCGACGCTCCTGCAGAAGGAGAGTTTGAAGGTTCTGAAATTCAGATTTCTAGCGACCCCGCCATCCCAACCTCTGCCAGTTGGAACGAGACATGGACCAATGTGGGCATTCCTGCCTTTTTTGGAGCCATCGTAGGTTCGTTATGGCAGTTGCAAATTCAACCCCAGTTGGGTACTGTTTGGCCTAATCCAGTACAAGCAGCCTTGCTCACGATGCTGCTGTTTTCGCCGCTCTTCCACCGTTGGCTAACCCCCCACGATCAATCCAAATGGATGGAATATTCGTTGGGTGTTCTCCTCCCAATTTTGTATCTCGTAGGCATATGGTTCGTACCTGGCTTGACTGGCATGTTCTGTGGGGGTTATCTTGCCTCCATCGTTTGGATCTGGATGTGCACTTCATGGTGGCGTTTCCATTTGCCCCCGTTCCGAAGTGCCTTATGGCATACACTTGGCGTAAACATCGGTGCATTGGGTGGGTCCGTACTGACCTACAACCTCTTCCTGTGATCAGGACGTATACGATTCGTCTTCACTTGGGAACTGGCCCGAGCGAACATCGCTACAGTATGACTTCAGTGCCCCATCGATTTCTTCTGCAAGATTGAGATAACGGCGTAGGAAGCGGGGTGAGAAATCCATGGTGATCCCGAGAACGTCATGCAGAACAAGGACTTGTCCATCGACGTCAGGACCCGCTCCGATTCCAATGGTGGGGATGTCAATGGCTTCTGTAACTCGCTTTGCGAGTTCACGGGGAATCTTTTCTAGCACAATAGCGAAACAACCTGCCTCCTCAAGAATTTTAGCATCTTCAATGAGTTTTTCAGCCTCCTCATCTTCTTTTGCTCGCACGGAATAGGTTCCAAATTTGTAAATCGATTGAGGTGTCAATCCGAGATGGCCCATGACGGGAATGCCGGCGGTGAGAATGCGCTGAACGGATTCTACGATTTCAGCCCCACCCTCGAGTTTCACTGCATGGCCGCTTGATTCCTTCATAATGCGAATGGCGGATTCTAGAGCGTTGCGGGAATTGCCTTGATAGGTTCCAAAAGGCATGTCAACCACGAGAAGTGCTCTATCGACGGCTCGTTCCACACATTGGGCATGGTAAATCATGTGGTCGAGCGTCATGGGCACTGTTGTGGCCTGTCCAGCCATGACATTGGATGCAGAATCTCCGACTAAAATGACATCAACGCCTGCTTGGTCTACGAGGCGAGCCAGGGAGTAATCGTAGGCCGTGAGCATGGTGATTTTTTCTCCAGCACGCATCATTTCTTGGAGCGTGTTGGTCGTCACTTTACGGGCCTTTCCATGAACCGACATGGTTCCTCCAATGCCGCAGTTGATTTGAATGCCTCGCCTCGGGTTTCGGCAGTTGATGCAGGCGGTTTTAGTCTAGGGTTGCATGACACAAACATTGGTCATTTCTGAAAAGAAACTCATGGACCAGTCGCCCCCTTCTCGGCCGACGCCGGATTGTTTGACGCCTCCAAATGGGGTTCTCAAGTCTCGATTTAACCACGTGTTAACCCACACAATTCCCGTTTCCATGCGTTCAGCGAAGGCTCGCCCTCGTTCAATATTAGACGTCCACACCGAGCCTGCAAGTCCATATTCAGTGCAATTGGCCATCTTTACAGCTTCATCTTCGTCGTTGTAAGCGTGCAAGGTAACGACGGGGCCAAAGATTTCCTCCGTAGCGGTTCGTGAAGTATGGGCAAGCCCTCCAATCACGGTGGGACGGAGAAAAGCCCCTTCAGGATGAACTCCTGATACTCCAGCATTTGCTTTTGTGCCGCCGGTGAGCAGGATTCCCCCTTCTTCGACTCCAAGGTGGATGTAAGATTCCACTTTTGCGAGATGGTCAAGCGAAATGACCGCTCCCATTTGGGTGTCATCATCCAGTGGGTCTCCAAGTTTGAGTCGTTCAACGCCCTCAACAAACTTGGCCGAAACTTCGTCGTACATGGATTGAGGTATGAGAACTCTTGAACCGCACAAACAGACTTGTCCAGAATTTGTAAATGAGGCCCGGACGATGTCATCAACGATGTCATCTACGGGTGCATCATCAAGAATAACCGTGGCGTTTTTCCCACCGAGTTCAAGCGAGAGTTTCTTGAACATCGGTGCCGCAGTTGCAGCAACAATCCTACCGGTAGAAGTGCCTCCGGTAAATGAAATAGCCTTGATGTCGGGATGTTCAACGATGGCTTGTCCGACTTCGGGACCGAGGCCGTGCACGAGATTAAACACGCCAGGGGGAAGGTTGAGTTCATCAAGTGTTTCAGCGAGCAAGTTCGCTGTCAATGGCGTCATTTCAGACGGTTTGGCGACGATGGTATTTCCCATTAACAACGCAGGTGCGACCTTCCAGGTGAGGAGATAGAGCGGTAGATTCCAGGGCGTGATCAACCCTACACATCCGACCGGAGAGCGATGAACGTAATTGATGGCCCCGTTTGCTTCAAAGTTCATTGGCTTTTGTTCTCTTGCATGGTGTGCGAAGAAACGAAAGTTGCTGACAGAACGTGCTGCGTCCACGCGGCGAGATAGGGAGATTGGCTTTCCAGTATCCGTCGTCTCGAGCTGAGCAATCTGCTCAGCCTTTGCTTCAAGGGCATCAGCAATCCGGTCCAGCCACAGAATCCGGTCTTCGAATGGCGTTGCTTTCCAAGAAGCCTCTGCAGCAACCGCAGCGAGGGTGGCTTGGGCAACATCGTTGGAGGTTGACCGAGGTATGGTGGTGATGACCTCATTGGTAGCAGGGTTGAGGTTGTTGAGGGTACTTCCTGAATGAGCAGGAACGAATGAACCACCAATGTAGTTGAGCAGAGGCTTCATGTTCACACCTCGGTTTCGTAGTTCCAGCGGTCTTGGTCCGGGTCCCACTCATCCCAAGTTGGGACGGTTTCAAGGATATCGACATAGGCTTCTGGAACAATTCCAGGGACAATGAATGCTTTTTGGCGATGGAGGGGGTACGGATTTCTCAAGTTAATCCCCAACACTCCAAGGAGGGCACGGGCCACATACCATGTTGCTTGAGAATTCCAGCCATGAGCAATTTTCACAACAATGCCCAACCCCTTGGGGTAATCCGGGTGTTCAATGGCCATGCCGAGAAGCCCGTCTGCACCTTCTTTAGCGATGACTTTCCCCTCACCTGCTTTGAGAACGGTTGAATCCAATCGGTTGAATCCTCCCACGAGGTCAGGGTGTCGAATCATTGATTCCCAAATCCAATCGTCATCTTTGTCCCGAACCAAACCAGCATAAATCTGTGCGAGTTCAGATACCGTGTTGGAAACCGTAGGCAGGCCACAACCGTCTTTGGCGATGCGAAGCGGCTTCCAGTCTTCTCCGAGGTAGGTTCGAAGTTGTTCCATGTAAGCCCCAAATACTTCGTGCGATGGCAGCGTGTATCCAGCCCTTGGCCATCCTTTGAGTTTACATCCGCGTAAAATTGCAGCATGTTCGCCCGAGCAGGTGTGAAACCAGCGACGAGGCCGTCGGACTTGCCGTCCAAATTGAATGAGAGGAACATCCAGAGGGGTGAGCATCAAGGGCCATTCCGCTTCGGATAGAAGTGATTGAGCTGCAGCGACGTGTTCGGTATCACCGTTGTGGGAGGCGACTGCGATTGCTTTTTGCTCCCAACTGCAATCGGCAAGTTCTTCGGTGAAAGCTTTGAGCATGAAGGGTTTCATCATTGAGCGCCCATAGCAGAGTACGTTTCCACCAAACGAGTGAATCACTTCGTCCCCATGCGCCCATGCGACTGCTCCATGGATGGTGGTTTCAGAAACGCCGTTTCGCCGGTAATCTACCAGTGGCTCCCAAGCCACTTCGCGTCCTGTTGGAATCCCCTCTACTCGCTCACCCAAGGGAGAAGTGGGATACATTGCTGAGCCGGGTTTACCCGGTTGCACAGCAGAGAATGTGTCGTGATGAATGCCCATGTTCGTTCCTCATTGTTTCAACATTGACTCCACTTGGGGTACGACCTGTTCCATGTAAGCCGTCATGTTACGGCACACGCGGTCCGAGTCATGGTTGAAGAAATCAAACCAGGCCATGATTCGGTCCTCTGGATGGAAACGGTCAACCATTTGATGAGCGATTTCGTCGACGTTTCCAATGAGGGCATTGTTGGTTGCCCGCTCAACCTTTGACGGGTCGATTGTTCCTTCGAGTGCGTTCCAATAAGCGTTAAGGGCAACCTTTGCTTCTTCTTTGGCCGCTTTTGATTGTTCTTTTGGCGTCAAGCCTTCCTCTGCGTTGAGGAATACAAAAGAGGTGCGGGGCATGTCCCTGCGCCGCCAGGAGCCACCATCCGGATGGTACACTTCAGCCATCCGTTGATGGGTTGAATCGATGATTTCAGGTGCGGTGATCGAGAGGTTGAACACCTTGACTGGTAGAATGGAGTTGACGAAGGTTTGTGCTCTTGGGTCGTGACTGCCGATGATGAGCTCGAGGAGTTCTCGGCGGAAGTTTTTAGGGATGATTTTCAGCGACTCAAAGGTATAGCGCGATGGGATTTCGATGGAATCCGGGGACTCATTTAGCCCCTCAAATTCAACCGCTGCTGACCGAACCCGTTCCCAATCCTCATCGCTTCGAAAATTCGTGCGAGTGAGCACGGTAGGATTGATGTCTTGAGTGCTGATCACATCTCCTCGCAACAAGCGAAGGAAGATTTCAGCGGCTTCCATGAACACTTGTCCACGCAGTGCAGGCCAAGCGGCTTCTTCGATAGAGTTGCGGGGGACGACCCCATAGGGGCGCGCCATAAATTCAAACCGGCCAGCAGAAAAACCAACGTGCAGTTTGCGATGTTCATTCGGGTTCATGCCCAGATACGTGAGGACGTTACCGATTCGTTCGGCTTGAGCAATCGGTCCACCCGACGCTAAAATGGCCATGACCGCGCTTCCGATCTCGATGTTGGTTGTACGACGGAATGACTCCAGAGCAAGTTGAGGGAAGTCAGTACACAGACCGACTTCTCCCTGCCAGTGTGGGACCACAGGTCGAGAATTTGATTTTTGCTCTTCTGTGGAAAGGTGGGCTTGTGCGAGCCAACCGACGTTGAAACCAAGACGGTCCGCACATTCCAATTGCTGGAAGTAATTCTGAAACATGGTGGCTTCGGAAGGGATATGTCCGTCCTCATCAGGGGTTTGAGAAATTGAAAAGAAGATGTCATGTTCCATTCTGCCACCGTCCCTTCCATATCGCCTTGGCTCATAATTCGTGCGTTCAATTATTGTGGTGCATCGTCCCCTTTTTGGGCAGTTGGTTTGAGTTCTGTAAGAGCCTCAATCCGTCGCTTCACTTGTTGTGGTGCCGGAAGGCCTTCGGCCATGTAGACGTGGATTAAATCGGAGAGAACCAGCATTGCCGATTCGTAATCTTCGCCAATTTCAGCAAGGTCGGCAAGCCCCCATCGGGCAACAAGTTGGCCCGTAATACTTCCCAGTTCAACGGCCAGTTCAAGGGAATCGTTGTAAAGTTCCCGCGAGGCTTCAAAATCGCCAATCGTAGCTTTACAGTGGGCGAGTTCTGCGACAGCCTCCATCTGGGCTACATGTTTCTTGAGCTTTTTTACCAATTCCAACCGTTCGGTTCCAAGAGCAATAGCGGTTTCAAAATCGTTTTGTTTCTTCGCGATGGCCATCAATAAGGCTAGGCCATAAGCCATGCCATTGAGGTCTTGGAGTTGCTCTCGTAAGCGAAGGGAACGAGTGGCGATTGCTCGTGCCTCATCCAGCGCACCATCGGACATGTGGAGCAGAGCAACGTGATGGTGAACGGCAGCAGCCAGAGGGTTTCCAAGGTCCATTGATTCGGCACGTTCAGCAAGGGCGAGCATGCTGTCTGCTGATGATTTCATGATTTTCATGCCCTCAAACCGTGCCCAGCCGCGCTCAACATCGTCTTCGGCAATAGNGGATGCATGGTCCAAGAGTCGATTGACGAGTTCATCGTCCTTCAATTCCACTGCAAGGGGTATCAGTCGCAGAGCCAAAGATGTATTGATTCCGTCCATGGCTCCACCGTGCGTGAGCATGTCCAACACTTGCCGTGCGCGTTCTGGAGACAATTCATTGACCATGGTTTCACCTCAAATTGAGCGAAGACGCCCGCCATCCACTGCGAGACTAACGCCACGAATGCCCCCCGATGCAGGGAGGGTCAGAAAGAGGAGGATTGCGCTTGCTGTTTCCAATGGGTCAATCAATCGCTTTATGGGGACTTGGGATAGCCAGGTGCTTTGAACTTCATCAGCAGTTTTCCCAGTCCGCTCTTGGATGGACTGAGCGAGTGAATCCAAACGGGAGGTGTTGGTGAATCCAGGCAGCACGTTGTTGATCGTGATGGAGGGGTGCAATTCATTGGACAAGGATTTCGCCCATGAAGCCATGGCTCCACGAAGGGTGTTGGAGAGTCCAATGTTAGGGATGGGTTCCTTGACAGACGTTGAGATGATTTGGATGATGCGACCAAACCCTTGTTCTTCCATTTGAGGGGCAAGAGCTTGAACGAGTGTGTGAGCGGCGTGAAGATGACGCCTGAAGGGGGCCTCAAAGTCAACAACGCTGTTGTTCATGAGCGGGCCGCCGGGTGGGCCTCCCGCATTGTTGATGAGGATATGAACCGGACCCGATGATTCGACCAGGGAGTTGACGGTAGAGGCAAGGTTTTCAGTGTCTTCAAGGTCCAGTTTGAGGGCGGTGTGGTTCCCGCTTCCAAGGGTGTTCAATTCTTCAACGAGTGTGTTGAGGGCAGATTCATTGCGTGCGCAAACCGTGACATCCGCACCGGCTTTAGCCATCATTTTTGCAGTTGCAGCCCCGATTCCTTTGCTGGCTCCGCAAACCATCGCATGTTTGCCGTGGAGGGCTTCTTGAGCGTATGGGAAGTCCTTTCCAAGCAGGTCCATGCATCGCCCAAGAAGCCGATGGTCATAGCCCTTCGCTACAACCAATCAAGAATTGCGTTGAGCTGAACCAGCCAATCGTCACTTGCTGCATCGATGATGTCGTAGTGGTTTCCCGGAAGCCAGATTTTCTGAACCTCTGCACCCTTGGCCTTCATGATTCGAGCGTAGGTTTCAGATTGGAGGAGGGGTACATCGGTATCTTCCTCACCGTGGAACAACAGTACGCTGGTTTTTGGTGGATGATCTACGGGATTAATCTGTGACCAAATTTCAGGGTTTTCATCAGGAGAACAACCCAACCATTTCCTCACAGCGTCTCCTTCGTCGGACAGGCGAGCGCGGTCTGCGCCGACGAGGTCGGTTAGAGGTGCCTGAGCTATGGCGAGCCATGGCTTCCGGTCTGCTTTCGCAGCGAGAATGAGGGCGAGTTGTCCACCGGCGGAGTGACCCATGACCATTGAACGGGTGATGTCAATTCCAGGAAGCAGTGCGAGTTGGCCCCACGCCCGAAGTACATCGGAAAGCGTGTCCATCCATACGCCTTCATCGCCTTCAGCCCAGCGCTTGAATTCCACATTCCAAACGGCCACTCCTGCTTCTGCTAAGTCCTCAGCGATGGGTTGCATCAAATCCAAGGTGTACTTTTCTTTCCAAAAGCCACCGTGCAAGAGCATGATGCAGGGGACTCCAACATTCCGTTGAAACGGCGACGGGTCNTCCGGCATGTAGAGGTCAGCATACTGCCATTCTTCTGCTCCCCACTGCATACGGTCAACGGGCATACGAGGGACTCGTTGTGGCGGCTCTATCACTGTTGCGAAGTGGATGTCGTGGGAAGTCCTTTCTAGTAAAAAGAACTAGTAGGAGCGTGAGATGGCACGTTTGGGCACTTCTCTTTATTCTGTTGTCGCCCTCATGGGTGACGGTCGCAGGAACCGGTGGCCGAGCGATGACCACCGATGTTTCGGTCCAAAGGTACGATTGGTTCTCAAACGAAACCGTCATCATTGATTTCTCATTACGAGACGCCCCTTACCAACAATCCCTTACAGCCTCATGGTCCCTATTCGACGAGGACGGTGTCAATCGAAATCGGACAAGCGATGGGGTCGATTCGTTCGGGGCACTCAACGAGTTCCACCAAGAAGCACTCCTTACGGAGGCATCCAAACCGCTTGCCCCTCCGCCCATGGATACCTTTTCTGCACCGGTGCCGTCCGAACACGAAATTCCCGAACCGATCGAACATGCACCCTACCCATACTTGCCCCCACCAAAGGTGTGACTCCATGCATGATTCATCTCGAAGGAATTCGCTTATCGCTTTGATCTTGGTCGGAATCGCTCCTTCGGTTTCCATTTTTGCATCCTTTGGTTCAGGTAACGGACTTGTTGGGCAACTTGCCTGGTTGACCTCAAAGGCATGGATGCTTGGCCTTCCATTGGTTTGGATGTTGTACGTGGATAAGAAACCGTTCTCTTGGTCACTCCCTCGGCAAGGTGGTCTTGGCGTCGGATTTGGAGTGGGTGTAGTGTTCAGCGCCGTCATGGTGCTCGCTTGGGTGTTCATTGGTCAATCAAGAGTTGACCAAGACACATTCCGAGCAACACTCGAACCTTTTGGCCTCACCGTTCAAAGCACCTACATCGCTGCTGCAGTCTTTTGGACCCTTGGGAATTCTGTCCTCGAAGAATACGTATTCCGTTGGTTCATCGTTGAGAAAGCAGAGGCTCTTCTCGGCGAGGGGTGGGCTACCGTCTCTCTGTCCGCCGGAATATTCGTGCTTCATCACTTCTTTGCGCTCTGGTTCCTGGGTTTCGCCATTGAGGCTAATCTGCTGGCCTGTCTTGGCCTGTTCATCGGCGGCGCTACGTTCAGTTGGCTCTACATGAAGTACCGAAGCATTTGGGTGCCTTACATCACCCACGCTTTGTGTGATGTTGTGGTCTTTGGCGTCGGGTACTTGCTCTTATTCGGTTGAACTCAAGGGCAGAAACGCTTCCGGTCACGCGGGAACAACACGGTCTCTCGCACGTTCTTTGCCCCTGTGAGTTTCATCAAGATACGTTCGACTCCAAGACCCCATCCGGCATGCGGCGGTACACCGTGGCGGAATCCAGCGACATAGAATTCAAATTCCTCAGGGTCCAGTTCCATGCTCTTTAGGTTGTCAATGAGAACATCAATTCGGTGTTCACGTTGCCCGCCAGAAGTCATCTCATCTCTTCCAAAGTTGAGGTCAAATCCACGGGAGAGCTGCTGGTCAGTGCTGCCTTGCTCGCCTTCTACATGATGAATGTAGAAGGGTTTGAGTGACATTGGCCAGCGCGGTAGGAAGTAAAATTGTGGGAGGTCTTCAGCAAGGAGGTCAGAGTTTTCAGCGTCAATATCGTCACCCCATTCGATGGTACCTCCCTTTTCCTTGATGATGCGAATCGCATCGCAGTATTCCATGCGTGGGAAGGGCAATTCGGGAACAATCACTTCAATGGCTTCTTCTTCTTGAGTGGCCCGATAAGCGTTGATGGTTGCGATGAGTCCTTGGGATTCTTCTTCATCGGCTACGGACTTCCAAATGTGGTGGAGCATGCGTTCAAGGACACCCATGACGTCGTCATCGTTCGCCCAACTGCATTCAATATCAAAGGAAATAAATTCGTTCAGGTGGCGGTAAGTGTCGTGTTTTTCAGCGCGGAAGGCGGGTCCGATTTCGAACACTCGTTCCAATCCCCCGCTCATGCACAATTGCTTGAACAACTGCGGTGATTGGTTGAGGTATGCAGGCGTTTCAAAATATTGCATGGGAAACAAGTCAGTTCCTCCTTCAGTAGCAGTAGCAACGATTTTTGGAGTATGCGTCTCAATGAAACCTTCAGTGATGAGGTGTTGGCGGCCAAACTGCAAGACTTTGCCTCGGAGTCGGAACATAGCGTTGACATGGGCTCTGCGCAGGTCGAGGAAGCGATTGTCCAATCGGGTATCAAGTTCAACATTGACAGTGTCCGTGACACCTAACGGCAGCGGGGCTTCAGCTCGTGCAATCACTTCAACAGAGGTTGCTAGAACTTCGTAGGCCGGAGGGGGCGTCGGTTCGCCTTCCTTGACCTTGGGCGGTCGCTTGAGCGAAACAGTGCCGGTAAATTGTAGGGTTGACTCACGGGTCATCCGTTGAACAACATCCAACGGTTCTTCGCCAATGTTGTCTGCCTTTAGGAAAATTTGAGTGGTTCCTGTTCCGTCTCGTAGGTCAACAAAACATATGGCTCCTTTTCCTCGGTTGGCCTCCATAAATCCTGCAACCGTTACGGTTTGGTCGATAAGGTCGGCGCCCAGAGTCTGGATTTCGCCAAGGGTGTGCGTTCGGTAAGCGGTTGGAACCCAAGTGGTCATGGGTGGTGGGCTGCGGTGGAGAACATGAAGCATTCGCCCTTGTTTTTTGATTTGAGGAGCCAATGGGCCACGATTAACCGTGCATCTCCCTCAAGGGCTTCGCCCCGAAGACGAAGCCAATGGCCTCCATCACGGCATCCTCCGGTCATTTTGTTCATGTGCCGTTGGACCGTTATTTTCTCGGGCACAGATGGATGATGCCTTGTTTCATGCCCGCGTTGAATCGTGATATTATCGGGCCACGGTTCCCGAAGTCTCATGAAGAGGTCCCTACTGGTCTTTCTATGTCCAGCCGCCCCACTCGCGCTCTTGGCTTCACCCTCTTGCTGTTGCTGACAGGGCTTTCGCCCCTCGTGATGACTGCATCTGCCGACCCGAGTATTCATCTCTCCGTCGATTCAAGCCACGTCATTCTTGAACCTGGACAGTCAACGAACGTTACCCTTACCATCAACAATAACGGTTCGAGCATTGAGAGCTACAATCTCAGTATTGATGATTCCGGTCTTGCAACATATTGGGACATCGTTGCTGTTGAAGCAACGGTTGACAACGTCTTTCCGACCTGGTCGGAAAATACGACCATCATCGTTCGCCTTGGCGAAGGTGCGACGACAACCGACAGTGGCTCATTTGACATCACCATCACAGAACCCGATCAAAACCTCAGTTCGTCCATTACCGTATTTCTCAGCGTAGCACCTCATCATCAGCCTTCATTGAATCCTGTTGATTCCTCCCTGGCCACCACCTTGGCGGGGAGTAATTTGACGGTGAACTTCACTGCAGAAAACCTCGGTAGTGTTTCAGATACATTCCTCCTCGACGTGGAGGTCGAACCTGACTTGTCCGGATGGTGGGCCAATCAGACCAATTCATCCAACGGATCGAACTCAACAGGTAACTCATCCAACGGAACCAACACGACCGCATCACTTTCCGTGCTCATGTACGGAAACAGTTACACCTCCGCAAATTCTCTTCACACCTTGGTCGAAGACGTCGTTGATTCGGCTGGAATCAACGGAACAGTTGATGCAAATTCCGGAGGGGGCATGAACCTTGGAGATCACCGGCAAAACATAGCGACCTCAGGCAATCAATGGAATACCTCGTTGCGTGGGTCCGACTGGGATTATGTTGTTCTTCAAGACCAGAGTCAAATCCCTTCTCTGCCGACCAACGATACGAACTGGCAGGCGAGCAAGAGCGGGGCAGTGGACATCAGCACAGAGGTGGAGGCTGAAGGTTCAGAAACCGTTCTGTTCATGACATGGGGGCACCGAAGTGGAGAGTCAGGTCCTCAATGGCACCAACAAAACATCAGTCAAAACTACACCATCATGCAAAGCCGCTTGACCGATGGCTACCTCCGCTACGCAGAAAACATCAGTGCGGCAGGAAATACGGTTTGGATTGCTCCTGTTGGTCTCGCGTTCAAAACCATTCACGATGGAGTAGAGGCAAGCGGCAACAACGCAAGCCAGAGTGGGAATTTGTTTTATGACCTCTATACTTCAGACGGAAGCCATCCATCTCTCAGGGGCTCATATCTCGCAGCTTGCGTCATGTTTTCAACCATCAGCGGGGAGGTTTGCGCGGCAAGCAACGATTCAACTTCTCTTCCTGCTTCGGTCAAACTTGAACTTCAGCAGGCTGCTGATGACACGGTATTCAACCAAACCACTGGAATGTCCTTTTACCCCTGGGAAGTGAGCGGGACCTCCGCTTTCGGTATGGGGGCTTCTGTACCACCCGGTTGGAACGTTCAGTGGAATGAGGACGAAGTCGCTCATCTCGCTGCAGGAGCCGAACAAACGGTTGCACTTTCAGTTTCCGTGCCTGAGAATGCAGTGCCAGACTATTATGGATTCAGGCTCACCATCGGTTCAACAAACGGGAACGTAACTTCATCGACCNTACTTGTTGTCCAAGTCGAAGCAGAAAACGAACTGAGCATGTCGTTCACTTCTCACGATGACCAGTTCCTTCCAGGCCAAACCACACTGACCGAAGTCAATGTCACCAACATCGGCAACGGAGTTTTGGACATTAATTGGGTTGCTGGCCTCTTTTCAGCGGGGCTGTGTCAAGTCGCTTTACCGGCTCCTCAGAACCTCGGTGTACAACCCGGTGATGTTGTTGCCGTGCCTATGGCGATCACAATACAGGCCAGTGCAAGCGTCGGTAACTCTTGTTCCATCATGCTCGCTATGGAATCCATCACACAGGAGATTGTGCCGGGGAGTCTGCTCGCTTTTGCAATAGATGTTGACGAACTCGTCGACTTCTCGCTCACCGGTCCCTCAACAACCGTTGACTTGGTTCCAGGGCAGGGCGTTAATTACGAAGTTCGCATCAACAATAACGGCAGTGAGGAAGTTACGTATTTCCTCGACCCTGTCCAACATCCCAATCTCACTACTTCACTTGTCTCAGCATCCGGCGTAACCGTGGCTTCGGGCGAAGTCGGGGTTTGGACCGTAAACACAAACGGACCCGCTGGTCTTCTCGGACTTCTTCAACAAGAATTCACCGTGACCTACGGGGGCGAAGTCGCATCATTGAGTGTAGACATCAACGTCCTAGAAGTTCCAGAGCTCGCTGTGACTGGGCCAACAGATAGCCGAATCATCGTTAGGCCAGGTCAGTCTGTCGTGACGCCGATTGAAGTCTTTAATTCAGGTACTTCTAACCTTGAACTGACAGCCAGCCTTCTTGGTCTACCTGCTAACATCAACGCAGAATTAAGCGATGTCACCATCGTTCTTGCTCGTGGCGATTCAACGACCGTCAACCTCACCGTCTCTGCTGCGTTGTCCGCAGTCGCTTCTACGAACCCTTTTACAATTACCTTTGAGGATGGAGCCATTGAAGCTGTGTTGTCGATAGGACTCATCGTCAATGATCGACAAGAAGTCGTCATTAATGGCGTGGAGAACCTCATCTATGCCCACCCCTTGGGTGAAGCTAACCTCACGGTTCAGGTCACCAATTTGGGTACTGCAAGCGATACCTACATCGTTGAATTAACTGCTGTACAAAGCAACAGTTGGTTTACATTCAGTCTTTCACACCTCTCGTTTTCCTTGGATGCAGGTGAGACGAAAACCCTCATCGTGTCGGCTCGTGAAGCAAACCAAGGGGCCTTGGGAGGCGTGGCTTACTCCCTCAACGTGACGTCTACTTCCACCGGTGAAGTAGGGGATACCTTCGCCATCACTGTGCGCTCAGTGGTTGCCGGTGGAACTATAACATTGCTTGGAGATACTGCAACTGCAAAGCCAGGCTCTTCTGTTTCTGGAAACATCATATTGACCAATACAGGTTCAGGTGAAGACACGTTTACACTGAGTTCTATCGGAGAGGACTGCGGTCTTTCAACCTCGGTTACCCTTTCCCCTGGCGTGTCATCCGAAGCGCTTCCATGGTCTTGTGCGGTTCCAGAAGGTGCACCTGCTGGACTGAAGAGCATTACGTTCCGGGCCGTGAGTGCAATGCGCAGTAACGTCGTCATCAATCAAGCGGTTGGGTATCAAGTTGAACCATCATGGCCAAGCGATGCTTTGGTGGCGGTTGGTCTGACTGAAAGCAAGGTCTCGCTCGGCATGGACAGTTCAACGAGTACGGTCATCACGCTTCAAAATTTGGGGAACATCGAAGTTACCGGTCAATTGGATGCAATAGGAGCCGATACGGGTCTGCTTCGAATGGAATGGATTCGAATGAGCGACGGCGTCTCCACAAATGAATACACCCTCACGCCAGGGTCGTCCGCAGAATTCAAGCTCAACCTCACGTCCAACGTTGCTCGTTCAGCAACTGCAACGCTTACCGTCAAGGCTACCTCCCAGGGTGGCAATGTGTTGACCACGGACGAATCGGTTTCAATGGCCGTTCAAATTGAAGGCCCTGCTCTCCCTCCCAACGGGTTGTCATTGCCGTTGGGTGTGAGCGTAAGTCAACCGGCTACGCTTACTGCAATGGGTCTTGGCTGGCTCATCGCTTTGCTCGCAGTTCAGTTGTTGCGTCGTTCCCGAAGGAATGACTCGGAAGGAACAGAAGATGTGGGCGATGAGGATGAAGAGGATGACGAGGTGAAGGACCTTCCAGAACTAGGATTCAATGAATGCCGCCTTGATGAGGACAACAAAGTCAACTGTCCGGAGTGTGAGGCTCGCCTTGGTGTCCCTCGAGGCAGTCAACCACCGTTTAGGTTTACATGTCCAAAATGCGACAATAAGATTCGTGTTGTGGAATGATCACAAACGCTGGGCGATCAGCAAGAATGCGGTGTGGCCAAACGGACCGTTAACCGGGCGCATGCCGCCTTTTGATGCTCTCCCCCACTGGCGTTCCATCAACTCACCAGCCCATTCAACATTCAGTCCTGCTTCTTCACAAGCCTCCCATGCTCGTTCAAGTTGCTGAGTCACTGGACAATAACAGGCTATACGTCCGCCAACAGCCAGCATAGAGGCTACTGCAGCTATTGCGGGGGGGTGGTCCGGAAGGTCCAACACGATGGCTTCAAAGGATTCACAGTGGGACTGAATCGTATCGGTTACAGTTTCAATCGTACCCTCTATGTGATGATGATCGGGAAACTCGGCCCAACTTTCTCGTGCTCTGCGTAAATTTTCAAGGCCAATTTCTGCGTGTTCTGCACGTGGCTCGACCGTGATATGAGTTCCGCTCCCCCCGAGTGCTCTTGCGAGATGAAGGGACAATCCGGCGCTCCCAATTCCTGCTTCAAGAACACGGTCTCCAGAGCCGATGCCCAATCGAGCCGTGAACCAACCAGCATCTTTTGAACTGATGGTTTGAGCCCTGCGTAACATTCCTTTGTTAAGTTCGGGTAGACGGGTGGGCATTCTCGTGAGCAACTTTTGACCGATTCCTACTTGCTCACCGATGGCTACCGGTGAAATGATTTCCAGCGGGTCAAAGACGCCGAGTCCTTTGATTTTACGAGAGCCTGAGGTCATCTCAACAACATGGACTTTCCCATCTTCTTCCACAAGTACAGCCCATGCCTCATTGGTCATGTTTTCGCGACCTTCTTCTTGTCCTTAAAGTTACAAGAGATGAATTAAAAATTTATGATATTGTAACATTCCTTGAACGCCCTTTTTTTGACATTAAAGCGGGTGTTTCATATACTGTCCGGAACTTCGTAACATTATGAAAGGAACCGTTCGCACCATGGCCTTCTCAATCGTCCTGCTGTTTTTCATCAGTACCATGACTGGATTGACAACAGATTTGAACCCTCTTGAACAACAACAATCGCTGGATGAAGAGCCTGTGGTTTACAGCGCTGCAACCTCTCCCGGTCACGTTGTGTTCGCACAATACATCTCGTCAGACAATTGCCCACACTGCTACAAAGCGGGTGGCGGCTCTGCAGCTCATCACAAACTCAAGGTCGACTTCCCTGACGAGTATGTTTACGTTACATACATGTCAGCCTCCTACGGCTCTACCAACTCCGCACGTGCTGGTAACGTCGCTCCATACTCGTGGCAGTGGCCTACTGGCGGCGCACCTGATGCATATTTCGGGGACCGTACAGACATCCGTCAGTCTGGTGCATCATCAAACTATGACTCCTATGATGACGAATTTTCCGCCGGAGGTGGAATGCACACCTCTACCAACGATTATGGTATGACCGCTGCAATATCTGCTAACGGTGGTACATTTGACATTGATATCTCATACAAGTACACCGGCTCGGGCTCGGCCGCATCAAACATGAAACTCTATGCAGCCATCGTTGAAGAAGAATGCACGACCTACACTTACTCGAGCAGCGGTAGTGCACTCCCGCACGGCTACAATTGCTGGATGGGTTGGCTCACATCAGGTGATACTTACAAGACAAAGAGTACCGGTTCAGGATCTGCTTTTGCGAGCGTATCTCCTACCTCCAGCCAACAATCACTCTCTTGGACCAGCGTCCCTACCAGCCTGATTGCAGGTGGAACCTCAAACGCAGTTGTTGTTGCCGCCCTCATCAGCGGAAATCAAATCAGCGTTGGCGGCAACAGCCCCCACGTTTATCATGCCATTGATTCGACCATGGGTCCTAAGATGGACATCGGCATCACTGACTTTTCAGTAGCCAATTCCATGGGTGACCCCACTTACATGACCGGAGACATCGTTACCTTGAGTGCTGATGTCAAAAACACCGGTGATTTGGACTACACAGACGGTGGACAGGTTGAATTTTACTACAAAAACGGTGTTTCAACAACCGTTATTGATTCTGCATCTGTCCCATCGTTGAACGTTGCACAGGGGTCGTCGTACCTCTCGGCAACTGCTGACTTTGACACATCATCCCTTCCAAGCAATGCCTGGAAGACTACCTTTGGTAGCCGTTTAGTGAGCCTCACAGGAGACATGGCTGCGAGCAACAACATGCAGGAAACACAACTCGACCATGACCGCCCACCACTCGCCAAGAAGGCACAAGTGATTGACACCAACGTCGTAGAGCGAGGCAGTCACTTGACGGTTCTCGCCAAGGGAAGCGCCGACGACAACATTGACACCATCGATTCCATGACCTTCGAAATAGAAGTTTCGCCGACTGGATTGAGTCAGTGGGATGCCAGCATTGTCACTGGAGGCGACTCGATCGTCTACCGTGGCACTCCCAACGAGGGACGCCAATACGTGATTTCTCCAACATTGGACATGCCAGCAGGTGTGTATGATATCCGGTCGCGAACCTTGGATGCACGTGGACAGACGAGCGCCTGGGCAGTCTCAACAGGGTCGGATGGATTCGAACTCGCGAACGGTGAGCCAACCGTTGTTGCGGACCCAGTCCCGACGGTGATGTGCGACATCCCAACAAAGGTAAGCATGATTGGACACATTTCCGACCCGGAAACGCCGCTTTCACAACTGATCGTTACTTCCAGCAGTCCTAATTTCGTAGCATGGCATGCCGCAACCCAAGAAGTGGAAGTCCTTTTCCCCTACGATAACGGATGTCCTCTAGGCCAAAAGGGAATTGAAGTCGTTGTTGATGATGGCGGAGATTACTCCGATACAGGCATCACACCCTACGGTACTCTTTTGTTCAACGTGATTGAAAACGGTCAACCACGATGGTCTGGACTCCCTCTACAACTCATTGATGAAGCCGGAACTGGCTCGTTGATGCTCAATCAATATGTGTCAGACACGGATTCAAACGGCGCCACTGTAAACGCCGCAGGCCTTGACATTCAGGTCATGTCTCACACCAACCCTGATGCATTTGTCATTGAACTTGTTGAAACATCAACCGGTGTAACGCTCAACTTCTTTACGGTTGATGATGATAAGACTGGAGAAACCATTGTGACTCTACGTGCTAGCGACGGAGAACAATTCTCCGACCAAACAATCACCATCCGTATCAACCCGGTCAACGACGCACCACGAATTGACCTTACCGATATTGAAGACTTCCAACTCAAGCGTGGAAAGCAGATGGTCATCAATCTCAAGACACGAATGACTGATATCGACAGTCCTGCAGAACAAGCGTTCATCACAGTAACGCCATCAGAGCCGGGTGCTGCTCGGTACAACATTCTTGACGGAAACATGATTCTGAACTTTGATGAAACAGGTGAACAAACTGTAACGATTGCAGCTACCGATGGATTTGCAACAAACGTTTACACCATGACGGTTGATGTATTCGATGCATATCCATTTACGCTCTCAACTGAAGACGATGGTAGCGGTTTAATGTTCATCAGTTTGGAGGACACCTATGTCGGCCAAACACCAACTGCTACAATGATCCTTACCGATTCCGCACCAGTTTTCACTACAATTGATCTCACATGGAACCTTTGCAGTGACTTAACCGGCACCTGTGAAGGTCTACGTGAAACCTCACTCAATGTTGCAAAGTCGAACGTCGGATGGTCAGAAGAACTTGACATCAAGTCAATCTTTAACGAAAATGATCTGGCTCGCCCAACCGGTTCAAAATATATGGACTATTACAAAATCGAAATCTCTGGCGTTAGCGATAGCGGCGATGAATACCGAAGTTTGGACGGCGGGATGAAGTTCACCATCACGGAAAATCTGCCTGCCCCTGGCGACATGAGTGACGAAATGTTAACCGATTATGTTGCTGAATTGACCTCTCAAATTGAACTCCTAGAGGCGTCCATTGATTCAGAAGATGGCGACGTTGAATCCATGGAAGCAGAACTCGCTGAACTCAACATAGCATTCGAACTCGCATGCGAGGCCAACAAGACGAATTGTCCAACAGATGATGTCAAGAGCGCTAATGATTCTGGAGAGTCCAGTCTTGATACCAATCTCATCATCATGGTCATCGGTGTACTCATCGTCGCATCTCTCCTAGGATTGATGTTCATACGAGGCGGTAGGGATGAAGTCATCGAGACCAAATGGAACGAAGCATCGCTTCCTGCCCACGATGCGATTGCAAATTCGATGTATGGTGGAGCCCAAGAGATCTTCCAACAACCTGTTGCAGCCTATGTGGCTCCAACTGCTGTGGCTCAACCGGTCGTCATTCCCGCTCCAGCGCCAATGGCGGGTCCACCGTTGCCTCCAGGCGGCCTTCCAGCAGGATGGACCATGGAACAATGGACGTATTACGGCCAACAATATCTTGACCAGATGAATCAATATTGATTGCATCTTTTTATCGGGTAAGAATTTCTAGCCTAAAGCATACCCCTAAAGGGAAGCACAACTGAGGTGAGGATATGGCTGACGAAGACACTCTAGAAACAGCGGCGCCCGCCGCTGAAGAGGATGTTGTTGAAACTCCTGATGAAGAGGTCACAATTTGGGCCCCTGAAGCAGGCGGTACAGATGAGGTACTGAACTCATCCGTTGGAGATTGGATTTCCACAGTTGATTTCGAATCCACCTCGGACGTGCCCATCCCTGAGCGGCTTGTTGACCAAGTCATCGGGCAAGAAGCAGGTTCTGTCGTCATCAAGAAAGCAGCAGAACAACGCCGTCACATGCTGATGATAGGGGACCCCGGAACAGGGAAGTCCATGCTGGCTCGCTCGATGACGGATTTACTACCACGAGATGCGCTCGAAGATGTCCTCGTCTATCCTAACGAAGAAGATGAAAACGTCCCACGAGTCCGCACGGTTCCGTCAGGCCGTGCAGATCGCATTGTCAAAGTCCAAAAAGAAGCCATCCGCCAACAACGTGAGAAATCACAGAAGATGTTGTTTATTGCTTTTGCAGCAATTGGTTTCTTGATCTTAATTGCAGCCCTTCAGTCCGGAGATTTGTTCACCCTCCTTTTCGGAGGTTTCCTTCTTGTGTTTGGATACATGTTCATTCGTAGCCGACTCGGTTCGGTCGACAACAGCCGTATCCCGAAAGTACTCGTGAAGCACGAGCCAAACGCCCTTCCATCCTTCATTGATGCGACCGCAACGCTTTCTGGCTCTTTACTCGGAGACGTTCGTCACGACCCGTTCCAATCAGGTGGTATGGAAACCCCTGCTCACGACCGAGTTGAACCAGGTGCGATTCACCGAGCACACAAGGGTGTTCTCTACATCGACGAGATCAACCTCCTGCGTCTTGAGGAACAGCAAGCTCTACTCACAGCAATGCAAGAGCGTGCATTCCCTATTTCGGGCCGCTCCGAGCGTTCATCCGGAGCCTTGACCAAAACGGAACCCGTTCCCTGTGACTTTATCCTCATCGCTGCGGGTAACCTTGACGCGATACAAGGAATGCACCCCGCGCTCCGAAGCCGTATTCGTGGCTATGGATACGAAGTCTACGTGAATTCTGAGATGCCCGATACCTCCAGGAATCGTCGCCGCTTGATCCGATTTATCGCTCAAGAAGTTCGTCGCGACTTGGATACCGTCCGAGAAATCCCTCACTTCGACAAAAGTGCAGTCGCCATAATTTTGCGAGAAGCTCAGCGCAGGGCTGGTCGCCGTGGAAAACTGTCCCTTCGTCTTCGCGAACTTGGCGGACTTGTGAGAATCGCTGGCGACCTCGCTGTTGAAGCCGGTGCCCCACTTACTACCGCAGAACATGTTCTGGGAGCGCGTAATATTGCAAAACCCCTTGAACAACAAGTTGCAGACCGAATGATCGAGCGCCGTCAGGATTACGCAATGCTGGTCAATACCGGCGAGCGAATCGGCCGAGTCAACGGTCTAGCGGTTCTTGGAGCCAATTCTGGACTTTCAGATTTCAGTGGAATTATGCTGCCGGTTGAAGCACTGGTCACTCCATCCCTTGGTGGTGGAGGTAAAATCCACGCTACTGGAGGGCTTTCTGACCTTGCAAAGGAAAGCGTCACGAACGTCAGTGCAGTCATCAAGAAGCTCACTGGGAAGGATATTTCCGATTATGATATCCACATTCAATTCGTTGACACTCACGGTGTCGACGGAGATTCTGCTTCCATCACCATTGCAACTGCTATTATCTCAGCATTGGAAAACATACCGATTCGCCAAAATTTAGCAATGACCGGATCGCTATCGGTTCGTGGAGAAGTTCTTCCTATTGGTGGAGTCACCGCCAAGATCGAGGCAGCAGCTCGCTCAGGTGTGAAAACCATCGTCGTGCCCCGAGCCAATATGCAAGATGTTCTTCTTGATGAGCGATTCGAAACCATGGTTGAGGTCGTCCCCGTTGATACCTTGGATGAAGTCATGAAGTATGCACTGATTAAGCATGAGCAAAAGGCAGGACTCGTGGAACGTTTGGAAGCAGTGATTGACCGTCTTACCCCAGAGGTTCAATCCAAGATTTCGCTCGTTTAATCACCAACCCAAACCAGTCAAGTTGTCCAAATACAGTGGTGGACTACAAAAACAAGACATGTGTGGCTGAGTACGGTGAGTTGATGGAGCAAGAGGAAGTTTCATCAACGGGGAAAGGTGCACTTTTCGTTCTGTTCATGGTCACCATGATCGACATGATCGGTTTTGGAATCATCATTCCGTTTTTGACCTATCTTGTCAAAGACCTCGCAGAGGCTCAAGGAATCGTGCAAATCGGACTTTGGGTCGGTTTGCTGATGACCTCTTATTCAGCTGCTCAGTTCCTCTTTTCTCCTTTTTGGGGAGCGCTTTCAGATCGAATTGGGCGACGGCCTGTTTTGATGATCGGTCTGGTGGGGAACACTGTATTCTTTACCGCCTTTGGATTTTCGAACACCCTTATGTTTGCATTTGGCGCACGTTTCCTCGCTGGCGTATTTAATGGAAACATTGCCGTTGCTCGTGCTTACATTGGAGATGTAAGTACGCCTCAACAATTGGCGACTCGCATGGGTCTAATCGGTGCGGCATTTGGGCTCGGGTTTACGATTGGCCCATTTTTGGGCGGAGAGTTCTCAAGCCCAGCAGACCGGTGGGACTTTTTTATTGGGACGGTATTTGAGACCTATCCATACCTCCTGCCCTGTGTCATTGCCAGCGTCCTTTCAACCGGTTCGTTCATCCTAGCACTTCGATACCTTCCCGAATCACTTGACCTGAGTTCACAATCCAAACATGACCGACGCTCGTGGGGTGATGAAATGGAAGGAATGTTCACCAACTCACTCTCCATGCTCAAAAAAGGCACTGTAGGCGCCATGATTTGGGTGTCGATGCTGTTCACGCTCGGCTTCACAGTCATGCATGCTGTATTCATCCTGTATACGGAGATGGATGTGGCGAACGGTGGTTTAGGGTTTAGCGAAAAAGACAACGGTAGAGTCTTCGCAATGATCGGTCTCTTTGGAATTTTCACTCAAGGTGCCCTTATCGGTCCGCTTACTCGTAAATTTGGTACTCGACGCCTCATTCCCTATGCTGCTATGACAACAGGGCTTGGGCTGGTTTTGGTTCCTTATACCCAAGCCGGTAGTGCGTGGCTAGGTCTGTTGGTGGTTTGTTCTCTCATCGCCATTGGGAACGGTATTTTCCAACCTTCATCCTCGACTTACTTGACTCAAATTGCTCGTCATGAAGGATATGAATTGGGTTTAGTCATGGGTGCACAAGAATCCCTGGGAGCGTTTGCTCGAATCCTTGGCCCCCTAACGGGTGGAATCGTATGGGAATTGACCGTTCGGGGAACCTTTCCTTGGGATTATCACACGGCTTTTCACCTGTGTGGATTCTTGATGATTGTATCCACCCTACTCACCTTGCGTCTTCCACAATTTGAAGGTTCTGAACCTCGCTCATCTGAAGAATGAATGCATGAGATGTCTTGAAGAGGTCAACGGTATTAGCGGGACCATGGAAGAGAAGAGCAACATATGGGACAGCCATAATTTCCGTCACCGCCTCGGTATGTTCTCACATGCAGCCATATTGATGACATTGGTCACCATTTGGCTCATCTACTTGATCGATGTTCTTCAGCCGTTATTCATTGCTTTAGGGATTTATTTTGTCCTCAAACCCGGAGCCAATACCCTGTCAAAACAGGGATTCCCAGTGATGCTATCGTACATCACAATGCTAATGCTTGCCATTCTCGTGGTGCTTAGTGCTGGATTCTTTGCATATGAGCAAGCAGCCAATTTTGCAGAAGATGAAGTGCGAATGGAGGAATATACGGAGTCACTGAATGACCGCTGGTATGACCTAAAAAACTCCTCACTGTTCAGCGATGCCATCATGGATTCGGGTGCAACTGAAACTGGAACCTTTGAGCAGGATATGGCTTCCATGGGCGTTTTCTCAGATGGCTCTGAACTTTCAGACCTTTTCACACGAATGCTCTCAAGTATTGGTTCCCTGTTCATCATGGGAATTACTGTAATTTTCTTCCTTTTGTTCATCATTTTTGAAGCAAGTTTGCTCCCCGGACGCATCGAGCGAGCATGGCCCGGTGGCGCTAGTGAACGCGTTCACATGATACGAGACCAAATCGAAGCCAGCGTTAACACGTATGTTGTGGTCAAAACCGGAGTCGGTTTTGGTACAGCTGTTTGTGCCGGAATTGTCATGTTGTTCTTCGGAATTGACCTGTGGTTCACTTGGGCACTTCTGACGTTTATCCTCAACTATGTTCCTTACATTGGTTCGCTTCTTGCAACGATTCCACCGTTGATCATCGGATTCATTGTCCTTGGTCCAACTTCGGTCATCCTCTTGTCGGTATTGCTTCTTTCAAATCAGCAACTTTGGGGTAACGTGATTGAAACACGATGGGCAGGGCGAGCATTGGACATCTCTCCGGTGTTGCTCCTTGTCGTGACAGCATTCTCGTTTTGGCTGTGGGGTATCATCGGAATGATTCTCTCCATCCCCCTTGTCGTTATTCTCAAGATTGTCCTTGAAAACATTGAGGCTACCCGACCGTTGGCGATTCTGCTCTCAGAGCGAGCACCAACTCTGGAAGAGGCTTGGCGAGAGGCCATCAAAGACGGTCGTATCACGGCCTATGAGGAGCGTATGCTCAACGAATTGCAAAACGTGCTCGGTTATACAGACCAACAAGTTGCCATCATGTCTGCCCGAATCGCAGCTGAATACGCTCTTCGCAGGGGACGCCTAAGTCTGGACCAAATCGACCTCATCAACATCGGCATTGGATTGATGCCAGCGCCCAAGAAATGGAAAAATCAATTTGACGAGATTGTCACCGAAGGCAAACTAAGCGTCATGGAACGTGTATTCCTTGGCAAACTTGTGTTTGCTTTGGAAGATGATGAAGAAGAGTGAATCTCAGAGTACGGCAGTGAGAATACGTTCCAGTTCAGTGTTAATCGTAAGGATGAGGGTTCCAAACTCCGGTGGGATGTTTGGGTCTTCGTAGAGTTCTTCAAGCTTCGATTGAGCCATTGCGATGCGCACGTCCAATTTCTTTCCTTTATTGAGCAGCCAATTATCGCATGCTTCTTTCGCTTGTCGGCGGATGTTTCTTGGAACCTTTGGGTCATCGATTTGGTTGATGACGCTGGCGACTTGTTGTAATCGTTCTTCGATATCCATGTTCTCACCAGTTGGGGGTAAAGTTAGGTCGTCGGTGACCGTCTTTAAATTGATGGCCTTCCTCCTCTGCCTATGGAGGTCACTACAGACCATGTTCTGGGATGGACCCGTGTCGGAGTTTTGTTCCTCGGAATGGCATGGGCTGCATGGATGGATCACAAAGATCGTCGTGTTCCAAATGAGCATTGGATTGTGTGGGCAAAGCCCGCCATTTTTCTTTGGGGTCTCGACCTTATGGTACAAGGTGCGGACTGGACCATCTACCTCACTGCTTTCGGCGTTGTAGCTTATGCTGGTGTGTCTGTATTCGGGCGACCAACGCTAAGAGATGCACGTGCTGGTTCTGGAATGGACCGAGTGTTCATTGCTTGGTACCTTGTTTCTGTGATTGGGTTCATTGCAGGTGCAATCCGTTATCAAGCGACCAGCCCAATTGAGGTGATTCTGGGTGATGGTGATGAACTGGGAATGCTCTGGTGGAGGACGGCTTCAGTCTTCTTGGTCATTTTCGTCATTGATGTTGCCTGGCGATTGCGTCTCTTGCACGGGGGTGCTGATGCAAAAGCCCTGATGTGGGTTGCCCTGGTCTTTCCCTCGTGGGCGACCGTTCCAACACCTCTCTCTTCCGTGATGGGGGATACACTGGTTGCTCTTCCGGTCGCAGTGGCTTTGTTGATGTGGGGAGGACTTGCCTTTTTGTTGATACCATTCATCATGCTCATTCTAAACATCAAGAAAGGTTCCCTTCGTTCCTTTGGAGACCTACGACTTGCGTGGCATGCCACTAAAATTCCAATCGATGAGGTCTTACAACGCCACGTTTGGATGTTAACGACGACAATGGTTCGGCCAGACGGCGAGGGTGAGGTCATTCACCGCTCAAGAGCACCTCGGCGTACGCCGAATGAAGAAGAACTCCAACAACAAATCATGACTTTGAAAGCCCTCGGCGTCGAAGACGTGTGGGTGAGTTTCAAGATGCCTCTGCTGGTCTTTTTGTTCCCAGCAGTTCTGCCATTGGTGCTCTTGGGTGAACCCACAGCATTGGTAATGACTTGGCTGGGTTAAATTTGAAAAGACATCATGCGCCTTTGCGCTCGATGTTCTTGGGACGGAGTCCCTTGTAACTGCACTTGCGGCAGCGGGCGGCACGAACGGCATTGCGTGCGTTACATCGCATGCAAATCTTGCGGTGGAGCAAGCGGGCTTCTGCTTCTGGGAATCGTGCCATGGTGGGGCCACAGATTTCCCCTATTTAATCACAACCTCAGTGGTTCGGAAGCGGTTGCTGGTTGACTTATGCTAACCTGAGGCATCGGGTATGTTGAAGTTCTGCGTCCTCTTCCGTGAACGCATGAAGGTTGTCAGGCTTCCTGCCATCCATCACGATGGGAATGCTGTCATCGTTTCGGGGCGTTTGGGGAGCCTGTTGATCGATGCAGGGACCTCGTGGTATCAGTCCCTTCAAGTTGAACGAATCAGAGGTCAACTCGGAGATAAGCCTCTCGATCGTATCGCTTTAACCACTCGACGGTATCCTTGTTCCGGAGGTGCCAAACACATTTCAGAATCGTTTGATAACATTCCAATCCACATTCACGGCGTAGGACAAGCCGCTCTCGAAACAGGAGATTTTTTCACAACATGGGCGAACAGGTACGATTCCGACATGCCTCCAACCCAAACAATTCCAGTTGAGGACAAAGAAGTATTTGCTCTTGGTGACGGCGATGTTGAAGCCCACTGGCTGCCGGGGCATGCGCCCGAGGGAATGGGATATCTCATTCCACATTTGGCTACACTCATTGTCGGCCCGCTCTTGCCTCGGGCAGACCGACCCACAAGATGGGATTTGCCGGGCGGTTCACTCATTGACCTCATCAAGAGTTTTGAAACCATGAAGCGGCTTCAACCAACATCGATTGTCCCAATGCAGGGTCCAGCTATCAGGGGGAAAGAACACATCCAGAGCGTTCTCGACCGACATCTTGAATTCTTTAACCAGGCCGTTGAAAACGAGGGCAAGCCTCCAAAGTCTTGGCATAGGCCAGCTCCAACTGCTCTTTGGCTAACACCCATTTCTCCTTGGCCTCTCGTGGAAAAAGAATCCGTCTAAGCGGGTTGAACCGAACTGAGGACATAGGAACGATCCAACCTCTTGTGCCCTCCTCGAGAGTAATCTTTGGCCGTATCATCTTCACTGATGTGTGAGCCATCCCAGGCATGCATGTGATGAATCCAACCGCTTCGAACATGGACCATCCCATTTTCCAAGTGAAGGCTTGAAACCGGACCGTTGATGGTAAACAGCACTTTTTGGCGTTCACTTTTACGGTCGTCAAGTGACCATACGCTTCCATTTTGAGTTCCAGCAAGGAGATTTAAACTCCCTTGGTCAATGAGCGATAACGCTCGAATGCATCCTCCTTTCAGTTCATATTTTGAAATCATTTCCAATCGAGGGAGGGTGAAAACAAGAACTTCTCCACGTGCATTGCCTACAATGGCTGTGTCAATGGTGTCCATCGGGCCACGAACAACCAACAGGACGGTGGCTATGGCTTCCAGGCGTATTCGTTGAGCTCTTCCATTCTTTGGTTTCCATGCAATGAGCCCGTCATCCATGGCTACAAGTGTCCCTTCTGCGGTTGTCAAACTACGAACAATCATTCGGTTCTTCATAAGTAGGCAATGACTACCTTCGGTCTACTTTCTTTTGGTAGACCCCTCAGAGGAAAAGTGAAACTGAACGTCAGTACATATCGTCAGATTTGTTGTCTTTCTTCCACTTTCTGTAACAGGACTTGCATACACGAACTCGGCCTTTTCTTGCTTCGTAACCGCCCGATCCCCAGGTGTCGATGGCGTTGTCAATGGACAGTGACCGCCCACCCATGTCCTTGTCAGCGAATTTGGCGCAATCTTTGATACCGCACGAAATCTCTCCTTCTTTCGATGAAGATTTCTTGGTCGATTCCGAATCTTCGCCTGAGTCAGAGCGGTGTTTGCGTGCTTTGGCCTTAAATCCCATGACCAATGCCTTTCGCGGGTGCTTCATCAAGGTTCGCCTTCATTCCAGCGCTTCACGGGCTTTGATTTTCTCAATCAGTCCATCGATGAGTCTTAGAAGTCCTCGTAGGGTCACTTCAGACACATTAGCTACCGTACAGACTTCGGACTGGGTCCGTGGGCTGCCGATTTGATTCGATGTTTTGTAGATGAGAGCTGCGGCCACACCCATTGGTTTCTTTCCCTGCCATACATCTTCGTGCGGTTGAATGGTGGCCCACAGTTCCTCAAGAGGGGCACGGATGTTGGGCGATAACGCAAGATCTGAAACGAATTTGTCAAAGTACTCGTTTGGTCCGGTAATTTTGTGAAGGTTGAGTCGGCGTGAAACTTGTCGTATTAACCGGGAGAGGTCTTTTTCCGTGATGTCAAAAGCCTTTGAGATGTCAGGTATTTGCCGGGGGAGTTCCTCCTGTCGGGCTACCAGGTAGGTGCACGCTGCGGTGACTCCAGCAATCGAGCGTCCGGTGACGAAACCTGCGGTGGACAACATACGATAGAGTCTCGCTGCTTCTTCCTGCAAGGGTTGAGGTAATCCAGAGCGGTCCCGAATAAACTGATTGGCCTTGACGAGGTTTCGTTCTCGGCTCTTTCGAGTTTTTGAGCGTTCGTCAATCACTCGGCGACGACGCCATTCTCGACGTGCTTGAGAACTCATTCCGTGTCGGGATGCAGTCCCTGTGTTGAGGTCTCGAACGTCGATCGTAGTGTTCAATCCTTTGTCAGCGAGCGTGTAGGTCATGGGTCGGCCAACTCGAGAGCGGTCTTCCCCTTGATCCCGGTTGGTCCATTCAGCACCCGGGTCCGGTACATTCTCTTCAACGACAAGGCCACATGATCCGCAGGTAATTTCTCCGCGTGTTACATCCATGTCCCACTTGACAGCCCCACATTCCTCGCATGGCCTTGTGTGGCCCTCGACTACCCTTCTTGAGGGCCGTTGTGAGCCAAATCCTTCACGGGTAGGTGTTGACATTGTTCGGGGAGCGTCTTTGCTTTCTCGTTGTTGTTTCATCTTCTAAACTCCTTGTTTAGTAGTGGGGTGCCGTATTATATAAACCAATGGTTGCTCTGATGATACTTGGTACAGAGCAAGGTACGTTTACTAGCGGTTTTAATATCGGTCCTCTACTACCTCTACTTATCGCTGGAGCATATAAAGCGTCGTTCATAATCACGCCCACTGAATGAGCCGATGCTCGGTTGAATCTTCCTTCGCCGGCGTCCACAGGGTTCAAAGACGGCCTTCACCGACGGCGTCATGAGGACAAGGACATGCCTGCTACGGTCATTCTCGGTGCCCAATGGGGCGATGAAGGAAAAGGAAAATTGGTTGATAGACTTGCAGAACAAGCCACCTGGGTGGCTCGTTTTCAAGGCGGGAACAATGCAGGGCATACGGTTGTACTCGGTGAACAAGTTCTGAAATTCCATCTCCTTCCTTCAGGGATCACGAGAAAAGAGTGCCATCTTGTCCTTGGTGACGGAATGGTCGTTGACCCATGGGTCCTTGACAGCGAACTCAACGGATGGATGGAATTGACAGGAGAAGACCCTCGGGGTGAACGTCTGTTTGTCAGTGAACGTGCTCACATCATTCTTCCTTACCATCGGTACATGGACAGTCTGGATACGAAAATCGGTACGACCGGTCGTGGAATCGGACCAACATACGCTGACAAAATCAATCGTGTAGGTTTGCGATTTGGAGATGTTGCAGAAGTCTTGAACGACATGGAATGGGCCAAAACAACCGTCCAGCGCATGAACGCTTCTCTTGAAGCAGCAGGCTCAGAGGACCGTACCTCTGTTGAGGGATTGATGGGCGATATTGAATGGATTCACAATGCTTACCGCACCTCGATTGGTAATACCGGTTTGATGTTGGACAATGCTCTCAAACTCGGAGAACACGTCATTCTTGAAGGAGCCCAAGGCTGTCTCCTTGACATTGATCAAGGGACTTATCCTTTCGTCACCTCATCGGTAACCTCCCGCGGAAATGCATCACATGGCGCAGGGATTCACCCCGGTCACGTAGAGGAAGTCATTGGAATTACCAAGGCCTACATCACCCGTGTTGGTCACGGTTCAATGCCAACAGAGCTCGAGGACGAAGTTGGAAATCACCTCGGGACCGTCGGCCATGAATTTGGAACCACAACAGGCCGCCCCCGTCGGTGTGGATGGTTTGATGCAGTGGTCATGCGGCATGCTCAACGAATCAACGGATTTACGGGCCTTGCTCTAACGAAACTTGACGTCCTTGGCGGGCTTGATGAACTGAAAATATGTGTTGCTTACGAACTAGACGGGAAAGAGATTACTGAACTTCCTTCTACTGCTTCAGCCATCGCTCGTTGCAAACCAATCTACATCTCAATGCCCGGTTTCCCTGAACTTTCATTGTCCGAGTGGCTTGCTATGGCCGTTCACGCCAATGAATCTGGGAAGGGAATTTCAGTACTTCCCACAGCAGCTCAACAGTACATCGCAAAACTCGAAGCGATCGTAGGTGTACCTTGCACCAGCGTCGGCGTAGGCCCTGACCGTGATGCAACGATTGACTGCGTCTGATTCCTCTGCTGTAGAGAGGTGAAGGCTCAAAAGGGAGAGGCTCACCGCCACAACTACGAGGGCGCTTAGCTCAGTTGGAAGAGCGTCTGGTTTGCAACCAGAAGGCCGGGGGTTCAAATCCCCCAGCGTCCACTTTGCCTCTTTTTATAGGAGACGTAGCCGCTTTACCACGGGCTTGCCTCGCTGTGCATAGTTCAGCCCGTTGCCCCCAGCGTCCACTTTGCCTCTTATCGCTGAGGATTGATGATTAGGCCGACGTACTTCAATTGCTATTTACACTCGGAACCCCTGCTTTTTATGGGGATAACTATCAGATGCCTCACCAAGACGAAAATTCATGTCGGTGAATATGCAAGAGAGCCGTGCGGCATGATTTGCAACCGTATGTGCTCTCTATTTCGCCCAGGGTGTGCCGTGGTTCTTCGTTGCAACTGCTTTGGTCACCTTCCTTGTTGACAATGGTTCAATGGATGATGACCGTGATGAGGTGGAAGATACTTTGACCAATCATAAACCCAAAAACGAACTCCTTACTATAAATTTTAACCCGGCATTCTGCAAGATTAATCAGT
>JGI20157J14317_10000119_pt1:0-77500 | contig 83565 bp, 70 predicted proteins | sample COG_07_FD_14317 | JGI IMG/M metagenome (IMG submission 14317)
ATGGAATAGGCGGCGCCTACAGCTTTTGGTAAGTGGCTTGCGATTGTTGACGTTTGCGGTGGAATATTAAGTTTTTTGGATCCCAGAACTTTGTGTCGACCTCCAGAGATCGGGTCTTCTTTTGCACATGCAAACGATAAGAGCATATCCCACGTAATGGATTGCCCGGGAACCATTTTAGATCTTTGGATTTGAAAAGCAGCGTCACGGTAATGAAGAAATGCCATGTCCCCCAACCTTAAGGCTGCCGCAATGGCGGCGATGCCTTCATGACCAGAGGAGCCGATTGTGTAGAAGCCTTGTCCCTGTGCTTGCATCTCGCGACTTTTTCGGTCTAAAGCTCGGGTTAAGCATCCGGTGCGAAAAATGGTTATGGCTTGTTGGCTGGTTAAAGGGCCTGTGGGTGCTTTACCGTCTGGGAAATCTTCTGCACTTACTCTGTCTAAGAAGTTTTGATGGACAATATTTGCACGATCCATAACTTATTCCTTAAAAAAATGCCTGTAGACCGGTTTGCGCACGCCCCAGTATTAATGCATGGACATCATGTGTACCTTCATATGTATTCACTGTTTCAAGATTGACCATATGGCGCATAATCTGAAACTCTTCAGAAATACCGTTACCACCATGCATGTCTCTGGACATACGGGATATATCAAGAGCCTTTCCACAATTATTTCGTTTGATAAGACTGATCATTTCAGGGGCTGCTGTCCCTTCATCCATTAAACGACCAACTTGCAGTGCTGCTTGAAGACCCAGAGAAATCTCAGTTTGCATATCGGCTAATTTTTTTTGAAAGAGCTGCGTTTGAGCAAGGGGACGGTTAAATTGCTTTCGGTCTAATCCATATTGACGTGCCGCATGCCAACAAAATTCTGCGGCTCCTAAAACGCCCCAAGCAATTCCATATCTGGCACGGTTCAAGCAACCAAAAGGCCCTTTAAGTCCTGAAACACCTGGCAATAATGCGTCTTCTCTCACCTCTACGCCGTCCATAACGATTTCACCGGTTACAGAAGCCCTTAAGGATAGTTTGCCTTCTATCTTAGGTGCTGACAGTCCTTCCATGCCTTTCTCGAGAATAAAACCTTTGATCTGCCCGTCATGGGCTTGTGATTTTGCCCAAACGATAAACACATCGGCGAAGGGTGAATTTGAAATCCACATCTTTGTTCCAGAAAGGCGATAACCTCCGTCTATTTTTTTAGCCACTGTGCGCATGGAAGAGGGGTCGGAACCTGCATCAGGCTCTGTTAATCCGAAACATCCTATCAATTCACCACTTGCAAGTTTGGGTAAATATTTTTCTTTCTGTTCATCTGAGCCATAAGCATTGATAGGATACATCACTAAACTAGACTGTACTGACATCATCGAGCGATAACCTGAATCAACGCGTTCAATCTCTCTAGCAACCAGACCATAGGTGACATAACCAGCACCAAGTCCACCATAATTCTCAGGGATAGTGACCCCAAGTAGTCCCGCTTCACCCATTTCTCTAAATATTTCAGGGTCGCTCAGCTCTTCACGATTTGCATCAATGACTTTAGTTTGAAGCTTTTCTTGAGCGAAAATATGCGCCGCATCACGTAACATTCTTTCATCTTCTGTGAGTTGTTTTTCAAGAAGCAGGGCATCGGACCAATCAAACGGTCCAAGGGAAGGGCCAAATCCATTTTGCACGGGTAATATCCTTTAGGGTTTTTATTATTATTACTCTATACGAGTAAGGGTTGAAAATAGATGAACTAGATCTAAGTAAATTTATGACTATATTTTTATTTTTTTCAATGGATAATTAGATGGATGAATTAAAAGTTTGCAATAAAGCTAAATAGAACAATTGACTGAACAGAGTAAACCGTCATAAATTTAAATATCTGTAAATCTAAGCGGTACTTGACTAACAAAAACACCGAGGATCAAAAATGTATACATTAATTCTAATTGCTTCGAGCATTTTATTATTGCTTTCGTTATTTAAAAATAACAATCAAATTATTTTTGTCCTTTTTGGGGCCTTCATTTGGTCGTTATTCGTTCTTTTGGGGGTGGCGGGTTTCTTGGCTATTATTCTTGGGCTCTTTATCGCTGTTTTGGGTACAATGCTTCAGTATAACCCGGCCCTTAGGCGTTCATTGTTATCTGATAAATTGTTTAAAATTGCTGCGAAAGTTCTGCCAAGGATGAGTGAGACAGAAAAAACAGCGTTAGAGGCAGGAACGGTATGGTTCGATGGCGATATATTTTCTGGAAACCCTAACTGGGAAAAATTATTTCAATATAAATCATTCCAATTAACAGAAGAAGAGCAGGCCTATGTAGATGGCCCCGTTGAAACATTATGTGAAATGTTAGATGATTGGCAAATCCAACAGGATAGGGAGCTTCCAAGCGAAGTTTGGGATTATATCAAACAAGAGAAATTTTTCGGCCTTGTCATTCCAAAAGAATATGGCGGGTTAGGGTTCACGGCTTCCGGTCATTCGGCGGTGGTGACAAAAATTGCGACGCGCAGTATTGCGGCGGCGGTAACCGTTATGGTGCCAAATTCATTAGGGCCTGGCGAGTTGCTCGTCCATTATGGTACCGATGAACAAAAGAAAAAATATTTGTCAAAATTAGCGACCGGCGAGGATATTCCATGTTTTGCATTAACCGGCCCTGAGGCAGGTAGTGACGCGGGTGCCATGCAAAGTTATGGTCATGTTGTTAAGCGCAAAGTTCGCGGCAAAGAAGTCATCGGCGTATCGTTAGATTTTAATAAACGTTATATAACTTTAGCGCCAATCGCCACATTGGTTGGTTTGGCTTTTAAATTAAAAGATCCCGATAAAATTTTAAGTGATGACGTTGAGAGAGGTATAACGTGTGCGTTGCTTCCTCGTAATATTAAAGGGATGACAATAGGAAACCGCCATGATCCGATGGGGGTTCCGTTTGCCAATGGTCCTATTCAAGGAAAAGACGTATTTATTCCAATTACGTCCATCATTGGTGGAGAAGAAGGTATTGGCAACGGCTGGCGTATGCTTGTTGAATCGCTTGCGGCGGGACGGTCAATATCATTACCGTCAATGTCCGTCGGGGCTGCGCAACTAGCGACACGGGTTTCTGGTGCTTATGCGACCATTCGAGAACAATTTGATACGCCGATTGGTCGTTTTGAAGGGGTGGAAGAATTATTGGCCAGAATTGTCGGTTATACATACATGATGGACGCCACAAGAAGAGTGACCAGCGCCGCTATTGATCAAGGGGAAAAGCCATCCGTCCTTTCCGGAACGGTAAAGGCCTATTTAACGGAAGGAATGCGTAAAACCCTTAATGATGCAATGGACCTTCGCGCTGGTGCAGCGATTATTCGCGGACCGCAAAATATACTATCCCGGGCGTATTCTGCTATTCCCATTGGCATTACGGTTGAGGGGTCAAACGTGCTGACACGGTCAATGATTATTTACGGGCAAGGCGCTATTAGAAGCCATCCTTATTTGCTGAAGGAAATGACGGCGCTTCAAACAGATAATAAAGCGGAATTTGATATTTATTTTTGGAAACATATTTCTCAAGTGTTTTCAAATTTAGCGCGGTCAGTTATATTGGGGCTTTCAATTCGTCTTGGCCTTTCACGTATTATTACGTCATCAGAATTATCATGTTCAATGACACGGTTAAGTTATTTAAGCTCTGTATTTGCGTTTGTGTCCGATCTGGCGCTTGCGACCTACGGTGGGACATTGAAACGTAAAGAAATGATCAGTGGCCGATTTGCGGATGCTTTTTCATGGATTTATATCGGTGCCACGACCATGAAACGCTATCATGAAAATAAAAATGATGAGGAAGAGCCTTTGTTAGAATGGTGTATAAGCACCGCCTGCCATAACGCATACGAAGCTCTTTTGATGACCGTTGATAATATGCCTAATATGATCATTCGGGGCATCCTTCGTCTGTTATTGTTCCCATTGGGGTTAAGGTTTTCTGTTCCTGATGATCAACTTACATCACAAGCCGCAAGCAGCATACTTGATGGCGGGGCATTAAGAGAGAAATTATCAGAAGATGTATATGTGCCGCGGGCAGATGATCCTGCATTGGGTAGATTGGAACACGCGCTGCGTACTGCGGTTGAGGTATTGCCACTAAAAAGAAAGCTACGCATTGCAAGAAAAGAAGGGATCATCACTGCGAGGTACGGTCAGGAAATGATCAATGAAGGACTAGCGGCCAATATTATCACCCAAAGTGAAGCAGATGAGATTATTAAATATGATTTACTTCTTTCCGAAGTCATTGACGTAGATGACTTTGAACCCGAAATATACAAAAGCTTGAAATAACAGTATTGGTTATTTTGCAGTTATATACTTTTTTCTAATATAATAGCGTTTCAGTATTATCAGAGGATGAATTTAAAATAAGTTCTTTACGAATTAATGCGTTTTTTCTTTCTTCATCTTTCAACGATTGAATATAGTCGTCCAATTTTTGTTTTTGCATCGCCGCTGTTTGATTAACCTGATCTAATTCTTGAGAATATTCTATCTGTATTTGTCGTGTTGCTTCAATTTCTGCCCGACTATAATTATGTTTATAGTCAACATCTGACGTATCTCTTATAAAATTACTGGTTACAAAATTACCGTTTTGCATATGCATTCGCAATTCTCTTGTCGTAATATCATCCGAATTATTGATCGCTTCAAGCCTTCTCGCTTGAGTTCTAGCTCGGGAAGATGATCTTTTTTCCTGCCTTTTCGCTACTTTGTTTAAGACAGCATCCAAGGCTAGCTTTTGTTTATTCTGAATTTCTGCTAAGGCAGTAATTCTTTCCAGGTTTATTTCTTCAAGTTGCGCTTTATAGAGTTCATCAAAATAGCCAAATCGACTTTTGACAAATTTATCATCGGCATTTTGTCCATGAACATTAATCGCATTAGGATCGATACCTGATTTTATTAAGCGGTTAAATAATTCAATATGTTGACCGTTAATTGGTTCACTGCTTTCTGGGTAAGCATGAAAAAGCAGGGTTTGCTCTTCACGATCAATCGTCGAATTTATGGGATCACTTATACCGGCCATTTTCGCGTCTTCAAGAATTTGCCAATATATTGATTGAGTAGTCCTGTGCTTAGTTGATGAAGGTGAGGTGATATCTTTGTTAATGGTAAAGGTCGTTATTCCCTTAACCACCGACATCGCAATATTATCGCCAGTCTGGCCACTAGAGGTTACGGGAACGCCCTTGCTTAAAAGATTGCTTGCTTTTTCGCGCTCACCAAAATAGACGGCTTGTATCAAAAAGTTGCTTGCTTCGTTGTTTGATTTAGGATCCGTGAAATTATCTGGCCACAGCATTGCGGCATGATCATATTGTCCTATCCACATTGCTGTTGACCACGCCGATTGACCAGATGGCGTTGTTAAGTCCTTTATTGCGCCATTTTTAAGCAAGATTTCCGTCGTTTCAATGTTACCGAGCTGCGCTGATAAAATGAGAGGTGTTAAGCTGCTACCATTGACTTGGGTAATTTGATTAACATCTGCGCCTAAATCTATTAATTTTTGTACTAATTCTATATTTTTTAATGAAATAGCGGACCATAAGGGAGTATGATTATTAAGATCAAATTCTTCAAAATTACTTTGTTGATAGGCGGCAGCAACTTTTGTGAGTAATTGATTTGAAGCATCGAGTGCTATTAATTCGTTGATTAAATGTCCGGGCAATTTTCTTTTGCCTATCTGATCTTTAAAATTAACAGCTCCGACATCAAATATATGCTCTAACGTTTCAAAGTCTTCTAATGAAAGATATAAATTTGCATATGGGTTTAAGCCCACTGGTAATTCAGCTTTAATGATTTCGCCATAAAGTTGGTTCAACTGACTTTCATGCGAGATAAATGCCAGGTTATCCACTTTCTCTTTTTGCTCTTGAATTAATTGATCATAATCACAAAAGAGGCACCGTAATGTTTGTGGGCGTGCCATTTTCTCTTTTTCATTTTTTATGGCGCGACGCATTGTCCTAATTGCACCTCTTAAAGCGGCAGATTCTGATTTATAAAAATCCTTTGTTTCAATACGAATGAGTTCTGAACCATAGGCGTCATAGAGAAACATTGCGCTTTTATAGGGCTTCTTAATATCTTTGGCAGTAATATTCCTTCTTCCTGAAGAAAATCTTCCATCTATCATAGTGCGTCTTTTAAATGCTAAATATTTAGCAGACCCGATAAATCCATCTGACGTAAATGAGGATAGATCTCTACCTATTATATTTTCTTGATCTTGCCGTGTCATTTCAAATTGGACGTAATTCTCGTCCGTTACATAGTAATAAATATAAAAATTAGTATTTTTCTTTAAATCAAATGGTTGAACAGTGCCAAACTCCTTTTCAAATTCTTTAATCAGTCTTTTCATATCAGATTGACTGGTCGCTGGGTTATAGATCAGAGTTAGCGTTGCGTCCTGATCTTTTGCGATAGATATGTGATTTATCGATAGAGATACGAAAAGGATGATGAAGAAAATTGATATTTTTTTTAGCATAGCAAACCCCAGAATTTAATTGATGTAAAATATACTACCAACTATTGGAGCTGTAACAAATTCACGAAATATAAATTAATCGTGATCAACCAGAAACTCATGTAGTTAACGTCATAAATTAGACAGTTGGCCAAACCGGAAGTTAGTTTAATAAAAGCGGTTCCGTCCGATTGAAAAAGTGAAATGACCATTATGCTTTTTAACGATAAGCCAGATAGTATATCATATGATGCTGATATGATTAGCAAAGCCATTCGAAACGAATATGGCATTGGTAATGAGGAATAACATTTTTCTAGTGAATAATGTTTGAATCTTATGGTTACTTGCGTTTATAATTTTGCTACATTTCTGAAGATTGAAGAAAGGCTTTATTATTTTGATAAAACTCTATAATAATTAGGCCTTCTGGAATCAGAAAAAAAGGGACTGGGGAAGAATGAATATTTTTTTAGGGTGCCTGCTAGATAAATTATAAAAGGTCAAGTTATGGAGTTTATATTAGCCCTATATGATATTATGGTCAGTATCTTTACTGAGATCATTGGAATATTTTATCAGAGCTCAATATTTATTTTATTCGGATTGTTATTTTCCGGGATAATGCACGAATTTATCCCTATGAAATTGATTACGAAAAATCTAGGGCAAAACGGTATTAAAGGTATTTTCTGGGCGACGCTTTTAGGGGCTCCGCTTCCGTTATGTTCATGTAGCGTGCTTCCCGCTGCAGCAACACTCAGGAAAAAAGGTGCTTCAAAACCGGCGACGGCCTCATTCATTGTATCCGTGCCGGAAACGGGTGTCGATTCCGTTATTGTATCCTATGGTTTGCTTGGGCCAGTTATGGCCATATACCGTCCATTTGCCGCCATAATTAGCGCAATCGCCGCAGGCCTGGCGTGCGCGTTTTTAACGCGCGATGAAAAAGAACAAGTCGCGCTTTCTAAAGAAGAGCAAAAGAAACTTGATGAGCTTTCGGAACATCATCATCACGATCATCATGATGGGCATGGCCATGATCACGATCACCACCATCATCATCACGATGATCTTGCAGATTCAAAAAATGAAACCTTAAAAGAAAAAGGTAAAGGCATATTCAAATATGGCTTTGGCCCGATGCTTGATGATATTGCCTTCTGGGTTGTCGTCGGGCTTGTGATTACAGGTATCATGCTTGCGCTTGTTCCTGATAATTTCTTTTCATTTGGTGATAGCTTTTTAGCGGTTCTTCTTTCAATGCTGATTATGGTTATGATTAGTGTTCCACTTTACACTTGCGCGAGCATGTCCACGCCCGTCGCCGCCGGCTTGATCGTTAGCGGTCTTTCACCAGGGGCAGCACTTGTGTATCTCTTAACCGGTCCTGCGACCAGTATTGCGACCATTAATATCGTTGGTAAGATGCTTGGTTATAGAGTGATGTGGGCGTATTTGTCTTCCATTATCATTGTGGCTATTATATTCGGAATTACGCTTGATTATTTTGCAGCGGATATTATCAGATCAGAAGCAACGATAGCCCTTAATAGTGTAGATAGCACCTTTTGGTTCGTTTTAAAAACGGCCTCGACTATTGTTTTTGTTGGTCTTGTACTTGTTAGCTTCTGGCGTAAGAGTTACCGTGCGCCATTAAATGATCTTAAAAAACAAGCAGCGATTGCGGGGTGTTTTCTAAAAACACATCAGAAAAACCTGACGACTGCTCTAGCGGCAATTTTTATTATTGCGCTTTATCCATTTTACACGCTTCAAGTGCCACCGGGCAGTCAAGGGATGATTATGCGTTTCGGTGAAGTGGTTGATAAAGATTTATCGGCCGGTCTTTATTTTAGATTACCGTCACCGATTACAGAAACGGTTGTTGTGGAAAGCAGTACCGTACGCCAAATTTCCATTGATGAAAGTCTTGGTAATTTTACCGTAAGCGGCCAACGGGTTAATTCTTATGAAAACTCCAATACCTATTTAACGGCTGATGAAAATGTATTGTTGATTAAGTCGGTTATTACTTATGAAATTGATGATATTTATAATTACCATTTTTATAGCGAGCAAAATGATAATCTTTTAATGGATCTTGCGCGTCAGGTTCTTGTTTCTGAATCAATACAATTGCCAATCGATCAAGTATTCACAACGGAGCGAGGAAACCTCGAAAGCCGTTTTCGCGAAGCATTAAAGCTTAAGGTAAAGTCGCTAGAGCAGGGCTTCAATGTATTGGATGCAAGGCTCGTTTATGTTCATGCACCTAATAGAGTGCATGATGCATTTCGTGATGTAGCAAGTGCCCTAGAAGATTTACAAAGAGAATTATTCCTAGCCGATGGTGATGCCATTTCCATGCTTAACGAAGCAAAAGGAAATTCTGAAACCATTAAGGCAAATGCAAGAATTAATGCAGTGAATAATGTGGCAAGTGCCAAAGGGGAAGCAGCAGGATTTAAACCGCTCGCTGATGTTCACCAAGAATATCCATATCTGACTGAAAAACGACTACAGCTTGAAGCACAGGAAAAATCATTGGTTTTACCGACGCTTTATCTCAACGGCCTAAGAAATTCTCAAGGCCTTGATTTGTGGCTCGACCCCAATGCAGAAGACGTGGTCAGATTTAAGTTTAAGGATTAAAGGAAGATATTTAAAATGATTAATAATAAAGCCACCATTATAGTTTCGGTTTTGATAGCATGTTATCTTACAACATCATTTTATGTCGTAAATGAAGCCGAATATAGCATTGTGACACGCTTTGGACGTACGGTCGCCGTGCATGATGATCCGGGATTAAAAGTAAAGCTTCCCATTCCTTTTGAACGCGTTGTTCGTTTTGATAAGAGAAACATGTATCAGATCATCCCGGAAGAAGAATTCCTGACGTCTGATAAAAAGAATATCATTGTGTCCTCTTTTTTAACGTGGAAAATTATCGATCCTGAAAAATTCCTGACCGCTTTAAGAACACGTGATGCAGCAGAGGCTCGAATTGAAAATCTTGTGAAATCGCTCTTTGGTGCGGCCCTAGGTCAAAAACCATTTACTGATTATATTCCTGCTGACATTACACAATTAGAAGATATGAAGGCGTCAGAAAATATTTTAGCCATGGAGCAGAAAATATTCACGGAAGCATCAGCAATTGCCAGCCGTGATTATGGTATTGAATTTTCGACCGTCGGCGTATCAAAATTTAATTTCCCAGCTCAGAATTTGATCAGTGTTTATGCACGTATGCGTGCAGAACGTGAACGTATTGCAAAATCATATCGTTCAGAAGGGGATGCTGAAGCAAGAAAAATCCTCGCTGACGCCAGCAGACAAAGTGCTGAAATTATATCGTCAGCCGAAGCAGATGCCGAAATTGCCCGCGGTGAAAGTGAAGCCGAAGCCGCGCGCATATATGCTGAAGCCTATAAAGACAGAGAGGATTTTTATGAATTCCTTAGAACTCTAGAGGTTTACCAGAGCATCATTGATGATGACACAACGTTAATCTTACCAGAAGATTCGCCCTTACTTGATCTTCTTACCAACCCACCTTTAAAGAAGAGATAGGTGGATAAAAAGATGTTCAAGAAAATTTTATATAGTTTAGGCGCACTTATTATACCGTTATATGCGGTAACGGGTTTTTACGCGGTGGAGCCCGAAGATACAGCCGTTACTTATATTTTCGGCAAAATGATAGATAAGAATGTTGAGGCTGGAATTCATTGGAATTTGCCATATCCATTTGGCAGACAAACCGTTAAAACCACCAAAGCTAACTTGATACTATCTGTTGGTGAAACCGCACCGGAACTAGAAAGCTTTACCTTCGGAGCGCGTAATTTATGGATGACGGGCGGCGCGAGCTTGGTAGAGATTAAAATTGATATTCAGTATACAATTACGCAACTTGATTTATACGAAGTGTCCCATGATAGCCCGGAAGTGTTTCTTGATTTTCTTGCGCAAAAAATGTTGACACGAACACTCGTGGAGCAAAGTGTCGATGATATTTTAACCACCGGCCGTCAATTACTGGGTAGAGAAATTCAGCAAGCGATGCAAATTGAATTAGATGAAGCACAAATTGGAATTCAAGTTCAGGATGTTATCATTAAATCATTATCACCGCCGAATAATGATGGTGTTGCGGATGCGTTTCAACTTGTACAAAACGCCAATTCAGATCGCTACCGTACTCTTGAGCAAGCAGAGACCCAGAAAAATCAAATGCTATTTGAAGCGGAAGCAGAAGCAAATAGAATTAGAAATGAAGGTCGATCAAATAAGTTCGCCCGGATTGAAAAAGCAAAAGGTGACGTGGCGCGCTTTACAAACTTGGCCCAAGAATGGCAAAAATCACCACAATCAATGGAACGTAGGCTTTACTTAGAAGAAATGACTGACATTTTGAAAGGCGTTAAAGTTTATATTGTTCCGGATAAAAGCGCACAAAGTGATAGTGTACAAGTCATCGGCCGATAATAATTGACTGTAATTTATTAAGTTGCGTCCAATACTGTTTTCATAACGTAAACAAAGTGTAGTTTTCGGTATGATTTGCGTGAAACGCCAATTGTTCGAAGTAATTTAATTCTGTTTAAAAGCGCGGGAAGCATTAAATATAAATATGCTTCTAAAATTTTCTTATGAATTTACACTTTATACTAGGTGATCAGCTCAATCAAAAAATATCTTGTCTTGAAGGATTTAATCCTGAAAAAGATATGATTTTTATGTGTGAAGTATGGGAAGAAGCTACATATGTTAAACATCATAAGAAAAAAATAGCATTTATTTTCTCTGCGATGCGGCACTTTGCAAAAGAGCTGTTAAATCTAGGGTATCAATTACGTTATACCAAGCTTGATGATGCAAAGAATAAAAATTCATTTGTAGCTGAACTTAAACGCGTGATTAAACTTTATTCACCAAGCAAAGTAATCTTCACGGAACCAAGCGAATATCGAGTATTGGAAGATCTTAAAAATACGGATTTTGGCGTGCCTCTTGAAATAAGAGCGGATGACCGGTTTTTATCCACTCATGAAGAGTTCGAAACATGGGCAGAGGGTCGTAAACAATTACGAATGGAATATTTCTATCGCGAGATGCGAAAAAAATATGAAATTCTAATGGATAAGGGAAAGCCAAAGGGAGGCGCGTGGAATTTTGATGCAGAAAACCGTAAGCCCCCTAAAGAAGGATTGTCGGTACCTAAACCATTCGATAAAAAACCAGACACTATTACACAAGACGTTATAAAATTAGTCGAGCATTTTTTCCCAGATCATTTTGGCGATCTTGAAACATTCTATTTTGCCGTTACCAGGGATGATGCCCTAAATGCCCTTACTATGTTTATTAATAAACGCCTCGCTCACTTTGGTGATTATCAGGATGCCATGATAGAAGGTGAGCCGTGGATGTATCATTCTCATATTAGTTTCTACATTAATTGTGGACTTCTATTACCTTATGAATGTGTGCGTGAAGCTGAAAATGCATATGAAGAAGGATTGGCCCCTCTTAATGCGGTGGAGGGTTTTATTCGGCAAATAATAGGCTGGCGGGAATATGTCCGCGGTATTTATTGGTTGAAAATGCCGCACTATGAAAATGAAAACTATTTAGAAGCAAACCGTAAACTGCCCAATTTATTTTGGAACGGCGAAACGCAAATGAATTGCCTGCGTCAATGCGTTAAGGAAACTAAAGAAAATGCCTATGCCCATCATATTCAGCGCTTAATGGTACTAGGGAATTTTTCACTCATAGCAGGTTTATCACCCGAAGAAGTAAATGAATGGTATTTAATCGTTTATGCCGATGCCTTTCAATGGGTCGAGCTTCCAAATGTTACTGGAATGATTTTATTTGCAGATGGCGGTAATTTAGCGTCTAAACCCTATGCGGCGAGCGGGTCTTACATAAATAAAATGTCAGATTACTGTAAAAATTGCCGCTATAAAGCGACGAAGAAAAATGGACCTGATGCTTGCCCATTTAATTATTTATACTGGGATTTTTTAATTCGAAATCAAGAAAAGTTGAGCAATAATAACAGGCTAAGAATAGTTTATAACCTACTTGAAAAAATGGAATTAGACAAAATCAATGCAATAAAAGAAGATAGCAGACGTTTTTTGAATTCACTAGATCGCGGTGAGATCGTTTAATGCTATTGATGAAGGTAGAATAATTTGAAAAATAAAGCCCCCAAAAGTGAACTCTCAAACGAATATAATCAGATCATTGAAATGGCTTGGTGCGATCATACCAGCTTTGATACAATAGAAAGACAAACTGGTATCAGTGAAAAGCAGGTCATCAAGATTATGCGTTCCTACTTAAAACCTTCTAGCTTTCGGGTATGGCGAAAACGTGTTTCGGGGCGAAAAAGCAAGCATGAAAAATTGATTTTTACTGAAAAGAATGAGCAATTTTTTAAAGGCTAAGCCGTAAATTGAGACCATAGGTAGGTAGCCAGAACAATAAAGATTGTTATAGGCACGGCTGTTCTAATCCAAAGGTAATAATGTTGGTGGCACTTCATGGTTACGCTTCCAAAAACTTCATGTAAAAAATCAAATTTTGATAAGAAGCGCGTTATCACGAGCACCGCAAGGCCACTACCGAATATTTGCATTCCTGACCCAAAATAAAGATCAACTTTACCTATGAAATCCGGGTCATGGGCACTTGGGATAATCATAGGCACTTCGACAATTAACAATGCGAGGATAATTTTCTTTCGGCTATTTTCCCCTTTTAATCGTTCACTAATGCTGCCGACGACGGCTTCTACTGTTGCAACGATCGATAAAAATGCGACGAGGAATAAAGCCAATAAGAACACGGCACCAATTATTCTTCCTCCTGGCAAAACGGCGAATGCTTGCGGTAATGTGTAAAACAGAAGCGTTGGCCCTTGCGACATATTTAAACCAAAGATTAGGACGGTCGGTACAATGAAAAATGTGGCCATAAGAGCGGCACCGCCATCAAAGAGAGCCGTGCTTGTCGCCGTATTAATTATATTTTCTTCCTTAGACATATAGCTGCCATAAATCACCATGATGGTGCCGCCCAACCCTAATGAGAAAAACGCCTGACCAAGCGCCGCAAAAATAAGATCGCTGTTTACCTTGGACCAATCGGGTTTCAAAAACTCAACCATGTAATCGGTCGCGCCTTCTAATAAAAACGTGTATACGACCAAATAAAGAAGCACTGCTGAAAACAAAGGCACAATGATTTTACTAACACGTTCAATACCCTTTACCACACCAAGATAAACAATAAAGAGTGTGCCAAGCAGAACGGTTACGGCAAACGTATACTGCATCCATCCATTTGCAAGGCTTGCTTCATATTCTGGAGTTGAGCATGCGTTAAATCCGGTGGTGCCAGCAAAAATTGATGCATATAAAAGGTTGCCAAGGATGACCAAGTAAGCGGAACTTGAAATCATATAACAAGCCACCATTAACCAGCCGATATATTGACCGAACCTATTTCCCATAGCTGTTTCAAAGGCTTTGATTGAACCACTGCGTGTGTTGCGACCTAATGTGAGTTCACCTGTCATAGCTGGAATAGCGATAAGGGCCGTGAAAATAATATAAAATAATAAAAATGTTCCGCCACCATTGGCCCCCATCATATATGGAAACCGCCAAACATTTCCAAGCCCAACAGCCGCGCCTACCATTACAATAATCGTTAAAAATTTTGATGAAAACTTTTCTCTTGATGGCTGCATTGCTGTCTACCTAATTTAATGTGTGACTAATTACCTTTATATTTGGACGGCGTCTAAGGCTTGTGAAAAATCATTGAGAATATCTTTCTCATCTTCGCAGCCAACTGAAACTCTGATTAAACCATAGTCTACTCTTGCGGCAGCCAATGTGTATACATCGCCGAGGCTGGTTGCCATATCAACCATTTTCAAGGCATTCATAAATTGATGAAGGTTATTTGGATCACCTTTAATGTTGAATGATAGCATGCCGCCACACCCTTTAGGAAATTGGTTTTCTATTAATTGGGTTTGATGACTTTCTGGTATGCCCGCATAACGTATCCAATCAACTTTTTCATGTTTTTTAAGCATGTTTGCGAGCGCCAGCGCATTCTTACTGTGTCTGTCCATTCTTAGCGGGAGTGTGCGAATACCACGTAAAATAAGCCATGCATTAAAGGGACTAATACACTGTCCGAACGAAGACATCGTTGATCGCGCCTTTGCAATATGTTCTTCAGACCCACACAGAATACCACCAACAGCATCACCATGACCACTAAGATACTTTGTGGCAGAATCAAGAATTAAATCTGCGCCATATTCAACAGGACGAAGCAGATAAGGCCCAAGATAAGTATTATCAACGATAAAGGATAAATCATGATCACTGGCAATTTCTTTTAGGCCAGTAAGATCAACAACACACATTTGAGGGTTAGTAATTGTCTCTGCAAATAGAGCCTTTGTGTTTGGTTTAATTGCACTGCGCACGCTATCTAAATCAAGCATATCGATAAATGTGACTTCAATTCCCATTTCCGGACATTCTTCAACGAAAAAATTGCGGCTAATGACGAATAGCTTATCTGTGACAATCACATGATCCCCTGATTTCGCGCACAAACGAACGGCCGCTGCAACTGTTGCCATACCCGATGACATCGCTAAGCTGCTCTCTGTTCCTTGTAAAACCGACATTTTATCTTGCAGCATGTCAATTGTTGGATTTCCTTCGCGAGTATAAAGGTTTGGTCCATTGGGATCATCATAATTTTTGAAGGCATGCGTCAAATCTTCTGATGTTTCAAATGAAAATGTGGCGGTTTGATATATAGGGGTATTATGTGCGCCTGTTGCCGGATCACGATATTCGCCGGCTCTAATCGCATTGGTATCAAAGCCCCAATTATTTTCATTTTTCATTATATTTTTTCCTTAGATGATAAAATCAAAGGAAGATTATAAAAAACTTGACTATATAGTCAATTTTTATGAAGAAAGAGATAAGAATTTATAGTATGGATATCAGCGTTTATTCAATGATGACGCCTCTTAAGATCATATTGACGGCATCATCATATACCTTTTCACGCTGCTCTTTGCTTAAGTGTTTATTGCCGTTTAAAATTTTAATTTGATCCCGCTGATGTGAAAAATGTGTCGTAATACCCCATAAGAAATAAAGTAAATTTTGTGGTTCAATCGAAACAATTTGTCCGGTATCGACCCAACTCTGAATTAGCGCAGTTTCTTTTTTATTTCTTTTTTTCATGCTTTCACGAATGTCCGACGTAAGGTTTCTTGCGCCGCGCATCATTTCCCAATTCCAAATTTTATGGGCATGCGGATTTTCAAATGAAATATCAAGCAAGCTTCTGACATAAATCCGTAAGGCGGTCTTAGCATCGCTTTTGGTCATCATGACGTCTACTTCGTTTTTCCATAGGTCACGAAGTTTCATAATGACGGTTAAATATAAATCTTTCTTTGTCGGAAAATAATAATGAATGTTGGCTTTCGGCATATTTAACTTATCAGCAATTTCTTGGATGGTTGCTGTGTTATATCCTTTTTCAGAGAATATCTTTTCTGCAGCCGAAATGATTTTCTTTTCGTTACGGTTACGCACTCGTTGCTTTCGTTCAGCATTATTTTTCGTTTGCTTTGCCATTTTATATAAATCTATTTTGGGGGCTCTGATAATACTCTTGAAACACAATCTTGCCAGCGGTCGTATTTCTCTTTTCTAAGATGCGTACTCATTTCGGGGATAAATCGACTTTCTCTAACCCATTTTTGTGCATATTCATCGGGGCCGGGTAATAAATCAGCGTAAAAGCCTGCCATATAGGCGGCGCCAACGGCTGTTGTTTCTAATATTTTGGGTCGGTCAACTGAAACACCAAGAATATCCGATAAGAATTGCATGGTCCAATCAGAGGACGCCATACCACCATCGACCCTTAAGATCGTATCGTTGTTATTTGTGACATTCCAATCTTTATACATGGATTCAATTAAATCACGTGTTTGATAACCAACACTTTCTAATGCTGCTCTGGCGATTTCCGCGGGACCCGTGCCACGCGACATCCCAAATATGGCGCCGCGTGCTTCTGCGTCCCAATAAGGAGCGCCAAGACCGGTAAAAGCCGGAACCATAACAACATTCTGATTGTCGTCCGATTGATGGGCCAAGGCCTGTGTTTCAGTGGCATCATTTATCATTTTCAAACCATCTCTAAGCCACTGCACTATGGCACCCGCCATAAATATCGATCCTTCAAGGGCGTATGATGGGCTGCCATCAAGTTGATAGGCGACCGTTGATAGTAAGCGGTTTTTTGAACGAACAATGGTATCGCCCGTATTTAATAGGGCGAAACATCCCGTTCCGTAAGTTGATTTAATCATTCCGGGGCTAAAACATGCCTGTCCGACCGTCGCACTTTGCTGGTCACCAATAGCGCCACAAATTTTAATGGTCCCATCAAAATATTCAGGTAAAGTTCCACCAAAATTGGCCGCGCAATCCTTAACTTCTGGTAGGACCGAAGCGGGAATATCAAGCAATTTCAATAGATCCTGATCCCAGCATCCATTTCTAATATCATATATCATTGTTCTTGATGCGTTGGTTGCATCGGTTGCGTGGATGGTCCCACCCGTTAAACGCCAAATAAGCCAGGTATCAACGGTACCAAAAAGTAATTTTCCAGCATCAGCTTTTTCACGTGCACCTTCGATATTCTTTAAAACCCAACTAATTTTTGTACCGCTAAAATATGAATCGATTAATAACCCTGTGCGTTCAGCAACCATTTCTGAATGGCCGGCATCAATTAAATCCGCACATAAATTCGCTGCGCGTCGATCTTGCCAAACAATGGCATTATGAATTGGCTTACCACTTTCAGAATCCCACAATACGGTTGTTTCACGTTGATTTGTAATGCCGATACCAGCAATATCGACGGATGTTAAATCAGCTTTACTGATTGCTTCTCGGCATGTGCTAAGTGCGGTGTTAAATAAATCATCAGGATCATGTTCAACCCAGCCAGGCTTTGGAAAATGTTGCAGGAACTCTTCTTGTGCCATCGAAATTATATTGAGTTCCTGATCAAAAACGACAGCACGTGTTGACGTGGTTCCTTGATCGATTGACAGAATGTAATCGCCCATTTGCTAATCCTTAATGATTAAATACGCTCGTTACTGCCATGACTTAACCAGTTCGTCATAACCAATCGTGATTGGGGACGGTTTCTCGTTTGCAATCTTCGCTTTTGGTGCGCCCGCTTGCGCAAGCCAATAATCGGCCCCTTGCTCTGGATTTAATTTGGGACCGAATTCACCCTGGACTCCGGCACGCTCTAATCTTCTGAGCAACCGTTCTTGCGCAAAGCATAATCCGTCCAATGCTTCTTGTGGTGTTTTATCGCCTGATGTCGCATCACCAATATTCTGCCACCATAACTGTGCGAGTTTTGGATAATCAGGTACGTTTGTACCCGTAGGTGACCATCTAATACGGGCTGGGGAACGGTAAAACTCTACAAGGCCGCCAAGCTTTGGGGCACGGTCCGTAAATGATGCATGCTGAACAGAGCTTTCACGAATAAATGTTAATCCGATATGTGATTTTTTAACATCTACTGTTTTTGATGTGACAAACTGTGCATATAGCCATGCTGCTTTTGCGCGATTATCCGGTGTTGATTTCATTAAAGTCCATGAACCCGCATCCTGATACCCGATTTTTGTCCCTTCGCTCCAATATGCGCCATGTGGTGAGGGGGCCATGCGCCATTTTGGGGTGCCGTCATCATTTACCACAGGGATATTTGCTTTAACCATATCGGGTGTAAAAGTGGTGTACCAGAACATTTGCTGCGCAATATTTCCTTGCGCAGGAACGGGGCCAGCCTCTGAAAAGACCATTCCCGCCGCTGCAGGGGGAGCATATTTTTTTAGCCAGTCCACATATTTTTGCAGTGCATATACGGCAGCCGGGCTATTTGTTGCGCCACCACGCACCATGCATGATCCGACAGGCTGCGAATTTTCATTCACACGAATGCCCCATTCATCAACAGGCAAGCCATTTGGTTCACCCTTATCACCCATGCCGGCCATTGACATCCAAGCGTCCGTAAAACGCCAGCCAAGTGAAGGATCTTTTTTACCGTAATCCATATGGCCATACACTTTTTCACCGTCAATTTCACGGCCCGTGAAAAATTCTGCTATGTCTTCGTATGCTGACCAATTAACGGGAACGCCTAAGTCATAACCATATTTTGCTTTAAAATCGGCCATATTTTGGGGATCCGTGAACCAGTCATATCGAAACCAGTAAAGATTGGCGAATTGCTGATCGGGTAATTGATACAATTTTCCGTCAGGTCCGGTTGTAAAAGATGTGCCAATAAAATCATCAAGATCAAGATTGGGATTAGTGACATCTTTACCAATGCCGCTCATGAAATCTGTTAAATTGCGCGCTTGTTGATAACGCCAATGGGTGCCGATTAAGTCACTATCATTGATATAAGCATCATATATATTTTCACCGGATTGCATTTGGGTTTGAAGTTTTTCAACAACATCGCCTTCGCCAATTAAATCATGAATGACTTTTATCCCTGTCAGTTCAGTGAAAGCGGCGGCTAAGGTTTTGCTTTCATATTCATGGGTGGCAATGGTTTCTGAAACCACTCTGATTTCCATGCCTTTATAGGGTTCGGCGGCTTTAATAAACCAATTGATTTCGTCCTTTTGCTCTTCTTTGGATAAAGCAGAGGGTTGAAATTCATTAATCCATTTATCGGTTAATGCATCATCCGCATAACTGTTGATGTTAAACGTCAAAAATGCCGTGATAATGATTAAACTTTTTTTCATTTTCATTTCCTTAAACCCATTTAAATACGGCGGCTGCAAATAATCCACAAACTGCCAATGACCACCATATTGGCGAGCCAAACATGAAAACCCAACCTAAACATATAAAGGCTGAACCTAGTAAAGATATAAATAACCGATCACCGGGCGTTGTTTCTATTTTTAATATGCCAACTCGGGGTGACTGCGGTGCTTTTATACTCCAAATAAACATAATTATGATCGCAAAAGCAATCGATGCAAAGAAAATAGCGGTTGGTTCGGTCCATCCCATCCATGATAAATCCATTACACCCTCCCTAATGCGAAACCTTTGGCGATATGATTTCGCACAAAGTATATAACAAGAGCGCCAGGAATAATGGTCAAGACACCCGCTGCTGCAAGGACCCCCCAATCAAGCCCTGATGCAGACGCCGTTCGGGTCATCGTCGCAGCAATTGATTTCGCATCAACTGATGTTAACGTCCTGCTTAAAAGTAACTCAACCCAAGAAAACATAAAACAGAAGAATGCCGCAACACCGATACCTGATGCGATGAGTGGCATAAATATTTTCCCAAAGAATTTAAAGAAAGTATACCCGTCGATATAGGCGGTTTCATCAATTTCTTTAGGTACACCGCGCATAAACCCTTCTAATATCCAAACGGCAAGCGGCACGTTAAATAAAGTATGTGCAAGCGCGACAGCGATATGCGTGTCAAAAAGACCAACGCTTGAATAAAGCTGGAAAAACGGTAAGGCAAAAACCGCCGGTGGGGCCATTCTGTTGGTGAGCAGCCAAAAGAATAAATGCTTATCCCCCATAAAGGTATAGCGACTAAAGGCATAAGCAGCGGGTATCGCAACGGCAAGTGAAATGATGGTATTTAATACAACATAGGTAATTGAATTGATATATCCGCCGTACCAACTTGGATCGCTGAAAATGACTATATAATTGTCAAAAGTAAATTCACTCGGCCAAAGAGAGAAAGTGGATAGTATTTCCTGATTGGTTTTAAAGCTCATATTTAATAACCAATAAATCGGTAACAGTAGAAATACGAAATAAAGGATCATTATGAATGTTGATTTATTGATTTTTATCATTCGTTCTCCTTATCCATATTGACCATGGTTGTATAAAATACCCATGAAACCAGCAAAATGACGAGGAAATATATCAGCGAGAAGGCGGCCGCAGGACCAAGATCAAATTGACCAATGGCCATTTTAACTAGATCTATTGAAAGAAAAGTCGTCGCATTACCCGGGCCACCACCTGTTACGACGAATGGTTCCGTATAAATCATAAAACTATCCATAAACCGAAGCAGAATAGCGATGATCAAGACGCCTTTCATTTTAGGCAGTTCAATATACCTAAAGACACTCCAGCGGCTTGCTTGATCGATTTTGGCGGCTTGATAATAAGCATCAGGAATGGAACGAAGCCCCGCGTAACTAAGCAGTAATACTAGTGATGTCCAGTGCCAAACGTCCATTATGATAATCGTAAACCACGCATCAAATGTATCTTGCGTATAATTATAACTGATCCCCAGTTGATCCAATGTATATCCCAGTAAACCAATATCGATACGGCCAAATATTTGCCAAATCGTGCCGACCACATTCCATGGAATAAGAAGAGGCAGGGCAACAACAACAAGACAGATTGACGTCCACAGGCCATTTTTCTTCGGCATATGAAGCGCCATAAATATACCCAGTGGTATTTCAATGGCGAGGATGATAACGGTGAATAAAATTTGTCGCCACAAGGCATCATGGATGCGTTCTGAATGAAGCACTTCTTCAAACCATTCAAGCCCGACCCAGAAAAATTCATTGTTGCCAAAGGTATCTTGGACGGAATAATTGACCACCGTCATCATTGGAATAATGGCTGAAAATGCCACCAGTATTAAAACCGGCAACACCATGAACCATGCTTTCTGATTTTGGGTTTTCTTCATGGGTCCACCCGCCAATCATTTTCGTATATATTTATTTTTTCCGTATCAAAAATAATGCCGTGCATGTCTTTTGAAAAATCATCACCTTCATTAATGATGATATTAATGTCATGATTTTGAAAACGGGTTCTCGCTATTTTGTAATGGCCTACGTCTTCAATTCTATTGATTGTTATTGGTAATGCATTTGGATCATCACTAAACTTTATGAACTCAGGCCGAATACCAAGTTCGACTTTACCGTCTAATTTTCCATATGTATCATTCAGGATTATTTCATGATCGCCGATTATTGCTTTATGACCGTTTACTTTTGCGGGAATAATATTCATTCCCGGCGAGCCGATAAAATATCCGACAAATGTATGTTCTGGTTTTTCAAATAATTCGGTTGGCGTGCCGATCTGCACCACTTCACCGTCGGACATGACAATCACTTTATCCGCAAATGTCAGTGCCTCCGTTTGGTCATGGGTTACATAAATCATGGTATGGCCGAGCTTTTGATGAATTGCTTTTAATTGTGTACGCAGTTCCCATTTCATTTTGGGATCGATAACGGTCAGTGGTTCATCAAATAAAATGGCATTCACATCTTCCCGCACAAGACCGCGCCCCAAGCTGATTTTTTGTTTCACATCCGCCGTTAATCCGTTTGTTTTCTTATCCAAAATATCATCAAGGGAAATCATTTTAGCAATTTCAGAAACACGTTTTTCGATATAATCAGCGTCTAACCCTCTGTTTTTAAGGGGGAATGCGAGGTTTTCTTTAACGGTCATTGTGTCATAAACCACGGGAAACTGGAAAACTTGTGCAATATTGCGCGTTGATGTGTCGTTATCTGTGACATCAAAATCATCAAATAATATTTTACCGGATGATGGTTTTAATAGACCGGATATAATATTAAGCAGTGTTGTTTTGCCGCACCCAGATGGACCAAGCAGGGCATATGCGGCGCCATCTTCCCAAATATGATCAATCGGTTTTAAGGCATAATCATCATCAGATTTAGGATTATCAAGATAACTATGAGCGAGGGTGGAGAGCGTAATTTTTGCCATTATACCCACCCCTTCGTTGCGTTTGCAGAGTGCACGAGACTGCCATTTTGATCAAAGATGAACATATGCCCCGGGTCAAGATATACTGATATATCCTCACCTAGTGGTAATTCATGAACCCCATGGATTAGTCCAACCCATTTTTTATCCTGATGATCCATATGAAGATATGTTTCAGAACCGGTTATTTCCGTTGTGATTAATGTTGCGTCAAATTTGATGGCGTTACTGTTTGAATGATTTAATTCCAAATGATTGGGCCTAAACCCTGCGACAAAATCACCATCAGGAATATTTTTTATGGGCGCGGTTACTGTTCCATCCGCAAAAATCATTTTTTCATTTGTTTTATTAAACTTTAAAAAATTCATGGGCGGATTTGAAAAAATGCTGGCGGTCACTGTGTCTTTTGGTTGGTGGTAGAGTGACGATGTATTACCAAATTGTGTAATGCACCCTTCATGGAGTGTTGCCGTATTACCGCCAAGCAACAATGCTTCTTCGGCTTCGGTGGTTGCATAAACGAATATGGCGCCGGACTGCTCAAATATTTTTGGAATTTCTTCCCGTAATTCTTCCCTTAACTTATAATCAAGGTTCGCCAGCGGTTCATCCATCAAAACCAGTCCTGCTTCCTTAATAAGTGCACGGGCCAGAGCGCATCTTTGCTGCTGACCCCCTGATAATTCAAGCGGGCGACGCTCTAAAAAAGGAGTGAGCTTCATAAGATCAGCCCATTTTTTTACTTTTTCCTCAATCTCATTATTGCTTTTTTTCATAACGCGAAGGGGCGATGCAATATTTTTATAAACACTTAATGAAGGATAATTTATAAACTGCTGATAAATAAAGGCGATATCACGGTCCTGTACCCGTTTTCCGGTGACATCTTCACCGTTCCAAAGTATCCGCCCGGTAGTGGGTTTTTCAAGCCCAGCCATAAGCCGCATGAGCGTTGTTTTACCGGATAATGTTGCGCCCAACAAAACATTCATGGTCGCTTTTTCAAAGGTGAAATTCGTCTCAAAAATATGTCGCTCACCGTTAACAGTAAGTGATATATTTTCGAACGTTAATGACACTAAAATTCCTTTTTGATAACGATTAAGGCCAGATTTATTTTTTTATTTTTAAACTGATTAATAAGGCCTTCAAAGTTTTTCCCTAATCTTTGAATAACTTACTTGAATTGATATGATTGGTCAAACCTGATTTGTGAGCATTTTTTGACGAATTATCACCATTCATGTACCCTCTTTTTATCAAAGAGGAGGAACACATGAAACGGGTGTAAAACCCACACGTCCGGCTGTCGCAGATCAAAAGAATTCCGGTAACTTTAACGCGCAATTGAATAAGGGCGGCAAAAACCAGAGTGGCCAAAATATTCCCAACGCGGCCGCCTCTAACCGTGGTTCAGCACGTTCCGGGTAAGCGAAACCCAATTCTGCAATTTGACTTAAGTTTATAAAGGCGCCGTTTAATTCTACGCCTAAGATTTAGAGCTTAGATCAGTTATTAAGGATGTTCAAGCAACGATTTTAATCAACCTGTCTAATTTATTCATATGTCCATTTTAGCAACCATGGATCTTGCGTCGTGCGTTGAAATTCTCTTATTTTGGTTTTATGTACTTCTAATATTTCACTATAAACAGGATCGTATGCAAGGTTATTGCTTTCTAGTGGATCATTTTCTATGTCAAAAAGCTCAAATTCTGGTCTGTGCATATATTCGTCAACAGTACGTGGGCCGAACATGGTTTCGCCGCCTTGACGGTAAATACGCTGCCATGTGGGCGATTCCCATAGATCGGCTGCAGCAGGATATGGTAGATCATGGGCGATGTTCCAAATGAGTTTATATTTGCGCCCTCGCACTACCCGCATGGGATAATACATCTGAATTTCATGGAAAGTATGTGAAGCATAAATCTCATCCCATCCTTCTGGCTGCGTTTGATCCAAAACGGATAAAAATGAACGGCCATGAAGCCCGTGAGTTTCTTCCATTTGCTGACTTATAGGGGTAAGCATAATCTGCATATTATAGGACGGTTCAGCAAGACCAGCAAAATCTAATATGGTAGGTGTGATATCCACCCAACTTATCATTGCATCATTTTGAGTGCCGCGTTTGGCCTTATCAGGATGACGGACTATTAAAGGTGCATTAAGTCCTGCGTCATAAGTGGTTGTCTTTGCTCCCGGAAAGGCAATTCCATGGTCAGACATATATATGATTAAAGTATCATCATACTTTCCTGATTTTTTAAGGATTTCAATGACTTTCCCAAATCCTTTATCCATGCGCGAAACTGCCTGATAATAAGCTGCAAGTTCAATACGTGTCATGGGCGTGTCGGGCAAGAAATCTGGCACGATGACATCTGCAGGGTCATAGCTAATATTGTCAATGTTAGAGGCCCCTTCTGATAAGTTGCCAAAATCATCAGGCGTGTCGACATCATCAAGTCCAGCAATGGTTCCATCGTCTTTACGCCTTGCCCCACGGTGCGGATCATTAGTAGCAAAATAAAGAAAGAAAGGGCGCTCATCTTTTTCATTAATAAAATCACTAATTCCTTCTGCCATGATTACAGAGCATCGCTCTGGACTAGGTAATGTTTCATCAAAGGAATAAGTTTCTTCGGTCCCTACATGGAACTTCCCAGCCCGAGCTGTGCGATACCCACCTTCGCGGAGCAGAACAGGCAGTGTTTTAATATGATCCCATGTCAGAAATCGGTGAAAATCATGATAATGTCCATATTGACCATTACGGTGATTTTGAAGTCCCGATAAGATTACAGAACGGCTGGCACTACAACTGGCCGTCGTTGCATAAGCGTTGTTAAATATCACGCCATCATTAGCTAAAGCATCCAAGTTAGGAGTTTGAATAACAGGATTGCCATAAACCCCTAGATCAGGGCTATGGTCATCAGAAACAAGCAGAACAATATTGCGCTTGGGCGCTTGTGCCGATGCCAACGAAGGCGATAGAGCTAACACAATCACTACAAACCCAACTGCAAACCAATTCTGTACATTACCATGATGTTTTATAAAGTTGTGAAGTATCATTCCATTCTCCCTAAGGTTTTTAAAAGCTTATCTTAATTGCATAGGTTGGTCAAAATTCTTGTTACGAACGTCCGCTTTGGGTCGAAAGCGGGCATTTAAAATTTACGAGAGATGAAGACATAATTATTTATTTCAAATATTTTTTCCGTTCATTATTTAATTCACTGACTAGTTCGTCCAGATCATTTTCCGCTGTGTTATAATTTGTAATACAGGCCCTGAATGTGTTGATATTTTTCACGGGATAAATGGATATCCAGGATTTTTGTGATTGATATATTTTTTCTAATATTGTTTTCGTGAAATTTTCATCTTTGCCGTGCTTCTCATCCGTAAAACAGATGACCGGTAAGGCGGTATTATTCATGATGGTCCAACCATTTTGGCTTAGCTTTTTCCTTAATAATTCGCCCATATGGGCTTGGTGGCTGATGATGTCATCATAGCCATCCCAGCCATAAAATAATAACGATAGATACACTTTTAAACCAATGAACCTTCTTGACCATTGGATTGAATGTGAAAATGGGTCTTTGATTTCAAGCTTTTCTGCATCCTTTGGCATATATTGCGTTGAAATACTGAAAGTCCGTCCTAAAATATCTGTATCAGACGTTATAAAAATGCTTGTTCCCATCGGCACAGACATCCATTTATGGGCATCAAAGGTTATGGAATTTGAATATTCAATCCCCTTTAATTGATTTTTGAGTGTATGGCTTAAAATGGCTGCGCCACCATAAGCGGCATCAACGTGAAACCATATATTATGGTTCTTTGCAATTTTGCTTATTCCCTCAAGGTCATCGATGGCCCCGGTCCCGGTTGTTCCCGCCGTTCCAATAATCATTAAGGGGTCAGTATTATTTTTGCGACAATTATCAAGGGCTATGGATAATTCCGCCGCATCAAGTTTTAAATCTTCATCAACCGGAATGGGTATGACGCTATTATATCCTAAACCCGCCGTTTTCGCGGCTTTATGAACGGAATGATGTGCTTCTTTTGAGCAGAATATTATGGGTCTTTTCTTGGTCCCCAGCAATCCGTCCCGTGCAAAATCCGGGTATTTATGATTTAAGGCGCATAAGACGGCCGTTTGATTTGCTTCGTTGCCCCCTGAGCAAAACACACCATCACTTTTATCGTTAGAATATCCAAATAAATTGGCAAATTCTTTAATGATTTTTGTTTCAACTTCGACGGCAAAGGGCGCATGGCTCCATGCCGCCAGTTGGGGGTTATAATAGGCGGCAATTAATTCGCTGATTATGCCCGCAAAATTGGGGCGCGGGTTAAAAAGGCCAAAATATTTCGGGTGCGGCGTATGAACTGCGTATTCTTCTAGTCCTTTAAACACGCTTTCTATTGCTGCGGCGTAATTTCCACCTGACTGCAAGCTTTGTTCATTAATAAATGCTTTTATTTCTTTGACATCAATGTCTGGTGATACAGGAAATTTTGCGGTGTCGTCATAGTACCCTTCAAGCCGTTCCAGTATAGCATCTAGCGTCGCTTTTCTATCCGATTTTTTTAAATCAAATTGCAATATTCTATCTCCTGAATTTTTGAATATGATACCTATTATTTTCCAAAATCATATCCGAATATTGTTTTTCAAAGGAAATATTTTTGATCCATGCATGCTAAAATCTACTCATGGTATGATTGCAGCATTCCCACCAGACCCATTCTTTACTGAGGGGCTGGCAATCGGGTAGCTTATTATAGATTGAAGACTGTTTCAGGTAGTCGTCAATTTTATGATCGTAGTTTGTCTTAAGTGCTTCGGCATGGTTGTCTTCACTTTGTAAATTCATTATGTCATCCTTATGTGAGTTTCAAAATTCAACATTAGTATTTCATTTAAGATGCCACGAATTGGCCCTATGCTTCAGACCTTCAGCTTGGTTTTATAGTATTTTTCATATAGCTCCTGAAGCTGACTTTTTAACTCAGAGTGCAAACGATAGGTAATTTTTGGCTCTCCGTTACGGCCCGGATTTTCCAGCAAATCTAATATCGCACGCAAGATGGTCTCGCCGCCGTTGCTCGCATCAAGAAGCGCCTGAGTATTGCCGCCTGCGGCATCCATGAAAATCTCCATAAGTTTTTCAGTTAGTAAATGCAGAGTGGGTTGCATTTTAAAATATGAATTATGCGCCTCCAATATCGCTTGTAGGTCCATTGTGGCGCTTAAATATTTTAAGGCGAGAACATCCAATGAAAAATCCTGTCCTAGCTTCATAAGATAACGCGCGTCAAATTGATGCTCGATGGTGTTTTCCGTTAATCCTTTTAAGGCCGCGATATTAGTTTTATGCGGTTGTTTGCTAAACTGTTGCTGCATTGTTATCTCCTTAATTTTTCAGTCATCCTTGTTCAATTTTAACTAATGATCCTTTACCGGTTGCGTCCAGCTCGCAAGAGGATGCTCACTGGACGCATTGGGGAAGATAGCCACACAAAGTGTGTGACCATACCCATGCCTGGGGCTTGGGTTCATATGATCTTATGGCCTCGACCTTTAGCCGTCCCATTTATTGAACAATAAATGGGTCTGCGTGGGTCGATTTAGAATTTAACTTTTGTTTTCAGTTTCGGCCGCTTCTTTTGTTGCCTCTAAAACGGGGGTCGCATCCTCAGCCATATCCACTGCTTCTTCTTTTTCAGCAGCGTTGGTTTCTGCTGATTTTGCGTCAGTTTCCATTTTGGCCATCTCTTTAGCAGGGGTTTCAGTCTTCTCATCATCGCCTGTAAATGCCACAGCGAGGCCGGTAAGGGTAACAACAATGGCCGCACCTATAGCAACGGCATACTTATGAAATTTAGAAACCTTCAATGTGTCAAACATATTAAATACTCCTTTCATTCAAAAGTGAGTTGGCGACAGGAAGCTTGTTCGTTCAATGATCCATTAAACGATTGTGCTTCCTGTCCCAACTTTATTAGGTCAGTTTTTCTTCTTGTTGCCAATAAGTTTGGTTTCACCTTTAATTTCGATCATCCGTGGTTTCTTTTCTTCCGGAATTTCGCGGTAAAGGCTGATGGTTAGAAGCCCGTCTTTAAGATCTGCTTGCGTAACCTGGATATAATCAGCAAGACGGAATGTCCGTTCAAAGGCACGATTGCCAATACCACGGTGAAGAATTTCCACGTCTTTTTCCGACTTATCCTTATCCTCAATCTTTCCAGAAACGGTGAGCTCACCGTCCTGAACCATAATGTTGAGGTCCTCCATATTAAAGCCAGCAACAGCCATAACAATTCTGTATTTGTCTTCTGCGACTTTTTCAATGTTATAGGGAGGGTAACTGTCAAAGCCTTCAGTCGTATCACTGAGTAGTGTTTCAAACAGATCATTAAATCTGTCAAAACCGACAGTTTGTCTCATAAGAGGTGTCGTTAGTCTCATTACATTTGCCATTTTCAATCTCCTTTCGTTAGCAAGACTAAATACAACGTTTGTATGAAACCGTTTTTGAAGGCCCAACGAGGGCACCTTCAACGATTTCAAAATTTATGTAGTTTCACTTTTTTGGGTTTCAAGACCTTTTAATAAAAAAAATTACACCACATTTTATCTGGGTGTTATTTTCTAATTTATTATTTAAAAACAAAGGATAAGAAAACATAACTAACGGTGATTTGATCGTCAATTACGGTGTTAGGTTAATGGTCGGTTCTGCGGCCAGATTACACCTTCGAGCTCTTCTGCGGTTAATTTATCTTGTCTTTTTCTGCGTCGGTTTGAAACAATAAGTCGCATCAGGATGAATAAAGCGGTGAACCCGTGAAATGCACCACAAAATAGGTATAATGCTTTAACGTTAAAACTTTCCATGATAACGCCTGCTATTCCCGGGCCAAAGATTGATCCTATGGACCAAATAGTCAGAACAGTAGCACACACACCTACGGTTTGCTCCCTATCGGCACGGTCAATGGCGTGCGAAAGGGCCACCGAATAAAGTGACAGCGCCGCACCGCCCCAAACCAAAGAAAGTATGAACGCATAAGAGGGGTCTTCTGCAAAGGTCATTGTCATAAAAATGGCTGTAGTCGAGGAAATAAAAAAACCGGCCGCTGATATATTTCTTCTGCCAAATACATCTGAAAGATATCCAATTGGCCATTGCATAACCAATCCCCCAAGATGCACAGCAGTGAGCAGGGCAAGAGCTTGTGATGTTGGCAAACCAATTTTAACGCCGTAAACGGGCAACAGGTTAAGAATGGCTGTATTGGTGAAGCCAAGGACAAAAACGGCGACAAAGGTACTTGGTAGATCCTTAAAAAGAGACGAAAACGATGTTGGTACACTCGGCCCAATGGGCGGCTGCGGTAGTTTTGTCAAACAAACCGGTATGAGAGATACTGTGAATAATAATACGGCATAGATGATGGCATTTTCGCTTATGAGCAATGAATATGAAAGCAGCGTAGGCGCCCCAACATACGCAAGTTTGGTTATCATTGAATAGAAGCCCATAACACGTCCGCGAATGTTGGTCGGTGTGACATGGCCAACCCAGCTATCAACACATGTCATCACAATTGCGATTGCCACGCCCATAAGCCCGCGAAATAATATTAAGGCAACCGTATCGGGTATTAAATGCATAAGAAGAGTTAATGAGGCTAGTGCCGCACCAGCAGCAGAGAAACTTCTGATATGGCCCACTGTTTTCATAAGCTTTCGCGCCCAGAAACAACCCGCGACAAACCCCAAACCGTAAACCGTCGGGATTAACCCAACACTGCTGAGCGATGCCCCAGCCTGGTTGGCATTCAAGACAATTGTTGGGGCCAACATGCTGTTGCCCAATTGCAAGATTACAATACTAATCAGCAGTGCGGCGATTGATAAAATTATTTGAAACATAAAAGCAGTCCAATTGATATAAAACAACCATATACTTCGCCAATATAGTAAACTGAAGAATTACACAATCATTTGTTTTTGGTACTGCGATTATTGTGTAGAAGGCAATTCTTATTTATGGGCTTTTTCGACTATAATTTTTACATCAGCCCTTGATTATTTTCGGCATAGGCGGATTTTCATATTACTAAACACAGTATAAATCTTATTGGTCTCTATATTTGTTGAATTCGTCGCAAATTAGTTGCGCAGAGTTTCAAATAAAGTAAAAATTTTATGTAATCTATTTAAGGGTAAAAAATGATCTCTAATTTGAAACTAAAAATATATTCACCAATCAATAAATTATTATTCTCTATAGTGAGTTTATTTTTTATATCCGTCGCTAATTTTTCCAATGCTGATGAAGTTGATAAATTTATCATTGATCAAATGAGTGAGCGTAAAATTCCCGGTTTGCAATTATCTGTAGTAAGGCACGGTGAAATTATAAAGACAGCGAGTTATGGTATTGCAAATTTACAGGATAATGTAGCCGTAACCGATAATACCGTATTTACACTAAATTCGATAACCAAGGCATTTGTTGGAGTGGCAATTGTACAATTGATTGAACAAGGTAAGATTGACCTTGGAGCCAGCCCACTTGAATATATATCTGATATTCCTCAAGAATGGGGTATGGTCACCATTAAACAGCTTTTAAGCCATACATCCGGGCTACCTGAAATTATGTCCAACGACGCAAGGCTAATTTCGAACGAAGGTGAAGAGGCCGCTTGGCAACTTGTTAAAACCCTTCCCATGCAGTTTAAACCGAATGAAAAGTTTCGCTATAATCAAACAAATTATCTTTTACTTGGAAAAATCATTGAAGAAGTAAGCGGAAAAAATTTCGAAGATTTTATAAGAATTAATCAATTGGAAAGTGTCGGCATGCCGCGGACGGTAGAAGCCGGATTTTCCCATACTGAAAAGGTAATCCCTTCTCAGGCTCGTGGATATACATATTATCAGACGGGTAATCTAACCACGGTAAACGAAGCATTTCCGCCCTTTCTAAGAACGGCTGCAGGAATGAGCTCGAAAACTTCAGAGATGGCAAAATGGATAATCGCACTTCAAAGTGGCAAATTAATAGATAAGGTAAATCTAAAAATTTTGTGGGAAGCTGCCGTTTTAAACAATGACGAAATAGGTGGGTTTAATAATTACCTTAACGGATATGCCTTGGGTTGGCCTGTTATCCAAAGAGATGAGCACCCAGCCGTTGCTTCCGCTGGTGGCGACCGCAATTTGCTTATAATATATCCTCAAGATGATCTTTCTATTATTGTGCTGACCAACCTGATGGGGGCAACGCCTGATAATTTTATTGATGAAATTGCGTCGTTTTATATACCAGAGTTAAGTATCGAAGCAGGGTTTGGGTTGTCTGAAGAGCTTGATGAATTAAGAAAGTTGTTAGATGTAAGTGGCTACGATAAAGCGATATAGATTGTTCAGTCACCGAAAAACATTAAGTATGCTGAAAGTGAAATTAACAGCAGGGCTATAAGCTACTAAATGCATTAAAAAAACAAGAAGCACTTGAAATCTTCAAACTCAATGTTTTTTTATTTCCTGAAAGTGCTAATACGTATGACAGTTTAGCTGATGCTTATAGTAGGGTGGGTCGTATTGAGGAAGCGCGGCAATATTATTCTAAAGTGCTTGAAATTGACCTAAAAAATCAAAATGCAATGTTTCAATTAGATCGGCTAAAGTAAACTAGAAATAATACTATTAAATGACCACTAATGGTCGAAGGTTGCTACACATATTTATAAATATTTTTAATCAATATATTTTTTGCTTAAATAAGTTGGCAATTTCTTTAGCAATATCATGCCCTTCACTATAACTTTCAAACACTGAAGTCGCCCAATGAGTGACCATTTTTAAATATTGTTCATCAGAGCTATGACCTTCGATATCAGTGACCGTAATTTCGCCTCTTTTTTTTCTGTTTGGACTAGCAATAATTTCATTGGGTTTGATCTCTTTATAACTTTTTAAAATTTCACTCAATAGAACTGAATATTTATATTCCCACACTATTTTGTCTTGTAAAATGAGATGCAATCTTGATAAGTGAAAGTGGTTGTTCCATCGACCGTGAATTTCAGCATGTTGCAATGCGTGCGCATCTACACATAGGAAAATACTAATCTGCGTAGTGTCATTGATACGACTTTCTATTGTCGTGATATATCCTGCTTTTTCAACACACTCAGCAATGCCGCCATTAGTGCGAGAACCGCATAATTGGCAGTCACCTTTCTCAGATATGACTAAGTTATTCTTCTCTGCTTGATCTTGCCATTTTTGCATACGGATACTGATCCAAAGGTAAATTATTTTTTAAATTCAATCGATCTCATTTTAACACCTATTATGAAAAACAAATAATCAGAGTAATAAGTCTTATGGTGTTTACCTGATAAATTGTTTTACGTAATCGGCCCCTAAACCAACTTTCTCAAAATGCTTTTTACACATTTCAATTTTTGTAAATACATCTTCATATCCTAAATGGTTTCCATCGGGGTCAACATAATACATAACGCCATTAACTTGAAAATAAGTGATCATTTCGTCAACATCGTCTGGTACCACAAGCGTATGGGTTTCACCTGGGGGTTCATAAACATAGCTTCCCTGTTCGGCGACCCAGTCATGCTCAAGATAGTGCCAGCGCCCTTTTAAAACGAAACCGTGAACGGCATTGGGATGACGATGTCTGGAAAGGACGCCTGACTTTGTTACCTTTAATAAATTCATCCAGTATCCTTGTGATACATTTAAACAAAGTGGTCTAAAATAAACATTCTTAGCCTGTGGAACCCATAATCGGTCATCACCTTCACTTAGTGCATCGGGTACGACAATTTCCGGCAATGCTTCCACGGGCATCGGGTGTTTATAGGCGACACGTGGTTCTTCATCAGTTTCTGTTATGGGCATTTATTTATCCTCATTTACATAGCGGCATAGCCACCATCTACATTTAAAAGTGATCCGGTAATAAATTTTGCATCTGACCCAATAAGAAAAAGAGCGGGCCCAACAAGATCTTCGGGCGTTCCCCACCGACCAAGTGGCGTGCGGCTTAAAATAGCTTCGCTACGTTTATCATCATTTTGAAGGTTTTCTGTAAGCGGTGTTTTTATCCACCCGGGCGCCAATGCGTTTACACGAATATTATCACCCGCATAGGCAATCGCCAGCGATTTTGTTAATTGCATAATGCCGCCTTTTGATGCGGCATATCCGGGAACTAGTCCACCACCAAAATAACTAAGCATAGATGCAATATTTACTATTGACCCACTTGATTGTGATAATAGGGACCTTGCTGCGGCGCAGGCACGCATTGTACCGTTCAAATTCACATTAATGGTTTCTTCAAAAACATCGGGGTCAAGTTCAGCTTCGCGTCGAATTATCCCCGCGGCATTAATAAGGATATCCAATTGGTTTAAGTCTGAAAATAGCGATTTTACGGCCCCTTTATCCGTGATATCCAATTCAATAAATGTTATTTTTTCATCATCACTTTGTGGCGGATTTAAACCAGCGGCAATAACGTCATAACCCGCATTTGATAACCCTTGCGCAAGCGTTAATCCAATTCCACTTGTGCCGCCCGTAACAACGGCGGTTTTATGGGAAGTATTCTTATTCAATTTGAATTCCTTATTTGAATTAAGTGTTTGACCATATTGTGGACAATCTATTATAAATTATATTCAACAACACTTTAGCAATTATTATATTGCAGGGAAATCAAATTGAACAACGTTATCCAAGGAACCAAAAGCTTTTCCCGTAATATGGACATTTTGCAATTAATTGCTGATTCACCAAAGCCGCCGCTTATTTCAAAAATTCTTGAAAAAAGCGATCTTAAGCGCCCTACATTATATCGTGTGTTAGCGGCCTTAGAAGCAGAAGATTTAATTAGTCAAAAACCTGATAAGACATATGCTTTAGGAACGCGATTAATTACCCTTGCGAGAATTGCGTTAGCGGAAAATAACATTATTCAAATTGCCCACCCGGAACTTGAAAAACTTGGCGCTGAAACGGGGGAAACCATTCACCTTGGCATGAGAACGGGCGATGAAATGGTAATTGTCGATAAAATTGAAAGCAGCGATACGGTCCGTATGGCATCGATGGTGGGTATGCGGTTTCCTATCCATACAACTGGTATTGGTAAGGCATATTTGGTTGGTTTAAATGAAAAGCAAGCCGAAGAATTTATTGAAAATAAACCGCTTAAGAAAATTACGAAATATACTACGACTGACCCCAAAATCTTAAAACAGAGATTATCTGAAGCTAGGGTAAAAGGATATATTATTGATGATCAGGAAAATGAAGAAGGGATTGTTTGTTATTCTTCACCACTTTTTGATGCAATGGGAAACACAGTTGCAAGCATTAGTGTGACAACACCATCTTTTCGATTAAAGGAAGATAGGCAGCATTATGTCGCACCCTTATTAAAATATGCAAAAATGATTTCTGCAAAACTCGGGTTTAAATCATATTCTGAATAATTTCATATTTAAGAGGTTAGCATTTCTTTTGATATTTGATTAATGGACGTTGCACCCGTTTGTTGCATCACCGTTTTAAATTCAGCATCAAAAATATCAATTACCTTTTCAACGCCGGCTTGCCCAAATGCACCTAATCCCCAAAGATATGGCCGTCCTATATCAACGGCCGTTGCACCAAGGGCGAGTGCTTTAAATATGTCTGACCCGCGTCTTATCCCGCCGTCCACCATGACCGGAATTTTTCCGTCAACGGCTGCTACTACTTCGGGCAGGATTTCGATGGTGCCACGCGAATCTACTTGTGCGCGACCGCCATGATTTGAAACGATGATAAGATCGACACCATTTTCAACACATAGTTTTGCATCTAAAGCGTGGGTAATTCCTTTAACCACCAATTTCATGTTCGTTGTATCTTTGATGCGTTTTATTAAATCCCAATTAAATAATTCCTGCGCACCAAGATAGTCATCAAGATTAACACCTTCATACATCGGGCGTCCTCGAAACGGACTTCTGACGTCACCATGACAGGCAGAACAATTGCGTCTATCCATCATCATAAAGCGGTCTTGGGTTTCTCTTTTGCCGGCGCCGACCATATCGACGGTAAGAATAAGAACTTCGCAACCTGCGGCCTCAGCACGGCGGATCATTTTTAAACTGGATGGCCAATGATCGCGGGCGTAAAGCTGAAACCAGACCGGCTCGCCGCGTGCTTCGTTTACCTCTTCAACCGATGTTGATGTGACATTTGATAGCATCATCAACCGCTCTTTATTTTTGGCGGCACGGGCGACGGCAAGCTCACCATTATTATGGTATGCCCTATGATGACCCGTTGGGGCAATGGCAAGCGGTGACGGCCATTTACGTCCGAAGATAGTGACCGATGTATCGATCTCTCTAACGTCACGGATACGGCGCGCCCTAAGTTTTAGTTTTTTATAACCCAATAAATTTGAAATTTGACTACGTTCATCTGCGACACCCGTTGCGATATATCCATAATGGGCAGGCGGTAAAGATCTTCTTGCCACGGCTTCAAGATCAAAAATATTTATCGCATCATCCGGTGATGCGATAAGTTTCTTTTGCAAATTCAATAGATATTGAATATCGGGATCCATTTCATCCATTTGAAACTCTTGGGTAAAGGCAGCCGTACTGATAAGGGGGCTAGCCAAAAGAAACTTGAGTAAATTACGCCTATTATCGCTTAGCTTTTTCATTTCTTCCCTTTCTATGGATGAATAACATCCTTCGTAGCAGACACTAATTTCACCGCCATTTCCGCAATTTCATTTAACGACTTGCCGGGCTTATAAAGTGATGACCCCGCACCAAAACCATTGGCGCCAACTTGATAATAAGTGGCAATCGTGTCTGGTTCCACGCCACCAGTTGGAATGATGGTTGTATCTCTTGGAAGAACCGCCCTTATGGATTTAATATATGAGGGTGGATGTGCATCAGCAGGAAATATTTTTAAAGCATCCGCACCAAGCGCCAAAGCATTGAATGCTTCCGTTGGGGTTAATATCCCGGGGCAATAAATCATACCACATTTTTTGCTCATTGCCGCAACATCTGCATTTAGATTTGGTGCAACAATTAATTCGCCTCCATTATCATGAACTTGTTTCGCGGCTTCCCCCGTTAAAACGGTACCTGCACCAATGATTGCCTGGTCCATAAAATGAGCTTTCATTTTAGAAATACTTTCAAGTGGGTTAGGTGAATTAAGCGGTACTTCCAGTATTTTTATACCGGCTTCAACAAGAACCGTTGAAACATCAATTGCTTCTTCTGGGCTAAGCCCACGTAAGATAGCGACCAATGGCATTTCCTTAAATTTTTCGTTCCATAATGTCATTTTAACAATCCTGCTTTCTTTGCAATTTTATAATGACCCATTGCGGTTACTTCATCATTGATAATTTTATGATTTAATCCAAAAGCATCTAATGCTCTTGCATAACGGGCTGCCAAATCACCGCGTCCAATTATTTTGATAATGGTCTCTTTGTTAGCATCATATTGGTTTAGGGCCGATTTTATTTCCTCACCAATTAAAAGTCCGGATAAATAATCGGCGATGTCTTCATTTTCTAATTTGTCAAATAACGCTAGTGTTCTGGCGGTAAAAATCTGATGCAGAATAGAAATATCTTGTTTTTGTTGCATCAATACACCTTTCAAGAAAGCATCATCATTTAAAGAGCTGCACTCCTTCATCAGTGCCCCTAAGATGGTGTGTTCTTTTAATACCGCATATACTTCTCCGGTCATGAAACTTGTAAAACCTATAATTTTCTCATCTTGTGTGATTGCCCATTTGCTATGTGTACCAGGCAGTAAGAAAATTTCATTATCACTGGCCTCAACCTCTCCAATGATTTGAGTTTCTTCGCCGCGCATAATATCTGGAACGCCATTTTCATTTTCATAACTCGCTCCAGTAATGAAATGAATTACTATGTCATTGGAAAGTGTTAAGGGGGTTAATGCATTAGCAAAATCATTGATGTTAGCGGGGAGTGATAAATAAGGCGTTTCATGCCAACCATTGCGACTAGTTATCATACCAGAAGCAACAATTGGTAGGGCAGGGTGCTGATCAAGCCAAACTTTAATTGCCGATATCAGCACACCTTTAAAATCATTGTTTGGGACGGCAAGAATTCCATTTTCATTCGTTTTTTGATCCAAAACGTGTCCATCTTGATCAATAAGAAAAGCACGAAATGAGGTCGTTCCCCAGTCTAGTCCGATCATTTTTGCATTTGTGAAAACTGACATTATTTTCCTATTCTTTAATTCGCTTTTGTCGCAATAGCGATGTTATAAGTGATGCAACGGCTAATATTAGAAAAATTGCGGTGATAGGGCGACTGATAATATCAATTAATGAATTGTCTGCGATAATTAACGCGCGTCTTAAATTTGCTTCTGCCATTGGCCCAAGTATTAAAGCAAGCAAAATAGGCGATATGGGGAAACGATAACGATGAAGGAAATAACCAATTACGCCAAAAGAAAGTGCAAGCCATACATCAAACATGTTGTTTCGCATTGAATAAGCACCGACAATCGATAAAACAAAAATTGTCGGTAACAATATACTTTTTCTTACCGTTATGGCTTTTGTGAAAAACCGAATGCCGATAAGCCCTACAATCAACATAGCGATATTGGCGACGAGCATTGACGAAAATACGGAATAAACAGTACCCAAATCCTCAACATATAACATTGGACCCGGCTGTATGCCTTGAATAACGAAAGCGCCCAACAATATCGCGGTGACGGCATCTCCCGGAACACCTAATGATAACATGGGGATCATTGCCCCACCTGAGCAGGCATTATTTGCTGATTCAGCCGCAGCAACGCCTTCGATTGCACCTTTACCAAATTTTTCAGGATGTTTTGACCGTCTTTTTGCTTCGCTATATCCGACAAAGGCTGCGATATCGCTACCTGCCCCCGGAATTGATCCAATGAAGGTACCCATGACACTTGATTTTGCCATATCTTTCCACGCTTTTTTAATATCAGCGAAGGAGGGCAGTAAACTTGAAATATGACTTACGGTTCTTTTGGTGCTTTCCAAATTTTCGATGCCTTTAAAAACTTCCGCAATAGCAAATAGACCAATTAATGTGGGGATAAAGGCGGGGCCTTCGAATAAATTCATTGATCCAAAAGTAAAGCGAGGATAGCCAGTGACAGGGTCCATGCCAATCGTGGAAATAAGAAGTCCAAGAAAGCCTGCCATCACGCCCTTAAGAATGGATTTTCCCGAAACCGAAACAATGATAGATAGACCAAATATTGCGAGGCCGAAATATTCGGCTGCACTAAATTCAAGTGCAAATTTTGAAATTTGTGGCGATAAGAACGTCATGATTAACGCACCGGTAAAACCTCCAATAAACGAAGCAAAAACAGACATGCTTAATGCGCGTCCCGCTTCCCCTTTTTTTGTGAGTGGATATCCATCCAACAATGTTGCAGCGGCGGCTGGTGTGCCGGGTGTGCTAATTAAAATAGCTGAAATTGATCCTCCATAAATTGAACCACTAAATATCCCAAGAAGCATTCCAATAGACTGGTTAAATGGCAACCCAAATGTAAAAGGAACAAGTAACGCGACCCCCATTGTCGCCGTAAGCCCCGGTAATGAACCGATGATAATCCCGCCGGTTACACCAAGGAAGATCATCAACAATGTATTCCATTCTAATACACCGAGAAATGCTGTGCTAAAGAGTTCAAAATCCATATAACGTTCCCAGTGGTAAATCGATCAATAAGAACTCACTAAATATGACAAAGACGCTGGCTGTGATTGCGGCTGAAATGGTCATCATTTTTATTATATTTCGTTCCTGAAGAAGGAACATCATGAAAGTTAGGAAAAGAATACTGCTTGCGATAAACCCAAATAAATCAAGCGATAAACAATAAACCAAAACAGCAATGAACGATATGAATGCCCGTAGTAACGATTTTAAATTAAAAGAAGGGCCTTCATCGGTTTCAGGATTTTTTGAGACAAGAGTATTAATAATGAGCACTATGCCAGATAACCCTAGACCGTTGGCTAAGAGCCGCGGAAAGAAATCTGCACCGACTTCATCCGGCTGCGCGTCTGGAAAAGATGCGAGCTGATTAAATACAAAACCTGCAATAATGATGGCTATTATCCCAAAGATTATATTTGCCCGTTTCATAATAATTAAACTTCCTTTTATCTGGCTAGACCCAAATCTTTCATCGTATTTGAAACATTTCCTGCTGAATTTGCTAGATCATTTGTCCATTCTTCTGAGCTCATATAAGAAAGCCCCAATCCCATGTCGCCCGCGAATTTTTGAAACTCTTCTGTTTCCATACCTTTTTTAAAGGCATCATGAAGTATATTTCTAACGTCTTCTGGTGTGGATTTCGGGACACCCAAACCGCGCCATGTGCCAAATGAAACGTTAATGCCAGCTTCTTTCATCGTCGAGACATTTTCAAAACCCGCAAGCCTTTCATCGCTCATGATACCAAGAATTTTTAAAAGTCCACCATCAACCTGACTTCTGACTTCCGCAGGACTCACGGTAACGGCTTGAATATGTTTGCCGACCAATGCTGTAACGGCTGGTGCCGCACCATTATAAGGAACATATGATAGATCAATGCCCGTTTCTTTCGCAAGCATGCTTCCGGCTAAATGCCAGGCTGTGCCGGGCCCTGCATGACCAACTTTGATTTTTCCGGGATTTTCTTTTGCATATGCGATGAATTCTTCAATTGTATCGTAAGGTGCGTCAGCCGGGACAGTGACCGCCGCCGGATCCATATTGACACGCAATAACAGATCAAAATTTTCNTAGGTAAACGGNACCAATCCTTGTGGCGGTAAAGTTAGAATATCAAAAGTTACCATTGTGACCGTATAACCATCATTGCGTGCTCTAACACCTGATGCGTGTCCGATCGCACCTGCACCGCCTGCTCGGTTCATGACGGTAATGTTTTTTCCTAAAAATGGCTCTGTGTTTCTCGCAAGCCCACGCAGCAAAGTATCCGTGCCACCACCAGCTGCCCAAGGACAGATAAGCGTAATCCCTTTTCTTGGGAAATCGGCTGCCAATACGGACGTGAGGCTAGCACATAATAAGACGAAGCCAATTAATGACAATGAGACTATTTTTTTAAGATATGAATTCATGAATAAACCCTATTTTTAAATCTTATTAAGCTTACCTTCTTCGTGGCTTTAAGGCAAAGAAATCAATTGCCAGGTAATGGACCAAGCTGCTTTGCCCAATGTGAAACGACTTTACGGCCAAATTCCGTTACGGGGACAGACGGCTGTCTTGCCATGCCATTATCTAACCCTAAACGTTGAGCCATTAAATCTTTACCGTAGGCAATGAAATTTTCAACGGAACTCATCATAAATACTAAAAGCGGCAAGAGTTCTTTGTGTAGTCTCTCTGCTTCTTCAATGTCTTTTGGGTTACCATTTTTCATCAGTTCATAGATGCGAACTTGTGGGTCAAAAATGTCGGCTGCCGGTATCATCCCCACACAACCTGCTCGTAAGCTATCCGGAAACTGAATGCCCGCGAGGCCACCAAAAATGTCAAATGCACCATCGGTATCTTGCATTAACTGATGGATATATGTGGCGGGGCCTTCTGCTTTTAAAAGGCATACATTACCGTGATTTTTGTTTAATGTTTTTAACCCCGCATTTGATAAACTGGTTGCCATGACACCCGGTGCATTTTGCACAGCGAGCTTTAAATCGGTTTTATCCGCAACATCACCCAAAAATCTGACATATTCACTTTCTGGGACGCCCATAATGGCCGGTGGCTGCAAAATTGCCCAATCTGCGCCGGCTTCTTTGGCGGCGGCAACAAACTCAATTTGTCCTGGCACAGATCCTTCACCAACGGTGACGGCGTAAGGAATTCTTCCCGCGATATCTTCGCCAACCCATTCTATAACTTTACGTCTCTCATTAACGTTTAATTTTCCAACTTCTGTGGCTAACCCCATTACAGCAATACCATGGGCACCACCGGCAATGCATCCTTCAACTTGTCGGCGCATAGCGTTACGGTCTAATTCGCCATTTTGGTCAAAGAAACTATAAAGAATAGGGTAAACGCCGTTGAAATTTGTCTGTTGTGTCATGTTACTTCCTTAAAACTAAAAACTAAGCGCGGCCAAATTTTTCAGTTGCTTTTCGAATGGATCCGGTTTCATGTATATATTTTACCATCGCTTCTTCGGTTGCCTCTGCTTCTTCGGCAAATTCGATAATGGCTTTTACATGGTCAGCGGGAATTGAAACGATGCCGTCATCATCACCGACGATATAATCGCCCGGCTTAACTAAAACGCCACCCACTACAACAGGTACATTCTTTTCAATAGTTTTTAACCGACCAATAGAGCTAGCGGGTACGATCGATCTTGCATAAACGGGGAAATCTGTATCACGTTTAATCAATTCGACATCGCGAACACCACCGTCAAGAACAACACCTTCATGGCCATTAACGCAGGCGCCTGCATTCATTAATTCGCCCCAGATTGCGGTATTTTTATCACCATCACTTGAGATGACTATGACGCTTCCCTTTTCGGCTTCGTCAATGACATCAAATGCCAATTCCGGAAGATGCGGATCATTGGTTGGACCTTCTAAAACGGTCGCAGCGGTACCAACAATTTTTCTTCCATTAATACGTGCCTTGATTTCAAAATCCATAAATCCGCGGCGCCCTGCAATTTGGTCACAGCCATCGGATAATGTCGCTACTGCCAATTTTCGCAAGCGATCTATAAAGTCATTGCTCACAATTCTCTCCCATATAATTCTAAATTTTCATTTGTTACTTAATTGTCGCGCTATCCACTTGATAGACGAAATACATATATTGTTCACCCGGTTCGATCACAACGTGATGCGCAAGATTGGCCGGGATATTAACCGCGTCACCTGCTTTAAGTTTAAATTCTGTTCCAACTTTTATACTCGTCCCTCTTAATTGGCCGGGTGATAATTCATATTCATCCACGAGTTCGCCGCCTAATACTAATGTTGCGCGCCCTTCAACGGCTGTATGTAAATCGGATACGGTCGTGTGTATTTCAGATGAGCCGGTGTTTCCTCTTAAAACCAGAAACATATTATAACCAACATCGCTGCCTATCAATTCAAAGGCGAGCTTTTCTTTAACGTCTCCTCCCTGACTTTTAAGTGTTGCTCTTAGTCGGTTTGAAACTTCTGCGACGATCTCAGGGGTAATTTTGAAAACACTTTTCGGAAGGCTACTTTCATCCTCTGCGGCATATGATGAACATGAAAAAATGAACGACGTTATAATCAGTAAAATGAGGCGCATAATTGAAGATCCAGTTATAATAATTATCACAATGTGGAATTAATTCTATATAATGATAATTATATATATTTTACGGTTCCCGAGTCAAGCCTTCTGGAATAATCGCACCCGGATAGGTCACAACTTTTGCTGCAACACCCGCGGCTTTCTCAAGACTATCAGATACATTATGTCCTAATATTCGCATCGCAAGATATGACCCATCAAAGGAATCGCCTGCGGCGGTGGTATCGACGACATTATCAGCGGATATGAATTCGCGGTGGATAATATCATGTTGATATTTCACAAACATGCCGTCGGCTCCGGCCTTTAAAACCACTTCTTTTTCGTCTTCTGATGGGTGATGGTTTAAACACTTTTCAATTGATGCAGTACCGAACAACAATTGTTGTTCATCAAAACTTGGAAAAATGATATCGCTAACTTGATACGCTTTATCAATCCATTTTGCCGCTACTTCCTTTGTTTCCCATAGTTGCGGTCTATAATTCGGATCAAAGGCAATTTTTGCACCCTTCTTTCTGGCAGTTGATAATTGATTAATTAGTATTTCACGACTTGCATCTGTCAAAATACCGAGCGATATACCCGTAAAGAAAATCAAATCAGAGTTTAATTCAGATATTTCAATTTTTTTAGCAGCAAGGATATCCATCATTTGCCGCGCCACCGAATTATCGCGCCAATAGCTAAAGCTGCGTTCCCCATTATCATCAGTGGTTATTAAATATAAGCCGACAGTGCCATCATTTGTTTTAAAAACGGTGTCAGTACTAAGACCTTGGTGATTAAAGAACACTTCCATTTCATGGGATATGCTATCCTCCCCAATTGCCGTGAGCAAAGAAACATCACATTTATCGCCGACCAAACGCTTCATATATACGGCACTATTAAAAACATCCCCTGCGAATGATTTTTGTAATAAACCATTATCAAGGGTGCTTAATTCAACCATACACTCGCCGATAAATATTGCTTTCAATTCTTCCCTCTTAAACCATTACGTTCACTGCTTAATAAATTAGATCGTTATATTGCGTTAAAGAATGCTTATTGGAAACAAAAAATATGGATAAATACATAGAAATAATTAATTCACACATAATTCGTTTCTCATTACTTTTTAAAAGAGGTACATATAATTCTATGCAATGCTTGGCGTTCAAGAATAGTGATCAGCAAAATTAAAAGAGTAATCCGATGGAAATTACAGTCAATTTTTTAGACAACCTCAGACTTGAAGCAAAGTTTGATGATTTTACTGTAATTACGGATCAACCCATTCGTTATAAAGGGGATGGCTCGGCGCCAAGCCCGTTTGATTATTTTCTGGCCTCATCTGCGCTTTGTGCCGCTTATTTCGTTCGGGTCTATTGTTTGGCGCGGGATATCCCGACTGAGGATATCAGATTATCGCAAAATAATATCATTGATCCTGAAAACAGATATAAGCAAACCTTTCAAATCGATGTGGAATTACCGGAAAGTATTTCTGATCGCCACCGTGAAGGAATTTTAAGATCAATTGACCGCTGCACGGTAAAAAAAGTGGTTCAAGAAGATCCGGAATTTATTATCGAAACGGTGGAAAGCTTGGGTGCGGATAATGCGTTGATCAGCAATGAATTACTGCAAAGTGATCAAGAAACCATGATCCTCGGTAAAGACTTACCTTTAGAAAAAACCATCGCCAATATGTCAAAAATTCTCACCGATCTTGGTGTAAAAATTGAAGTGGCTTCATGGCGTAATATCGTACCGAACGTATGGTCGCTTCATATTCGTGATGCGGCATCCCCAATGTGTTTTACAAACGGGAAAGGGGCAAGCAAAGAAAGCGCCCTTTGTTCGGCCCTTGGTGAATATATTGAACGCTCGTGCTGTAATTTCTTTTATAATGATCATTATTTCGGTGAGGAAATCGCGGACAGTGACTTTGTTCATTATCCCAATGAAAAATGGTTTAAAGCGGGCGCGGATGATGCACTTCCTGAAGGGCTTCTTGACGAACATTCTTTAAAATTATTTGATCCTGAAAATGAGCTTAAAGCATCAAACTTGATTGATACCAATTCGGGCAAAAAGGAAAGGGGCATCTGTGCACTTCCCTTTATTCGTCAATCGGATAAGGAAGAAATTTATTTCCCGTCAAACCTTATCGAAAACCTTTTCGTCAGTAACGGTATGAGCGCGGGTAACACATATCCAGAAGCCGAAGTTCAATGTCTTTCTGAAATTTTTGAACGCGCCGTGAAGCGTGAAATTCTTGAAAATGAAATCGCCCTCCCTGATGTGCCTCAAGCGGTCTTAAAGAAATACCCACATATAGAAGCGGGCATCAATGAGCTTGAAGAAAAAGGCTTCCCCGTCTTGGTCAAGGACGCCTCATTAGGCGGACAATTCCCCGTCATGTGTGTTACTTTAATGAACCCAAAAACGGGTGGCGTATTTGCGTCATTTGGTGCCCACCCCAGTTTCGAAGTGGCATTAGAGCGCAGTTTGACCGAACTCCTTCAAGGAAGAAGCTTTGAAGGCTTAAATGATGTGCCGCCACCCACATTCAATAGCGCGGCCCTTAAGGAACCAAATAATTTCGTTGAGCATTTCATCGATTCAACCGGACTGGTATCTTGGAAATTCTTTAGCGATAAACATGATTATGAATTTTGCGAATGGGACTTTTCCGGCACAACGACGCAGGAAAATGAATATCTGATGGGGATCCTGAAAAAAATGGGCAAAGAAGTTTATGTCGCCCATTATAATGATTTTGGCGCAACCGCATGCCGTATATTGGTGCCAGGGCTTTCTGAAATATACCCCGTAGAAGATTTGATTTGGGATAACACCAATAAAGCACTGGAATTTAGAGAAGATATTCTGAACATCCATAAATTGCCAGTTGATGATCTCGCCAAGTTACTTGAACGACTAGACTATAGCGAACTTGATAACGGAACGCTCATATCTGATTTGATTGGCATTGTGTTTGATGAAAATACCGTATGGGGAAAGCTTGATATTGGGGAGCTTAAAATACTAATCCATTTAGTCTTAAAAGAATTTGAACAGGCAAAAGATTTAATTTTTGATTTTTTAAACTTTAACGATAATACCGTTGAACGTGTCCTGTTTTATCAAGCCTTAAATGCTGTACTTGATGTGACACTTGATGATGAGCTAGACTTAAATGATTATCTGGCCAATTTTGAAAAAATGTATGGCCGTGAAAAAATGAAGTATGTTGTGGGGTCGGTCACAGGGGATGTGAAATTCCATGGCCTTACGAAAACAAGCATGAAGCTTGAAGGACTTGATAAACATCTTAAACTTATTGAAAGCTATAAAAAACTGCATCAGGCAAGGGCGAAAATATAAAAGAGGGGATTTAAATTGATCAAAAATAACGACTTTTCAAGACGGAAATTTTTAAAAACCGCAAATTATGGATTGATGGGTTTAACCTTTTCATCAATGCCGATTAAAGCTTTTGCGCAAAATCGATCAAATTTAAACAGCGAAGGTATATATTTCCCACCACCTGACGATCAAGGTGGCTGGCGTAAATATGATCCCGGAAGCATCCCCGAAATTAATACTGAAAAGCTTGCCGCCGCTATTTCATTTCATGATCAATCCCCCGTCAGCACAAGCCGTGGTGCAGCGCTTCTTATTATTCATAAAGGACGCCTTATCAGCGAAAGTTATGTCACGGGTAATGAAGGCGGTCCGGAAAATTGGACGGCATCCACCTGCAACGATATGAAATCATCAACCAAATCCGTTTTTGGCACGGGTGTTGGTGTTTTCCTTGATGAATATAAAGATAAGGTCAATCTTGAAACTGATCTGGTTGGACAAGATAAAGAAAGCTCACTGATCCCGCAAATATGGGATCAACCGATAACGGACGCACGCAAGAAAAATATTAAAGTCAAACATGTGCTTTCCATGACATCGGGCCACGCCGGCCCCGAACCATGGCTCGGCACTGGCACAAGGCAGCATCATCCGGGCTATAGCGGTTCATATCAAATGTATGAATATTGTTTTGGCTGGTGGAATTTCGATGGTGTCGCCGCCCATGATGCCCTTCTTTTTGAACCGGGCAGTGATTTCATGTATAGCAACTTCGGCATGGAACAAATGGCCTTGGCCATGCGCAATATCTCTGGTCAGGATTTAGGACAATATACTTATGATAAAGTCCTTGGCCCCATTGGTATGCCGATAGGACTACGCAATAACCAATACCGTGATATGCCATACTCCAATTCATATGAACTTAATTTCGCGGAAACGTCCGGTTGGGGTGTTGGCGGTGACGAGGGATGCGACGCATACGGCGCCGACGGCAGCAGCAGCCCTTATGGCATTAATTCAATCGCCGGCAGCACATTCCGCTGCACCGCACGCGATTTCGCTCGGCTTTCTTATTTATGGCTCAACAATGGTAAATGGATGGATCAACAACTGGTCCCCGAAAGCTGGCTTAAACTCGCGACCAAACGTTTTAAACGCGCCGACGGTTCCACCCCTAATAATTACGGGTATACATTCTGGGTGATGGATGATTTACTGGACGTGCCAAAAGATCTCTATATGTCGCGCGGCCATAATCAAAACCACAGCTACATCATCCCGAGCATGGATCTGGTTGTAGTTCGACAAGGAAACGATAACCGCCGTGAAATTAATGGCGAAAGCTTCCAAACCGCACTCATCCAAAAGATCGTCGCGGCAATTGGGAGTTAATGTTTAACCCCATTTGTGTTGTGAGCTTTATCAAAATATCAATTTTCATCTTCAATGAAGCTTTGCCCACAATTTATACACCTATCTTTAATATCGAAATCTGGAAATGCTATTAACCCCATACCTGGAGGTGATTTTTTACGTGTAGCGATCCATCCACAATCAGGACAACTTAATCTCCATAACATGTAGAAAAGAAAAAAGGGAAACAAAAATATGAGAGAAGTTAATGAAGGCCAGATTTTAATTATAGTAATCAAAATAATAACAAATACTAGCATATGGAATAATGTACTTTTGAACCTTTTTTTCATAAAATTGATTTGCATTAGCTAGTCTCCGAGGCATTTTTTTAAGATCAGAAAATATTAATTCTGTTTTTTCATTCCAAATTCCAATCTTAATATTATAGAGCATAGGAAATAGATTTTCATAATTTATCATCGTACTAAAATTTTTCCTTAAAGTGACCAACCCTCGCGATATTCTCTTCTGACGAATTGATTGGCGGGAACGAAATTTGTGATGCGCATATTATTACCGTCCCATAATAATTTTTTCCGTCCCGGATAATCAAATCGGTCGCCTTTTGCTTCTCTTAAATTAAAGCTGCGTATGGCGAGGTTGCCCATTAATATTGACTCGGTCAGTGGTCCGGCGAAATCAAATGATGATGTAAGTGCCTTATGTTCGTTGCTGTCATATCCGGCTTTACACGCCTCAACCCATGTTGCGGAATGGCCGTTTTCTGGTAAGGCGTCGGCCATGTCTTCGAGGGCATCTGTATCAAATTCAAGGATTTCACCATTATTTAGGTAAATCTTTGGATTTTCTGCATAAGTGCCGCAGGTCATGATGCCTTTTTCACCCATCATGATGACACCGTTTGTGCTTCCTTTATCGCCGATATCATGATCCGCTGGGATAAGGTCAGGACGGAAAGGACGAAGGCCGCCGTCGGTCCATGTTAATTTTACATCCGTATTATTTTTGGCGGTGGCCGTGAATTTTAATTGTGTTCTGGATGATGGCGGGCAGGACTCGGGTAAATAATCTGGAACCCAGTCTTGTGAATAAATGGCACCAACACTGCTTTCCACTTCGGTCGGATAACCAAGGCCAAGAACACGAAACGGCGGATCAATTAAATGGCATGCCATGTCCCCAAGCGCACCCGTGCCAAAATTCCACCATCCGCGCCATTTAAAGGGATGATAAAGCGGGTGATAATCAACAAAGCTTGCGGGGCCAATGAAGCTATCCCAATCAAGGCCATCCATAATTTTTGGAAACTTCGTTGGTGAGGCTATCCCTTGCGGCCATACCGGGCGATTGGTCCAGACATGAACCTCATTCACGGTGCCGATGAGCCCGTCATCAAACCATTCGATCATTTTCTTAACGCCAGCACCTGATGCACCCTGATTGCCCATTTGGGTGACGATTTTGTGTTCTTCTGCGGACTCGGTCAACACGCGTGCTTCATGAATGCTATGGGTTAGTGGCTTTTGCACATAAACATGCTTGCCCATTTTCATGGCGGCGTTTGCGATGACCGCATGGGTGTGGTCGGGGGTCGAAATGGTCAGGGCATCAATATCCTGCATTTCATCAAGTACTTTTCGCCAATCTTTATATTTCTTGGCATTTGGGAATTTTTCAAAGGCGCGTTCGGCCATATTAAAATCCACATCACATATGGCGGAAATGCGCGACGCACCATTATTCCATGCATTGACTGCATCTGAATATCCCTTGCCGCCGCCGCCAATAACGGCGACATTTAATTGATCACTTGGTGGGGTCATGCCTTGACCTAATACATGCCTTGGGACAATTGCAAAACCAAGCGCGGCCGCACCTGTCTTTTTAATGAATGAGCGTCTTGATGAATTTTTCATAATATTACCCTTGTTTTCAGAATGATATTAAATAGTATCCTGTCATCAAGGTAAATTATTTTTTTGATGACAATTGAAAAACTTTATGCCCTTCTGTTGTCATAAAAAGGAAAAGGGAAAAATGGATAATAGTAAACGTAAAAATTTAAATTTCGACAGCCGCGCGGTTTATTGCCCACCGGATGAGGCAACAAAGGCCGTCAACCCGCCGATTGTTATGGCCTCAAGCTTTGAATATGACGCAGAAATATTTCAGCGGATCGTCGACGGTGAACGTAAAGACGTCAATATTTATGGTCGCTGCGGTAACCCAAGCGAATATCAATTCGAAGAACAAATGATGATGATCGAAGGGGCGGATGCGTGCCTTGCGACCGCGTCCGGCATGGCGGCAATATCCGTGACGTTGCTCGGGCTTTTAAAAAGTGGGGACCATATTGTATGCGACTGGACGACTTATAGTTCCACTCATGAACTGCTGGATCACCGGATTACGGATTATGATATTGAAACGACCTTTGTTGATACGTCGGACCCTGATGCGGTCAAGGCGGCAATTCGCCCCAATACCAAAATAATTTATTTTGAAACCATCGCAAATCCGTCCATGAAAGTGGCGGCCATTCCGCCGATTGTTGAAATGGCCCATGAGCGCGACATTGTTGTGGTTTGTGATAATACCTTTGCAAGCCCCTATGTGATGCGTCCGCTTGAATGGGGTGTTGATATTGTTGTGGAAAGTGCAACAAAATTTATTGGCGGTCATAGTGATGTTCTTGGCGGGACTATCGCGCTTAAAGCGGGGCTTCTACCTAAAGATTTCTTGGAAAAAATCCGCTGGAATACCATGGTGAAACTGGGCGCACCGCTTTCCCCGTTTAACGCATGGATGCTGCAGCGCGGCATTCAAACATTAAGCGTACGACTTGAAAGACAATGTCAAACGGCCGCAAAGCTTGCTGATTATTTTGAAAATCATAGCGTGGTCAATCAGGTGTGGTATCCGGGCCTTGAAAGCCATGCACAGCATCATATTGCCAAAGAACAGATGCCGAAATTCGGCGCAATGCTCACTTTTGATGTTGGGGACGGCAACCGCGCACTTAAAGTATTGGATAGCCTCGAGCTAAGCTGCTTCTCCGCGAGCCTCGGTGGTGTTCGGACAACCACACAAATCCCCGCACTCATGGCATTTTTAGATATCCCAAAAGAACAGCGGCTTGAAATGGGAATATCGGACGGCATGATCCGCGTATCCGCGGGACTTGAAGACGTAGATGATTTAATCGCAGACTTTGATGCAGCGCTCGCGAACTTAGATTAAAGGAAGCACATGAAGCTTAATAAAACACTTAGTTTTTGGGATGTTTTTGCGATTGCGTTAGGGCAGGTAATTGGCTCTGGCGTTCTGGTTCTCATCGGCATTGGTATCGGGTTTACGGCATATGCTGTACCCTTTGCGATAATTCTGTCGGCAATATTTTCTATTATTAAGCAATTACCGATCGTTTTTATGGGCTCTGCTATGCCGGCGACGGGCGGTCTTTATGTTTATTGTAAAAGGGTTCTTGGGCCAAAAATTGGGTTTTTCTTCCTTGCTCTCCTTTTGATCACTCATATTCTTGTTGCGCTTTTTGCGTTGGGGTTTGCGGAATATGCACTTGCTTTACTTCCCGATTTAAATAAGAAATATGTAGCCCTTGGTATATTGGTGGCTTTTTATGTGGTGAATTTGCTTGGTATTCGCCAAGCAGCCGCACTTCAGAAAATCATGATTACGTTTCTTTTGATCGGCTTGTCATCGTTAATTTTCTTTGGAGTTTTAGAAGTCGATTACGCTAATTTTACCGATCAGGAAAAATTATTTCCAGATGGATGGTATGGGTTTGGTATGGCGTGTGTTCTTATGTCATTTGCGACCGGCGGCGCTTATTATGTTTCTGAATTAGGTGGTGAAATGAAAAACCCGCATCATGACCTTCCGCGCGCTATCATATTTGCCACTCTTATTGCTGCCTTTTTTATTGCAACAGTTTCGGTTGTGGCTGTCGGAATTTTGCCCGTTGAACAAACGGCCGGAAAAACATTGGCAGAAGTTGCACAGGTAATACTCCCGCCGGCGCTTTATACGGCCTTTATTGTTGGGGCGGCCTTATTTGCTTTTGCGACCAGTATCAATTCAACATTTTCTTGGGCGACAAAATCCGTGCTTATTGCCTGCGAGGATGGATGGCTTCCTAAGGGAATTGCGGTTGTGAATAAGCGGTATAATACACCGCACATATTGCTTACGATGCTTCTGGTTGTTGGCTCTGCACCAATTTTGGTTGAATGGGATATGAAATATATCATCATGCTCGGCAGCGGCCTCGTGTTTATCTATGATGTTGTGCCGTTGCTTGCAGCTTTTTATTTTGCGAGAAACTTACCCGATGTTTTTGCCAAAGCTCAGATTAAAATGTCCGAAAAAACCCTAAAAATAATTAGCGTGATTGGAATACTGATATTACTTGTACAAGCAAACTTAGCCTTTTCAGACATTGATAGCACCGGAAGATTTATGATTGTTGGCTATATAATTTTAGTGATTATCTATATTCAATATCGGTCTAAGAAATTAAACATTACTTAGTTTTAAGAATTTTTAAAACGTCTTCTGCATGCTCTTTTAACATGTCTGGATCGTCGTTATTACTGAATACTAGGTCAGCTTTATTTTTAATGTGGGCGATATGCTTGAAATAAGCGGGTCTGACTTCGTTGATATATTGATTGGTGACGCTTTCTAATGTGCGTCCTCGCTCTTTCATATCCCGTTCAATGCGTCTAATGAGTGCCAAATCCAGATCAACATCCATAAAAATATTAAGATCACTGAGTTCAGAAAGTATGTCCCCGGCAAATAATCCGTCAACAATGATATGATCTTTTGCAAATACGTTTTCATATCCGGCGCGCTCACTTATGGTAAAATCATATACAGGAACTTTTGCCTGCCCCTTCGATTTTAACAGTGAAAGATGTTCATGCATTAAATCCACATCAAGCGAGTGCGGATAATCAAAATTACAAAACCCGTTAAGTTTTAATTGTTCTAGTTTACTAAGATAATAGCGATCAATGCTGAGCAGTAAGCTTTCTGGCAGCGCCTTTTGAAGTAATTTTGCGAGCGAAGATTTTCCTGAACCGCTCGCGCCTGATATTGTGATTATTTTCATGTTGAAACCATATGAAATAAAATTCCTTTTCACAAGATTTTTGAAATTTAATCATAAAAATATTTAACGTAAAAATTAACCAAATCGTATTATTCTTCATATAAGGTGGCAAAATTAATAAGAATTGAATAACAGGGTTATATTGAATGCGTCTTTTTAAAATGCGCTATATCGCTTCTCTCATGCTGGTTTTATTGTGTTTAATCAATGCAAACAGTATGGCGCAGGATATTGACCCAAAAGTCGAATTAACTCCCGAAGAAATCGCTTGGATTAAAGAACATCCCGTAATTACGTCTACCAATGAAATGGAATGGGCACCTCTTGATTTTGTTGATGATGGTGAAGCGATTGGCTTTTCGATTGATTATTTGAATTTGGTTGCTTCAAAAGTGGGATTAAAAATTGAATATGTAAACGGATATGCATGGGATGTTTTGCTTGCAAAACTTGAAGCCAAAGAAATCGATATGGCCCAAAGTATTATTAAGACACCGGACCGTGAAGTATATTTAAACTTCACCGATCCCTACCTTAATTTGCCGATGGTTTATTTTGGAAGAGAAGGCGCCGATAGAATAAATTCTATTGAAGACCTTAAAGGTAAACGAATAGGTGTCGTTATAGAATCTATTTCTGATAGGATTTATACAGAGGATTATTCTCATCTTAACATTATAAAATTTGATAGTACGGTTGAGGCTTTAAAGGCACTTTCCGCAGGGGCAATTGACATACATGCGGACATTTTACCGGTTTCAAGGTATATGATCAGAACGAATTTATTGCCAGGCATAGAAGTAGTCGGCGATAAATTTTTCCCAGAAACCGAAAATGCCGATCTTATAAGACTGGCGGCAAGAAAAGATTGGCCCGAACTCAACTCAATTTTATCAAAAGGGATGGCGGCGGTTTCAGCGATGGAATTTCGTGATATTGCTGAAAAATGGCAAACCCAGCAGAACTTTGTAATATCAGATGGAATTGGCCTTACTCCAGAGGAGAAAACTTGGTTATCTGCTAATAGAGTTATTGATGTGTCCATAGACCTAAATCAGGCACCACTAGAGTTTCTAGATGATGAGGGAAATATTTCGGGCATGACAGGGGCATATTTAAAGTTAATCGGCGATAAACTTGGCATAGAGTTTAGGAATGGCGGCGCCGAAAACTGGCAACAGGCGCTAGAGAAGATAAAAAGCGGCGATACTCAATTAATTACTTTTGCCTCAATTACTGAGGAACGTAGGGAATTCCTTACATTTATAGCTTCATATATTGATGTTGTTCACATGGTTTTTGCCCGTGAGAATGGTGAAATTTATGGCAATCTGGATAGCCTTTCAGGACGCAAAATTGCGCAAGTGAACGGAGATGCGATTAAAGAATCAATTGAAAGGGATTATCCAACTATTGAAGTGGTCGGTGCAGAAACGTCGGCGGATGCTCTTCGCATGGTTGCTCTGGGTGAAGTTGATGCATTTGTTGGCAGTATCCCAAATGTAACAAATATTGTGAATACTGAGGGATTGACAAATATTACTGTCGTGGGTGACACGCCATACCGTGCTGAGAACGCATTTGGCATTCGAAAGGATTTACCACTTCTTGCAAGCGCAATGCAAAAAGCACTAAGATCAGTTTCAGCAGAGGAAAAAGCAGAAATTTCAAGAGCTTGGATTGGTTTTCAATCAGAACCTGAAATCAATTATACTTTGGTATGGCAAGTTCTATTTATTGGTTTAGTGATTGTGGTTTTAATTTTGATCTGGAATTACGGTCTTCGTCGTGAAGTCGAACGTCGTAAGGAAATTGAACGGGAGCTGATTAAATCACAGCGTGTGGCTAAGTTGGCTCAATCAGAGGCTGAACAAGCAAATCAAGCTAAATCGGCATTCCTTGCCAATATGAGCCATGAAATAAGAACACCATTAAATGCAATTATTGGTTTTTCAGAAGCCATGCTTGGCGGCGTAGGCGGTGATGTGAAATCAGATCGACATAAAGAATATTTAACAGAGATTAAAAACAGTGGGGAACATTTATCAACTGTCATTAAAGATATTCTTGATTTATCAAAAATTGAAGCGGGTAAATGGCAAATAGAAGAAAATACTTTTAATTTCGAAAAAAGCATTAAAGAAGTTTTCACGATGCTTTCCCCGCAAGCGGAAGCAAAAAACATAACATTAACATATGATGCCGAGGATAAAATTTCTTCTGCTACTGTCAGTGGTGATGAAAGCGCAATAAAGCGTATCTTCATTAATTTAATTTCAAACTCAATTAAATTTACGGGGGATGACGGTTATGTGGAATGTAATGTTTCAGCGAACCGAAATGGCAATATTGTTGTTGATATTAAAGATAACAGCATCGGCATTCCAAGCGACCGCATCGATAAAGTTTTAAATCCTTTTGAACAGGTTCATGCGGATTCTGATTTGAACGAAGAAGGCACTGGACTTGGGCTCTCAATTGTTCAAAAATTAGTTGAACTTCACAATGGTAAATTCAAATTAGAAAGTGAATATGGTTTAGGGACAACGGCGTCCATTACCATCCCGTCTAATAGAATTTCATATTAATTTTAAATAAGCCCATTTTTCATTTGTGAAACTGCGTAATCAACGGCCCGTGCCGTTAACGCCATATAAGTCAATGAGGGGTTCTGGCAAGCAGTTGATACCATTGCCGCGCCATCGGTTACAAATAAATTATCAACATTATGACTTTGATTAAACCCGTTTAAAATGCTTTCTTTGGGATCACGTCCCATTCTGGCGGTACCCATTTCATGAATACATAACCCTGGTGGTTTTGGATTAATATATCCTTCAATATCATGAAGCCCTGCTACCTCAAGCATTTCAATGGCTGAATTTTTAATATCTTCGAGCATCAATTGTTCATTTTCGCCATGCTCACATGATGTATGTAAAAGCGGAATGCCCCATTGGTCGGTTTTTATTCGATCAAGTCTGACATGATTTTCAAAACGGGGTAACATTTCGCCAAAACCCATAATTTCAAATTCCCATTCGCCAACACCCTGCATTTTCTGTTTAAACTTTGCGCCGTATTCAACACTTTCACTGGCCGCATTTCGATTTGGCACCCGTGACGACCATCCTTCGTAACCATAGCCCCTTAAAAATCCTGATTGATCAGCATCCACATTTCTAAATCTTGGAATATAAATGGCATTGGGACGCCGCCCTTTTTCATAATGTTCCTGTAACCCGCCATAACGCCCACGGGCACCAGCATGGAAAATATGATCCATTAAATAATGCCCAAGGACACTACTGTCATTTGCAATTCCATTTGGGAATCGCTCTGATATTGAATTCAACATGATGTGTGTTGATCCAAGGGCCGATGCACATAAGAAAATTACTTTCGCGGAATATTTTGTTTTGTCTTTGGTATTTGCATCAATAACTCTAACCCCGCTCGCCTTTTTGCTGCTCGCATCATAAATTACACTATCTACAATGGCGTCCGATATCACAGTAAGGTTTCCGGTGCGTTCCGCCGCGGGTAATGTCGCTGATTGACTTGAAAAATAAGCACCTAACGAACATCCCCGCATACATTGATTTCTATATTGGCAAGCGCTTCTACCGAGCTCTAATTGCTCCTCGGTTGGTTCCGTTAAATTAGCGGTTCTGCTTGGAATAATTTTTCTATCTGAATAATTTTCATCAAGCTTTTCTTTTACGAATTGCTCAATGCAATTCATTTCCATGGGCGGCTGGAATATACCGTCCGGTAAATGCGGGATGTTTTCAATCGATCCACTGATGCCCGCGAATTTTTCTACATAATCATACCAGGGGGCAATGTCTTTATACCTTATGGGCCAATCGTTTCCATGCCCGTCTTTTTTATTGGCTTCAAAATCAAGATCACTTAAGCGAAGAGCAACACGTCCCCATGTTAATGATTTGCCGCCTAATTGATGACCTCTGATCCATGTGAATGGTTTTTCTTCTTCTTGGCCATATGGTTTTTCAGAATCTTTGATGAAGAAATGCTTGTGTTGTTCATCAATACCTGTTTGTCGTTGAAAGAAATAATCCTTATCAAGCTCTTCTCTTGATGTGCGGCCATGGTTCGGCAATTCCCAAGGTGCTTTCCCTTCGGTGGGGTATTCACCGGCTTCAACTTGACGGCCTCTTTCTATAAGCAGGGTTTTAAAGCCTTTCTCACAAAATTCTTTTGCCGCCCAACCGCCCGATATGCCGGATCCTACAACAATTGCATCAAATTCTTCTGCCATTTATGATCCTTTAATAAAGGGTCGTAGATGATTACCACTATCAATAAGTGATTGCTTTCGTGCGTCAAGGCTTCCCTCATAATCTGCATCTTCGACTTCGATGCAGAAGGCCCCTTTATAGCCTGCTTGTTTCATAACATGAATATATTCTCCCCAATCTACATCACCACGTCCTGGAATACGTGGGGTATGATATTCAAGCGGATTAGCCATTGTACCCACATCATCAAGTTTTTCTTGGTGCACCGTGACATCCTTTGCATGGGCGTGATATATGCGGTCGAAAAACGCGTTCCATGGTTTTTCATGGTTCATTTGCATCCAAACAAGATGCGATGGATCATAATTTAAACCTAGCTCATATCCTTTAAACTCTGCGAATAACCGCCGCCATATTTTGGGGCTATAGGCAATATTTTTGCCCGCTGGCCACTCATCATCGGTGAAAAACATCGCGCAGTTTTCAATGGAAATTTTCGTATTTTTTGATTTGGCGTATTCCAATAGCGGTTGCCAAATTTTAACCATTTTCGGCCAAGTATCATCAACGTTTTTATGCCAGTCATTCCCAATAAAGGTAGTGACAATATTTATACCAAGCATATTAGAGGCATTAATAACGTGTTTTATATGATCAATATAAATCTTCGCTTCATAATCATCAGGACACAGAACATTTGGATAATAACCAAGCGCACTGATTTCAATGCCTTTTGAGGCAGCATAGTCATTAATATATTTTGCTTTATCTTCAGTAAAATTGACCACATCAATATGGGTAACGCCTGCGTATTTTCGCTCTGCTTTATCGCCTTCTTTAAGTGGTGGCCAGCACATGAATTCAACGCACTCAAAATCATTTTCAGCGGCAAAATCGACCACTTCTTCATATGTCATGCCGTCAAGGATTGCGCTTTGAATTCCCAATTTCATTTTGTTTCCTTATCTCCTACACTTTCTGTAACCGATTACATTTCTGCTAGTCAATAATGATGTTATCGGCTATCTTCTTATCGCTAACTATACAGCGAGGGAGGAATAAATGAATAGAAAAATATACAGCCAGCTCAGTATTATGATGTTCTTGCAGATTTTTATCTGGGGCGCTTGGTTTGTTACGTTGGGAAGCTACCTAAATGAAATCGGCTTTAGCGGAACTGAAATCGGCACGGCGTATTTAACCAATAACATCGGTGCAATTATTGCGCCTCTCTTCGTTGGCCTTATTGCGGATCGTTTCTTTCCTGCTGAAAAGGTGATGGCTGTTCTTCACCTTGTTGGTGCTGCGGTCCTTTATAATGTTTCAGATATTCAGGGGACTGATGATATAATACTCGGTCTATTAATTTATAATGCTTGCTATATGCCGACAATGGCACTGGCTAATTCTATTTCCTTTTATCAACTTGATGAACCTGATGCCCAATTCCCTCGCATTCGGGTATGGGGCACTATTGGTTGGATCGTTGCAGGTTTAATCATCACATTCGTGCTTGGCACCCAAGTTGAAAATGTTGAAGCCACATCAGTACCCATGAAATTGGCGGCAATAGGCTCTGTACTTCTCGGGTTATATAGTTTTACCCTTCCAAATACACCACCAAAATCCAAAGGGAAAAAAGTAACCGTAGGTGATGTATTCGGTTTTGAAAGTTTCGCTTTAATGAAGGACAGGTCTTTTGCAATTTTTGCAATCTCTTCTTTATTGATATCAATACCCCTTGCTTTTTATTATTCCTTTGCCAACCTTTATTTAAATGAAATCGGTATGGAAGGCGTAGCCGCCAAAATGACGATGGGACAAATGTCAGAAGCCGTTTTCCTTGTGATTATGCCTTTCTTCTTCCGTAAGCTTGGCGTTAAATGGATGCTGCTTGTTGGTATGTTTGCTTGGGTCGTGCGCTACGGTCTCTTTGCGACGGGTGATATGGAAAGCTTAGCGGCACTTGTTTACCTTGGTATTGTTTTGCATGGCGTTTGTTACGATTTCTTTTTTGTCACAGGTCACATTTATGTTGATCATAAAGCGGGTCCTGAAATTCGTTCAAGCGCACAAAGCTTCATTGCCATTTTAACATATGGTGTGGGGCTAGCGATTGGTACGGCAACATCGGGTCGCGTTGTTGATGCATTCACAGCGGATGGCGTGCGTGACTGGACGACGATTTGGATGATACCGGCCGTATTTGCTTTTGCTATTGCACTTTTATTCATGGCCACATTTAAGAATGTGAAATTAGAATCGAAAAAAGAAATGGCTGATTAAGGCCATTTTTTTAGTAATACTACTTCCATTTTGTAAAAAAATATAATAGATACCGTTCCCGTGTCACTTTAATGGGATACTCTTTTTGAACGAAACTAGTATTGCTAAATAAAGCATTTAAAAAAAACGAGGATATTATGAATACTCTTAAACTATTACTTCTTACATCATTTATCGCCCTTCTTTCTGCATGCGGCGACAACAAAGAAGAAAATTCAATGTCAGAAGCAGCTTCAGAAATGCAAGCAGCGACTGAAGAAGCAACAGATGAAGCACGCGAAGAAGCAATGAAACGCGCTGAAGAATTAGAAGCACTAGAAAACCAATAATTTTTCTAGCTAATTACTAATTGTATAAAGCCACCTCGGATAAATTTCTGTGGTGGCTTTTTCTTTTTTAACTGACTTAAGGATAAATTTCTTTTCCGTCCCATGCGAAGCATTTCCCGCTATGATCTACGGACAAAGTGGATAACACACTCAGGAGCCTTTCGGCTGAATAATCGGGTGTGAATAATTTTCCTGCCGGTACATTCTTTTTAAAAGGTTCTGATAAGTCACTTTCGACGGTCCCCGGATGAAGGCCGACGATTATCGCCTTTTTATTATTTCGATTGGTTTCAATCGCCGCATTTTTGATAATCATATTGAGCGCGGATTTTGACGCTCGGTATGAATACCACCCGCCCAATTGATTATCAGATATACTACCAACGCGCGCCGACAAAGCCCCGAAAATGGAACGATTATTTCTATTTAATTTTGGAATAAAGTGTTTCGCGATCATGGCGGGAACAATGGTATTCACCTCAAATAATCGCTGAAAATTTTGGACGGAAAGCTCTTTTAATGATTTTTCCGGCATCATCCCTTCTTCATGTAATATTCCGGTACTGACAATTATCAAATCAAGTTTGGCTGTTTTCGTCGCGACCCCAGCCGCCTTTTCAATGCTTGTTTCGTCCATATAATCAATTGAATGATAGTTAATATTTGCGAGAGGATCTAATGGTTTAGAGCGTGAAAAAGCATTAATGCATGCATTCGGATAAGTTGACGATAGATTTTTTAGAAAAGCCCCACCAATTGCGCCTGAGCAACCAATAATTGCGATGTTCTTGATTGACTGATCCATAATTTCGCTTGCTCCGGCTTTTGTTTGTTTACCACCCTTTTACGTCATTTAAGCATAAGCAGATTGCCGAATTCTTTTTAAATTTTTGCGATTTACATTATTCATCGTCATCATTAAGGGCATTTGGGTCGATGCCCATTGACTTAATGCGATCTTTCCAGCGTTGCTGCGCCAGTGCCTGCATATCTTCAACCCAGTCTGTTTCGTCTGTGATCTCAAGCCCAATAAGCGTTTCAACGATATCTTCTTGGGTGATTAATCCCTGCACCGTACCAAATTCATCAACCACCAAGGCCATATGGCTTTTTTCATGCATCAATAAATCAAAAACATCCGAAGTGGTGCGCGTATCCAAAACCATTAAAACATCACGCCTGAATTCTGAAAGCGGCTTGTTAAATTGGTCTTTTGCCTGTGCAATTAAAAGATCCGTTTTTAAAACATACCCATTCATATTATCTCTTGATCCGTCATAAAGCGGAATTCGGGAAAAGGGTTTTTTATCGTGTTCTAAGAAAAATTCTTGAACAGTCATTTCTGATGACTGTGCAAATATCACGGGGCGAGGGGTCATAATCATCCTGACCGATAATTTGCTGATGCCCATCAGATTGTTGACAATTTTAAGCTCTTTTGGCTGCAGTAACCCTTCTTTGGTGCCGATTTCTGCCATTGCTTTAATTTCTGAACGGCTAAAGGTGTTTTCATTATTGCCGGACTGTGAAATAACCCGCGTTAATTTCTCAGACATCCAGACAAACGGCGATAATACTTTAGTGAGATAATCAATCAGAACCGCAAAAACCGGCGCCAATTGTTTCCAGTAATTTGCGCCTAATGTTTTTGGGATAATTTCAGAGAGCACAAGAATAAGAATTGTTAAAATGGCCGATGTTAAGCCGATATATTTGCTGCCAAATATTAGCGATGATTGTGCCCCAACACCCGCGGCACCAACAGTATGCGCGATAGTATTTGCCGTTAAAATCGCGGCCAAGGGCCTGTCTAAGTTGTTCGTCAGTTTTTCTAACGTTATGGCTGATTTGCTGCCTTTATTTTTTAACGCAGCAACATAAGAAGGACGCACGGATAAAAGCACTGCTTCTGCAACTGAACAAAAGCTTGATACGACCAACGCCAGTAATAAATAGAGGATCAATAAGGTCAAATTAGGTGTTCTCTTTCATAGAAATTTGCCTATTCTCCCGCGGCCCATTCAACACCACCGATCAATAATTCGGAAAGAAACGGATGATCTTTCTGAAAAAAGTGACCAAGCCCCGAGTAAAACGCGCGGCCGCCTTCAAATTCATTGACCCACGTGATCGGATGATCGTCACCGGATATGCCACCTTCATAGGTGTTTTCATCAACAGTCATCAGTACTGTGAACCCGGGCTTGCCGCGAACATTTGCCGTATAATCATACCATTCTTCAACGGCGGGGACGGTTTCCTTTAAATGGGCAAGGGCTGGATGATTATTATTTTCTAGATGCGTTGATCCGAGCAAGTCTGACCGTTCAGGATGGCTTTTGAAATACCCACCAACCATTTTACCGTAAAATTCCCAATCATGCTCGGTGTCTGCCGCTGAATGGGTGCCGACATAACCGCCACCATTTCGGATATACTTTTCAAATGATGCTTGTTGTTCTTCATTTAAAATATCACCCGTTGAATTGATAAAGGCGACAACATCATACATTGAAAGACGTTGATCATTAAAACTACCCACATTATGGGTCACATCAACTTTCCACCCTCTTTTAAGGCCGAGTTCTTCGATGAGCGCAATACCATCTAAATTTGATAAATGATGATATATGCCGGGCTCGACTTGCGAAAAGGCCAATACGCGAATTTCTTTTGCGCCTGCTGCAAATGTGGCAGTAAAGAAAATGATAAGTGATGCGATGATTTTCATAGTTTTTCCCATTCTTTGCTATTTATTTTTTAAGGACTGATTTAATTTCTAAAAATTCTTCTAGACCGAATTGACCCCATTCTCTTCCGTTGCCGGATTGTTTATACCCACCAAATGGTCCCATTGGCGCAAGCGATGCACCATTAACATGCACCATTCCTGTTCTAAGCTCTGATGTTAAACGGTCTATAGTCTTATCATCATTTGAATAGATATAAGAAGAAAGCCCATAAGGCGTGTCATTGGCAATCTCTATCGCTTCATCAAGTGTTTCATAAGGTAAGATAGCGAGCACTGGACCAAAGACTTCTTGTTTCGCAATCATATGATCATTATCAAGCCCTGCGTAAATTGTTGGTTTAACGAAAAATCCATTTTCATGATCGGCGTCTAATCCTTCAACGGGGCCTGCGCCGCCGATCACGGGTTTTGGGTAATGCTTTTCTGCTTCCTCTAATATGGCCTTCACTTTTTCAAATTGTCCTTTATTGGCGAGTGGTCCGATATCGGTGTCGTCTTCAAGTGGGTTACCCGTTTTATATCCTGCTGTTGCTTTCACGGCGATATCAACCACCTGATCATGTAATTTTGCCGGCACCAAAAGCCTCGTACCCGCATTACAAGACTGCCCCGTGTTTTCCATACAGAGCCAAACACAATTCGGCACGACTTTTTCAAGATCAATATCATCCGTTAAAATAACCGGTGATTTGCCGCCAAGCTCTTGTGAAACACGCTTGATGGTTGGGGCGGCGGCTTGTGCAATGGCAATACCGGCACGGGTTGAACCCGTGAATGAAATCATATCAACGTCAGGATGTTCACTTAAGGTCGCACCAACCGTTGGGCCATCGCCAAACACCATATTAAAAACGCCTTTTGGCACACCAGAATCATGAATGATCTCTGCGAACATTTTCGCGGACAATGGTGAAAACTCGCTCGGTTTTAAAACCATCGTACATCCCGCTGCAATGGCGGGGGGCACCTTACAGGCGATTTGATTAATCGGCCAATTCCACGGCGTTATAAGTCCACAAACACCAATGGGTTCATGTCTTAATTGATAACCTTCACGGTCTTCGCTTAACGGAATATTTTTTAACGCTTCAATGGCAGTTGTAATGTGGCGACGACCGGTAAATGCTTGATCCGTTTTTGAAAATTCTTTTGGAGCGCCCATTTCTTGACGAATTGCATCGGCAATATCATCATATCGCTCGTTGTATAACTCGAGCATTCTTTCCAAATACCCTAACCGTTCTTTCTTGGTGGTTTTTGAAAATGTTTTAAATGCCTCTTTTGCGGCGGCGACAGCTTGGTTGATATGATCCGCATTCCCCATGGCGATTTCACCAATTGTGCCACCAGTCGCCGGGTTGGTAATTTCCAAATGTCCAACAATGCCAGCATCTTGCCATTCACCATTAATATAAAATTGATTGAGCTTATGCATGTAATCGTCCTTATTGCTTCATAAATACTATTTCACAGGCATGACATAAGTACAAGCGCGATTGGATGAAAATTGAAAATGTTAATGATCATTTCCATGCCTTTTTTAAAAATGAATGATTTTTAAAATGAAATGGACGTGTTGTTTAAATTTGAAGGTCAACAAAGACAAAAGAAATCACTTCGTTAACTTTGCCATTTCTTTCTAGAGGCATGCTGACCTGATACCAGTCAATATAATCTTTACCACGCGGCTGAAGCGTCCCATAATAAAAAATATTCTTTTTCTCGCGCATGATGTCTTTATAGTTTTGAATGAAATGTACCGAAAACTTTTCATCTGTTGTTTCAGAAATATATTTTCCGGTGATGTTCATCGCGTAATATTCCGTAATATTGCTGCCGCAAAAACGAAATTTGAAATCATCTTTTTCAAAATCAAACTCTGCTATCATTAAGGAATTTGAATATTTAAAAAGTTCTTTTGATTGAACCTGCTCAAATTTAAGGACTTCACCTCTTGTCACCTGATCAACGGTTTCTAGAAAATCGATGATGACGGGATGCTGTTTTGTTTTTTCTGAGTTTATCTCAAAAGACATAGTACCTTCAAACCTTTATAGTTACTTTACATATAATATATTATGAAATGATAATATAAGAAACAAACGAAAAATTATTCTTTTCTTTTAAAAATTTCCTTTCCTCGTTATGTATTAAACATGATGAAATCCGGTTTCAAATGGGGAATATTTCGCGCCTATATCCCCTTTCTAAATATGCGTATTGATTGGGCATTGCTTGCGCAAGGACTGGTTGTCTCTCTTTCGACGGGACTTGCTTTGGTGCCTTTATTAACCGCTTCATTTGGCCTCACGTTTGAGGAAGCCGTAACATTGGCCATGCTTCACATGATATTGGTAACGTCACACATTATGGTTTTTGGCGAACCCTATGCGGCGGGGTGGATCACGGCTGCATTACCGCTGGTCTTAGTTACGGTTCTCGGTGATTTGGCGGACCCCGCAGAACGATTTAAAATGATGACAGCTCTGTCACTTGAATTTTCGTTCCTTTGCCTTCTTATGGCTGTTACGGGACTGGGGCAAAAATTGATTGATAGTATCCCGACGGCGCTTAAAGCCGGGATTATTTTTGGTGCCGCACTTGCCGCCTTTAAGCGTATTTTTTATGATGATTTTTCGAACTTTGAATTAATGCCTGTTTCATTTATAAGCGCGATTTTTTTAAGCATTATTATTTTTTATCTACCCCATTTTCAGAAATGGAAGAAACAGTCAAAAATCATTGGTTTTGTCGCGTCTTTTGGATTATTGCCCGTCTTGATTGTTGTGGGGTTTACGGGGTATTTATTTGATGAATTTGATTTTAATATTGTAAATGGTTTTTTAAATCCACCCTTTAATAGTTTATGGAATAAAGCGTCCCCCATTGTTATTGGATGGCCAAGTTTTAGCTACTATATAAATGCCGTTCCCATCGTCATGATGACTTATTTATTGTTGTTCGGTGATTTATTAACCGGAAAATCAATTGTCGAAGAACATCAAAATGAACGTCCTGATGATATCATTGAATTTAATATGAACCGTTCACATTATGCACTTGCCATCAGGAATTTTTTAATGGCTGTTACTGTTCCATTCTTCCCGACACAGGGGGTCTTATGGGCAGGGGCACAAATCATCGTCGCGGACCGCTGGAAAGAAGGAAAAGAAAAGTTAGACCATTTCATTGGCGGCATTTCTGCCTTTTATTATTATGCTATACCCATCGGGTTTTTATGGCTGCCGATTGTCACATTCTTAAAACCATTTATGCCTGTTTCACTGATGCTTACATTGCTAATAACGGGAATAGCTTGTAGCCGTCTAGCCTTCAAAACGGCTACTCAAACAATCGATCGATTAATCATGATTGTGTTGGCCTGTTTTATCGCCATGAATGAAATTGCCGTGGGCATTGTTATTGCATTAACATTACCCCTGATATTTGGCCGTATTAAAGCAATTCGCACTAAAAAATAATCGATTGATAAAGTGGTTGTTAAGCCGCTCCACCATATAATTTTGGATTAAGAGCGCTCATTTGCCCATCTTTAATGGTAAGGGCATAATCGCGGTCCGTGCTTAACATTGTCGGGGCATCAAGATCCACATAACTGGCTTCCGTCGCGGTAAACATTCCCGCTGCCATCGAAAGCGATGTGCCAACCATACAGCCAACCATAATATCAAACCCCATGTCTTTCGCTTGATCGAGTAGTTTTTTCGCTTCCGTTAATCCGCCTGTTTTATCAAGTTTGATATTAACAACGTCATATATCCCATGAAGTCGTTCAAGATCAGCCGCCACATGGCAACTTTCATCACCACCAAGCGGCAAGGGCGCATTTATGCCGCGTAAATCTTCATCATTTTTGGGCGGGACGGGCTGCTCCAGCATCACAACACCGTTTTCTTTTAATGTTCCGGCGACGCGTTTCACAATATCCGCATTCCAGCTTTCGTTGGCATCAACAATAAGTCGCGCATTTGGCGCATTTTCATGAACGGCTTTAATGCGTCCTTCAATGTCGTCCGCATTCATTTTTACTTTTATGGTTGGAAAATTCGCAAGCTTTTTGGCTTTTGCGCCCATGGCAGCTGCCTCACCAATGCTAATTGTTTCAACGGATTTTAAATTATCCGGCCAGGCATGCCCCATCAATTCGGCTATGGTTTTGCCTTTCATCTTGGCTTCTAAATCCCATAACGCACAATCAACGGCATTTCGGGCAGCACCTGGTGGCAATGCAGATTGTAATTCCTCACGGGAAAGTCCCGCTTCCATTTTGGTGGCGATCTCTTCGATTTGTGCCATCACGCTTTCCACGGATTCTCCATAATGTGGGGTAGGGCAACTCTCGCCCCATCCTTTAAATCCGTCTTCCTCAATTTTGACGACGATCACGGTGGTATCCACGCGTGTGCCTCGTGAAATCACGAAAGGTGTATGAAGCTCGAATTTCTCTGCGCTGAATTTAAATGTTCTCACTTTAATGTCTCCACAAAAACGGCTGTACCTGTGATCATGGGATCAAAGCAGGGAACACCAAATTCTTCTTCTAATGCGGCGCGCTGCATTGCACCTTCTTCTGCACTTAAATTGCGGCAGTTTAATGCAATTCCGCCTAGTTTTGCATTAGGGTTGGTTAATCTTGCATGCTTTAAATTTAACTCAATACAATCCGCCATGCTTGGCATTGGCATATGTGGCAGTCCCTTGATATGTGGACGACCAGCTTCGTGACACATGATTAATATATCTGCCTGTGCACCATGAAGTAATCCCAAGCTTACGCCTGCGAATGCAGGATTATACAGTGATCCTTGACCTTCAATGATATCCCAGTGGTTTTCATCATTTGATGGGGAAAGTTCTTCTATGCCGCCCGCAATAAAATCAGCAACCACGGCATCAATACAAATACCGCTTCCGGCGACCAATACGCCCGTTTGACCTGTTGCTTTAAATTCAACGTCAAAGCCTTGCTTTTTCATTTCATTAGTAATGGCAACTGTTGAATACATTTTCCCGACAGAACAATCTGTACCTACAGCAAGTAATCTTTTGCCAGATCTTTTTTCGCCTGTACCTGTTTTTAAGTCAGTATATCCGTGTCTCACATTATGAAGCTCGACACCGTGCTTATCTGCCGCTTCCTTTATGGCTGGAAATTCTTCTAACTTCCTATGAAGACCGCTTGCGATATCCATGCCGTTTTCGATGGCTTCAATAATATAGGGTTCCCATTCCGGTTCTACATACCCGCCAGCATTGGCTAAGCCAATAACAAACGTTTTCGCGCCCTTTTCCGCCGCTCCTTTAATGGAAAGCTTTTCCATGCCAACGGTTAGCGGGCTATCTCCACCGGCAATTTCACCGATACAGATGTCAGGATTAAACTCAGCAATTCCACGTGATGTTTTGATGGCTAGTTCGCTATCACCGCAACCAAGAAATAAATGATACGGTGTTTTTATCGTTTCTTTTTGATTGGCGCGTTTTACTTTTTCTATTTGTGGCATGTTTTATCTCCATAAAATATATTGAAAACTTATATGCCTAATGATCATGAAAGTCATATGAAATTAGCTATTGTATCCATAGCCCAAGGCTATATAATAATTTCATGAATTTAAGACAAATTGAAATTTTTAATGCTGTATATGCATGCGGCTCCATTAGCGAAGCTGCCGCAACATTGAATATTGCACAGCCGACGGCCAGCAAAATATTAAAACACGCCGAAGATCAATTGGGTTTTTTGCTATTTCGCCGCGTCAGGGGCCGATTGATCGCGACCAGTGAAGCCAATATTTTATATAAAGAAACAGAAGCCATATATAAAAAAATTGCGCGACTTAAGCATACCGCAAACAGCCTTAAAAACCCTGAAGAAGGCAAGATCAGAATAGTGTCGGTGGCCGCTCTTAGTATAGAAGTGTTGCCGATATTGATTGAAAAATTTCGTGGTGAAAATTCATCTGCACAATTTATTTATCAAACTGAACATTTCGCAAGCATGATGAAAATACTTTTTGATTATGACAAGGAACTTGGGTTTGCCCTCAACCCTCCCAAAATGGACGGTATAAACGAAGTAAAGATTGGAGAAGGGGAACTTGTCTGTATTTATGGAAATGGTGAATTTGATCATATGCCGGCCCGCCTTAAGTTAGAAGACTTAATTGATCATGATTATGTCAGCATCGAAGACAGCGGCCCGTTAAGTGAGCTTCTTGATTTAAGATTGCAGGAAAAGGGAATTTCATATCAATCATCTATTATTACACAAACTTATTTCGTTGCGCGCAATATGGTTGCACTCGGCAGTGGCGTTGCAATAGTTGACGATGTTACCGCTAAATCTAACAGACCGGAAAATGTTAACTATAAAGGATTTAATCCGCCCATTAAATATGCCGTTAAAGCGTTACATTTAGAAGATAGGGTTCTTTCCGCTGCCACACAAAAATTTTTAAAATTCATTAAAAACAATTTTAAGAGCTAATCGATTAATAAGGGGTTCGATTTTGCTTGCAGCCGGCATTTTGGAATATTAGGATTCAATAGTGGTTTAATCTTTATACTTTATCGGAAAACGACATGGATTACATGTGGATCGCAGTTGCCTTTGTTTGCGGTTACCTCGCAAGACAAATAAAATTGCCCCCCCTCGTTGGTTATTTGGCTGCCGGGTTTGGGTTGCATTTAGCAGGTGTCACCCCTGATGATACTTTGGAAACTCTGTCCGACATTGGTATTACTCTTCTGCTATTTACCATCGGTTTAAAGCTTGATGTAAGAAGTCTTTTGAAAAAGGAAATTTGGGGAACAGCAACCAGTCATATGCTAATGATTGTTCTTTTTTTAACGGGGAATAGTTTGTTGCTTGGCTCGTTAGGGCTTATGTATTTCTCTGATTTATCATTAACGGGTTCCCTGCTGATCGCTTTCGCATTAAGTTTTAGCAGTACAGTTTGTGCCGTTAAAGTACTTGAAGAAAGAGCAGAGCTTAGATCAAGGCACGGCCAAATCGCAATTGGTATTCTTATAATTCAGGATATTGCGGCTGTTGTTTTTGTTACTTTCACTACCGATGTCTTACCGTCAATATGGGCTATAGGTTTACTTTTACTGCCACTTTTAAGGCCGATGATTGTAAAGCTTCTGCAATATTGCGGTCATGGGGAACTTTTACCACTTGCGGGTTTCTTTCTTGCATATACGGGCGGTGAACTTTTTGAATTGGTTGGATTAAAAGCACAGTTAGGCGCTTTGGTCGTTGCAATTATCATAAGCGGACAACCAAAATCCGAAGAGCTGGCAAAATCGCTCTTTCATTTTAAAGATTTATTTTTAATTGGCTTCTTCCTCTCAATCGGTTTTACGGCTTTACCCACCGTCGATATGATATGGATCGCCTTGATCGTCTCTCTCGTACTGCCTCTTAAGGCCGGGTTATTTTTTGTGATAATGACACAATTAAAACTACGAGGACGCAGCTCCATGCTCGCCGCGCTTAGTCTTGCCAATTATAGCGAATTTGGTCTTATTGTGACTGCCGCGAGCGTTTCATTTGGATTACTCTCAAAAGAGTGGCTGGTCATTATGGCTTTGATTGTTTCATTCTCATTTATATTCTCAAGCATAATTAATGCCTACGCTCACAGAATTTATGCTCATTGGCGATCATTGATTAAACGGTTTGAAAAGCCCGAAAGACTTGAGGAAGACCAGTTGGAAATTCCTCAAGATGCGTCAATTCTCGTTGTTGGTATGGGGCGTGTGGGGACCGGCGCTTATAAAACGCTTATTGAACGAAATTATAAGAATGTTTGGGGGATAGAGCTTATGAGGTCGCTTGCCTTAGAACATAAGCAGGAAAAGCGTAATGTCATTGTAGCAGATGCGGAAGACCCATTTTTATGGGAAACAATTAATATCGAAAAGATTGAAATGATTATGTTCGCTATCCCCAATCATAAAGATATCATAGAAACCGTGAAGCAACTTAGGCTCGTTAATTATACAGGCAAACTCGCAGGGATTGCTAAATATGATGACAATAGAGACAAGCTCTTATCAGCCGGAATTGATGTTGTATTTAATTTTTATCAGAAGGCCGGCGTTGGTTTCGCCGAACAAGCTTTAAAAATTATGGATGAAAGCGACAGTTAAATATTTTCTGTTACTGAAAAAAAAGGAGCCCGAGAGATGCTGGGAGCATCATCTCGGGCCAGTAACGTAGTCCGGCTTAAGGGGGTACAATTGTAATCCGGACCTACAATAAAGAAATCTTAGACCAATCAAAAGACTGTATGTAAAAACCAATCATACTGACTGTATAAATAGTTATATTGGATTGTTTTTGATAAGTATAATTGTTATTGCAGGTCTTAATGATAAGTTTTATCTATCATTAATATTTAATCACCCGCGAACATGTCGAATATTTCCTGCTCGGTATAATTCTTCGTTTTTTGCTCGAAACTATAACCGGATGGTTTGCGGTCGATAAATACTTGCTCTGTTAATACGGGATCAATGCTATCTGCAAATAGACCGATGGAGACATAATGTTTAGGATTTCCTTTTACGCGGTAAAAAAGATGGGTGCCGCAATTTTTACAAAAGCCACGTTCGGCCCATTCAGATGAATTATATATGGTGACATTTTCTTCGCCCACTATTTCAATTCCATCATCACATTGAACTTCCATAAATGGCCCGCCGGACCATTTTCGGCACATGGCGCAGTGACACGCACCAAAATGTTCCATATCGGCAGTTGCAGTTATTTTTATTGATCCACAAAGGCATTGACCGGTTTTCGTATCGCTCATAATATTTCCTCCTAATTTTTTGATAAAAAAATATACATTATTGATATCAATCAAAAAACATATAATTTGATATGCTATTGATTGTTTATAATTAAATCAGAGAAATCATTATGATGACTACTTTATTTTCTGCTGGCTTTCGGGTCTTTTTTCCGCTTGGGCACTTGGCGCAGTATTTTTACTGCCTTATTGGGTTTTACTTATCACAGGAAGTATTGACATTCTCCCCAGTCATTTTTCACCATCCGAATGGCACCAGCACGAAATGATATTCGGTGTATTTGCGCCCATCATCATCGGTTTTTTATTTACCGCCGTGCCAAATTGGACAGGGGTCGCTTCACCACGAGGACGGCCTTTACTCATTCTTGCAATTTTATGGTTTCTTGGTCGTGTGTGCGTCTTTTTTGGCGCGCTATTACCGCCATTTTTACCGATGGCGGTTGATTTTTATTGTTGCCAGTGGCCATTACGGGAATTGCTCCTGCCATCTTTAAAACCGGTAACAAGCGTAATTATTTTCTCCCTATTATGCTGATGGTCTTTGCGCTTTTTAATTTATGTAGCCATCTTGCTGCGGTCGATGTTTTGGCAATTGATGAAAATAATTTCTTTATCGCGGCGCTTCTTTTTGTGGTGATGTTAATGAATGTGACTGGCGGTCGAGTTGCCCCAAATTTCTTAAAAAATAAATATCCCGATGTAAAGCAAGTTACCCCTAAAATATTGCTCCCCTGCAGTATGGTATCAATCGTGGCGAGCATGGTTTTCATTTTATTTGAATTTGATCAAAGGTTGATTGGATTTTCTGCACTGGCGGCGGGCACATTTGTTTTAATTCGTCTTCTCGGTTGGAGGGGGTGGATCGCTATTGCTGACCCGCTGATGATTATCTTGCACATTGGTATTCTTTGGATCGCATTGGGCTTCTTTCTAATGTCTTATGCATATCTTGTGGATAACGGGTTTATTGTATTATCCTACCACGCCTTTAGCGTTGGTGCCGCGGGTTCCTTAACACTCGGGGTGATGAGCCGGGCCATACTCGGTCATTCGGGGCGTCCGATTAATAATGATGCCCTAATAACCACATTCCTTATTTTAATTAACATTGCTGCAATTTCGCGGATTTTAACGCCATTGATGGTGGATTATTATTCGAATTTACTTTTTGTTTCTGCGCTCTGCTGGGTAATGGCGTATTTGCTGTTTTTAATACGCTTTATTCCTTTGGTCTTAAAGCCTCAGGTTACGCCGTAGCATAAGTCATAAATAAATTGCCGCGTTCTTCAAAATCTTTAAAGGCGTCATAACTTGGGGCGGCGGGTGATAATAGGATATAGCCGCCTTCTTCGGTGATTTCTTTTGCCTTGATCACGGCCGCTTCTAATGTTTCTGCGCGGTATTTATCATTTGATTTGATCATATCAAAAAGCCGGGGGCCCGTTTCATAAGCACATATTGATTTTGTTCCGGTACTTTCAATCGCCTTAGCCAGTTCGCTATAATTCTGTTCACGGTCCTCACCCCCCACAATAAGGGTAACATTTTTATCCTTTAAAGCATTCAAGGCGGCAATGGTCGCTTCCGGATCGGTGGATATACTGTCATTAACAAACATATGCCCTTTATGAGGGCCAAAAATCTGTAATCGATGCGGCAGTCCCGGGTATGATTTCGCCGCCTCTAAGCACTTTTCTAAATCAAGGTTCAACTGCTTGCAAATGGTCAGTGCCGCACTTAAATTTTCAAGATTATGATCACCAAGAAGCGGAAACCCATCTATGGTCCCGATCACGGTATCACCATCCATCATTGATGAATTTTTAAAATGGATGGCTTCTTCGTTATTAAAGCTTATTGATCGCTCTGCGATATCCCTGGTGGGCGGATCATTGTGATTAACGATATTGATATACGCACCACGCCTCAGCAGATTACATTTATCTTGATAATATTGTGCGTGACTTTTGTGCCATTGAATATGCTCAGGATATAGGTTGAGAAGCATCGCAATATCAGGCACCCCTGTCATATCACATGTCTGATAGCTTGATAATTCAACTACATAATATTGCGCATCAAGCGGTAAAGATAATAATGGCGTGCCGATATTGCCGCCAAGCTCTGCATTTTTCCCAAGCTGCGTTAATATATGATGGGTGAGGGCGGATGTGGTGCTTTTGCCGTTGCTGCCGGTAATCGCGATGACCGTTACCGCTTTTGGCAGTGAAAACCAAATGTTGGTCGCTGATGTGACAGTAACCCCCGCTTCAATCAATTTACTGACATGATTATGATAATAACTGATCCCCGGTGATTTAATCACGATATCTATTTCATCAAGATGCGCGAGCATCTCATTTTCCGAAATGAATGTTTCTTCTGTATCAACAGGATCACGGTTAATGATGATAAAATTTTGATCCGGAAAATGCTGCTTTAGGAAAGCAAGCGACGTTCGCCCCTCTCGTCCCATACCCCATATGGCAACCCGCTTATTTTCGAGCGCTGATAAATTCATTCAAATGCTCCAAGAAATGCGGGGGGATATTATGCTCATATTTAAAATTAAGCGCCGTTGCTCGTAATTCATCAATCGTCATGGGCTTAATATCTAGCCCTAAAGCGTCTAACTCCGGCGTTAATTTTTTAACCAGTTGATCAGTGGCACGGTCAGTGGTGGTGAGCGTTTTTAAAATATATTGGCATTCTTCAATTTCACCGACACATTCAAACGGCTTATGCCCCTTAAGGCCACAAAGCTCGCGAAACCCATCTTCTTGTGACATATCATTAAGCATATTTTTACCAAATATTTCGTTCAAACGATCTTTTGCAATAAAGGGACTAAGCGCCAAAAACACAAACCGGCATTTCGGACAATCACAACACCAACCATATTGACGCACACCTTCATCAATATGAAAATTACGGTTACAACTTTTAAAGACATCAAAATAATGGGGAAGGGTGGCAAATAACGCCGCAATACCCGTTTCATTAAGGGGCCGTAAAAGCGAGAAATAATGAAAATTCGAAAGCGTCGTTTTTCTGATGTATTTCTCAAAATCAAGCTCAAATTCTAATGATTTACTATATTGATGATTAACTTCAATTCCGGCGAATTCCATATTGCCTTCGCTCGCTGATCCTTCGTTTGACATCACAACACTATCATATCCATAAAGGATCGCACCACACGCCATGATGAATGATAAAATGCCCGTAATCGGCACATGTCCATTCATGGCTCCTTCATCATTTAAAGCGAATAATGCGGGGTCCAATGTGCGCCTAATATGAATGGCATTTTCTGCGGCATTTTCGCTGCCCGCCTTCATCGCATTTTTAATGGGTGGCCCTGCGTTTATCGCAATCATTTGATGCGGCATATTCGCATTAACTAAAACCTCAAGGCTCACCACACTGTCTTTACCGCCGCCAATGGGCACAACCGCTTTTTTAGGAAGGGTAATTTCGCTTGGTGTTAAATGATGATTTGATGTCACGGGAAAACGGATAATACCGCTTAAATCGATATCGTTTTCAACCGAAAATTCACCAAGCCCGTGACGATAAAATTTAAAAAAGAAATCCGCCTCTTCCTTGGTGAGCGCGTGATTGTCAACACGAATATTTTTCGGACAGTATGCTTTATAATAACTGATCCCCGCCGCCAAATGCAATTGCACAATCTCTTTTTCAAGGGCTTCTTTTTCTTGATCGTTTAAATCAGTACGACAATCTGGGAATTCAATTTTTTCAACGAACTCGGGACCATTTTCATAAGAGTAGCCAAGCAGGATCGTTTGACTGCTTTCATCATAAGTTGCTGATTTAAATATAAAAGTATCCATACGCCTTTTGTCGCCTAGTTTTACGGCAAAAACAAGACCTAAATGATCTAAACGAGGACCTTAAATTTTTTAAGGTCGGAGAACGCCGCTTCTGCGGCGCGCGAACTTTTTCGCGAGGGGGAGGTCGCGAGACCGGGGGCAGAGCCCCCACGAATTAAAAAATTAAAATTACACTAACTTTTTTACCCATTAAATCTGGTAATAAATTCCCTGATCCTTATGGCATTAACGCCAATGTCACCAACACCAACACGCGATACGCTGCGAATATCAATGCGGCTGCCTGTGCCATTTGGTGTCACAACCACGACGGTGTCATCGACAAATCGGAAAACGGGTGTGGTTGCCGTCCCTTCAAAACGGTGATTGGCGGGGTCTGCACCGATAATTTCCCATCCCATGCTTCTACCGACCGTTAAGGCGCGGGCGTATGCTTCGTTGGGGGATAAGGATGACATTATTGGTTTAATGTCTGGAAATGCCTCAAGCTGACGAGACGGGTACCAATCTTGTCGTTCCCCTTTACCAAAGTAATCGAGCGTGTTTCTAGACCCTGGTCTTGGATCCGTTAACGCAATAAACTCGGGCGGGTTCACGGTATCTGTGGTAATATCATGGATCGGCGGATAACTGACGGTTTCCGTGACGGCGGATTTGATGGTCGGGTAAAGAATACCAAGTCCAATAACCAAAGAAATCAATGCTTTGCGTTTGCCGATTAAATATCTTTTGGATAATAAAAACCCGAGTGTCGCAACCGATAAACCAACAACAACATAACCGATATATTCAAATGATCTGCGGTAATAGATGAAACCGTCAATCGGTTCCCAAAGTCCAAGGAATGAACCAAAAAGCATGACCAATATGGCCGCACCCGCAAGCAGGCTTAAATAAAAAACCAATGTCGCCAGCATCGACGTTTTTCTTTTCCCAATAAACATTTGAACTCTCATTCATAATTTTGTGATCGGATATTTTTATAATTTTGCGACACTATAAAGCCAATTAACCATAAACGCAAATGACAATATGATGCCAATAGAAAACTAACCAATTATGATCCCTCGAAAACCTCATACTTTGAGGTTTGAGAACGGCCCGACTGGGCCGCGCAAACGTTTTTGCGACGGGGAGCGCGCGAGCGCGGGGCAGAGCCCCATCAACAATAAAACAAAGCCACACAATCAATCCCTCCTAAACACACAATCCCCAAACTGATAATTAATGCTGATAGCGGGTCCCAATAAAATCAAGCAAAAAATAATTTTTTTATCTCTCCCGTCATTCCCGCGAAGGCGGGAATCTAGAGGTCAAATAGGGTCCACGCTCACGCTACCCAAATAACCTTTTTATATATTATTTTAATAATATATTTTTATTATCTTTCTTATTCTTATTCTGCATTGCCACTGCATATGCAACGGCAATGCCACAGCACCGCTTTCATGTCTTAACTTTCAATGATTTAAGTGGAAAGAATTACTGCTTAAATGTGATTTGAATTGAATTTAAACTTGGAAAGTTTCCTGAATAAACATTGTTTGTTTGCGAATAGTTTGGCAATTGATTGCAGTTTAGTGTTTGCTAGGTCATCGGTTTAGAATTATTGTATTCTTCTAACCTTAGATCAAAATCAGACGCAATATCTGATACCTTAATATTACGGAGCTTTTCTTTTAAAATTATATCAATATCCGTCATGATCGTCTTTAGCGCAATGTCGACGGATTGTTCTACTAGGCAATTTGGATTGTCGCCACTTCCCAGTGATAATAATTCCGGCTCTCCTAATGCCATATGAACGTCATACAATGATATTTCATTTAGTTGGCTTTGAAGTTGCCAACCACCTCCAGCCCCTTTTGAGGAACTAACATATCCTTTATTGCGAAGTCCGCTCATTATTCGCCTTACAACTACGGGGTTTGTGTCTAACATTTTTGCTATTTTACCAGATGTCATGAGTTTATCATGCCTATCTAAATGAATTAACACATGTAACACCCGCGGAAGCCTATTATCTTTTCTCATGTAATCGCTCGTTTATAAATTTATTCAAATTATCATGTAATAATAAAAGTTACAATAATTGACATATTCTTTAATGTAACTTATAGAATTACATTAAAGAATTAATAGCCAACAAATTAAGGTTTAGAATAATGAACCAAGCAGATAATTTCACGTCAGAGTTATTGATTAAGGCGGGCGTAAAGAAAGGTTCAAAAGTATTAGACATAG